>OHQT01000003.1_pt1 | contig 200472 bp, 162 predicted proteins | sample 1578221 | NCBI WGS metagenome assembly OHQT01 (sample SAMEA3879547, study PRJEB24766) | human gut metagenome | biome: human-associated habitat; feature: feces | place: USA | collected 1985/1987
TGCGCCTCGCAGACGAAAAAAGTCTGCTCGGCGTCAATTCAGTCCGCTCGGCAAGGCAATCTGCCCAGTAATTCATCCCGTTCAATGGTTCACTCTGGTGGGTGGCGATGGGGAAATTGGCCGGACATCAAAATACTTGTGAGCGGGACACCTCCCGAAATCGTACCTACACGGCTGCCCAAGGCCGATTTTGTAATCCGCCGGGCGCACAAGTCGGGATTGGAAGAGCGACATGTGCGTCGCGCTAGTCTTAGAATACCCTGATTGTCAATTACTTGAATATTTCTTCCGCGCACATGTTTTTTGAGCTGAATATGATTCAGTCCAGCTATGATTTGCAATCCGGTTGCCCCGGCTTTCGTTATGGCGGATTTTTATCCGCCGCCTTGTTTCGTGAAATTCATCGGCTACGTCCGGGTCGGTCCTGCGGCATTCAGAGTCGGGCCTGTGGGGCAAATGGAAGGAATCCGGTTCCATTTGTGCGCTTCACCCCTCTTCCATGCGTGTGCGAAGGGTTTAGCCGTAGCTGATGAATTTCATGTTCCGCAGTCCTTCCACCTCGCGGCTACAACTGCGCCTCACAGACGGGAAAAGTCTGCTCGGCGTCAATTCAGACCGCTCGGCAGTCCGTTTCAAAACGTTGTCGGTAGTATCATATTGATGAATGTCAGCTGCCAATGCCGACAGGAACGCTGATCTCTTTAGGCCACTGGAACGCAAGCCGGATACGGACTGCGGGCGAGGGAGGCTATTCCCCCGTTTTCGCCTCGCGAGCCGCAGTGCCGCATCCGGCGGCAGTCGATCGCCGATCTGCACCGGCACGTCTCACGGCTGCAATTCGCTTTGCATTATCGCTGCGCCAGTGCCTCGCGGCTGCAATTGCGCCGCGCAGGCGAACGGCACCATAAAAAGAAAGATGACCGGATTCTTCCGGCCATCGCTCTTTCGGTAGTGGGTAGGAGAATCGAACTCCTATTGCGAGATTGAGAATCTCGAGTACTAACCGTTATACGAACCCACCATTTGTTGTTGGGAGTGCAAATATAGGCATTATTTTGCAATCAGCAAATTTTTCTTTGGGCAAGACGGAAATTTTTGCCACAATGGCATCATTTCCTCCTGTAGGGGGCATCGTCATAGAGGAGGAAGCGTCTCGCCTTGCGTATCCATTTCTGCTCCTCCAGCTTCACATGCTCCTGCACCACGTCGAAACTCAGGCGTCCGCGCAGATATTCCTCGATCACGGGATCGGCTATCTTCACGAACAGGGCGTCGCTCATTTCGAATTGCGAATAGCGGTCGGCGAAATGCCGCATGAGCTGCAGAGTATGAAGCAGCGAATGGTACTGCCCGTCCGGCGCAAGCATTATCTGATAGCCGAAGCACTGCTGTCCGTTGTAGATTCCGGCCGAAGGCGTGAAGGAGCAGGGACGCATCATGACCCCTCGCGGAGTGGGCAGGAAGCGCACGTCCTCGGTCTTTATGAACGGTGCGCCGAAATATTCGTATGGCCGGGCGGTGCCGATCGCGGGAGTTATCGTCGTGTTGTTCCAAAGTCCGCCGCCGGGATACAGTTCGCAGGTGAACATCCCCGGGATGTCCGAAGCCGGGGCGATGACCCAGGGAAGCATGTCCCTTCCGGCAGAGGAGCAGTGTGCGGAGATGACGTGGAGCTGGAACTTCGCCCCTATCTCGCTGCAGTAGAGCTGGCAGAGTTCGCCAAGGGTGAGTCCGTGCCGGTGGGCCACCTTCGGTGTCCATATATCGGACTCCACGGCCGGCATGGTGCCCTCGACTATCCTGCCGGCGGGATTGATGTGGTCGACTATGTATATCGCCGGGGATTCGGCCTCGCGGGCGCACATCGACATCAGCCGCATAACATCGCGGGTGTAGTTGAAGTAGCGCGAACCCACGTCCTGAATCTCCACGACTATGGCGTCCAGACCTTCGATGTCGGAGGAGTCGAAGTCGATATGGGAGGTGTCGGGGGTAAGCTCGGTGCCGGACGGGCGTATCACGCGTACGAGGTTTCCGCGCTCGCGGAATATGTCGTAAAGGTAGCGGCCTCGCTTGGGATCCCAGCTGTTCTGGGTGCAGAAGCAGGCCACCCGCCCTTCAGTGAGAGCGCGGTCCAGCTGGTCCTCTATCGGTGTGGTTCTGAAAGAAAACATATTCTCATCTGCCGGTGCGGCTTCGGCGGCCCGTCAGGCGAAGACGAGGGGCGGCCTCATCCGCAGCGGAACGCAGCCTCCGGCCGTAAGCGGCTACAGCAATGATTGCGCTATCGCGATGACCTCTTCGCCGAGTGCCTGCGCCTCGGCCTCGGTAGGAGCCTCGGAATAGATGCGGATGATGGGTTCGGTGTTGGAGCGGCGCAGATGAACCCAGCTCCGCTTCTGCTCGAAGTCCACCTTCACGCCGTCGATGGTGTTCACACGCTCCGATGCGTAGTGTTCCTTGACCTTCTCCAGAATCTTGTCGATCAGCGACTTGTCACTCAGCGCCATCTTGTTCTTAGCTATGTAGTACTGAGGCAGCGTGGCCTTGTATGCGGATGCACTCATCTTCTTGTGCGCCAGCTGGCTGAGGAACAGCGCGACCCCGACCATGGCGTCGCGGCCGTAGTGGGAAGCCGGGTAGATTACGCCTCCGTTGCCCTCGCCGCCTATGAGCGCGCCGACCTCGTGCATCTTCGTGGTCACGTTGACCTCTCCGACCGCGGCGGCGCACCAGGTTCCTCCCCAGCGTTCGGTGACGTCGCGCAATGCGCGGCTGGAACTCAGGTTGGAAACCGTATGCAGCGGCTTCACCCCTGCGCGGCTCGCACGCTCCAGCAGATAGTCCGCCACGGCCACGAGCGTGTATTCCTCGACGAAAGGCCTGCCGTCCTCGCAGAAGAACGCCAATCTGTCCACATCCGGATCCACGCTGATTCCGAGATCGGCGTGCTCCCTGACCACCGCCTCGCTGAGCCCGGTCAGGTTCTGCGGCAGAGGTTCGGGGTTATGGGCGAAGTCGCCGTCGGGAGTGCCGTTCAGCAGTATGCAGCGCACGCCGAGCTTCTCCAGGAGCTTCGGCATTATGATCGCGCCGACAGAATTTATCGCATCCACGACCACGGTGAATCCGGCCTTGCGCACCGCGTCGGCGTCCACAGCCTCCAGCGCCAGCACCGAATCCACATGCTCATCGGTGAAATCGTGGTCCTCGATATGGCCGAGCCCGTCGACGCCGGCGAAGTCAAAATCGCCGCTCTCCGCGATTTCCAGTATCTCATTGCCCTCGGCGGCAGAAAGGAACTCCCCGTCGGAGTTCAGCAGCTTCAGCGCATTCCACTCGCGGGGGTTGTGGCTGGCGGTGATGATGATTCCGCCATCGGCTCCGGAGAAGCGCACGGCAAGCTCCGTCGTGGGCGTAGAGGCTAATCCGCAGCGCACCACGTCAACGCCGCAGGCGGTCAGGGTGCCGCAGACCAGCTGCTCCACCATCGCCCCGCTGATGCGCGCGTCCCTCCCGACCACGACCTTGAAGCGGCCCTGCCTGGGAGATGCGTGCCTGCGCAGCCTCTCGCAATATGCGTATGTGAACTTGACTATGTCGACCGGCGTAAGACTCTCGCCGCAGGGCCCGCCTATGGTTCCGCGTATGCCCGATATGGATTTAATCAGTGTCATGAACGCGAAGATACTAAATTATTTATTTGATTAATTAGTTCAAAAGACTTATCTTTGCGCCCGATTCAAAACACCAGTACATTATGAAAAAAGGAATCCATCCCGAAAACTACCGACTTGTAGCTTTCAAGGATATGTCAAACGAGGACGTGTTCATCACCCGTTCCTGCGCCTCCAGCAAGGAGACCATCACCATCGACGGAGTTGAGTACCCTCTCGTAAAGCTTGAGATTTCGAACACATCTCACCCTTTCTACACCGGCAAGATGAAGATTGTCGACACCGCCGGCCGAGTTGATATGTTCTATCAGAGATACAAGTCACGCAAGAAATAGTTTCTTGCGATTCAGACAGCCAGGAGGAACCGGTCCATTCGACGGTTCCTCCTTCTGTTTTCCATAGCACTGCCATGCAGGCGCCCCACAATCGGATTGCCGCCAGCACGGCAGGCACAACTGCCCATGTAAGCGAAGTTTTTCGTATATTAGCAAGGTTTTAGATATTATTAAGATATGACCACCAAAGGAAAAGTAATCACCTCGGTCGTAGCGGTGCTCGTAATCGCAGCGGCGGTGTTCTGCTACATCAAGTTCTACTTCGTGTTCGGCGAAGGAGTGAAGGCAGGAGAACTCAACCAGATAGTCTACAAGGGCTGGGTCTGGAAGACATACGAAGGGCGCCTTATCCAGACTGGATTCAACAGCCTGTCGGAGCGCGGCAACATCCAGTCCAACGAATTCAACTTCTCCGTGACCGACAGGGCCGTGGCCGACTCGCTGATGCGCTGCAGCGGCAAGCTGGTCGAGCTTCACTACAAGGAATATAACGGAGCCCTGCCCTGGAGGGGAATGCAGAGGTACATCGTGGACGAGATAGTATCCGTCAGGCAGGCGGAGCGGGCCACCGAGATACCCATAATCAGCGGAGGAGAATAGTCATGTTCATGGCAGTCTTTCTCGCGGCGTCGATAATCTCAGTACATCCCGAAGGCAATCCCAACGCCCGCCTGCTCACGGTCGAAGAGGCTGTGAAGCAATCGGTGCGCTCGGTATATCCGGAAAAGGTCAAGCTCTGGTGGGACGCCGACAGCCAGCTCACCCGGGAGGAACCCAAGGAGCCGGAGCACGACTGGACACTCCCCGAAGGGAACCCGCCCGAGCTGTGCTACGGCGAGACCGTCAGCCGCAATGAGTTCGGAGGCTCGAAATGGGTGATTCCCTCACCCGACGGCACCCTTCTGGCCGTATACCGCAAGGACCAGTCCGCCGTGGGCTCTTTCCCCCTCTTCGACATCACCACACGCTCGGGCAGCACCAGGGAGATCAAATACCCGATGGCAGGGACGCCCTCGGAGAAGCTGGCGCTCTGCATCTGCCGCACCGACGGCACCATTGTCAGCGAGCTTCAGACGGACGATTTCGACGAGGAGCGCTATCTGACCAACCCCACCTGGTCGCCCGACGGCAAATACATCTTCGTGCAGGTCCTCAGCCGGACCCAGCATGACATGAAGCTCAACATGTACCGCGCCTCCGACGGCAGATACGTGCGCACCGTGCTCAGCGAGCACAACGACGCATGGGTGGAGCCGCGCGACCCCCTGTATTTCATCAAGGGCAGCTGGAACTTCCTTTACCGTACCGACAACCGCGACGGCTACAGGAACCTCTACCTCTGCGACACCCTGGGAGTCATCGCAAGGGCGACCCCCTGCGACGCCGACGTTGCCTACTTGGCCAACGACGGCAGATACGTGTACTACACCTCGGCCGAGGTCTCCCCTATCGAAAACCACCTTTTCCGCGTGCGCATCAACGGCAGGCGCGTATCGAAGCCCGAACGCATCACCTATGAGGAAGGCTGGCACGAAATCGACATGTCGCCCGACTGCACCAAGTTCATCGACAGATACAGCAGCGTCAACGTCCCGGGAATCACCGTGGTCAAGAACGCCGACGGGGAGGTCATCAACAGGATACTCAACGCCATCGACCCCCTGGACGAATACGCCCAGTGCCGCATGGAGCTCGGCAGGGTGCGCTCGGCCGACAGGAAGTTCGACAACTACTACCGCCTGTTCTACCCGAGGGACTACGACCCTTCCAAGAAATATCCGCTGATAGTCTATGTCTACGGCGGTCCGCAGTCCCAGATGGTCAGCAACAAGTGGCTGGGCGACATACGGATGTGGGAGATGCTGATGGCCCAGAAGGGCTACTTCGTCTACGTTCAGGACAACCGGGGCACGACGAACCGGGGAGCGGAGTTCGAGAAGGCCATCAACCGCCGGTGCGGAGTGGCCGAAGCAGAGGACCAGCTCGCCGGAATCTCGGAGCTGCTCGCGAGGATACCCGCAATCGACCGCAACAGGATAGGCGTACACGGCTGGAGCTACGGCGGATTCATGGCGCTGACCCTCGCCACCGAAAGGCCCGACCTGTTCAAGGTCACCGTCGCCGGCGGTCCGGTAATCGACTGGAAATGGTACGAAGTCATGTACGGCGAGCGCTACATGGACACTCCGCAGACGAACGCCGAAGGCTACGAAACGACTTCTCTGCTGAACAAGGCCGCATCCATCGACGGACGCGTGCTGATATGCCAGGGCACGCTGGACGACACCGTGGTATGGCAGAACTCCCTCAGCTTCATCCAGAAATGCATAGAGGCCGAGAGGCCCGTGGACTTCTTCGCCTACCCCATGGAGAAGCACAACATGGAAGGCAGGGCCAGAGTCCACCTCTATGAAAAGATAACCGACTATTTCGAGACTTATTTATGAAACTGCTGAAAATCCTCCTCTGCGCGGCGGTCCTGTCCGGCGCATCGGTATGCGCGTCCGCCCAGACCAAGGCAGAGACCAAGCTATACACCCGCACCGTCGAGAAGCCGTCTCTCAAGGCCTTCGACAAATTCCTCAAGAAATATCCGTCTTCCGTCTACGCCGAAGACATTTCCGCGCGCAGGGACACCCTGCTGAGCATCACGCCATACAGCGAGGCGGAAGCCGAAGCGATAATATCGGAATACCTGCCCGCCGGTTCCGTGTTCAAGGCCTTCCCCGACCGGAAGGACGCGGTGGACAGAATCTACGGAGTGTGCATAGCCTCTCCCGAACTTGACTACGGCCACATCAGGCTCTACACGGCCGTCCGGACCGACGGGGCCTGGAGCCTGGCTGACTCCTATGAAAGCCCCACATCTTCCTGCGGCGAGGGTTCTTCCAGACGCTTCGCCGACAGCACGGCGGTGTATGAAATCCGCGGCGACAGATATTTCCGCTTCAACTTCCTCACGGAATCCGCAGGTTCGGACGAGATGTGCTACACTGCCGCAACCTGGTCGCCCGCAAACGACTCCTACAGCGAGGTGCTTTTCGAAGGCCGGAACATACTCGCGTCCGGCGACAGCCTTCCCTTCCGCATAGAGGGCAGAATCAACGAGAGCGCCATCCTGAACCCGGAGCTGCCGGAAGTGAGGCTGATGATGGCGGCAATCAACGAGAACCCCTGCCTGGAGCAGCTTCCCGTCGGCGACTATCTGACCGACGCCTCGATAGACTGGTGGCTGGAGCAGAATCCGGACGCCCTGACCTCGGCGACCCGGCTGAACTTCAACATCCTGCCGGAGAACAGTTCACTGGTGGAGCGCTTCGAGGCCGCCGGCGACAAGAAGAGCTCTGCGCGCTACGCCGCCGCGCTGTTCGACCTGCGCGGATACTCGGTGATAGTGGTGAAGCAGAAGGCTGACGGGCAGTATGTGCTGGCATGGGCCGAGCCCGAATGCGAAGACCATTACCGCGACCGCCTGCTCAACAGCATCAAGTTCGAGGACGCGAACACCCTCGAGATGTTCTACTACCACGGCAACCGCCACTTCGACTACAAGCTCAACCTGACCTCCAAGACGCTCAAGAGGTAGAAGGCGGCTATTTCAGCCACCTTGTCCAGAAATCAGCTTCCGCGGCCTTGTCATGCTCACCCTGATAGCCGCGATAGCCGTGCATTCCGTCGGGGTACAGCATGAGCTCGAACTGCACGCCTGCCTTCTGGAGGGCGTCCATCAGCAGCAGCGTGTTCTGATAGTGCACATTGTCATCGCCGGTGCCGTGGGTCAGCCTCAACGCTCCCGGCAGAGGGAGTCTGCCGCCGTCCCCTTCACCGAATATCCGGGGCACCCAGTCTATAACGCTCGCGGCGACATAGCCCTCGGGATTGGCCTGGGGAGTGTCCATGAAGCGCTCGGTATAATGGGAATCGTAAAGCGTCCAGTCGTAGACCCCTCCGCCCGCGATGCCGCAGCGGAAGTACTGGGGATAGCGCAGCACCAGCATGGCCGTTGTGGTACCTCCGAACGAGAAGCCTTTGACTCCGATGCGGGAGCCGTCGACATACGGCAGCGACTGCAGCCACTCCGCCCAGGCGATATAGTCTTCAAGCTCGATCACCGTCATCTGGCGGAACGCCTGGTCCATGCCTTCACGGCCGTTCTCTCCCGACGAGCGCGGGTCGCAGACTATATAGATCACACCGTTGCGGTAGCACCACTCGTCAGAGGCGTCGCGGTCCTTCCAGCGGTCGCGCACATACGGGGTTCCGGGGCCGCCGTAGAGCTGCATGACCACCGGATATTTCCGCGACGGGTCGAAGCCCTCGGGCACCGACATCAGAGCATAGAGCTCGAAGCCGTCGTTCTCTATCTTCACTATTTCGGGATACGGAACCGAAGCGTCCTCCTCGGCTGCGGTTCCCGGCTCCTGCGGCAGAGGCTTGCAGTCGAACCTGTCGCTGCGTCCGCTGATTCTCATCCCGGGGGTCCTGGCGTTGGAGACGTAGGCGGTGAAGCTCTTTCCGTCTTCGGAGAACTGCACGCCTTCCACGTATAATTCCGGGTCTGTGAGGGCGGTGACCCTGCCCTTGCGGTCAAGCAGGTAGAGCGCCTGATGCAGGCGTGAATCCCGCTTCGCAGTGAACCATACGCGGCCCTTCCCGTCCGTACGCAGCAGCCTTATGTCCCAGTTCTCACCTTCGGTAAGCCTCGTGAGCGAACCGTCGTAGCCCAGGAAATATATCTGCTCCCAGCCGGTCTCGAAGTTTCTGGCCATATAGAAGCCGTCGTCGGTGAAGAGCATGTCGTCTATCCATTCCACCCAGGTGGGGTATTCCTCCCTGTAGACCTCACGGAGACTGCCGTCGGAAGCGCTCACCGCAAAGAGCTCGAGCGTGCTCTGCCGACGCGGCTCCCTGGGCACGAAGAGCTCGCGCGAATCGGGGCTCCAGAACGGCGAACCGAAATACTGGTCCTGCGAATAGTCGAAATCCGCCCAGGTGGTTTCGGCCGAACTCAGCTCGACCACGCCCACACGCACCGACGGATTGGTCTGTCCGGCGTTGGGATAGCGCGTCAGCGAAAGGGAACCGTTCTGACCGAAGGGCGAGAATATCGGGAATACGGGCACTTCGGAGTTGTCGAAACGGTAATATGCTATGCTGCGCGAGTCAGGGCTCCACCAGAACGCCTTGTACTCCGTCTGGCGGCCGAAAATCTCCTCATAATATACCCAGGAGGCATAGCCGTTCAATATGAGTTCCGAGCCGTCGAAGGTCAGACGGGTCTCGCTGGAATCAGCAAGATGGCGCACCCAGAGGTCGTTGCCACGGGTGAAGGCCACCATCGTACTGTCCGGTGACGGGGTCGGATTCATTTCGGGAACACTCTCCCCGGCTTTCAGACCCACGGCAGGCAAGAGCCCTGCAGCGGCGGACACCAGTAAAATCTTTATCGCCTGTATCATAATCTGCACTTTTACGCAAAACCGAATTTCAAAATTACGAAAAATCCAAAGATATACGCAAAATCGGCGGCCTTAAGCTGAGCACTGCTATCGGCCGCCCCGGACCCGCACATGCCGACAAATCGCAACAAGACAGGCCGTCTCCAGACCAGCAGCCCGCCGGCGTTGCGCGGACTGCGGCGAAGCAGGCTTGCCCCGCTCTTCCGCCTGCGGAGACGCACGTCCGCCAACGGCGGCCCGGGCCCGCACTTGCTGACAAGCAAAAAGCCGACCGGAAAAAACCGACTAGCGCAGGGCTAACCGGCAAAAAACCTGTCAGGAAAATTGACCAGATACACCTTCCGCACGGCACGCGTCAACGCCGTATACAACCACTTCACATCATCCGCACTCTGCTCCGGCTGCCAGAACGGACAATCGACGAACACGCAATCCCATTGGCCGCCCTGGGCCTTATGGCAGGTGATGGCCTCAGCATACTTGAGCTGCAGCGCATTATAATAGATGTCCTCGCGCACGCCCTGCCATATCTTCCTCTTGGTCCTTCGGTCGGAATAATCCGCCCAAACCCCCTCGTAAAGCAGGTTCTGCTGCTCCCTGGTCAGGGACGCGCTCTCGGAATGGAGCGCATCGAGGCAGACCTTCACCTCAAGCTCCACATCACCGTAGTCGGGAAACGAGAGGCGCGCATCGGCGAAATGCAGCCCGTACCTCTCCTCGAAGTGCCCTATCCTGATCAGCTTCGCTATGTCCCCGTTCGCTATGTAGTCCAGCTCCGGCACGTCCTCGAGGAACTGATAGCAGTTGCGTACTATCATCAGCCTGTCGCCCCTCACGAGTTCCTCTTCTTTGTACTGCACCATCGAACGTATGCCCATGTTGTAGCGGTTGGCCCTCTTGTTCGAACGGCAGAGCACCACCGTCCCGTCCTGCCCGTAGCAGTCGTAGGCCTCCCCTATCGCATCTATGAGCTCCCCTCCGCCTATGCGGCATACATCGTCAGTCCCCGAAAGGTCCATGCGTATGCCTCCGGACTCACCTCGCTCGCGCATGTCCGCCAGCAGCTCGCGCAGCATGGTCGCGTTGCGCAATATCCCGGACTCCGCCTCCTGGCGCACGACGGAGCTCAGACGGCACCAGCGCACCCCTCCGAACCACGCCATGACCTCCCTCGACAGGGCCGGCGAGGCGTCGAGTCCGACCGGAGGCAACTGCGCATCGTCGCCTATCAGCACCAGGCGGCAGTCGGCGCCGTTCCTGACGAAATTCACAAGGTCCTCCAGCAGATTGCCGGAGCCGAACACGGCACCGCCCTTTCCCGGAGCGTCAGCAGAATCGGAGCCTATCAGCGAGACCTCGTCGACGACGAACAGGGTGTCCTTGGCCTTGTTGGGAGCTATCGAAAAACTGCCATAGCCTTCTGAGCTCACGGATTTCTGACGGTAGATGTGCTTGTGTATCGTGGACGCCGGACGGTGCGCAATAGCCGAAAGCACCTTGGCCGAACGCCCCGTGGGAGCCAGAAGCACCGACTGGGCGCCCATCTCGCGGAGCACTTCCACGGCAGCTGCGACGGCGGTGGTCTTGCCCGTTCCGGCATAGCCGTTGACCACGAGGATGTCGGCGTCGCCGCAGGTCACGAAATCCGCGAGGCTGCGGAATAGCCCGTCCTGGCAGGGGGTGGGCCCGTAGCCGAAACGTTCAAGGAAATGTCTGTAGAGGAACTCCGCGCGATCCATCTCCTACCTGTCCCTCCTGTCGAAAATCATTCCCAGCACGGCCAGCACCGGATAAATCTCCACGCGGCCCAGGAACATGTCCAGGGAGAATATCAGCTTGGCCATGGCGGGAGCGCTGTCATAGCAGCCCATGCTGCCCATCAGCTCGCCGCAGCCGGGGCCCACGTTGCCCAGGCTCATGACCGAAGCCACCAGGGAGTTCTCGAAGTCGAGGCCGGTACACAGGCAGAGCAGCATCGAGATGAAAATCAGGAACATGTAGATGCAGATGTACAGCAGATGCGGGGACACCTCGTCGTCGCGCATAATCTTCCTGCCGAGCTTCACCTCATTGACCGACGAAGGATGCAGGATAGAATTCACATAGCGGCCTATGGCCTTCGTCAGGATCAGGGCCCTGTCAGACTTGATTCCGCCGCAGGTAGAGCCCGTGGTTCCGCAGACGATGGCCGGGAAAAGCAGGAGGATCACCATCCACCAGGGCCACCGGGAGTTGTCGAGATTGGCGAAGCCGGTGGTCGAGGAGACGGTCAGGGTGTTGAAAAGCCCGTCCCACAGCGCCTCGAACCAGCTGTCGCAGAAGCCGCCGGTCTTCAGCCCAATGCCGAGGAAGACGGCCACGACCGCCACGAATCCAGTGTAGAACTTGATTATGGGGCTCTTGAGGGGCTTGAGCGAACGGCTTATCACCGACAGGTACAGCAGGCCGAAATGTATCGACGACAGATACATGAAGAGCATGGTTATTCCCTCTATCCAGTAGGAATCGAAGGCGGCGATGGAGGCCGTCTTGGTGCTGAAGCCGCCGGTGGCCACGACCGCCATCGCATGGCACACCGCATCGAACGGCGTCATGCCGGCCAGCATGTAGGCTATCGCCGCCAGCACGACGAGGGCGATGTAGACGTATGCGAAGATATAGACCACTCCCGTGGTGCGGGAAGAATAGCCGCTGCGCGTCAGCGAGCTCAGCTCCATGTTCGTCAGACGCATGCGCATCTGGCTCGACTCCGGAATTATCAGCAGCAGGAACACCACCACCCCGAGTCCTCCGATGAAGTGCGTGGACGAACGCCAGAACAGCAGGCTGTCGGGAAGGGCCTCCACATCGCTGAGGATGGTCCCGCCGCAGGTGGTATAGCCGCTCACCGACTCGAAAATCGCATTGGAAAGCGTGAAGGGGCCGCCCCAGAGCACATACGGGAGCAGGCCGAAGAGGAAGGACAGCAGCCACGAGAGCGTGATGATCACATAGCCCTCGCGCAGCGATATCGAATTCGCCTTGCGCACGAAGATGAAGGGGAAGATGCCCACGATGAAGGTTATGGTGAACGAAATCATCAGGGCCGCGAGCGCCGAATCGTTGCCGTTCGCCATCGATACGAATATGGAGAACAGCATGAACAGCGCATTCACCAGCAGGGCGAAGCCTATGTTCCTTATGATTACCTTCCAGTTCATCTCTTCCTGAGCTCCCTGACCCGGCGGCGGAGCTGCTGGTTCTCGCCTGCCAGTTCGGAAATGCCGTCGTTGAGCTCGACCAGCTGGTCGTCACCCTCGAATTTCACCGTATATTTCTTGTCGCTCGACCTGTAGGCGCTCAGGCCCTCCAGCATGCGGTAGAGCGGGCGCACGTAGTAGGAGAGGATGAAGAAGAGCAGCATCAGCACCAGCATCAGACCCACGCAGACCGCGACTATCCCGGGAATGATGCTGCGGTAGAAACCCCTGTCGAAGGTCGCGGAATTCTGTTCGAGGTCCTCGTAGATGGCGGTGGTCAGGTTGTTTATGTCGTCCTGCAAGCGGTCGAAGCGAGGCTGCAGACGGTCGAAATACCAGGTCCTGTTGTCGATGAAGTCCGACTGCACCACGCTCTCGAACTCCAGCGAGGTCAGCATGTAGGCCGCATACGAATACATCACCGAGTCGGCCATGGGATAGGCCTGGTTGATGGTGTGGCTCATGCGCAGACGCTCGCAGTTGGTCTTGAAATACTCGTCGTCGAAGTCGGGCAGAGTGGCGGCGGGGCCCTCGCCTATGGCCTCGAGAATCTCGAGGTTGTAGTTGTTGCTCATGTCGGCGAGCCGGTTGGCCACGTTGATGCTGCTGATGTCGTCGGCTATCAGCTCGGAGACATAGTTGCTCATCCTGGTATACTCCATCACCGAGATGACGGAGGAGACGAGCAATATGGCCACTATCGAAAGAAGGCTGAGGACAAGCTTGGCCTTCATCGAAAGTCGGAGGGAACGGACTTTCTTTATAAGTTTCGAGAATATCCTCATTGGCTCCCGTCTGTTGGTTAAATTCCCACAAAAATAACAAGTTGTTTTGATTTTCCGAAACCCGGAACCCCCGTCCCACCCGGGCTTTGCGCAAATTTTCAATGTGCCCGGCATAAATTTTAAAAAATTTCATGAAGCGGCCCTATATTATATCAAATATTTTGATATATTTGCATATAATATGAATTTTATGCTCCCTTCTTTCCTTGGCGATACCACCAGCAAGAACGCGGTCGTCAAAAGAGAAATACTGAGATTGTGTATCGCCCACAACAATTACAGCATCGCTGATTTCAGCCGCGCCCTCGGCATCAGCGTGCCCACCATCACCAAGCTGATTTCCGAGCTCATCGACGACAACTTCCTGCAGGACGAGGGCAAGGTCGGCACCTCGGGAGGCCGCCGGCCGAGCGTCTACGGACTCAATCCGGAGGCGGGCTATTTCGTGGGCGTGGACATAGCCAGGCACCATTTCCACATCGCCATCAGCAATTTCAAGGGGGAGATAATCAACTTCATCCAGGACATAGAATTTGTCCTCGAAGCCAACGAACTGTCATTCAGGACTATATGCCGCATGGTCAAGGACGAGGTCACCAAGAGCGGCATCCCCTGGATCAAGGTGCTCGGCGTGGGAGTCAGCCTCTCCGGCCGCGTGAACCCCGAAAAAGGCTACAGCCTGAGCTACTTCGTCAGCGACGACATACCCCTCAAGAGCATATTCGAGAAAGAGTTCAAGCTCCCGGTCAACATAGAGAACGACTCCAGGGCGATGGCCTACGGCGAATACATGAACCTCGGCAAGGAGGCCGACCCCAACATGATATTCATCAACATCAGCTGGGGGCTCGGCATGGGCATAATCACCGGAGGCAAGCTCTATTACGGCAAGTCCGGATATTCCGGTGAAATAGGCCACTTCCCCGCCCTGAACAACGACATCATCTGCCGCTGCGGCAAGGTAGGGTGCCTCGAGACGGGAGCCTCCGGGTCGGCTCTGCACCGCATCATGACCGACGAGCTCAAGCGCGGGCACTCGTCCTCGCTGCTCGCAACCTACCAGAAGAACGGCGACATAGAGCTTGACGAGATTCTGAAGGCGGTCGAGGAAGGGGACGTGCTGGCCATCGACAGCATAGGAAAGATAGGCGACACGCTCGGACGCGGAATAGCCGGAGTCCTCAACATCTTCAACCCCGGCCTCGTGGTCATCGGAGGGCGCCTGATAGTCGGCAGGGACTACCTGCTTCTCCCCATCAAGACCGCGGTCAACCGCCTCTCCCTCTCAAGAGTGTCGTCGGACACCAGGATAGTGCTTTCGAAGCTGGACCGCCGCGCCGCGTCGGTGGGCGACTGCCTGCTCTCCCGCGACAAGGTCCTCGGACTCCTGTAGTCCATGGCCAGCTACCTGCAAATCGAGAACATCTCCAAGTCCTATGGCCCGAAAATCCTATTCGAGCACATAGGATTCAACGTCAATGAAGGTGACAAGATAGCCCTGATAGCCCCTAACGGCACCGGGAAGACCTCCCTGCTGCGCATACTCGCGGGCAAGGACAGCTCCGACTCCGGCGGCAGGGTCATGTTTCTCAAGGACATACGCATAGCCTTTCTGGAGCAGGACTACGACTGGTCCCCGGAGCTCGGCATACTCGACCAGATTCTCGCCCACAGCAGCCGCGAGACAGCGGCGTTTCATGAAGACGAGAAGCAGGCGTTCGTGCAGCGCCTGAAGGAACTGCTCACTTCGTTCCGGCTGCCGGACTTCGACAAGAAGATGGGGGAACTCTCGGGAGGCGAGGTCAAACGCGTGGCCATCAGCGAGATGCTCGCGCTGAACGCCGACTTCCTGATAATGGACGAGCCTACCAACCACCTCGACATAGAAGCCATAGAGTTCCTGGAGAGCTGGCTGAAACGCAGCCGCTGCACCCTGCTGATGGTCACCCACGACCGTTACTTCCTCGACCGGGTGTGCAACATCGTGATGGAACTCGACCACGGCGCCGTCTACAGCTACCGGGGCGACTACCAGAACTACCTCGAAAAGCGCCAGGAACGCATATCCTCCTGGAACGCCGAGACCGACAAGGTGCGCAACCTGCTCCGCAGGGAGCTCGAATGGATACATGCGACCCCGTGCGCCCGTTCGGGAAAGGCCAAGTACCGGATCAACGCCTTCCGTGAACTCTCCGAAAGGGCCGGACAGCAGCGCGACGACCGCCAGATTTCGCTCGACGGCATAGGCGGATCCGCGCGTCTCGGCAACAAGATAATCAACTGCAAGAACGTGAATTACAGCTGGGAGGGGCGCCCCATGCTCAAGGACTTCAGCTACAATTTCCAGAAAGGCGACAAACTGGGAATCGTAGGCCGCAACGGAATAGGCAAGTCTACCTTCCTCGACCTGCTCACGGGAGCCGTCGCGCCGGACTCGGGCAGCATAGACAGGGGGACTTCGCTGGTCATAGGCTACTACCGGCAGCAGGGCATGGAGTTCGACGGCGACATGACCGTGATGGACGTTGTCTCCGACACCCGCCTGCTCTCCAACTTCATGTTCCCCCGGGACATGTACACGACCCGCATCTCAAGGCTCTCCGGAGGCGAGCGGCGGCGGCTCTACTTGCTGACCATACTGATGCAGAACCCCAACCTGCTGATTCTCGACGAGCCGACCAACGACCTGGACATCGTGACCCTCAACGTGCTCGAGGAATATCTCGCCGACTACGGAGGCAGTCTGATAGTGGTCAGCCACGACAGGCATTTCCTCGACAGGACCGTGGATCACCTGCTGGTCTTCTGCGGCGACGGCGTCGTCAAGGACTTCGTGGGCAAGTTCAGCGAATACAGGGCGTGGATCAAGGACGTGGAGGCCGCGAAAAGAAAGGAGGAGCAGGCCGCCGCGCCGAAGCCCGCCGCGTCCAGACCCGCAAAGCCTCTGGCGGACGGCCCGAGGAAGCTCAGCTACAAGGAGAAAAAGGAGCTTGAGGCCATCGAAGCCAGGATGCCGGAGCTGGAGCAGGAAAAGGCCGGACTGGAGTCGCAGATGAGCTCGGGCAGCCTGCCGTATGACAGGCTTCAGGAGGCCGGCGCCCGCATCCAGGAGATTCTCGCCGAGCTCGACAGCCTCGAAACAAGGTGGCTGGAGCTCAGCGTCTGACCACTATGTCGTCGGTGTCCTGTACATATCCGTCGGTTGGAGCCTCCGTGAGGTTGTGGAAGTCAGTCTGAACGTTGCGCTGAATCCCGCCGTCTCCCATTCCTGAAGTGCCGCTGTTGGTGCGCAGGAACTCTCCGCAGAACGCGATGTCCCAATCGTCCCTGCCGGCCCAGAGAGAATCCTCCTCGGCGGAGCCGAACTCGCTGGTTCCCACCACCTTCGAATCTTTCAGAGAAAAATATGTCCAGTGGTCGTCGCCAAGTCCCCCGACGACAATTCCCTCATCTCCCGAATCGACCCTTGTCCGGTCTGTCCCGCGGCTGCAGCCTGCAAGAAGGAGCAGCAGACCCGCACTAATGACCGAGATGACTGTCCGAAGAATATACATATCTCAAAGTTATCTTTCCGTTTTCCCTGTCGTAGTCAGAAAATCTTATCTTGGCGTACCCGCCGTCAGCCGTCCTGATTATGAAAGATGCATTCGTCGGCTTCCCATCCGCACCGAGCCATGCGACCGGCGACGCGGACACGGTCTGGGGCGAGGCTGTCCTCAGCACATACCAGTTCTGGCCGCTGCGTATCCGGGTGTCCTCGGGAAGCTCTGCGGTCAGGACCACGGGAGCATCCTCCCCGCCACGGTAGTCATAGACCTTGAAGGACGTCACCTTTCCGCTGCCGTCCACACTGCCGCGGGCGTTCTTGTTCACTCCGAGGAACCAGCTGACGTCGCGCATCTCAAAAGCCTTCCCGGCAATAGGGCTTGCGTCGAAGCCGAACTCGATTTCGGAATCGAATCCCGAGCCCTGCATGGGATAGTCCCCTCCCTGGTTGCTGGCTATGTTTATGGCCCACACTGTCTCCGGGGCCTCAGACCAGGCCTCGGGAGCGGCCCCCACGCTGAAACTGAGGTCGTCACGGGAACTGTAGTCAACCCCTGCGCTGAATACGAGCGTCGGCTCCACATATTCCACATCTATGCCCACGACCTCCTTCGACAGAATATAGCGGGGGTCCTGCTCCTCCTCGAAGAAACAGTAGGGAATATAGTACCTTCCGTTGTCATGCATGTACGAGCCCCATGAATTGACGACTATGAAGGCACCGTAGGTGGTCCTGTTGCCGAAATCGCATTCCACCGTGTCGTCGTAGCCCACTATGGTCATCGCATGCGCCCCGTCGACCGGAAGTCCGAGCAGGATGCTCCTGTAGCCCGTCAGCGAGGGCCCGTCGTAGCAGTCGTCCATTTTCCAGCCCTCTGAGGCCGACGAGAAGACAACCACACGGCCCTTGCCGCCTGCTTCTCCCCCGTCGTACAGATAACGCTTCAGGGAGACCACGCCTTCCGGCGAACCGGCGTCCATGTATTCGAAAGACTTCACGCGCCAGTGCATGGCCCGGAAGTATTTGTCGTAGCCGCTCGCCCATCGGAACGAGTATGCCGATGTCTGCACGGGAAAGTCGGCCTCAGTCATCATGCCCGAATACAGCGAGAGCAGAATGCCGTCCCAGCTCAGCGAGCCCTCATCCCTGCCGCCATTGATGAAATTCCAGGAATACAGGTAGCTGAATCTGTTTTCCGGGATGTCTGCAGGGCGGCCGAGCAGGCTGTTGACCTCGTAGGTGAACATATATCCTATGGTGGCCGCCTGGGCGCAGGAACCGCCTATCTGCGAGAAAACCGGAGGGAAGGCCTCCGAAGTGCTGTTGTCCACCGACTGCGGAAGCTCGACCGCGTCGGAAGGGGCCGTCCACCTGAGCGCAGGCACTTCCGGCATGGCCTCGCGTGCCTGCATCTCCATGAACGAAGGCAGCAGAGGGCCGTTCTGCCCCGAAAGCAGGGCCGGAGAGCACGACAGGGCCGCCGCAGCGAGCATCTTCAATGCATTTTTCATATCATCGTGTCTTTCATGCTTCAACAAGAGCTTCAGCGGAGCCTTGCAAGAGTCTTGCGCAGTTCCGACGCATATTCCGGTTCAAGACTGTCCAAATCCATTCCGGAGATGCAGTCGACTATCAGATCCCTGCCCGACGACATCCTGAACCATCCCAGAGTCTCCGCCAGGCAGATGCGCACCTTGAGCGGGACGTTCCCGTCGGAAAGCAGCGGCAGGAGCTTCGGCAACGCGAAATGCAGATTGTAATTGCGCATGAAGCGTATGGAGCTTATCCTCGCATCCTCGGAATCCGAATGCAGCACCGTGTCCAGACAGCTTGTGTTGCTGGCGTCGAGACTGTCCATGACCTGCACGGCATCGGCGGCGATGAACTGCACGCGCTGCCTGTCACCGGCATTGTCGGCTATGTCCCGGAGCGCCGGAAGCAGCACCGGGTCGCCTATGAACATGGCCATCCTTGCGGCCATGCGGCTGATGCGCTCATACGGGTCGTCGAGCGCCTTCAGGACCGCGAGCGTGCATTCGGCTCCCGGATAGAACGACAACAGGTGCAGTGCCTCCAGCCTCACCTGCCAGGAAGCGTCCCTGCAGAAAGTCTCAAGCAGAAGCTGCGGGAGACCGGGGTAACGGAGCTCGTGCAGCTTCTTCAGAGCCGCAGCCCTGTGCAGCGACTCCGGCGACTCCAGCATGGACAGCCAGTATTCGCCGTCGGGCGTCAGCATCTCATACTGCGCGACGAATTCAGCATCCTTGACGGCAAAGCGGAATGTGGGGTCGCCAAGCAGATGCGATTCGAGATACGGCAGTCCCTTCTGCCACACTCCTATGCGCACGCCGGCATCCAGCACACCCATCAGCTCGTCCTCATATTTGTCCTGCAGCACATTCACGGTATTGCCCTGGACAGCCACGCAACTGCCTCCGTTGAAAAGGTGGCAGCCGGCGACATAGCCGTCCTCCTCGTAGAAGGAGCCGTTGTAGCACGCGTTGAGAATCAGCACCCTCGGCCCGGTATGCAGGCCGGATATCCTGTCGATGCGCAGGTTGTCGAGCGCATCCTCCAGAGAGTCTCGCACGGCATCCTTCACATAGAAACTGTCGGCGAAGAACCTCCGGTCGGTGCCATAGTCGTTCAAAGCCTCCTCAAGGAAGGGCTGCTCATCTTCAGTCCCGCGGTATCGGCTGTAATATTGCCTGAGCACGCTTCTGATTCTCGTAAGGTCCTCTTCGAGGCTCGTCGAGCCCTCCGAGGAAGTTATGTACTGGGTGTCGGCAGCCCCATGCTCGCTGAGCTGCATCAGGTCGTACCTGCCGATCTGCATCTCCCGTATCAGCTCGGACTGGACATCGCGTCCGTAGCGCCAGTTCAGGAACTTGTTGGAGACCGACGAGGCGAAGGCGTCTGGGAAATATTCCCTCCACGCAAGCGGTTTCTGCCGCCATATTGTCAGGCAGTCGGAATTGTAGCCGCTCCCGGCATAGAAAAAGACATTGTCGAGCGGATTTTCTTCCCGGTGAGCCCGGACCACCTCCTCAAGCCAGCGGTTCAGACGGCCGTATCTGTCGTCCATGTTCCCCGGGACGAGGACTCTTGCCGTATATATCTCCGGCTCGACCGTCTGTGCGCCCTTTTCTGTCAGACGGTACCAAAATCCCGTGGAGTCGCTTCCCTCGAAGCTGAAATCGAGGTCGAAATCGTCATAGAAGCGGTCGCTGACCACCCAGGATTCCGTGCGGGGGAAAAGTTCCTCGTTCATCTTGAACGCGGTCGTCAGATGCTGGGCTCCGCCTATCCTGGCAAATGGAACGTCTCCGACGAACACTGCACCCTCAAGCGGCTGCCTCCGTCGGCCGGCAAGTTTCAGGATAATGTCCTTGACCTCTTCGGGAGACTGCCAGTCGGCGACATAGATATGCGTGCCGAGCCCTTCGGAGCCCAGCACCTCCCGCCACGCCTCAAGGGCCTCGCCGCAATGGTACCATGTCCCGCAGTCGGTGAAGATGGCGAACGAGGTCTCCGTCCCTTTCTGTGCGGGCACATGCTCTGACACCGCCGCCACAGCCGGCGCGGCCCACAGAGCCGCGACAAGGACGGACACAATTGGCAATATCGTTTTTCTCATTTCAAATACGCCTCCAGTCTGTTGATGGTTTTGTTCAGTTCATCTTCGAGTTCGGGAGCGAGGCTACCCTTACCGTTCTCCCGCATCTCCCTGCATCCGGCGACTATGTCCTCCCTCGTGTTGCTGCGGACATACCAGCCGAGAGCCTCGGCAAGCTCCACCCGCAGGTCCACAGGCAGGGACTCGTCGGCAAGCCGTTCGAGAACCACGTCCGTGAGGAAGGGATAGGGCATGTTGCGCAGCACGGACACATAGAAGCGCGACTTCTGCAGATTGTCGGGCGAGTCGAAAGCGCTGCGCACCGACTTGGAGATGTTCATTCCGTCCCGGAGGAGCTGCACCGCCTCTTTCCTGAACGCCTCCTTGTCGAGGATTTCAGCGGAGACCGACACCAGGGAGTCCACTGCGTTCGGAACCGCGTCCACGCCCCAGAAAGGAGCCGTGCTGACCAGATTGAATGCGACCCGCTTTGAGGTACGGTCGTTCAGGTACATACGCGCCACGGGCTCCACGAAGCGCATGTCGCCCGTTCTACCTGCAAAATATACGGCCTTGCGGCGTATGAACTCGTAAGGGTCGTCGAAGGCGTCGAGAAGAAGCGTCCCGTAATTGCCGTCGGCATAATGGGCCGAAAGCTGCATTGCCTGAAGCCTCAACATATATGAGCCGGATTCCCTGTAGACCTTCAAGAGCAGGTCGGAAAGTCCGTCATAGTCCAGACGGAAGAGCATGTACAGGGCAAGGCCCCGGATGTCGGGCGCGGCGTCGGACCCGAGCACCGACAGCCAATACTCAGGATCGGCATTGTGCAGGTCGGGCCTGACGGACGCAGAGCCGGAAGCCGTGAAGCTGAACGTGGGGTCGCCGATTATGTGGGACTCAAGTATGTTGGTCATCATGGCGTGTTCGCCGACACTGTAGCCGCATGCGAGCATTCCGAGCAGGTCGGAAGAGCTCTTGTCCTGGAGCACGTTCACGCTGTTGCCGAGAGCAACCGCGCATCTGCCGCTTCCGAAGATATAGCTCGACGCCACGCAGTCCTTCTCGCGGAAATCCCCGTTGTAGCAGGCATCGAATATCGTGACGAGCGGGTTGGGATTCCACTTGCGGATGTCGTCGAGGACGATTCCGGTCCGGAGGTCAAGCAGGGAATCTGCACGGGCCGCCTCGGGATCGTGGAGTCCTTCGAACCAACTGTCGTCGAGATCATGGCGCTCCTTCAGCTCGGCCACCGCTTCTTCCTCGCTGTATCCGTAGCGCACGCGGGTGGCGACATGGCTGCGTATTCTGCGTCTGGCGTCTTCATAATAGGCCCCTATGCCGCGGACCGGAGGGATGTCGCTCAGATACTGCCGGTCGGGCACCCCGTGCTCGTGGAACAGGGCGATGTCGATGTCGGTACGGGCAAGCTCCTTCCTTATGACCTCCTTGGGGTAGGGATACATGGCATAGATGTAGAACTTCGCCCCGCCGGCATCCCTGAACGCATCGGGGAACTGCTCGGCAAGCGTCACGCTCTCGTCTTTCCACGCAACGAGGCTGTTCGAGAACGAACCGCTGCCCGTATAGGAAAGGATGCGGTCCACCGTATTGGCCTCCCGTTTCAGAACCACGAGCTTGCGGAGATACGCGGCAATCTGTTCATGTCCTGCCTCCCCGTCGAGTGTTGGCTTTATGCGCCCGGTGTAGATGTCGGAAGCTATCTCCTGGGGGCAGTCCCCCCGGAGATTGTAATAGAAATATGAAAAGCCGAGGGTGTCCTGCGAAGAGATGAAGTCGAATGCGAGGTCGAAGTCATCGTAGAAACGGTCGGAAGGCACACTCGTGTTGAACAGGTCGTCGGGATCCTCCTTCATCTTGAATGCGGAGCACAGATGCTGTGCCTTTCTTATCATGGGCACGGGGATGTCGCCCACCAGGACCGCGCCCTCAAGGCCGTCGGCCCCGTATGCCTCTTTCAGGGCATCCCTGACCTGCTCAGGACTGGTCCACCTGTCCACCAAGGTCATCACGCGCAGGCCCGAGTCCTCCACCGATACGGCATATTCCGAAATCTCGTCGCTGCAGGCCGCGTAGGTGCAGCTGTCCACCACTATTGCAAAGCTGCCGGTCCGCGCAGCCGCCCCGGCAACAGGTGACAGGGAAACTGCGGCCAGCAGCAGGGTCATTACATTCAACATAATTCTCATCATAGTCCTCAAAACAGATACTTCAATCCTAGCGCCGCGTCCAGACGCCAGTCGGAAAGGGAGAAACTCCAGTCAAAGCCGGCATCGAGGCTGACGGTGAGCGAAGAGCTGCCGAGTATTGCCGGAGCCCAGGTCAGACCCGCGCCGGACTCAAGTCTGTCGGAAGTGAGGAAACGCAGTTCCTCGGGATACATGGTCGAGACAATCTCGGCTCCGGCATTGTCCGGAGCCGCGTCACCGTAGAAATATTCGCCGGAAGGTGACATCCTCCAGCCGAGGTTCAGCGACGGCAACAGCCTCCCGCCCCTGCCGACATGGATGTTCCAGCCGGCGAAGACCCCAAGGGAGGCGTTGGACGCGTTGAAACGGGAGGCCGGAGCTATGTATCTCTGGTTCATCATGAAGATGTCGGCGGCGGCCCCGAGCTTGAAATCATACTCGCCGGAGGCGATGCTGCGGTACCAGCTGTACTTTGCGGCGGCCTCCAGGATATCGTAGGTGCTCATCATGGGATTGCTGACAGTTATCCACTTGTAGACCTCCGGAGAACTGTCGAACCTCTGGTTGTACTCGTAGCCAGAAGTCATTCCGAATTCCGCATCCAGGTCAAGCCTGTGGTTCTTGTCGGCCCCGAAGCCCGCCGCGGCGTCGAAAGTCACGGTCAGTTTCCCTGTGCGTCCGCGCATACGCGGAAGTTCGGGGTTCTCCGAAACGAGAGCCGTCGTGTAATGAACCCCGGCCTCGACCATCAGGTCCGCAGGCCTGGAACGCAGGACATACTGCAGACTGCCGCCGAAACGATTTGTCTTGTAGTAGAATATGTCGAAACCTATGTTGCCGCCCGCGCTTCCGAGGGTATAAAATCCGAGTCCGCGCATTATCGCGACTCTCGGGGTCTCGGTGTAGTTCTCGACCGAAGGATTGCTCCTTTCGAAACTGTGGAAATATTCAAGCCTCAGTCCCAGGGCGCTCGCCTCCCCCAGCTGCAGCACGGCCGAAGGGGCCACGCTGATGTCGTAACGGAAGGTCTCGGTGCGCGGGTCAACCTGTTTCGCCCCCACGAGTGCCTTGTATCTGGCATCCAGGCCGAAACTTGCCCTGCCTCCGAAAAAGAGAGGCGAAGCGGCCCTGAACTGCATGTCGTAGGCCTGTTTCCGCCAGTCGGACACCGAAAAGTCGGCCACATAGTAAGGCTGGTCCCACGACGGCTCGTAAAGCACGCAGTTGTATTTCGAAGAGTTCACGGCAATGTAGTCGTATGAGAAATCTCCGTACAAAGTAATGCCGCCGACCTTTGCGATGCCGCTAGTCGACACTTTGACGTCGGTTTCATTCTCCCCCGACCACACGGACTTCAGTCCGCCCCTCGAATAAGAGGCACTCAGGCCTATGTCACCTGTCCTCCTGAGAGAATCAAGTGCCAGACCGGCGCTGTTGGTGCTGCGCAGCCACAGGGCGGAGTTCAGCATGACTTCCCTGGATGCGGGGGTTGAACGCAAGGCAGGCTGCTGCGCCTCGGCGGAAATGCCGGAGCACAGCAGGAATGCCGTAAGCACAAGAAGTTTCCCTGTCACTGCGTATTCAGATTATCAGTTTGCCCAAGTGTTCCAGGAAGGGATGCCGGCACCGTTGCGGCGCAGTTCCGGCTTCTCCATCACCTCGAAGTCGTTGCTTGTGTTGTTGGTGTCCATATATATCACACGGCCGTCCTCGCGGGTCTCGGATACCTTACGCGCGATGCTCTGTCCGCCGTAAGTACCCTTATCGCACCAGATCACGCCGGCGTCGATGTCGGAAGGGAGGGTCAGATACTGGATCAGTGTCTCGTTCTCCACGGTGTTCACGCCGTCGAGAATCCACTCGCACGGTATTTCCCTGGCACCTCCGTACAGGCCTTCGGCGGCAATCATGTCGACTGAGTTCAGTTCATATTCCGGATAGAATATCACCATTGTGGGCCCGCCGGTGGAGGTCAGCCACTGGGGAAGCTCGTAAGCCATCACCGGATGGAGCAAATTAACGGCGGGGTTGTCGGTGATCACCACAGTTCCGACCGTGGTCTCCTCGGTCAGCGCCTCGAACTCGGCACTGCTCAGGTCGCCGATGGCAGAGGCGGGATTGAGGTCTTCGCGGCTATGGTCGGTCGCCCACTGGGCTATCACGACACTCTCGCCCGGCTGCAGTGGGTAGTCCGTACCATTTCCGGGAATCTGCCATACATTCTGTGCAAAGACATAGTTCTCGGGATTCTCTATCTGGAAATTGTAGGGGGCCATCCCGTTGATGGAATCATAATACTTGACCTCGGCGATGCAGAGCTTGTCGAGATAGACCACCGCATCGGAATTGTTGTAGATCTCGTAGAACTGTTCCCTGATGTAGTAGTCCCCAGAGCAGGAATAGTAGATTTCCTTGAACACCAGGGCAGCCGATTCGGAGGAAGCCACCTGCACGGAAATCGTCTGGCCTTCGGAAGAAATGTCGGCAGTGGCCACGGTGCCGGAATAATTCCATGTGACTCCGCCTTCAGACGAAGAAGCACTTGCCGACACGGAATACAGGCCGGGCACTACTGACAGGAATGTGGCCGTGAGGTTCTCGGTTTCGGAACTGAGGGTCTGCGCTGTCGAGAGATTGGTCAATGTGACTGTATAGGTGTCGGGAAGAGGCACATCAACCAGGGCAGACTCGTCCACGGTGACCGAAACGGTCACGGGAACAACCTCGTCCTTTCTGCAGGACGACGCCAGCAGGGCAAGGCCTGCGGCAGCAAGGAAAAGCAAAGTCTTTTTCATAAACGAATTATTCATTGTTGTTGAACTATATGAAAATCATGTCAGATGGTTATCTTCATTTCGAATCCGAAGAAAATCGGCACACCGAGTTCGCTGTAGGAGCCCGGATTGCGCACCGACTCGTACAGAGGCCTGTTGTTCAGCAGGTTGTTGACATAGAACGAGGCGGTTAGCCAGTCGCCGATTTCCTTTGATATGTTGAGGTTCAGCAGCAGGAAGGGCCTTGTCATCTCGACGGCCTTCCTGTATTCGGAAAGCGGAGGGAACATATACGAGAACTCCGGGTCGTCGCGCCACGCAGGGTCGAAGCCGTAGACCTTTCCGTCCTCGTTGGAAATGTATGCGACGAACATCTCGTCGTTCCCGTACTCGGTCCACCATTTCTCGAACCAGTTGACCTGGGCGGTAAGGCTTATCACGAAGCCTATGCCCGGGATATTGTGCACGGCACGGAAAGTGGTGAGAAGGTTCTGCCAGCAGTCCGTCTGCAGATACGGCTCATAGATGCCGATGTTGTACTCCAGCGACGAACCGGCGCCCGCCCTGGCCGAAAAGCTGTTGCCCTTGTTCGAAGAGCGGCTTTCCGCATACGCCCCGTTCAGGTAGAATGAGGTGCGTATCGCATCGAAGCGGCCCAAGTCCAGTTCGAATTCCACTCCCCTGCTGCGGTTGACGTTGTTGTTGAGCGGCTTATAATAGCTCACGAAGGTGTTGTATGTGTTGCCGGGCTCCAGCACCGGGTATCCGCCCCCGTTTTCCGATACCTGACGGTACTGGGTGAATGTCAGCAGACGCCAGCAGTCAAGGTCGCGCCCGAACATGTAGCCGTTGTCCATGAACTCGTCGTATGCGGTCACAGAAAGTTTGTAGCGGCCGGCGAGTTTCAGGTCGAAGCCGACCTCGGCCTTGCGGTTCGTCGCTATCTCCAAGTCAGGATTCTCCGTGTCGAACGACCAGGTCTGCGCCAGCACGAGTTCCTCGTCCGATGCAAGCCCGCTGTTCATGTTGCTGAAGAGCACGGCGTCGTAATAATACCTGTCGGGATAGAGATATACGGCAGTGGGGGCCTTGGCGTTGATTCCCCAGCCTCCCCTGACCGAAAGCACGTCGGGGATGACCTCGAAGGAAGCGTTGAGACGGGGTTCCCATACGCTTTTGCCGTTGACCAGGTCGAAACGCGCACCGGCCGCCACATCCAGCTTGTGGCCGGCGATGTCCCACACGAAGTTGTCCTCCGCGAAGATTCCGAACTGGTTGATGAAAGGGATGTCGCTGAATTTTCTGGGACGCATGCTCGGATTTGCAGGATAGAGGCCCGCAGCGTTGACGAGCCCCTCGCCGAGGTTGCCGTCGGTCTTGAAATCCACTCCAGCGACTATGCCGTTGTCGATGTAGTCCGACAGCTGCGAATAGAAATTGGCGACCACTTTCCCGTAGGCATTGAGTTCCTTGCCGTATATGTCGTAACGCGAGAAATAGGTGTACGGAGTCACCGTGGCCACGGCATCCTCGTCGCCGGAAGCGAATTCGGTCAGAAGATTTCCGTAGGTGTCGTAAATCTTTCCTCCGGGAACGTTGCTGACTATGGAATTATATTTCGAGGTCGTGTAGAGCGACATCGCATTGTTCTGGTCCTGCTCCCTGAACGAGTGCTTGTCCGTATAGCTTGCCGACAGATTCCAGTCGATTGACTTGAGCCAGCCGGCGCTGGAGATGTTCAGGTGCCCGTTCGTGGAGAGCCGTCCGCCTATATTCGCGGCTCCGGTAACCACGTTGAGTTCTTCAAGGTCGGGATTGTCTCCCTGGGAATCCCTGCTGTAGTTCAGCTCAAGCGAGGTGTTGGTGCTCAAGGCTCCGAAATTCTTGCTCCAAAGCAGTTTCGCGTTGAATCTCTGATAATTCTCGTATGCAGCCGTAAGTTTCTCGTTGCTGTAGGCGTAGTCTACGCTGAAATTGAAGCTTCCTGCCCTTGCGGTCTGGAATCCCTTGCTTGCTGAAAGCTGCCAGATGTTGGGGTTGGTGCGCATCCTTATGATATACGGAGACGCTCCCGCCCGGGACTTGACTATGACGGCGCCCGAAGTCATGTCTCCGTACTGTACAGAGGCTATGCCCCGCACGACCTCCACGGATTCGATGTTGTCGGTGGATATATTGCGTATGTCGACTCCTGTCGCGGGAGAACCGGCTCCTGACGTCCCGTTGTTGGCTGTGCTCAGCGATCCGGGGCCGTAGACCGGCGAAAGGGTCTGGAGATTGGCATTGTTGGACAGCGGCGCGCCGTCCACGATCACGGCGGTACCGAGACTGTTCATCTCCGATGCGTCCGTGCCGTAGCCCGCACCTCTGACATTGAGGGTCTGCACATCGCTGATGCTGGAGTTCGAGACCGCCACGCCGGGGAGCAGCGACATCACGTCGCTGAGCGATGAGGCCTGGAGATGGTCCATGGCCTGTCTCGAAATCACTGATGCCGTCGCCTTCCCTGCCTCGTCCCTGGTCGCCGTCACCGTGACTTCCTGCATCCTGAAGCTCACGGCGGAAAGGATGAAGTCCAGCACATAGTCCTTGCCCGGAGTCACTTCGAACCGGCGCGTCTCGGTGGTCATTCCGAAGAACGAGACTTCAAGCGTCACCTCTCCGGCAGGGATGTTCTCTATCTTGTAGTTTCCCTCGACATCGGTGGTCGTATATATCTTGGACGGCAAGAGACTGATGACGGCAAACTCGACAGGCTTGCCGTCTTCCGCCGAAATCACCCTGCCCGAGACCGCTCCGCCGGATTCCTGTGCGGCCGACTGCGGGGAATGGCCTGGAGCGGACAGCAGCGCTGCCAAAAACAGTATTTTGATCAATCGACTCTTCATATTCTTTGTCTGCAGGCTGCAAAGATATGGGAGTCGGCATTCCGAATCAATCACAATAAATGATGATTCTCGGGATGGATGGCCGGTGGATTGATGAAAGAATGCATGTGCAGTTCCGTTTGTCAATTCGTCATGTACCGAACCTGCACACAGCAGTCTGCGGCGGTTCCTGCCGCCGACACACAAAGCGGGGCGGGGAACAAACCCCCGCCCCGCCAGTTGAAATCCGGTGCCGGCGCTGCAGCCTGCAATGGCTCCGCGGCCTATTCCGGCCTGTATGAATCTTTCAGCGAAACCGTCTTGTTGAATACGGGCTTCTCCGGAGTCGAATCCTTGTCCTTGACGTAGTAGCCGGTGCGTTCGAACTGCACGGCGATACCGGAGGCGTCGTCGAGCAGGGCGGGCTCGGCAAGGCCGGAAGCCACGACCAGCGACTCGGGGTTCAGGAACTCCTTGTAGTCCCTGTCCTCGGGAACCTGGCTCATGTCGGCGAGGGTGAACAGCCTGTCGTAGTTGCGTATCTCGATTTCCTTCGCGTGCGCGGCTGAAACCCAGTGGATGGTACCCTTGACGCTGCGCCACTCGCCGCCACCCGGACGGGTCGCGGGGTCATAGCTGCACTCCAGGGCAGTCACCTTGCCGTCGGCGTCCTTGATCACCTTCTCGCACTTGATGATGTAGGTGTACTTCAGACGCACCTCGCCGTCGGGCTTGAGGCGGAAGAACTTCTTCGGTGCGTCCTCCATGAAATCGGCCCTGTCTATCCAGAGCTCCCCGGTGAAGGGCACCTTGCGCGAAGCCCCTTCGGGCTCGGCGGGGTTGAGAGGACAGTCGAACCACTCCACATGTCCGGCGGGCCAGTTGGTTATGGTCAGCTTTATAGGATCCTGAACCACCATGTAGCGGTTGGCCCTGGCGTTGAGGTCCTGGCGCACGCACCACTCGAGCAGCTGTATGTCCATGAGCTGGTCGCGCTTGGACACGCCTATCCTGTCGCAGAACATCTTCAGGGCCTCGGGAGTGTAGCCACGGCGGCGCACTCCGCAGAGAGTGGGCATGCGGGGGTCGTCCCAGCCGGCCACAAAGCCCTTCTGCACGAGCTCCAGCAGCTTGCGCTTCGACATCAGCGTATAGGTGAGATTCAGCCTCGCGAACTCATACTGATGGGAGGGGAAGATGCCCAGAGTCTCTATGAACCAATCGTAGAGCGGACGGTGCACGTCGAACTCGAGGGTACAGATGGAATGCGTGATGCCCTCGATGGAGTCGCTCTGGCCGTGCGTATAGTCATACATCGGGTAGATGCACCATTTGTCGCCGGTGCGGTGGTGCGACGCATGCTTGATGCGGTACATGATCGGGTCGCGCATGAGCATGTTGGGATGCGCCATGTCGATCTTCGCGCGCAGCACCTTCTCGCCGTCGGCATACTTGCCGTCGCGCATCTCCCTGAACAGCTTCAGGTTCTCCTCGGGGGTGCGGTTGCGGCAGGGGCTCTCCACGCCCGGAGTGTCGACGGTCCCGCGACCCCTGGAAATTTCCTCCTGGGTCTGGTCGTCGACGTAGGCCTGCCCCTTCATAATCATCTGCTCGGCCCATTCGTAGAGCTGGTCGAAGTAATCGGAGGCGTAGCATTCCTTCTCCCATTCGAAGCCCAGCCACCTGATGTCCTCCTTGATGGAGTCCACATACTCCACGTCCTCCTTAACGGGATTGGTGTCGTCGTAGCGCAGGTTGGTCTTGCCGCCGTACTTCTTCGCGAGACCGAAATTTATGCAGAGGGACTTGGCATGGCCAAGGTGCAGATATCCGTTGGGTTCGGGAGGGAATCTGGTCAGAACGTTCTTCACCTTTCCCGACTTGAGGTCATCCTCGATTATCTCCTCGAGGAAATTCAGTTTTCTTTCTTCTTCCATTGTCGTTGCAACTCTTTACGCGTGGCAAATTTATAAATAATTCGTATATTGCGTACGAAAGTTCAGTTTTTGAAGTCCTGATTCGAGCGTCGGCCTGCGGAAGCTCCGCCCCCCCCGAATCGGATTTTTATGTAAATTACAAACCACGATTACAGCTATGGCCGAAGAACTTTTCAGACAGAGACAGCAGGAGAAGATAAGGACAGCGGAAAAGGCGGCTGAAAAGACAGGCGACGGACAGAGATGTCCGTTTTGCGGCATGCCGGTGAAGGGAACGGAGGAGTTCTGCCCCCACTGCGGCCGTCCGCTCGCACCCTACTGCACCTTCTGCGGGGCCGAGATGTCCCCCGGAGAAGACAGCTGCCCCGAATGCGGAATGAGCCGGCATGGCGTCATCTGCCCCCGTTGCGGCACACTGAACGCAAGAGCATACTGCCGCAAGTGCAACGAACCGCTGACCCCGGCGGCCAGGAAGGAAGTGGAGCGGGCGATGAAGGATCCCGTCTACCTCAAGGCGGCCGAGCTGGCCGTCAAGATGGCCGAACTCCAGCAGCTTATGGAGGACACCCCCGATGGAGGGCTTACCGACCTGGGCGGAGATGAGGCGGCGGAAGAAAGGCCAGCTGTCAGGGAGCTTCCCCCGGACATCCAGAGGCTCAAGGAGATGCTCGCGGCGGTGAACTCCGGCAAGGTGCCCTCCGCCAAGACTCCCCCGTCCTCCACTCCCCCGGCGAAGGCGGCGCCCGCGAAAGCCAAGGCCAGGCGGAAAACGAAAGAGGAGCTCCAGGCCGAATACGCCAAAATGAAGGCCGAGCTCAACTCCACGCTCGAGCACATGGTGCCCCCTGCAGGCTCGACCCCGCAGGAGCAGCGCAACTACTACTCCGCCCGCAAAATCTCCATTATCCAGAAAGTCAAGAGCACCAATCCCATAGCCTGGGTATGCAACTACTGCGGATGCTGGCATAACAAGCCCAGCGAATGCTGCGAACCCTGGCATGGAGGGACGTGGATATTCGAAGAGAAAACGATAACAGTGACGAAAGAACTATGACAGATCCGAACAAGACCACAGTTTCAGGCGAACCGGCCGACGTCGGCTCCACCCGGGCGGCGGGAAGCACCATAGCCACCGACAGCACGGTGGCCGGCGACAGCACAGTCGCCGCAGGAAGTACGGTCACCGCCGGTACCACCGTTGCGGCAGGAAGCACAATCGCCGGCGGCAGTACAGTTGCGGCGGGAAGCGCAGCCGCGACAGGAAGCACCATAGCAGCAGAAAGCACCGTCGCCGCTGATTCAGCCAGGACGGCGGCAGCAGCCCAGGCCACGGCAGTCATGAGCGGCAGCAACGCCGGAATGACCGCAGTCGCCAACGCCACCGCAGTGGCACCGGCCGCCGGCAAGGCCGGAGACTCGGCGCACAAGGCCACCTTCGACCTCACCACGAGGAAGGACATCACCATAGGGAAGAACACCTACATCATCGACAAGCTCATAGGCAACGGCGGCGAGGCCGAAGTCTACGTGCTCGTCAAGGACGGCAGGAAATATGCGCTCAAGCTCTACCGGGGAGTGCACCAGTTCAACAAGGACCTCATAGGAAGGCTCGCCAAGCTCCGGGGAAAGGCCGCGATCACCGACATCTACGGCTACGGCAACATCAAGATCGGCGGAGAGACGCGCAGCTTCACGCTCATGGAATACTGCGCCGACGGCTCCACCGCGTCCTGGGACTTCAAGGGCAACGGCGACGCAATCCTGCAGATAGTGACCCTGACGGCCCGCAACCTCAACGAGCTGCACAAGGTGGGCATAATCCACAAGGACACCAAGCCTGACAACCTGCTGTTCACCGACAAGGGCAGCTGCCTCCTGCTGCTGTCCGACTTCGGAATCTCCGACATACTCGACTCCGACGGCAGCGTGAACACCCCCCAGAGCCGCACCCCCATATATGCGGGCCCCGAAATCTACACCAAGGCGTCGCTGATAGGCGGCACAGCCTACGCGATAATGACGAAGGCCTACGACTACTATGCCCTCGGCATGACCGCGCTGGCGCTCTGGAGCGGAGTCGACTCATTCAAGCGCAAGGAGACCGAGCTCGTGAAGCTCAAGAGGGAAGGCAAGATCGAAGTCCCCAAACAGATGCCGGAGCCGCTCCGCACCATAGTCCGCGGACTGCTGGTGCAGGATCCCGAACAGCGCTGGGGCTTCGACGAGATACAGCGCAAGCTCTCCGGGGAGGACGTGCCCGTGGGAGAGAGCATAGGCGCCATCCATGTGGTCTTCGACTCCAGCAAGAACAAGATAGCCCGCACCACCGCCGAGCTCGCCAGGTTCATGATGGAAGACCAGCAGCTCGGAATATCCTACCTCTACAAGGGGCGTGTCTGCGAGTGGCTGCGGAAAACCATGCCGGAAGTCGAAATCAAGATAAACGACATCATCGAGTCCAAATACCCCAAGGACCAGGTCGCAGGACTCTACGCCGCCGCGCTTCTCCTTGACCCCGAACTGCCATACTATGACCGCAAGGGCAAGACCCACGACACCCTCATCCCCCTGCTGAACGCCGAGGACAGCTTCAGCAACGACCTCACGAACCCGGCGAACCCGGTCTACATATACCTGAGGCACAGCCAGGGCGAAGCATGGACGGACGCCCTGTTGGGCAGGGTCAAGGCCGCAGCCGGAGACCAGTTCGGCTACGCCAGGAGCGTGCTGGTATGGGGCGTACACGACACGGACATCTACCGCACCTTCTACGGGAAGAAGGAGGCCACCGACCAGAAGTTCACCGAGGTGCAGTGCCACAACCCGATGGACGTGCTGAACTTCTTCTCCGCCTACCGCACCCTGTCGGACGACGACAAGAAGTTCGTATGCTCCCTCGGTTTCGCGGAGATGGTCAGGACCTTCGCCCCCGACGACGCCGCCAAGGTCGAGAAAGTAAGGAGGGACAATGCCTCCGCCGGCTTCCAGACACTGTTCCGCCTGATAATACAGACCCTGAACCCGGCTGCCGACGTCAATCTCTGCGCCGATCCTAAAGACCCCTGGTACGCGATGACCGGCGCCGGACTGGGCAAGCTGATAAACATGGCCTTCAACGCCTACTACGTGCAGTTCGATGGCGACAGGGACAGGCTCTACAAGGAGTGGACCTCGTCCGGCAACCCCTACAGGAACATCAGCCAGGCATCGACGGTCGACCTGATAATCATGTCGTTCAAGGGCGACTGGACCGGCTCCTACCTGCACAAGTCCTTCCTGACCAAGGGCAACAGGTTCGACGCCCAGGACAAGTGGGCCGTCTACTGCACCTCCTACAAGAGCACGGACAATGTCAAGAAATACGGCCCCTACGATGTTCCCATAGCGATAATGAAGACCATCGCAGGCTTCGGCCACACCCCGGAGTACCGCTTTAAGGAAAGCGGCGAGACCGTCAGGAGCCTGTCCGACTTCAACAAGCTGCTGGGCTCCAAAGGCCTGAAGGACGAGATAGTCCGCTCCCTCAGGACACGCAGCCTCCATGCCTGGCTTGCAGTGCAGTACCAGGAGGATCCGCACGCCGACCTGAAGCCCAAATACGCCTACGAGAAGCTTACGCAGCAATATGTGGGCATGCTCGGCAAGTGCGACCCCGACAACAGGGAGTACAAGCGCTACAGAAGCGCCTACGATTCGGTCAGCACAAAGGGCAAGGGCCAGCCCATACTCGCCCTGGGAGCGGTACAGAACGTATTCGTGGCCCTCTGCAGCGTGCTGTTCCTGGCTGCGCTCGGAACGCTGGTGGTGAGCATCATCCAGGCTCCATGGCTGGCAGGCTGGGACGCGAAGACCGGCATCTTCATCCTGTTCGGGCCCGTGCTCTTCTGCCTTCTGCTCTGCCAGTTCTTCAGCGAGGACAGGGTTCTGGGGTTCTTCAGCTCCATCATCTTCTACGTCATCGCGATGATAGTCCTGTATTTCGTCAGCAGATGGTTCATCTGGAGGCTCGTGCCCTATCTGACCCTCGCCGCCACCGGCCTTTTCGCATGGTATTTCCTGAAGCAGCTCTACCAGGCCAACTACGGGGCTTCGGAACTCAGGGCGATGAAGAACCCGGACTATGAGCAGCTGACCCTCGAACCGCTCCACTTCGCGTTCAAGAGCTCGGACAGCACCTTCAAGTCATCGTTCGCAAGCAACGAGGACTTCTACAAAGACCAATACAAGGAATCGCTCAAGGACAAGGTCAGACCGGTGATACTCGGCTGCATAACCGGATTCATCCTGATAATCAATGCCCTGACCGGCTACGGAATCATGACCGGCAATGACCCGGAGAAAATCGTGGACTCAGCCGCGACCAGCCTCGTATCCGGCAAGTCCGGAGGCTCCGGGGAAGCTGACGGCGGGAACGGAGGCGGAGATGCCGGCGATGCGGAACCCGCAGCCGCTTCGGAAAATTCCGGCGGAACTTCCGATGACGCCGGAAAGAGCGGCAAGGCCAAAGCGGCAGCCACAACGGCAGCGGCAACAGGAGCTGCAGCAGCGGCCACCGAAAACCAGGCCGGAGCCACCGAAACTACCGGACAGAGCACAGTGGAAGAAGCCGCTGCGGCACAGGACGAGGTGGAAGATAATGCCGGACAGCCTTCAGAAAGGCCTGCGGGCATGCCCGCGATGAGCGCTTCGCTTTCGGCTGCCAAGGGAATCACCGTCAGCTGCGACACCCGTCAGGTGATCGACGGCAGCGGCGTGTTCAGCTTCGAGCTCACCAACGGCAGCGGCTCCGACATGACCCCGTTCATAGTCATCGAAGAGCCTTCGGCCAACATCGTATCCCTGGCGGAAGCCATAGACAACAACGGCCGGTCATACTCGGCCGTGGACGGCGAGATGAGCGTCACCATCGACGGAACGACCATGGACGCGGCCCACAGGGATCCTGTGTTCCGCTTCAACCAGAACCAGACTGTCCGCGGCACGGTGAACATCAAGAATCTCGACAAGGACGCAACCTCCCTCGAGATACGCATCCCGTTCAGGGAATTCAACCCCGACGCCTATCCCTACCGGAGAGGTTATCTGATAATCAAGAACATACCCGTAAGCCAATGAGAACATGTCAGAAATGCGGGCAACCCAACCGTAATGAAGCAAGGTACTGCAAATGGTGCGGCACCCTGCTGGAAGCCGTGGCGCAGCCTTCGGCCGGCGGAAACTCCGCCCTGCCTGAAGCGGCGGACTTCATCGCCAAGGACAACATCCTGCCCACGTTCAGGAGTTTCGCAGCGCGATGCGAACACGCCTCCGAGTTCATTCAGCTTTCAGGCGGCACCTCGCGGCCTGGACTCGACTGCATAATCACCGGAAACGCCGGTACGGGAAAAATCTACCTTGCCGACCAGCTCTGCTCACTGCTCTACCGCTACAAGATCAGCGACGGGCTGAAGCCGAAGCACGTGGACGCCGCCGACTGGGACGGATTCAACGGCAAGCTGGACGAGAACCTCGCGAAGATAAAGAAGGGAGTCCTGCTCGTCACCAACTGCCAGGACCTTGTCGGCGACAACAAGAACGCGCTGGACAAGCTCTTCGCCAGGATGCGCAAGGGGACGGACATGCCCGTAGTCATACTCTGCGGACTCGAAGACGGTTTCGGAAACTACATACGCTCCAACAAGCATGTATCTTCGCTGTTCGAGTTCAGCTTCGGGCTGCTCCCGTTCAACGACGCGCATCTCACGAGCCTCTGCTCTTCCATAATCACCGGGAAGTTCAGGACCTCCATATCCCCCGAGGCGCAGAAGAAGCTCGGACTGGTGTTCAAGAAGAAATTCCGCGACGGACTGTCAGGCGAGAACGGAAAGCTCTCATGCAGGCTTGCCGAAGCCTACACGCTCAACAAGATAGAGCGCTGCGGGAAGAACGGGCCGCTCGAAGAGGCCGACATCCCCGACGAGCCTTTCAAGGAGCTCACGGAGGAGGAGATTTTCGAGAAGCTCGACTCCTTCGTAGGTCTAAAGGAGGTCAAGGACGAAATCCACTCAATCATAAACGGAATCAAGAGGGAGAAGCGCGAGAATCCCGACGCCAAGGTCAAGCTCAAATCGCATTTCGTGTTCCTCGGCAATCCCGGCACCGGAAAGACCACCATAGCCAGGCTCTTCGCGGAAATACTCAACAGCCTCCAGGTGCTGCCCTGCGGCCATCTCGTGGAGGTGACCCGCAAGGACCTCGTCTCCCAGTACGTGGGCGACACTGCCCAGAAGACGGAGCAGGTGATAAACCGGGCCATGGGAGGAATACTCTTCATCGACGAGGCGTATTCGCTCAAGCAGAGCGACGACGACAAGTTCGGGCAGGAGGCCATCGACACCCTGCTCCCCTTCCTTGAGAACCGGGTCGGGGACTTCATCTGCATCATCGCCGGCTACACCCGCGAGATGACCACTTTCCTGCGCTCTAACTCAGGACTCGACTCCCGCTTCAAGCGCAAGATAGACTTCAAGGACTACAACGGCAAGGAGCTCAAGACCATCTTCATGAACATGGTAGAGAAAAACAAGTTGAGCCTCGACGAAGAGTCCGAATCGAAGATAGACAAGTACTTCGAGCGCATGTACCTCTCGCGCACCGACACCTTCGGCAACGCCAGGGCCGTGCGCAACGTGTTCGACGCCTGCATATCCAGACAGAACAGCAGGATAGTGGACCTCGCCGGCGACGAGTACCGGAAGCAGAAGAACCTCATCATCTGGAAGGATATAGTCGGTGACGAGGAGAGCGAGGACATCAGCGTGGACCAGGTCATGAAGGAGCTCGACCAGTTCGTGGGCATGGCCTCGGTCAAGGCGGCCATAAAGAATCTCGCCGAGGAGATGCGCTTCCAGCGCAGAAGGATGGAATTCGGCGGAAAGGCATCCATACGTCCCGTGAACATAATCCTGACAGGCAATCCGGGCACCGGTAAGACCACGGTGGCCAGGGTGCTCGGCAAATTGTTCAAAGCCATGGGCATCTGCTCCACCGACAGGGTCATCGAGAAGAGCCGCAAGGACATAGTGGGACGCTACGCCAACGAGTCCGACAAGGAGATGGACAAGGCCGTGAACGAGGCCATGGGCGGAGTGCTCTTCCTCGACGAGGCCTATACCCTGGCTCCGTTCGACGACATGGGCCACTGCAATGACAGCGAGGGGCTCAAGGCTCTGGAACGACTGATGACAAGGATGGAGAACGACAGGGGCAAGTTCGTGCTGGTATGCGCAGGCTACAAGGACGAAATGGGCAATCTGATGAAGGCCAACCCCGGTTTCCAGAGCCGCTTCACCCACAACATCAACATAGACGACTACAGTCCCGAAGAACTCACGGAAATCTTCAGGCGCAACTGCGAGGGCCAGGGCTACAAGCTGGCCGACGGCGTGCTCGAGAAGGCTTTGAGCGCATTCCGCAAGATTGTAGCGGAGAAGTCCGGAAAATCCTTCGGCAACGCAAGGGAGGCCCGCAACATGCTTGACGAGTGCCTAGGAAAGCTCGGCACCAGGGTGAACGCCCTGCCCGACTCCGAAATCACCCGCGACAGTTTCTTCACCATACTGCCCGAAGACATACCCTACGAGGAGCCGAAGGTGGTCAGCGAGGAGGAATGCATGGCCGAACTCAACTCCCTGATCGGACTCGACGGCGTCAAGGAGGAGATACGCCTGATGATAGAGGAGCTCAGGCAGCAGAAGCTCGAGGCCGAAATCAACGGCACCGATTTCAAGGGCGTCAAGGGTGACCACTATCTCTTCCTCGGCAACCCCGGCACAGGAAAGACCACCGTGGCCAGGCTCATGGGCAACATGCTCCATTCGCTCGGAGTGCTGCCCAGGCCCGACGTAATCGAGGTTTCGCGCAGCGACCTTGTCGCCGGCTACAGCGGCCAGACCGCCCCCAAGACACGAGAGGTCGTGAACAAGGCCATGGGAGCGATACTCTTCATCGACGAGGCCTACTCCCTGATTCAGGGGCCGCACGACAATTTCGGCACCGAGTGCGTGAGCGAGCTGCTCAAGCTGCTCGAGGACCGCAAGGGCAAGTTCGTCTGCATCGCCGCAGGCTACACCCGCGAGATGCAGCAGTTCCTCGACTCCAACTCCGGACTCAAGTCGCGCTTCAACAAGTCCATCAACTTCGAGGACTACAACGCGGACCAGCTCATGGACATCTTCAGGCTCAACTGCCGCAAGGAGGGCTACACCATAGACCCTGAGGCCGAGAAGCTGCTCGTGCAGAAGTTCTCCGACATCTATGCCAACCGGAGCTTCGACTTCGGCAATGCCCGGGAGGTGCGCAACATCTTCCGCGAGGTCAAATCGGCCGCCGCAAGGAGGGCGAACGCCCGCATGGCGGAGCTCGTGGCGGGAGGCATGGACAAGACCGAAGCATACAGGCAAGCACAACCCAAACTAATAATCAAGGAGGACATACAATGAGCAAGCAGGACATTTTCAAGGCGCTGGATTCCCTCGTCGGGCTGCAGAGTGTCAAACATGAGATACGCGAAATCGTAAATGAACTCGCAATCCAGACGTGTACAGGGTCAGTCCAGGCAGGTCTGGTGACAAGGAACTATGCGTTCATCGGCAACCCCGGCACCGGGAAGAGCACCGTGGCCGAAATCTTCGGCAGGATACTCAAGGACATCGGCGCCCTTCCGGAAGGACAGGTCGTGACCGTGACCCGGGCGGACCTTGTCGGCAGCTATGTCGGGGCTTCGGGGCAGAAGACCCGACAGGCAGTAGAAAAGGCGCACGGGGGAATACTCTTCATCGACGAGGCTTTTTCACTCCAGTTTGGAGACGACGACGTGTTCGGACAGGAGGCTCTCGACACCCTGCTCTACCTCATGGAGACCCGCAGGGGAGATTTCGTCTGCATATTCTCCGGCTGTCCCGAGGAGACGAAACGCTTCCTGGACTCGCTCCCCGGCCTGAAGTCACGTATCGGAAGGATACTGATGTTCGAGGATTTCACGCCTTCCGAGCTGATGGAGCTCTTCATGAAAATGAAAGGGATATTGCCCATGGACCCCGAGGCCGGGCAGCTGCTGGCGGACAAGTTCGAAAGGATGTATGCGGAACGCGGTCCGGACTTCGGCAATGCCCGCATGGTTAAAAACCTGCTGAAGGAAATCGAGACCAGAATGCGCTCGCGAGACATTTCGGGCGGCCTGTCCGACGGTGCCGGCTTCAATGAACTTATTGACCATGTGTTCTCAAATTTCAGAATAACAAAAGAAGACATAATATGAAATGCCCGTTTTGCCAGAGCATAATCGAAGACGACAGCCGCTGGTGCGACCAATGCGGTAAGGAACTGATGTTCTGCCCCTCATGCCGCGTACCCCGCAAGGGCAGTTCATGCCCCGCCTGCGGCGAACTGCTCGTCGGCGGGAACCGGTTTTTCGCTTCCGGGCTTCCTGACGGCCAGAAAGTCCCCGCCGGAGCCACGGCATCACCCGCACCCGCTCCTGCCGCCGCACCGTCGCCCACACCCGCAGCTGCGGCCGGCTCCACCATCGCTACACCAGGCCCCATGCCTTCGCCCACCGCCACGCTGGCCGAACCCGCAGCTGCGGCCACTCCCGGACTGTTCCTGTCAGGGAACGGCATGAGGCTCGCCGTAAGGGAAGGCGTCTTCGGACGCAAGGGAGGCGTATTCCCCGAACTTTCATCCTGCGGATACATCTCCGGAACGCACGGGGAGCTGAAGTTCTTCCCCAACGAGGACTGCTGGGGAATCAGAGACTGCGGCTCCACCAACGGAACCTTCATCAACGGCAACCGCCTTGAGAAGAACAAGTGGTACACTCTAAAGGCAGGATACCGCCTGCGCATCGCCACTCTCGACTTCAACGTAGAACAAGCATAGCCATGAGACTCGACATTTTCTGCATGTCCGACACGGGCTGCGTGCGGAGCGGCAACCAGGACATGGCCGCCGCTGGCCTCAACCTGATACGCGACGGACAGACGGGCTTCACCAGGACAATAGGCGAAGCTGACAACTTCCTGCTTCTGGTCGCAGACGGAATGGGCGGCCACCAGCATGGCGAGATGGCAAGCAGCTACGCGCTGGAAGAACTCAGGGCCGTGATACTCGACCGGGACCGCGACTGGAGCGACCCGGGGAGGCTGCTCACTGAAGAGGCACTGCGGATAAGCACGGAGCTGAACCTCAAGTCCGCCGGAATGCAGCTCGAGAAACCCATGGGCTGCACTCTCACCGGCTTCGTCTGGGCCGGAGGCAGGACCATGCTCGTCAACGTCGGCGACAGCCGCAGCTACAGGCTGCGCGGAGGCATGCTCCGCAGACTGACCCAGGACCAGACCCTCCACGAAAGGGACATGGTGCCGCTTCCTGCCGGCAAAGCGATATACAGCTGTATCGGAGGAGGCATCAGCCCGGAGACGGTAATCCAGGACTACGGGGACAAGCTGCTTCCCGGCGACAGGCTGCTGATATGCTCCGACGGGCTCACCGACATGGTCGGCGAGAACGACATCGAAGTATTCCTGGCCGAGGGCCAGCCCGCCCAGGCGGGAAGCCTGCTGGTGGAAAGCGCGAAGGCCGCCGGAGGGTTCGACAACATCAGCGTAATCGTGGCTGACATCCTTGGCGACGACCCCGGAACGGAGGAGACCGAACCCCTGGCCGCAGCGGAAGAATCCATCCAGGTCTTCCCCGGAAACGCCGCCGGCCCCGCCGAGGACGGCGCATTGCACGAAGTGACCGGCCCCGGAGAATCCTCGGAAGACATGTCGGAGGGAGACGCGCCCGAAGCCGGAGGCGAAAGCGAATGACAAACTGAAAACCACATAGGCATGGACAATCTCGAAACCGTAAGGGCCCTCATCACCCTGAAGTGGGGCGAGGAGCTCGGCCAGCAGATCTACAACGCCCTCCAGGGCAAGGTCGTGGAGGTGCTGATCAAGAAGGCCAACATAATGCAGAACAGCAACTACTACAAGAACATCCTCGACGGGCACAGCTTCAAGGTCGGGCCGGACAACCTGTCCAACTACTGGAACATCTTCCAGGAAGTCAGGCGGACCACCGGCTTCAACGAGGACATAGACTTCTACATCACCGGAGACGCCACCATCAACGCGTTCTGCATACCTTCGGAAAAAGAGGGCCGCAGCCACATCCTCAACATCAACAGCGGGCTCATAAACATAATGAGCGACGACGAGCTGCGCTTCGTGATAGGCCATGAATTCGGCCATCTCATCGACAGTTCGCGCAAGACCATGGAGCTCATAAGCTTCATATATCCACAGGGCACCAACACTCCGGTCGCCCTCGTGAACAAGATACGCGTATGGCAGCAGCTCGCCGAAATCTCCGCCGACCGCTGCGGCTTCATAGCCTGCCGCGACCTGAGGGCCTGCATTTCCGCCTTCTTCAAGATGTCATCGGGGCTAGATTTCGAGAAGATGGGGCTGAACTTCGAGAGCTTCATCGAGGACAACAGCCGCAAGCTCAAGACCTTCAGCGAGTCCGGGGGCCTGAACCTGGCCACGCACCCCAACAACCTCATAAGGATAGAGGCCCTCAAGGCCTTCTCGGAATGCGGCGCTTTCCGCGAGCAGGGCGGACTGACCCCTGACGAGCTCAACGACAGGATGCTGCCCCTGGTCAACCTCCTCGGCAGGCTCAGCGACAACGAGCTCGAATACGACATAGCCAACTATGCCGCCACGATGGGCCTGATTCTCGGCGACCTTGACGGGAACCTCGATGAAGAAGAGGTCAAGATGATACTCAATTCCATCTCCAGAGTACACCTCTTCCCCATGGACATCCTCGTGGAATATTCCAAGATGGACAGGGAGAAGATTTTCGAAATATGCGCAACGAGCTTCAACAGGATACTGGAGACCCACCCGGAGATGCGGGTCGAACTGCTCAAATATACGATAGGGCTGGTGCTCACCGACAACGACATCAACGAGAGGGAGGTGGAATTCGTGTTCGATTTCGCCAGCAGCAGCCTGGGATTCAGCGAGCAGGAGATTGCGCAGCACTTCGCCGCGGCGATCCAGGCCAACTTCAACCCCTCACTGCTTTCAATAGGATAACGCATGCACGAGAAGTTCCTGTTCAGCAAAGGCTTCGAGGTATTCAGCCTCGAGGAGTACACGGTGGCCAACCCCATCGCCAAGAGAGACTATGCCGAAACCTACAGGCTGGCGCGCAAGAGAGACGGCAGGCCCTTTCTGATGAAGGTCTACATCCCTGCGGAGATGCCCGTTGAGCTGAAGTTCAACCAAGAGCCAAGACTGCTCGCCTACCTCAACAGCTCAGGCATATCCGCCAGCCTCTCGACAGCCTCATGGGGCGAATTCCATTCGGACGACGGCAGGGTGTTCCCTTTCGTGATCTCGGACTATTTCGAACACGGGATGCTGTCGGACAGGCTGCTCACCGGCGGAGCGATGGACGCTCCCGAAGCCGTAGGCCTGTGCCTTGACATCGTAAGCTCCCTGCTGGGCATGCGGACGCCTAAGGGAGGCAACTTCGTACACTGCGACATCTGCCCGGAGAACATAATGTTCGGCCGCGACGAGAACGGAGACCTGCGGGCCCATCTTATCGACAACGACCACATCAGGCATATCGACGCCGGAGTCGTGCCGGAGAACTGGTTGGAGGACGTGGACCTCAGATACACGGCGCCCGAGGCCTTCACACGCGAAGAAGCCTTCCCGAATTCCGACATATATTCGCTCGGGGTCATACTCCACGAATGCTACTACGGCCGCTATCCCTGGGACTTCAACGCCGACTCCTACCGCAAGGCAGGGCCCGGCGGAAAGATGGGGATTCTCATGCACGCCCGCAACGCCGACCCGGTGAAGGAGAGAGGGGGAAGGAATATCCGCGAGGGGGATCCGCATGGGCCCGTCGTGGACGAGCTCGTGAAGGAATTCACCATCTTCGACTACGACGAATACGAAGAGACGAGGGAGCTCAGGCCGTCGCTGCTGTCGGCATGGCAGATGCTGCTTGCCGCAAAGACGGTCATGGCCTCGCCCGAGAAAACCGGCGGCACTGAACTGCAGGCCTACTTCAACATGGTGAATTCTAGATACGGAGACATTTTCGCCGATGCCGGCGCCGAAGCCCCGATGCATTCCGGAGAAAGTCCGTCCGCCACGGAGAACCCCGGCCCGGCCCAGGAAATCGCGGGCTCCGCAACCGACGATTCGGAGTTCACCAACGCCGAACTCGGATATACCCCGCTCGTGAAGATGCACGACCCCGCTGCGAGAGGATTCATGGATGTGGCGGGCATGGACAAGCTCAAGGAGGAGATGCAGAAAAAGCTGCTGTATTTCCTGAAGAACCCTTCGCTTGCCCGTGAATACAAGATAGACCTGCCCAACGGCATGCTGCTCTACGGGCCTCCGGGCTGCGGAAAAACCTTTTTCGCCGAAAAGCTGGCCGAGGAGAGCGGCTTCAACTATGCCCTCGTCAAGGCCTCGGACCTCGGCTCCACCTGGGTGCACGGCGGACAGGGCAAGATAGGCATGCTCTTCAAGGAAGCCAGGGCCAAGAGCCCCTGCATAATCTGCCTCGACGAGTTCGACGCCTTCGCCCCCAGGAGGGAGACCATCTTGAACTCCAGCCTCTCCGGAGAGGTCAACGAGTTCCTGAGCCAGCTCAACAACTGCGGGCGGGACAGGATTTTCGTGATAGCCACGACGAACAACCCCGACATCATCGACCCGGCGATGCTGCGCTCCGGCAGAATCGACCGCTGCATATTCATACCCGCCCCCGATGCACAGGCGAGGAGGGCGGTCTTCAGGCTCTGCGTCGAGAAGCGGCCCCACGATGAAGACATAGACTACAGGCAGCTCGCCGCCAGGACGGAAGGCTACGTGACCAGCGACATCTGCGGCATAGTCAACGATGCCGCCATGAACGCCGCCTATGCCAGGACCGGCATCTCCCAGGCCATGCTGCTCCAGGCCATAGACAACTGGAAGCCGACTGTGAACCGGGACCAGCTGGCAAGGCACGAGGAAATCCGGCGCAGGATGGAGTCCGACTTCGCCACGGAAATACCCATAGCACTCAATGACAAGATACTCAACTGAACCATGAACATTGTGAATATGAATAAAATCACAGCCGCCGCGGCCCTGCTCGCCGCAAGTTTCTGCCCGGAACCTTTCTGCCATGCGGCGGGCGATGAAGGAAACGCCGGGGAACTCATAGTCGTAGCCCACAGGGGCGGCGCCCATCTCGGCCCGGAGAACTCCCTGGGCTGCATCGAGCTGGGCATGGAGGCCGGCGCGGAATGGATAGAAGTCGACGTGCATCTCTCGGCCGACCGCGAGATAGTGGTATGCCACGACCCGACCGTGGACCGCACCACCGACGGCAAGGGCGAGATAAGCGCCATGAAGTATTCCGAGCTGCGCAAGCTCAGGTTGCTGGACAGGGACGGCAAGCCCACCGACGAGCACCTTCCAACCCTCGAGGAAGTGCTCAGGCTCATCGACGGGCGAGCATCGCTGCTGCTCGAAATCAAGTACTCGGAATCCTCGCTGCCCGGAATCGAGCAGGCCTGCATAGACTGCATACGCCGTCTCGGGGCCGAGGACAGGGTGATAATCCAGTCGTTCGACGATGAGGTGGTGATAAGGACGCACGAGCTCGCCCCCGACATCCGGGTCGAGAAGCTGCTGTCTTCCGCCAAGGACTTCGACTTCGGGAAGTACAGTTTCGCCGCCTCGTTCAACATAAACTACAAGGCTGCTACAAGGGAATTCGTGGACATGGTCCACAGCCTCGGCAAGGAAGTCAAGGTATGGACACTCGATGAATATGACGCCGAACTCGTGAAGATGGTCGACGGGGTCATAACCGACGACCCTGGAATATTCCTATGAAATTCCTGCGCAAATACGACAGTGCCCGGGAGGAGGAGCTGCGCCGGCTGGCGGAACGGAGCATCGCAAGGCTGCCTTCCACGCTCGCCAAGCCCATAGCTTCGCTCCAGCGCGAGGTGGAGAAGGAGAATTTCTCCGCCGGCATGAACTACGCCCTGGATTTCCTTGAAATCAGCGTACAGTATGTCGGCTGCTGTCTGTTCGTGCTGCTTCAGAACGCCGAAGCCGGACTTCCGGAGAATTCGAGGGCCATGAAGGCCATAGTCGGAAAAATAGACACGAAACGCTCGCTGTCCTTCGGGGACTGGGTCAACGACATCTTCAATCCGGCAGTCAGGGCCGCAGTCAAGGAACTGCCGGACAACCCTCTGGTGAAATCGCTGGACAGGACCCTCTTCAGCAAGGGGGTCAACAGGCTTCTGGGCACACGGACCGAGCCCAGCGTGGTGAGGATACGCAACGAATACAAAGGGCACAGCACCACGCTCTCGAATGAAATCTACAGGGGCGTGGTGTTCACCCTGGAGCCCCAGGTGTTCGCGATGCTGGAAGCCCTGGAGCCGCTTCAGGACTTCAGTTTCAGCTTCGAGGGCGGGCATTGCATGCTTCACTCCCCCGACGGGCTGTCGGCCGACCTCCACCCGCTCGTGTTCCGCCACGAAAAGGGCTACGAATACGTGTTCCAGTCGTTGAAGGACGAGGAAATATCCTATATCTCTTCCGACGAGGACGCCGTGACCTTCATCAACGACAGCCTCAACGCCGACTTCGACAGGCTCATGCAGCGCAGCGTCCGCTCCTTCGACATAGCCAGGGAGATGAACTGGACCGAGCTGCGCTCTCTGATGCACGCCGAGTCGTCACGCTTCCTCGGCCGGGTCTACAGGGAGAAGAAATACAACCGCGAGCTTTTCGTGGAGCGCAGGAACCTCACTGCCCTGCTCGAAGCCTTCACCGCGAGCGGCAAGACCCTGTTCCCGCTGCTGGGCGAAGCCGGCCAGGGCAAGACCAACCAGCTCTGCTGGTGGACCGAGGAGATTTCGGAGAGCGACGACGCGGTGCTCATATTCAGCAGTTCCGACTTCGCCGGCGAGAGCCTGCCCGAGGCACTGAGGCGCATCTTCGGGGCCTCTCCGAGAAAGGATCCCGGCAAGATTCTCAGGGAGCTGCACAAGAGGGCGGAGGAAGAAGGGCGCATGGTGTTCATCTTCTTCGACGCCGTCAACGAATGCCTGCACTACAAGGGTTCGGACAACGACCCGGCAGGAGGCCCGACCGACCTCTACGAAGCCTTCCGCGAGCTGTTCATCCGTCCGGAATTCCCCCGCTTCAAGCTCCTTTTCACCTGCCGCAGCTACTCCTGGAAGACCCTCTTCCAGCTTCAGATGAAGCGCGACGCGGAGCTGATGTTCGGAAGGGACGGGAACCAGGATTCCGAAGTCCACGGATTCAGCGACGACGAGCTCCGGCGCGCCTGGGACATATACCAGAACCTGTATCAGATGAGCGGCGGCTTCGACGAGCTCTCGAAGGTGTCGCTCGTGCGGCTGAAGGATCCGCTGATACTCAAGATAGCCTGCACCAACCATGTGGGTACCGCCCTGCCCGACGACCTGCCGTCCTACAGCTCCATCGCGCTGTTCGCCGATATGACCGACAAGATAGCCCGCTCCTACGCAGGCAGGCAGCAGCATGAGATAATGCTGACCATAGCCGCCTTCATCCTGGAGGAATACGAGCAGGGCCGTCCCTCCGACCGCATCGACCGGGGCGAGCTCCAGCGGGCATATTCCGACCCTTCGTCCCCGCTGCACCGGCTCTCCAGACTGATATACAGGCAGGGAGGGCTGTCGGTAGCCTACACTGAACTGCTCAACAAGCCTGAAAGGCCCATACTGCGCTATATTGAGACCCATGACGGCAGGGCCGAAATCCAGTTCATCTACGAAAGGTATCTGGAATACCTGATGGCCCTGGAGTTCATACGCAAGAACCGCCGCAGCACCTCGTCCGCCATACCTCCGGAAGCCTATATCCGCGCCCTCGGGGAGGAGAGCGGAGCCGTAGTCTACATGGGCGCGCTGCGCAACGCTCTGATAATCGACTGGACGGAGACGGGCGACTTCGGCACCGTGGTCTCCCTCGTGCGCGACTACGGCGACAATTTCGAGGTCTCCCTGCTCACCGGGGAGGTCATGAACGTGCTCATACGCGAGAACTACGAGGACCAGCTCTTCGCGCTCATGCGCCGCATGCTCGACGAACCGCTCCCTGACCGCGACGGCCTCACCCGCCGCTTCAACGAGCTCACCAAAAGGATACAGGGCAACAAGGCTGACGAATACACGATAGCGGAGCACAAGGCTCTGAAGAAGGAGCTCGCCCCGGTGCTGCATCTCGGGCGGACGGCCACGGCGGGCATAGTCAACGGGATGTTCCTGACGGACTGGTTCAACGGAGGGCTGTACCGCCGCGACCCCTTCGAGCTGCTGTGGGCCCTGGTAGGCAACCCCCTGCTCGACATAGGCAACGATGCGTGCATGTACATCTACTACCTGCACAACAAGAAATTCACCCTCGAGCACAGCCCGATATCCGAGAACATCACCGCCCGCATAGTGCGCCGCATGTTCGCCACCGTCTGCTCGAAGGGCCTGCTGTCCACCGCCACGGACTCCCGCCTGCGCTCAAGGGCGGTCTCCTTCGTGGAGACCGGGGCGCGGCTGGCGATGATGCTCATCATCGACGAGCTTCTGTCCGGGCAGGAAGGTTCGTCCGCGCGCGTGGGCGCGCTGATGCAGGACATACGGGGGCTCATGTCGCACCTGACCTGGAAGTTCCGCCTCGTGAAGCTTGCGATGCCTTTCTTCAGCATGATACTCAGGCGTCAGATAAGCTTCCAGTCCTCCTATGTGAACAATGCGGTCGAATACCAGACTTTCTGGGACGACTCCATAGTTCCCGCCGACGACGGCGGGACGGGCCGCTGGTGCAGGAAGTACGCCGCCGGACTGGCAGCCTGGTTCGTGAGCGGCCCTGAGGACGGTTTCCGCAGCTTCCGCAGCGAACATCCCAAGGTTCTCCAGGCCTACCGCAGCGGGGACAGCTTCTCGTATTTCATACTCGAGCGGCTGCTGGCAGTGGCCGGAATCGCCGACTGGGAGAACATCGCCCCGGTGGTGCGCCGCTTCTTCGGAGGGGAATACCGCGACGGAGAATGGTTCGACTACTCGCAGATGTCGATGCTCTATGTGCTGTACCAGGTGCAGAAGAAGTCCGCATCCTACAACCCCGAACTCATGGAGATATATTCCCGCGAGGCTGCGGACTGGACCAGGAGGTGCAAGGGCGTGTTCAAGGGGCACAACAGCCACAAGGCGAACACCACTGGCCTCTACAAGCGCAACGTGATGAACTGGTACTGCGACGTCTATTGCACCCACAGCGGCGACAATGTCCCGCACGAAGGCGACCAGCGCGCGGCTCCCGTGTTCCACGCGCTGATAGACGAGGCCGTGGACGGCAGGGACAAGCCCCTGCTCTATCATCTGCTGGCCGGAATTTCGGAGCTTGTGTCCGACAACGGCTTCATACTCACTGCTCTCGACCTGCTGCTGCACGTCATGGACCGTTTCGGCGACGGCGCCCTGATCGGAGAGTTCGACGCGATGGACGGCGGACACGGTGAGAACGCTTCGCAGACACTCGTGCAGGCGATAGGCAACGTGCTCTCGACCGCGAAGAACTATTTCCCCGCCGAGGTGGACAACTTCCTGAAGCGGGATCTCGCCGGGAACGCGTTCCCCGGAGTGCCCAAGTACCGCGACGAGGTGCTCAACTACAGCCCCGGCGGCGAGACGCTCTCGGATCTGTTCACCCACAGCTTCGGCAACTTCGTGATATGGTCGCTGGTGAACCTCGACCCGTTCAAGGAGTTCGCCGCAAGGGTGGTAGGCATGTCGGCCGAAGCCTCCGACTGCTACGAATGGTACGACATGGTCATACGTGAAGGCTTCAAGGATGTGTTCGGAGTGAAATTATGATGAAAATTATCGGTATGGCGGCTATTCTCGCCTGCACCATGCTGCAGGCTGCGGCATGCAGGGCGGACGAAGCCGGAAAGGATGAAATGGGAAACGGAAAGGAACTCATAGTGGTGGCCCACCGCGGAGGCGCGGACCTGGGGCCCGAAAACTCCCTCGGCTGCATCAGGAAGGGAATCGCGGCGGGGGCCGGATGGGTGGAGATTGACGTCCACCTGTCCGCCGACGGGGAGATAGTGGTATGCCATGACCCTTCGGTCGACCGCACCACGGACGGAAAAGGGCAGATAAGCGGCATGACCTATCCCGAGCTGCGCAAGCTCAGGCTGCTGGACGGCGAAGGCCGGCCGACGGACGAGCACCTGCCCACATTGGACGAAGTGCTCGACCTGACCAAAGGCCGGGCCGTACTGCTGATAGAAATCAAGCATTCGAAACATTCGCTCCCGGGCATAGAGAAGGCTTGTGTGGACTGCATCCGCCGCCATGGAGCCGAGAAGGACGCGGTCATCCAGTCCTTCGAGGACGACGTGCTGGACAGGGTGCATGAGCTCGCCCCGGAAATCCGCCTGGAGAAGCTGCTGATTTTCGCCTCGACCGGCCTTGGCTTCGAGTTCGACGGAGGCTTCTCCGGCTTCGACTTCGAAAAATACGGACATGTCTCCTCCTTCAACGTCTTCTACCTCGCCGCGACCAGGAGCTTCGTGGAAAAGGCCCACGCAAGCGGCAAGGAGGTCAAGGTCTGGACGCTTGACAAATACGACGGAGAACTCGTGGAGATGGTGGACGGAGTAATCACCAACAACCCTGGCATTTTCATAAAGACCCCTCGCACATGGAATATATAGGCTACTTCTGCGGAGGTTTCACGCTGGCCGGCGGACGCGACGAAGCCGCAAACGCCCTTCCGGCAGGCTGGAAGGAGGATCAGTGCAGCGCCGGCCAGCGTGAGGGCTACGAGCTCTACTACCTTCCAGACTTCGTGAGGTTCTGCCTGAGCCGCGAGCCGGGCGAGGACATGTCCATGCGCAGGTTCTCCATGACCCTCGACGCGTCCGTGACCGTACCCGCCGCGCCGGCCCGCACTTCCGGCGACCTTTCCGTGAAGATTCCCGAGCTCAGGCTCTACCTGTTCCCGTTCCGCCTCGCACTGTTCGCCATCCATGTGGAGATGGAGGATGCCGGAGAAAACGACATTACTGCCATCACCGCACTGCTGCGCAACCTCCGCCGTCTTGACGAGCCGGAGCTGAAGGCCTTCCATGAGGCTGCGGTGAGACCGGTCCTCAGGCTCTGGGAGGCGATATCCGCTGCCTCCAGGTCAGGCGTCCCGGCCGATACGGTGCGCCTTGTCGAAGACGGCAACAAGTTCAACGTATTCCAGATAGTTAGCGCGGAACCGGCGGACGGCGACGAGAGGGACAAACTGCTCTTCGAGCTTGCCACGGTAGCCCCGGCAGGCTCGTACAACGCGAAATCGCTGGACTCCCCTTCCGAAGCCTATTTCAGGAAGCTGCTGGATGAAAACTCCCTCTCCGTCTACAACAACTGGAAATGCCTTGCGCTCTCCGACACCCTCACCATACTCTGCTCGGAATGCCCGGAATGGCTCATATCCAACTGGAAGAACGACTACTTCGGGCTCATCTACATCTGGCAGCTCTTCCGGAGGAACTATCTGTTCCGCCTTACGCGCCGGTTCAGATACGAGAGGGAGAATGTCGCCAGCCTGGAGCGCGAGTCCGTGGACTTCGAACGCAACTGCTCCTTCCACCGCATATCCTACAATTTCCTTCCGGAGGAATTCAGCGCCTGCGTCGCCCGGGGACTCAGGATAGAAAAGGAGAAGAACGAGCTCTACCACATGATAGCCCAGGAGGAAAGCGCCGGCGAAAAAAGGGCCGACAACAGGATGAACAGCCTGCTGTTCTTCATGACCTGCCTGACCATGGCCTCGACAATCTACGACACATGCTGCCTCCTCCAGGAGCTCCTGCCCTACGACACGACCATAGGCTCCAGCGTGACGGGCTTCCGCCTGGTCACCTCGCTCATGCTGACCATAGTCCTTGCCGCACTGCTGATATACCGCACCAAGGTCAGGAAGCTGTAGGACTTCCTGCCTCCGCGTCCGTACCGTCCGGCACTTCGGGAACTTCAGCCACCGAAACAAATTTTGTAAAAGAGCGTCTTATCATTATCTTTGGACGCATTTTATAAACTGAGCAGAAATTGAAGACACGCTACACCTGGTGCGCTCTCGCCATCCTTGCCGGAGCCATCGTTACATGTTCATGCGAAAAGCAGTCCGCCGCGAAGCCGGACCACGTACCTGAAGAACAGCCCGAGCCCACCCCTGAACCGCCGGCCGAAGAAGAGGAGGAGCCGGCCACGGCCTGGCTCGAGCTCCCTGCCGTGACCGGGAATGAAGACCATGTGGGAACTTTCTATGCCGGAGAGGAGACGGGAGAGAACAGGAACTACAGCTATTGCTACGACACCGGACTCTACAGCTCGCTCTGGACCGCATGGCCGCTCTACAAGGATGCCATGGGCAGCGAGAAACGGCCCGACGACTGGAGCTGGAACCCCCAGCTTCCCTCGGACCAGCAGATAGACGTCTGCAACCACAGCTACGGCGTGAATTACAACAATACAATCTATTCGCGCGGACACCAGATCCCCAACGGCGACCGCAACGGCAGCAAGGAGATGCAGCTGCAGACCTTCTACGTCACCAACAGCACCCCGCAGATCCAGGACCATTTCAACGGAGGGATATGGCAGAATCTCGAGCAGGCCCTGCAGGACATGGCCAAGGCTTCGGAAAGCGACACGCTCTACATAGCCACCGGCCCCGTGTTCACGACCGTCGGCGGAGACGAGGAGGTGCAATGGATACAGCCGAGGGACGACGAGAAGCAGGCACCCGTGCCCAACTACTACTGGAAGGCAGTGCTCAAGGTGAAGCGCAGCGGCGACGACATCACCGAAGCCTCGGCGATAGGCTTCTGGTTCGAGCACAGGCAGTACGGCGACAGCTATGACAAGCATGCCGTCAGCGTCGACTTCATCGAGGAGAAGACCGGCCTGGACCTTTTCGCGGCCCTGCCGGACGAACTTGAATCCGGAGCCGAAGCGGCAGACGACTGGGACTCGTTCCGTAATTTCTGAGGCATGAGGACATTCTGCGTCGCCGGGCACCGTTTCTCGATTGAATTGCCTGAAAGATATGGTTCAAGCACCGCCCTGGAGCCGTATCTTCCATTCGAGGACCATACAGACGGGCACCGGATTTTCACTCTGCACGTCGGAGATGCCCGGGAATGCAGCCACGGGAGCCCAAGTCCGGCCAGGCGTTTCAACGAGGAGGCTCCCTACATATGGGTCTGCGAAAATGACGACATGCCCGTCTTCGGATTCTCCGTATCGCCGGGAGAGCCGGACTTCCTGCTTTGTGCCGACAGGGATTTCCGCAACGCCCGGGTCAGCCTTCCAGCAGGAGCCTCCGACCGCCTTCTTTCCTTCGCGCTGGCAAACTCGACCATGCTCATGTACATGCTGGCAGCTTCCGGCCTGGACACCCTGCTGATACACGCCTCGGCCGTCGTGCATGAAGGCCTAGGTTACGCCTTCACAGGCCGCAGCGGCAGCGGGAAGAGCACGCACAGCCGGCTCTGGCTGGACAATATCGAAGGTTGCATGCTGCTCAATGACGACAATCCGGTGGTGCGAATCCTGGACGGAAAAGCCGTCATATACGGTTCACCCTGGAGCGGCAAGACAGCGTGCTACAAGAACGCGCAGGCTCCGCTCAAGGCGATAGTCCATATCTTCCAGGCCCCGGCCAACAGCATTGAAAGGCTTTCCGGAATCCGGGCTTATGCCTCGTTCATCACCTCATGCTCGAACCTCAGGTGGGACAGAAAGGTCTCGGACGGCATCAACGCCTGCGTGGAAAAGCTCCTCACGCTCTGCGGCTTCTACAATATCCACTGCCTGCCCGACCGGGAGGCGGCCCTGCTCTGCCGCCGCACTGTCTCGGCTGCAGATATACTCTCCCGATGAAGACCAAGACCGCACGGCAATGAAACGGAAGCCCGTTCCCAACGCAGCGTTGTTCTCGGAAGTGCGCCAGCTTCTGGCCGGAGGCTGCAATGTGACCATCCTCGCGCGGGGGAACAGCATGTTTCCGTTCATCCGTGACGGGCTCGACAAGGTGCAGCTCTCGGCCGTCCGCTCTCCTGACGGCGCCGTCTGCAGCTTTTCTACCGGAGACATACTGCTTTGCGAAATAGAGTCCGGACATTACGTGCTCCACCGCCTTGTCCGAAACGAAAACGGCATCCTGACGCTCATGGGCGACGGCAATCTCCGTGGCACGGAAAAATGCACCGTCGGAAATGTCGTGGCCAGGGCTGTGGCCATCATACGTCCGGACGGCACGACCGTCAGCTGCTCCGGCCGCACCGAGATGCAAAGGGCACGCATCTGGCACCGCCTGCTCCCCTTCCGCCGCATCCTGCTCGCCCTGTGGCGACGGCTGCACCTGAACCCTCTGTAGAACCGGCACCGCCCGGCCGTTTCCTGCCAGATTTATTTGGAAAAGATTTCCGCAGCCCGTAACTTTGCCGGGAATCAACAATCGGAAGTGATGAAAATCAGAAAAGGATTCGTTCTAAGGGAGATGTGCGGGGAGACTCTAGTGACGGCCGAAGGTATGGACAACTTCGACTTCAACAAGGTAATCAGCCTCAACAGCTCAGCCGCATGGCTGTGGAAGGAGGTGGAAGGCAGAGAGTTCGATGAGGGCACCCTCGCCGGACTGCTCCTTGACCGCTATGACGTCGACGCCGGCACTGCAGCACGGGACGCAGCCGCCCTCCTGCAGACCTGGAATGACGCAGGCCTGCTCGAATAGCCGGCAAGTGAAAAGGAACCGGGGCATACTCCGCTACCTCCGGTGGTTCTGCATGGCAGCCGCCGGACAGAGGTCCGCACTGCTCGCAAGCATGCTGGCCAACCTCGCCGGCGTGGGCGCTTCGCTCCTCTTCGTCTACATCTGCAAGACCCTGATCGACATCGCCACCGGCAACTCCGGGCGCGACCTTGCGGGCTGGTCGCTGGCAATGGTCGCCACCATGGCCGCCCAGACCCTCTTCAGCCTGCTCCGCACACGCCTCGCCGCCCAGACCGACATACGCATCAAGAACAACCTGCGCATGCAGCTCTTCTCCCGGCTGATCTGCGCCTACCACGGCAGCCGAGGCGAGCGGCACAGCGGCGACATCACGAACCGGCTCGAGGAGGACGTGCGCGTCGTGTCAGAGTGCCTGAGCAATTCCCTGCCGGCCCTCCTCTCCGCTACGGTGCAGTTCATCGCCGCATTCTGTTTCCTGATGGCGCTCAACAACACCCTGGCGTGGTCCGTGGTCGGGATAATGCCGCTTGCAATCATATTGAGCAAAATTTTCTTCAGGAAGCTGCGCAGGCTCACACGGGACATACGCGACACCGACAGTCTGGTGCAGTCCCACCTGCAGGAGAATCTGCAGCACGCCACCCTCATCCAGACCCTCGAGCAGGAGGGCAGGGCTTCATCCGGTCTCGACCGCCTCCAGTCAGGGCTCTACGACAGCGTCATGCGCCGCACCCGTTTCACCATCGTCTCACGCACAGTGATAAGCCTGGCCTTCGCCGCCGGCTACGCCACCGCCTTCCTCTGGGGAGTGAACGGGCTGCTCGCCGGTGCCGTGACTTTCGGAACCATGACGGCTTTCCTGCAGCTTGTCGGACAGATCCAGCGGCCGGTGCTCGAACTCAGCAGCTACATACCCTCGGCCATCCACGCGGCAGCATCCGCCGACCGCCTGATGGAGATCGAAGGCGACGAATCCTGCGCAGCCTCGGAACCGGTACACCTCGGCTCACCCGCCGGAATCCGGATGGAGCACGTCAGCTTCGCCTACCCCGACGGCACCCGCAAGGTCATCGACGACTTCTCCCACAACTTCAGGCCGGGCAGCCGCACGGCAATCGTCGGGGAGACCGGAGCGGGCAAGAGCACGCTCATACGGCTGATACTCGCCCTGCTCCGCCCCCAGAGCGGAAGCATCGTCATCTATGGCCCCCGAAGTTCCTCCGAAGCGTCTGCCGCCACGCGCTGCAACCTCACCTACGTGCCCCAGGGCAACTCCCTTCTCAGCGGCACCGTGCGCGACAACCTGCTGCTCGGCGACCCCGAAGCCGACGAAGCCCGAATGAAGGAGGCCCTCCGCATAGCGGCTGCCGACTTCGTGTTCCAGCTTCCCGACGGCCTCGACACCCCCTGTTCCGAGAACGGAGGAGGCCTCAGCGAAGGCCAGGCACAGAGGATCGCCATAGCCCGTGCGCTGCTGAGGCGCGGAAGCATCCTCCTGCTCGACGAATTCAGCTCCTCGCTCGACCCTGAAACCGAGAAAAGACTGATGGAGAACCTCAGCTCCGCCCTTCCAGGCCGTACCATGATATTCATCACCCACCGCCGCAAGATCACCGAATACTGCAGCGACATTATCGAACTGGCCCCGGTGTGCGCAGGAAAGACCCGGGAAGCCGGCAACCCGCAACGACATGAACCATAGCAACACCATAGAGCAGTTCTTTGCGCTGATACGCTCCGGACTCTGGGGCGGCAAGGCTGCAAGCTCCCCGTTTGACGGCGGAGCCGACTGGGAGGCGCTTCTCCGGCTGGCCTCCATGCAGTCGCTCACCGGCATCTTCGCCGACGGCGCCGGCACCCTTCCCCGGGAACTGATGCCGCCTGCCGAGACCGCCCGCCGTCTCTTCGTGACCGTAGAATCCATACGCCGGGCGAACCGGAGGCTCGACGCCGTGCTCGCCGAACTCGAGGCCGGACTGCGACGTGAGGGCATCGAGGGCATACTGCTGAAGGGCCAGGGTGTCGCACGCGCATACCTGCATCCAGAGCTGCGCATGTGCGGCGACATCGACCTGTATCCGGGCAAAGGCGACGCTTACCTGCGCTGCTGCGAGATAGTCAGGTCTCTCGGCGAAAGTGAAGGCAGGGAGGACGAGAGCGAAAAGCATTTCCATTTCAACCGCCGGGGCTGCTCCATTGAGATTCACAGCCATGTGATGCTTGCAGCGGACCCCTTCGTCAACCGCAGGCTGCAACGCTGGACGGACGAAATGCTCGACGACCCGTCGAAACTGCGCCATGTGGAAATCAACGGGGTGGAAGTCAATCTGCCGCCTGTGGATTTCGATGCCGTGTTCCTACTTCAGCATATTGCGAACCACCTGCTCAAGGGCGGAATCGGGCTGCGTCAGCTCTGCGACTGGAGCCGCTATCTCCACGTCCACGCAGCGGAGATCGACCGCGCCCGCCTCGGGAACAACCTCCGCACGCTCCGGCTGATGAACTGCTGGCAGCTCTTCGGATGGCTCGCAGTCAACCGTCTCGGCCTTCCAGAGGCTGAAATGCCCTTCTACTCCCCGCGTCACGAAAAGCGGGCCCTGCGCTGCCTGCGCATCATCCTCCGCAAAGGCAACTTCGGCCACTACGACAAGGCCGCACGCCGCAACCTCGACATCAACTTCATTCTCCGCAAGATGCAGACCTGCCTCATCGTAATCGGGCAGCATGCCGAGCTGCTGCGGGTGATCCCCGCCGAGGTCCTGCGCCATCTTCCCTGGTATCTGCTCGACGGAATCAAGCGGCTGTTCACGGGGAAATAAGGTTTCACAACCCCCGCCTCCCGCCAATGCAGCCCTGTAATATTATTTTAACAATTTCACAACAATGGTATTTTTGCTATTGATATTATAAATTGTTAACTTTGAAAGTTAAAATTTTTAAATAATAAGCAAGCTGATGCAACAGTACGAAGCTCCGGAATGCCGGACAATTGTTCTTGACTATGAAGGAGTGATCTGCTCCTCCGACCGCACCTTCTACCCGGAAGGCGCCGGCCAGTACGACGACATCTTCGATAACGGTTCATATTAGGCTATGAGCGGCACAGGCAGAATTCTCATCTTCGCGGCTCTTGTCGCAGCTGCAGCCGCATCGGTCTCCTGCAGCAAGCAAAGCCTCGGTCCTGGGCCGGAAACGGTGAAGCTCAGCGTCAATCCGGAAGTCGATCCGCTCCGCGGATCCGAGACCAAGACCTATATAGATCCCGAGTATAAAGTTCATTGGGGGGGGCAGGAACAAATGTCCCTCGGAATCGTTGACGGTTCCGAACTGACAGAGATCATAGAATCTGAAACCGTCGACGGCGACGGCTCCCCGACAATCACCTTTACTTTCACTCTCCCTGCCGGGCTCGTAAGTCAGAACACGGTCATCGGAGGAATCTATCCCAGTTCGGCAGCCGTATCCGACAGTTACGACGGGTTCCAGATAGAACTTCCCGGCACGCAGAACGCCACTGCCGACAGCTATGATCCTGCAGCCTACCTTCTTGCTCCTAGGCCATCGAGCATAGAAGAAATACAACAGCAAGACGGAAGCTACACATGGAACGCATCCTTCCGCAGGGCCACAGCTCTCAATGAGCTTACCCTCAACGGGATAGACGAGGGCATACATTCTGTTGAAATCAGTTCCCCCGGAATCTCGCTCGCAGGAAGCCGCGAACTCGACCTGCTGACCGGTTTCTCCGGCGAGATGATCCGGAGTCTCGATGCCATCACCGTCAGCTATGCTTCTCCCATCCCTGCCAGTGAATCCTGTCACATATGGTTCACCTCATGGCAGGCCGAGATTCCCGCAGGAGGAACGCTCACCATAAAAGTCACCACCGACAACTACGTCTGGACACGCACCGTCACCGCCCGTGACGGCGGAATCAATTTCTACGAAGGCCGGCTCAACAAGCTGGCGGTGGACATGAGCGGGGCGGAGAAGACGAAGATAGACCGACTTCCCGGCGAATATCTCATAGGTGCCACGGCAAGGAAGGGCGGCGAATGGATTCTCATGACCTCCAAGTGCGCCGGAAAATATTTCGAACCGCTTGAGTCAGGAGTCTCCGTGCCTTATGAAAGTCTTGCAGGCTCCGAATTCGATGCAGTCGCAGGCATAGAAAACTGCGTCTGGACAATTGCAACATACGGCGACTGGTATTCACTGGAATGCAATGGCGAATACTTCCAGATAAAGGGGGAGAAGAACGTCTCGGCCGGCAGCATTCCGTCTGAACTGTCCATATCCATCAATGCCGACGGCACTGCCACCATCATCCATTCAGACAAGCCGGACTATCGTCTGGAATACAATGCCTCGAGCCCACGGTTCACCACCTACAAGGAATCCAGCAACCAGATTCCTGTATACCTCATCCCCTGGAACCAGGCCATCACCCCTTCCATAATCTTCGAGACCAGCAGCAGGACCGTTGCGGCGAACGCCCCTTCCGTCGTATTCAACTACAGGACATACAATGTCGAGGGGCAGATATCCGCGGCCGCCACGTCAGACCCCAACGGAATCGTCAAATCACTCTCCGCATCCGACGGACGCCTGCAAGTCTACCTGAACGCCAACGAAGATGACATCCGCAAGCAGGCGACGATCGCCCTGTCTTCCTCCTCCGGCGTCTCGGCCACAGCGACCATCATCCAGCTCGGCATATCCGAAAGCGCCGGCGGAGCCGACGGACAGCCAGGATGGCTGGAACTGCCGAAATATCTGGGAACCGAAGAATACCTCGACACCTTCTTCGATGGCGGAGACCGCAACTACACCTATTACTACACCACAGAATGGTACAGCTCGATGTGGACGGCCTATCCGCTGTATGCGGGCACTATTGGAAATCTAGACCGGCCCGACTGGAAGAAGAATCCGGACATTCCGGAAGACGACCAGATAAATGTCTGGGACGGAAGCTATGGTGGGATTTACTCCAGAGGGCATCAGATCCCCAATGGCGACCGCAACAGGAACAGCACCATGCAGCAACAGACTTTCTACGCCACCAACAGCGTTCCCCAGATCCAGAACGGGTTCAACGGCACAATCTGGGCCAACCTGGAGAATGCGATCAGGGGTCTCGTTTCAGGAAGTGACACTCTCTATGTCGTTACAGGCCCCGCCTACAAGACAGTCGGGAACGATGAACCTATAGAATACATCACTCCAAACAAAGACTCCAGGAAGGTTCCGCTTCCCAACTATTTCTGGAAAGCCGTGCTGAAGGTCAAGCGCAGCAGTGCAGGAACGGTTACCAACGCTTCAGCCATCGGTTTCTGGTTTGAGCACAAATCATATTCCGACTCCAAAGCGTACCCGGACCACGCCGTCAGCGTGGACGAAATAGAGTCCATGACCGGCTTCGACCTGTTTGTCAGCCTGCCCGACGGCCTTGAAGCCGACGCGGAGAAGAACAGCGACTGGCCCGCATTCAGAAACTTTTAACTTAAAAATCAATATCCCATGACCAAAGTCAACAGCGCAAACAGCACCCGCGAGACCTACAAGGCTCCCCTGTGCGAAATCCACGACATCGTTCCCGAAGGAATGATCTGCCAGTCCGGCACCAAGGGCGGCCCCGGCAGCTACGACGAATTCACCAACGACTTGGATGGTTGGTTCTAACAAATTTCTCCTAATGAAACAATTCTACAAACCCTTGTGCCTCATTGCTGCAATAGCCGCAATGTCGCTGACTTCATGCCAGAAGGAGAACTTCAAGTCGGGCGAGGAAGGCACTTCAACCATCACCGTGCATGCAACGGTTGAAGAGGTCTCCAACACCACCAAGACCCACATCGAAGGAACTGATGTTTTATGGGATGAGACCGAAAAGATGAAAATTGTCCTCTTCGGTGACAGTGAGAAGAATCCCGCCGTTTTCAGTTCTGACGGATTTACCCGCAGCGTCGACGGAAAGACTGGCACTTTCACTGTAAGCGTCAATACTACGACCCACACCAAGATGGCCGGCGTATACCCCTATTCTGCCGCCGGATGGATTGAATCCACCATAGCACCGATAAATCTGCCCAGCAGGCAGTCAGCTACCGCCGACTCGTATGACCCTGCGGCCTATGTAATGATTACTGATCCTGCTAACTTTCAGACAGGGGACTTCGAATGGGAAGCATACTACAGGAGAATCGCAGCTCTCAACAAGTTCACTTTGACAAACCTTGCCAATGGCGTTACTCGCGTTGTAATCACTTTCCCTGAAGGGCAAGATGCCGCAGGCCAAAGAAGCTTCGACTTGAGCACCAGTGAAGCCGGTGCGATAAGCGAAGGTGAGAATACCATAGCTGTAAGCTATGCCTCTCCCCTTTCCTCCGGAGTCAACGACATCTGGTTCACTTCATGGAGCGTCAGCATGAACACCGGTGACGTTTTGACCATCAGAGCCGAGACCGCAACGACGGCATATACAAAAGAATTCAAGGCAAAGAAGAGCGGAACTCTCCTTCTCGAAAACTGGCTCAACACCGCAGAGTTCGACATGTCTGGAGCGAAAGAGGAAAATCTCACAACTTATCCTGAAATAACAGATGGCGAATACTGGATAATGGCCAAAACCAGTGATGGATGGAAAACTGCAAAACCTCTTACCTCTCAATATGGTTATCTCGATGTTGATGACGCAGCCGACAACAGTGGTTCCCCTGTAAGCACCGGAGGAAATGCCTTCACCATCAAGTCCGTTGACGGGGGTTATACGATTCAGGATGCTTCCGGAAACTATTACTACATGGATGGCGACTATAACTCTTTCAATCGAACCTCCGATGAGGGTCAGAATGGCAATGTATGGTCAATAAAGCAGACAGAAGATGAAGAATTTACCATTGTCAATGTTGAAAAGAACAAGACCATGCAGTATGCAACACAGCATAAATCATTTGGTGCATATTCTTCTATTAGCAGCAGCAATATTCTGCCTTATCTTGTAAAAGCCGTTTATTGCGATGTCACACCAGGCACCTTGAACGTCACTGCCGATTCCGGAACGACAACATTCGACGTCACAGCAAACGAATCTTGGACGATTAAATCTGAGAATCCTCTCTACACCGTATCACCGGATCACGGAACCGGAAATCAAAAGATAACTGTTACATATCCCCAGAATCAGGAGACTTCAAACGTAGAAGTCGTCTTCACTGTCACTAGCGATTCGGGGCTCGAAAGAACCGTAACCCTCACACAGCGTTCCGCATCATACGTATCAGATACAATTACTGATGTTCTTACTTCAGACCTGTTTAAAGCTACTGATAATAGTTATACCAATTTCTCTGATGTAAAAGTAAATTCAAGCGCTGTCTATGCAGGAAAAACCGCCAAGTCAACTTCGGCTACAAGTAAAGATGCAATTCAATTAAGATCTAAAGACAGTGATTGTGGTATTGTAACTACTGCTTCTAATGGTAAGGTTAAGAAAATCATAGTCAATTGGAGTTCTGGTACCTCTAACGAAAGAGTCCTTCAGATTTTTGGAAGCAATGAACCTTACACCTCTGCCACTGAACTATATGACACCGGAAGTCAAAATGGAGAAGTGATCGCCGAAATCAAGAAAAGCGACGGTCCGATAGCTACATACGAAGTAACCGGAGATTATTCCTATATTGGCTTCAGATCCAAATCAGGAGCCATGTATATTGATAGCCTAGAAATAACCTGGGAGGAATAACTCTCCATTTCAGAATTCAGCAAGAGGGTGACCAAAAAGGAATTTTTCCTCTTTGAGAATTGAATATTTGGAACCGGACTCCATCAGGAGTACGAATAACAGGAGGGCGAGTCTGACTTTTGACCCGCCCTCTTGTTATTTACCTTTTCAAAAGCCACATACAAATCTTCGCCATACATATTGTATAGAATGATGCGACGGTATTCATCACAAAATAATCTGGAGAGACAAGAGTCGTCCTAAATCTCATCAAGTGATAGGACAAATACATCAAAGGCTCACCTGCTTTCCCGAAAACAAAATTTTGTAAAAGAGCGCCTTATCGCTATCTTGGTAGACTTTATGAAGGACTTCTGGCAGGCTCAATCGCGCTCAACAAACTCTCGAGACTCTTCAACGTGTTCTCGTTATCCCGGCTGATGGAGAACCTGAAATCCGCAGTGCGGGGCCGGACCGTGATATTCATAACCCACCGCAGGAAAATCACAGAATACTGTGTTGAGACAATAGGACTCCGGCAGGTATCTTCGTAAAAATCCTGCCTCTGCGGACAATATCCCGAAATATTGATTATCTTTGCGAAGCATGCAGTCTAATTACGTGAATACGACCATATTTATGGGGGGAAGAAGCGCAGTTTAGCGTGCGCCGGCCTCTTCGTCAAGGCAGCGTCATGTCCGCACGGGCATGATGTTGCCTTTGTTTTTGTCCCCTCCCGTTCCGGAAAGCAGTTCAACCTATTAAATTCTATTTAAATATGGATAAAAACAAATTGCCCTACGTATCTCCCGAGGTGGAGACCGTAGGAATCATTCCCGAGAGCAGCGTGCTCGCTGACTCTGGCTATGGCACTGTCGAAAAACCGATCCCCGACGACTCCTGGGGTTTATAATTAAGCAAGCCATGAAAAAATTCAGTATCCTCTTATGCCTGGGAGCGGCAGTGCTCTCCCTCGCTTCGTGCAACCGCGAGCAGCTGGTGCCTGACGGACTGTATACCATCACGGCATCCCGTGAAGGCGATGCGGCCACAAAAACCTATGTCGGCGACGGGCTCAGCCTGGTATGGGCTTCAGGAGACAAAATCGGCGTATTCAACGGAAACTACGCAAATAATGCCTACACTCTCTCTTCAGGAGATGACACCCCAAGCGCCGAATTCAGCGCTGAAACTCCGTTCACCGAAGGAGCTCTCCACGCCTACTATCCCTATTCGGATGACAACACGAATTTGGAAGCAATTGTGGTGGACCTGAGAGATCAGACCTACTCCGAGCCCTCCGACTTCGGCAAATACTTCTACATGGTGGGCTCCGCCGATGTCAAGGCGAGCGCAACGGACATTAACATAGGCTTCAAGAACCCCCTTGCGGCGTTCGTATTCACGGTGAACAACAAGCTGGACCATGAAATCAAGGTAACGGGATTCTCGGTCAGCACCCAGAACTCGGAGACTGTGTTCCATAAGGAAGCGACACTTGACCTTACCGCCGAAGACCCTACGAAACTGGACCCCTCCGATGACCCGACAAACGAGATCAGCGTCACCATAAAAAACATTGAGGTAGCTGCCAGAGAAGAAGTCGCCTTCCCTCTCGTGGTGCTTCCCGCCGACCTCACCGACAAGAAGCTGGATTTCACATTCAGCTACACTTCCAATGGTGAGTCCAAGACCGTCACCAAGTCCGTAATCGGAAAGAACATCTCCCGCAACACCTTCATCACCGGAACTTTCACTCTCGAGGAAAGCACCATCGGCGGTGACATCGAAGGCAGCTGGGACGGAACTTCCGTCTCCGAACCCGAGACTGACGGCAGCGACGCGAATGTATATTACATAAAGAGCGCAGCCGAGCTGGCATGGGTGGCGCAGCAGGTCAACAAGGGCAATGATACTTTCAAAGACAAGACCCTGAGGCTGATGAACGACATCAACCTCAACGGACATGAATGGACGCCGATAGGAAATGTCACGAGCTATCCCGGAATCTCATTCCACGGCACATTCGACGGACAAGGCTATACCATCAGCAACCTGACCGCATCGGACAATGCTGAAGGAGATGCAGCAGCAGGGCTCTTCGGATCACTCATCGGAACTGTAAAGAATGTTACACTCAAGAATGTGGATATCCGCAGCACCCACTATGCCGGAGCTGTAGTCGCTTATTCCTCTACGAATGGAGCCACCGTCGAGAACTGCCATGTGGACGGCGGCACCATCACAACCGTTCCCGAAGCCAGCGGCGATTCTTACGACAACGGCGACAAGGCCGGTGGAATAATCGGATATTATGTAGTGGACGACAAGGTAGTGAACTGCACCGCAAAGAACCTCATCATCACCGCCTACCGCGACTTAGGCGGTATCACAGGCTGTGGTCCCCAGTCCGGCATGGGAGGCTGCTCGGTTGAGAACATCACCCTCGTCCAGGACAATACCAACGGCTACGAGACTAAAGCCGTCACCACCATCGGCGCCCTCGGCGGACGTGACGTCACCAACGGCGACCAGCCCTACGACGGAGAATTCGCCTCCAAAGTAACAAAAAAAGTTGTCGGCAACATCTCCGATGCACAGAACCTCATCAATGCCCTCACCAACGGCATATCAGATGCATCCATAACCCTAGCCGGGGACATCCAGATTCCTGATCAAACCCTTATTATACCCTCAGGCACACATAAAATCCTGAATCTCAATCAGCATAGTCTGAACTTGGATATTGACGAAGGTTCTGCAATTCTTGTTCTGGGAGGATCAATGACCATCAATAATGGAACCATAAACTCCAATAATTACACCGACATAGCAAATGGAGGCATCGCAACCTCCACCGATGGAGTGCTCGTTGTAGATAATGTAATATATAATACAAGCGGAAATGGTTTCTTCGTAGAGAACAACGGGAATTTGACCATACGCAATTCGACAGTTACAGCTCCTGCTTATGCCGTAAGCACTAACGCCAGCGACGCTAATCAGAATATCACTGTACTTCTTGAAGGCTCCACATTCAAGGCGACAACAACATTGTTCTTCAACATTCCTTCTGACATCACAATCAATGACTGCAATGTCTATGGCACAACACACGGAATGATGGTTAGGGGAGGCACCGCTGTAGTCAGCAACACCGAAATTATTCTTGAGTATACAGATGATGACTACGAAACCATAGGCTCCTACTTTGACAACCAAAACTGGGGGACAGGTAATAGGGTGAACGTTTCTGCTCTTACTATAGGGAACAAAGGTACAAATGCATACCAATACCCTACAAATGTCACATTAAAAGGTTGTACGGTAAGTTCTATCGGCAAAGCAGCAGACTACCTTCCTGCCGTCTATGCCTATGCTAACTCCGGAGAAGGATTGGGGGTCACTTTCACCTATGATGACGCCTGCACTTTCAATGGTCAAAGAATCTACGGCAGCACTAACATCACAGTCAATGGTACTCCCGTTAAAGATGTTCCGACGGTAGAGTAATAAAAGCCCTATATTTCAAAAACAATCATGTTGACTTCAGAGAGGACGGCCGGGGAATTTCTGGCCGCCCTCTTTTTCCTGAGATGAAAGAAAGGAATACAGAACAATTCTTCGAGCTCATACGCTCAGGGCTCTGGGGCGGGCAGGCGGACTCCGGACTGTTCGCCGACGGGGCCGACTGGGAGACTCTCTGCCGTATGGCAGCCATGCAGACCGTGAGCTGCATCTTCGCCGACGGAGCGGACACCCTTCCGAAAAGGCAGATGCCGCCTCCGGAACTGGCACGCAGACTCTTCTCCATCACCGAGGCCACCCGCAAGGCCCACCGTCTGCTGGATTCGGTGCTGGCCGAAATCGAATCCCGGTTGCGCGAGGAAGGCATTGAAGGCATACTGCTCAAAGGTCAGGGTCTCGCCCTCAACTACCTGATTCCCGAGCACCGCATGTGCGGCGACATAGACCTGTACCCCGGAAAAGGCCCCGCATACCTGAAAGCCTGCGGAATCGTCAGCTCGCTCGGGGAAAGCGGAGGCCGGGAGAACGAGAGCGAAAAGCATTTCCATTTCAACCGCCGGGGTTGCTCCATTGAAATCCACAGCCATGTGATGCTCGGGGTGAACCCCTTCGTCAACCGCAGGCTGCAACGCTGGACGGACGAAATGCTCGGCGACCCGTCGAAGCTGCGACATGTGGAAATCAACGGAGTGGAAGTCAATCTGCCGCCTGAGGATTTCGATGCCGTGTTCATACTTCAGCATATAGCGAACCATCTGCTCAAGGGCGGCATAGGGCTGCGCCAGATTTGCGACTGGTGCAGCTATCTCCACGTACACGGACGGAAAATCGACAGAGACATGCTGCACACTGCAACCTCGGGAGGCTCAGGCTGCTGAACTGCTGGAAACTCATAGGATGGATTGCCGTCAACAAGCTCGGCCTGCCGAAGGAAGAAATGCCCTTCTACACCCCGGACTGCGGACGCAGGGCGGAGAAATGCGGGGAGCTGATTCTGCGCAAGGGCAACTTCGGCTTCTACGGCAAACCCGCCCGCAAGTCCGGAAAACCATTCATCCTAAGGAAGATGCAGAGCTGCCTCATAGTGCTCCGCCAGCAATCCGAACTTCTCCCGATAATGCCGGGAGAAGTCCTCTGCTATGTCCCCTCGTATCTGGCGGACGGCTTACGGAGACTCTTCACGGGAAAGTGACGGCCCTGTCCTAATCCCCGTAGTCCGGACCGGGATAACGGTTCCGGACATTTTCATGCATGCGCTTGAGCTGAAGCGACAGCGCGACTATAAGCGCGCCCGCGAACAGGAAGGCGAGTCCGGTCACGAGCGCGATCGCAGCCATGCCCACGGTCAGCGGCATGATAAGCATCAGCAGGGAGAACACCATGAGCAGTGCACCGCCGGCAATCACCCAGCCCGAGCCGCCGAGCCTGAAGGTCGACAGGTCGCCGCCGAAGCCGATTATCATGAAGCTGTGGTACAGCAGCCAGATGCCGAGCACCACCGGCAGAACCACAAGCGTGACTCCGGGGAAACAGCACAGGAAGATTCCGAGGAGCAGGTCCAGCACGGCCCCGACCACGGAATATCCGCGCATCATGAAGAAATTGCGGCTCCCCAGCGAAACCACCAGCTCGGAAATGCCGCTGACGAGCATCAGCACTCCGAAAATCACGCTCAGGGTCATATAGCTTTCCGCAGGGAAACAGAAAACGACTATCCCGGCCGCCATTATGAGCAGTCCGAGCATAAGCAGCAGCCACCAGCGCTTCACCATCTTGCCGGCCCTGCTCATCACATTGTTGTAGAGATCCATATCAAAAGTCTTTATTTTACGAATATCGGCAATTTCATCCACAAATACACTATTTCCTTCCTTGCGGGCATTGCAATGGCAATGCTATCATTCAAAGCAACGGAGCCATATATAAAGGCAGGTACACAATGCCGTTTTCCATTTTCACATCTTTGTCATGGAGCACGTAGGGTGTGGATAACTGGGAGCCATACTTGGCTATGCACTTTTTCAATGAATTCAGCGTGTAACGTTGCCCGGACTTCACCTCTATGGGGGAAATATTATGCCTGCTGGTCGTTACAGGTTTGGCTATCAGGAAATCAATCTCCATGCGGTCATCTGCCGATGCCCGTGAACTGTTGCTGAAGAAATAAAGTTTGTGTCCTGCCGCACGGAGCATCTGCGCTACGATGTTCTCCACCAGCATACCTTCGTTCACTTCCAGCTTGTCAAACATCAGCTTCCGGTAAACGTCTGCACTTACTATTCCCCGCTCGTCGAAAGCATGGCTGATGAGCAGTCCGGTATCGCCCATGTAGCATTTCAGCGTGGTGCGCTCTTCATTCAGTTTCAGCCCGATACCCGGCTCCGTTGAGTTATGGCAGCAGTTAATGATTTTGGCGTCACTCAACCAAAAGAAAGCCTGCGAATAGTCACGCATACGGGCTTCGCTCTGCAAGGCTGACAAGACAAACTTCTTTTCATGTTTCTGCAATTGACCCGGTATTTCCTCAAAGATGGCCGCAACTTTGGTTTCCTGATTGTCGGCGTATTTGTGAATGTCATTGCGGTAAAGAGCCAATATGTCACGCTTCACCTCATCTACATTTTCAAAATCCCGCGTTTCCACATATTTGGCGACAGCCTGCGGCATACCCCCGACAATCAGGTATTGCCGGAAATAATCCATTGCCCGGCGGTGGAAAGCCTCCATAGGAAGACGTTTGTCAAACCGCATCCGTATATAAGGCATCAGCATCTCGTCTCCCATAGCCCACAAGAATTCCTCAAAGTCCATCGGAAACATTTCGATGGCATGTTCTTCGGAAGGCAGCATGATGTCCTTGACGTTCTTCTTGATGGAAATGAGCGAGCCTGTCTCAATGTAATCATAGCGACGGTCAGCCACCAAATGCTTGATGGCGGCACGGGCACGGGGACAAAACTGCACTTCATCGAATATGACCAAGGAACGGGCCTCTTCGTCTTTCGTCTGACGTGGAGTAAGTTTTCGCCTGAAGTAAAGCTCCAGATTCATGAAAAGCATGTCGAGGTCGTCCTGATAAAGGTTGAAAAACTCCATCACTTGCGGATTTACCTTGCTGAAGTCCACCAGAATATAAGACGCATATTCCTTACGTGCGAACTCTTCCACGATATAGCTTTTCCCTATACGCCTAGCTCCTTCTATCAAAAGAGCGGTATCACCTTTATGGTTCTTCTTCCATTCCAGCAGTTTATCGTATATCTTCCTTCTCATAATTCACGTATTCACCTTTATTATTCAATAGTAATTCCACATATTCAAGATTATCACTCCTGCAAAAGTACACTTTTTCCTGGACAGAAAAGAATTTCTTTGTTACAACTTTCAATCTTTTTCTACCTTCCCGTGTCTACTTTTTCAGCAGCAAACAAAATTCTGAATGCCAAGAATTTTCCCTTTAATTTCCAACAGATTGCATTATTGCTCCTAATTTTTCAAATATGTCCGGGTTTGATTATCTTTGTAGTCTTTATGAAAGAATTCTGGAAAATTCTGAAACGGTATGTCCCTCCCTACAAGGGGTATCTTGCCGGCTCCGTGGCGATGAATGTCCTTTCCGGACTGTTCAACGTGTTCTCGTTCTCGCTGCTGATTCCCATCCTGCAGATACTCTTCAACGTAGGCGAGAACACATACGAGTTCATCCCCTGGCACAAGGGGATGCCCTTCAATGAGATAAGCAACAACGTCTACTGGTACATCTCCCAATATGTCGATGTCTGGGGGCCGGCAAGGGTGCTACTGATGCTCTGCCTGGTGTTCTGCGCGATCGTGGCAATCAAGACCGCCTGCTATTTCGGCGCGGCCGCCGTGATGGTGCCCATACGCACCGGGGTCGTCAAGGACATGCGCACGCAGATCTACAACAAGATCGTAGTGCTCCCCCTCGGATTCTTCAGCCAGGAGCGTAAAGGCGACATCCTGGCCAGAATCAGCGGTGACGTACAGGAGGTCGAGAACTCCATCACCAGCACCATCGAGATGCTGATCAAGAACCCCATCCTGATTCTCATCTACATGTCGGTGCTCTTCAGGATGTCCTGGAAGCTGACCCTCTTCACCATCATCTTCGCCCCGATAATGATAGGCATAATGAGCGCGATAGGACGCAGGCTCAAGGCCACTTCGATCGAGGCGCAGCGCTACTGGAGCGACACTGTCAGCCAGGTCGAGGAGACGCTCGGAGGACTGCGCATCATCAAGGCCTTCCTCGCCGAGAAGAAGATGCAGGACCGTTTCGACAACGTCACGGACAAGATGAAGAGCAAGAACAGCCAGGTAGCGACCCGTCAGGCCATGGCCCACCCCGTGAGCGAATTCATGGGCTCCGTGATGATCGCCATCGTGCTCTGGTTCGGCGGCACCCTGATTCTCGGAGACAACGCCATCATCGACGCGCCCTCCTTCATGGCCTACATGGCCATACTCTACAGCGTGATACAGCCGATAAAGGACCTGTCGAAAGCGGCCTACTCCATCCCCAAGGGACTGGCCTCGATGGAGAGGATAGACATGATACTCAACGCCGAGAACCCCATCAAGGACAAGGAGAATCCCAAGCCGCTCAAGAACTTCAATGACAGGATACGCTTCAACGACGTGAGCTTCACCTACGAGGACGGACGCGAGGTCCTGCACCACATAAACCTTGAGATACCCAAAGGCAGGAACATAGCGATAGTCGGAGCCAGCGGAGCGGGCAAATCGACCCTGGTGGACCTGATTCCCCGGTTCTACGACACTACAGGCGGCAGCATAACGATAGACGGCACCGACATCCGCGACGTGAGCACCCGCGACCTCCGTTCGCTCATGGGCAACGTCAACCAGGATCCCATACTCTTCAACGACACCATCTTCAACAACATAGCCTTCGGCATAGAAAACGCCACGATGGAGCAGGTGGTCGCCGCAGCCAGAATAGCCAACGCCCACGACTTCATCATGGAGAAGGAGGAAGGCTATCAGACCAACATAGGCGACAGGGGCGTGAAGCTTTCCGGCGGCCAGAGGCAGAGAATCAGCATCGCAAGGGCCATACTCAAGAACCCGCCCATACTCATCCTCGACGAGGCCACCGCCTCCCTGGACACCGAATCCGAGCGTCTGGTCCAGGAGGCTCTGGACAATCTCATGTGCAACCGCACCACCATATCAATCGCCCACAGGCTCAGCACGGTCCGCAACGCCGACGAAATCATCGTGATGGACGGCGGCCGCATAGTCGAAAGGGGCAGGCACGAAGAGCTCATAGCTCTGGACGGTTATTACAAACGGCTCTATGAAATGCAGACTCTCTAGCATACTGTTCCGGTTTTTCCTCCTTCTCTACCTCGCGGTGGTCGCCTTCCTGTGCTTCGCGGACTTCAACGACATGCCCGACATCCAGAAGACGTTCCTGGGCATCCCCACCGACAAGATTGTGCATTTCTGCATGTTCTTCCCCATGCCGGTGATAGGCTACATGGCCTACGGAGGAGAGAAGAAGACAATCGGAAAGATATTGGTCGCAGTCCTGAACTCCTGCGTCTTCTGCTGCATCTTCGCGGGCATCACCGAACTGGTGCAGGCGTCGCTCCCCTACCGCAGCGAGGACTTGAACGATTTCGCCGCCGACTGCATAGCCATCTGCTGCTCCAGCCTGCTGACATTCATCTTCGCCTGCATCTCGATGAAGCGGGAAAGGAGGCGCGCATGAGGAGAGGTCTGCACAAACTGCTCGCGGCACTGCTGCTGGCATCCGGCGCCGCCGCATACGACGCATCGGCCCTTCCCGGCCCGATAAGGACCAAGGATTTCCAGCCGGTCTGCGACTCCCTGCTCACACTGCTCAAGGAGCGCACCGGCGTGGAGGAAGACAGGCTCTCGATCACCCGGGTACGGCAGCATGGCACCACCTTCGACCTCTATTTCTCAAGCCAGCTCTCCTATTATCCCTGGCACGAGGAGGACATAGACTGGTTCCGCGCCACGCTTTCCGGACTCTGCGATTCGATTGCGGACGGCTCCCGGCTCGGACGGATATACACCAACCGCTACGAACTCCCGCAGCTCGCCCTTCCGCACAAGGGCAGCGACGGAAGGCCGTCCGGATACGGACACAGCATCCCGGACCCAAGGGAGGACAACGGGCATTTCGTGACGCAGGCGGGAGTGCGCCGTTTCCCGGCGGGACTGGACGGCAGGAACCTGGCGGTATGGCAGAGCCATGGCAAATACTATGACGAAGCCAGCGGCACATGGCTGTGGCAGAGGGCCTGTCTGCACCGTACGGTCGAGGACATGCTTACCCCGTCATTCGTGCTCCCCTATCTGATACCCATGCTCGAGAACGCCGGAGCCTACGTCATCACGCCCAGGGAGCGCGACACGCAGTGGAGGGAGATCATCGCCGACAACGACCCGGCATTCGACGGTCCGCGCGACGGACGCATGCGCAAGAGCGGCAGCTATGCCGAGAGCGGCCCATGGGAGGACGCCGGCGAGGGTTTCGCGGACTTCAGGAGCAGCTACCGCTTCTCCGACAACCCTTTCAAGGCCGGAACGGCGCGAATGGCCGCATGCAGCGGAGAGCGCATAAGCGCACGTGCAGTATGGACGCCGACCATAGAAGAGCGCGGCAGCTATGCCGTCTACGTGTCCTGGAAGACGCTTGAGAACAGCAGCGATTCCGCACACTACACCGTCCGCCACCTCGGCGGCACCAGCGAATTCATCGTGAACCAGAAGCGCGGCGGCGGCACCTGGGTATATCTGGGCACCTTCGAATTCCCCGAAGGCGACGGCTGCTCGGTGATGCTCGACAACCGGGGCCCCGAAGGCAGCGTGGTCACCGCCGATGCGGTCAAGATAGGCGGAGGCATGGGCAAGCTCGAACGTGAAGGAAGCACCTCCGGCGTAGCGAGCTGGGAGGAAGGCGCGCACTACTGGATGCAGTGGGCCGGGGCCGACAGCACCGTCACCCGCAACTGGGATACCGACTACACCAACGACTTCGCCTCGCGCGGGCGCTGGACGGTGATGATGAACGAGCAGAAGGGAATCCCGTTAGACCTCTCGCTTGCGTTCCACACCGACGCCGGGCTCGCCCAGGCCGACAGCACCATAGGCACGCTGGCCATCTACACGCTGCGCTGCGACGGCGAAAGGGAGTTCTCCGACGGCCGCGACCGAATCATCAGCAGGCTGCTCTGCGACTACGTGCAGACCCAGGTGGTAGAGGACGTGCGGGCCGCGTTCGACTCCACATGGAACCGCCGGGGCCTCTGGGACAAGAGCTACAGCGAAAGCCGCACCACCGGGGTTCCGGCGATGATACTGGAGCTGCTGAGCCACCAGAACCTCGCCGACATGAAATACGCCCTCGACCCCTCGTTCCGCTTCACGGTCTGCAGGGCGGTCTACAAAGGCATACTCAAGACGCTGAGCGAATATTACGGCTGCAACTACATGGTACAGCCGCTTCCGGTACATGCCTTCGCCGCCACATTGACGGAAGACGGCAAGGTGCGCCTCGAATGGAAGCCCACCGGGGATCCGGCAGAGCCCACGGCCGTAAGCAGCGGCTATACGGTCTACACCCGGATTGACGACGGGGCCTTCGACGGAGGCGTCGAGACCGGAGCGACCTGCATCGAACTGCCGATAAGACCCGGGCATCTATACAGCTTCAAGGTGGAGGCATGGAACGCAGGAGGAAGGAGCTTCCCTTCCGAGATTCTCTCCGCCGGGATTCCCGAAGGAGCGGACGGCTGCAGGACCGTGCTCGTGGTGAACAACTTCGACCGCGTCTCGGCTCCCGCATGGGTGGACACGCCCCAATATGCCGGCTTCGATTCGCGCAAGGACAGCGGAGTCCCCTACATACGCGAAATCGGATTCATCGGGGAGAACTACGAATATGACAGGTCCGCCGAGTTCATAGACAACGACTATCCCGGGTTCGGTGCGTCCTACGACGACCGCGCTGGAGAATTCGTGGCGGGGAACAGCTTCGATTTCCCTTCTGTCCACGGCAGGGCGCTGATGCAGCTGGGCTACGGCTTCTGCTCAATGTCGAGGGAGGCCTTCTGCGAAGCGGAAAGGCCGTCGGACATCTTCGCGCTCGACCTGATATGCGGCAAGCAGGCGCGCACCAGAATAGGCCGAGGCGCCGTTCCTGACAGGTATGAGGTGTTCCCGGACGAGCTCTGCGACGCACTTTCGGACTTCGCCGGCGCGGACGGCAACATCTTCATCAGCGGATGCAACATAGCTTCGGACTGCGACGAAGATGCGGCAGCATTCGTGAAGTCCCTGTTCGGCTACGCCCTGGCGACACCGAACGCCTCGACGGCAGGCCATGTCGGCGGTATGGAATATTCCGACAGGATGAACCCCGACATCTACTGCATCGAAAGCCCGGACGGACTCAGGGCCGTCGGCAGGAAAGCCGGAACCTGGCTGACGTATCCCGGCTCCCGTTTCGGGGCGGCGGTCTGCAAGGATTCGGGAAGATTCAGAACGGCGGCGATGTCCGTTCCGCTCGAGACCTTCATCTCGGAATCCGACCGGATATCGGTGCTCGGCGCCGTCCTCGACTATTTCAGCGGAGAGGGTTCTTGTCCGACCTGTACCACTCGATGAATTTTCCTATCCCCTCATGGAGGGTGACTCCGGGCCTGTAGCCGAAATCGCGCTCGAGCTTGGAAGTGTCAGCGTAGGTCTGATAGACATCGCCCGGCTGCATGGGAAGCATGAGCTTCTCGGCCTTGCGCCCGAGTGCGTTCTCTATCTCGCTGATGAAGTCCATGAGCTTCACGGGGTTGCTGCAGCCTATGTTGTAGACCTCATGGCTGGCCGGGGCGTGGTCCATGACCCTGACAACCCCTTCCACGATGTCGTCGATATAGGTGAAGTCGCGCATCATGTCCCCGTTGTTGAACACCTTGATGGGCTGACCTGCGCTTATGGCCCTGGCGAAGAGCATGGGCGACATGTCCGGCCGTCCCCAGGGTCCGTAGACCGTGAAGAATCGGAGTCCGGTGGTCTTTATGCCGTAAAGCTTGCTGTAGCATGAGGCCATCAGTTCGTTGGATTTCTTGGTAGCGGCATAGAGGCTCACCGGATTGTCCACCTTGTCATCTTCGCTGAAGGGTACCTTCTCGTTGCCGCCGTAGACGCTGCTCGAACTTGCATATACCAGATGGCCGACCGGGTAGTGGCGGCAGCATTCGAGTATGTTCGCAAAGCCCACGAGGTTGCTGTCAACGTAGGCCCAGGGGTTCTCGATGGAGTAGCGGACTCCGGCCTGCGCCGCAAGATTGACCACGCAGTCGAAATGTTCGGCGGCGAAGAGCTCCGGCAGAGCCTTCCTGTCGGCTATGTCCATCTCGATGAACCTGAAGGCCGGGCTGTCGATTTCAGCCAGCCGGGCTCGCTTGAGCGCAACCGGGTAGTAGTCATTGAGGTTGTCGATTCCGACCACTGTGTCGTTGCGGCCAAGCAGTCTTCTGGCAAGTGAGAAGCCGATGAATCCGGCCGCTCCTGTTATCAGTATCTTCATAATATAAATTTATTTCATTTTTTGTCGGCTGCGGGCGGGAGCAGTTGCCCCGTCAAGGTTCCGCTCCGCTTCATCGATGCTTCGCATCGCCCGCTCACAGCCGCGGGCGGCTAGCCTCTCCGGGACAACTGCTTCCGCCCTTCCGCAAACCAAATTTTGTTCTAGCAGCTGCCCGTTTGTTCTGCCAGATATGTTATCCGCCAGCCGGACCTGTCTCAAAATCGCAGCGCAACGCCCATGCAGAGCGCACCGCTGTACGGGTCGACCGAGGATGAAAGTCCGGCAGAGAGAGCCGGCCCGTCCTTGCGGCGACCCGAACCCCAATCCGTGTCGGGGATGCCGAAAAGGTTCTTCGCCGGCTCTAGAAGCCATCGTCCCACGTGCGCGCAGAGTATCCCCAACCCGGCCCCGGCGAGCACATCGCTGAGCCAGTGGGCGCCGTTGTACATCCGCATGACACCTACGGCCGTAGCAATCGCGTAGGCGCCGGCACCCCAGCCCCAGCCATATTCCATCCTCACCAGCTCGGCGGCGGTGAACGCCGTCCCGGTATGGCCGGAAGGGAAAGAACGGAGGTCGCCGACAGGACGCGGAGAGGCCACGAGCAGCTTGGTAACCCTCGTAACCGCAGCCACGGCGGCAAATGAAAGCGTACTTTCGACAAGCCTGTCCACGAAAGCGTTCTCCGCCGGAACTCCGGCGAACGCAAGCCCCAGATCCATGACATACGGGACGTACTGCACCCAATCATCGACCTTCGTGCCCGGGGAATTTCCGCGCCAGGCGCTGAATCGCTCGTTCACGGCCGCGTCCCAACTGTCATGTGCAAGGAAATGAATCGCCACGCCCGAACCGACCAGCGTTGCAGGTGCAATCAGCTGCACGGGCCTGAAGGCGGGGACATCGTTTGCAAGGCCGGAGCTGTCAGATGCGCAGCGATACTGCGCCGAGACCGGCAAAGCAAGCAGCATGACGGCGAGAAGAGAGGTCAGCAGCCGCCTCATCTGCCCTTGTACATCTGCTCGTAGTACTTCTCGTACTCGCCGCTCGTAACGCGGTCCATCCACTCCCCGTTCTCCAGATACCACCTCACCGTCTTCTCTATCCCCTCCTCGAACTGAAGGCTCGGCTCCCACCCGAGCTCCCGCTGAAGCTTCCGGCTGTCTATCGCGTACCTCATGTCGTGACCTTTCCTGTCCGTCACGTACGTGATCAGACCCATGTCCTCCTCCTCGCCCCGTCCCAGCAGCCTGTCCACCGTCCTTATCAGAACCTTCACGATGTCGATGTTCTTCCACTCGTTGAACCCGCCGATGTTGTACGTCTCGGCATCCTTCCCCTCGTGGAATATCAGGTCTATCGCCCTCGCGTGGTCCTCCACGTACAGCCAGTCCCGCACGTTCTCCCCCTTCCCGTACACCGGAAGAGGCTTGCGGTGACGGATGTTGTTGATGAACAGCGGTATCAGCTTCTCCGGAAACTGGTAGGGCCCGTAGTTGTTGGAGCAGTTCGTCACCACCGTCGGCATCCCGTACGTGTCGTGGTACGCGCGCACGAAGTGGTCAGAACCGGCCTTGCTCGCGCTGTACGGGCTGTGAGGACGGTACTTCGTCCCCTCCGTGAAGAACTCCTCACCGTACGCCAGGTGCTTCTTCCCGGACGACGCCGCCGTGCTGAACGGCGCCTCCACCCCCTCCGGGTGCGTCAGTTCCAGAGCTCCGTACACCTCGTCCGTCGAGATGTGGTAGAACCGCTTCCCAGCGTACCCCTCCGGCTGCGACTCCCAGCGCCGCCTCGCCGCCTCAAGAAGGCTCAAAGTCCCAAGTACGTTCGTCCGCGCGAACGTGAACGGGTCGCGGATGCTCCTGTCCACGTGGCTCTCCGCCGCAAGGTGGATCACTCCGTCCACTGCGTACTCCTCCATCAGCTCGCTCATCCTCCCGAAGTCGCAGATGTCCGCACGCTCGAACTCGTAGTTCGCGCTCCCCTCCACGTCCCTCAGGTTCTCCAGGTTGCCCGCGTACGTCAGCTTGTCCACGTTCACTATCCGGTACTCCGGGTACTTCTTCACGAACAGTCTCACCACGTGCGACCCGATGAATCCCGCGCCGCCCGTCACCATGATGCTTCTCTTGTATTCCATTTCAGGTTGAATTTCTTTAATCGGACAAAATTAATTATTTTTGTGACAATGGCAACCAAAGGGCCCATATATCTTTATACCGACGGAGCTTCGAGCGGAAACCCCGGTCCGGGAGGCTACGGAGTCGTGCTGAAATGCGGCGACCTCCGCAAGGAACTCTCGGGAGGATACGCACTTACGACCAACAACAGGATGGAGCTCATGGCTGTAATCAAGGGGCTGGAGGCCATACGCTGGAAGGGCGCCGAAGTCAGGGTGTTCAGCGACTCCACATACGTGGTGAACACGGTGACGAAGAACTGGAAGAGGAAGAAGAACCATGACCTCTGGGCCAGGTTCGACGAACTCAGCCGCGACTTCAGCCTGAGCTTCAACTGGATCAAGGGACATGCCGGGCATCCGGAGAACGAACGCTGCGACAGGCTGGCGGTAGCCGCCTACTCCGCGGCAGGACTCCCTGAAGACAGCGGATATGCCGCCGCCGGAGACAATATGGCGGCAGACCAAGGACAAAACAAATAAACTATATGCAGAACGGCAAGATAATAGTTGGCATTACCCAGGGCGATTCCAACGGAATCGGCTACGAGGTCATCATCAAGGCTCTTTCAGACCCCAGGATACTCGACCAGTTCACCCCGGTCGTCTACGGTTCGCCCAAGCTTTTCAGTTTCTACCGCAAGACCATTCCCGAAATCGAGCAGATGGAGACATACGCGGTCAACAGCGCCTCCGAGGCCAAGCCCAAGCGCGTGAACATAGTCAACTGCCTTCCCGACAACAGTTTCGCCGAGCCCGGACAGGCCACTGCGGAATCGGCCAGGGCGGCCATCGCCGCATTGGACAGGGCCGTCGCAGAGCTCAAGGAAGGGCAGATTGACGTACTTGTGACCGGCCCCATCAACAAGAAGGCCATGGTGAACGAGGGCTTCGGCTTCCCCGGGCACACGGAATATATCCAGGAAGCTTTCGGAGCCAGGGACGTGGCCATGTTCATGGTCAGCCACAGGCTCAAGCTCGCCGTAGTCACGGGACACATCCCCCTCAAGGACGTGCCGTCGCAGGTAACTGAAGAGAAGATACTGAGCAAGCTCCGCCTTATACACAGCTCGCTGCGCCAGGATTTCATGGTCGACAGGCCCATGATAGCCGTGCTCAGCCTGAACCCTCACAGCGGCGATGGAGGACTGCTCGGAACCGAGGAGCAGGACATAATCATCCCGGCGATAAGGAAAGCCAATGAAGAGGGCATCATGGCCTACGGCCCGTTCTCTCCCGACGGATATTTCGGGCTTGGCCACTATGAGAAGTTCGACGCCACCCTGGCCATGTACCACGACCAGGGGCTCGCACCCTTCAAGGCGCTGTCCTTCGAAGATGGCGTGAACTTCACCGCAGGACTGCCCATAGTCCGCACCTCCCCCGACCACGGCACCGCCTACGAGATGGCGGGACATGACGAGGCCGACCCTCTCTCCATGCGTGCGGCGATATTCACCGCCGTGGACATCTGGCGCAACCGCCAGGAATGGAAAAAGCTCCAGGAGGAGAAGATGGAGCTGCGCGAACTTCCGGAAAGCGGCAGGAAAGAACGTCCGGGCAAGCCACAGATAGCCTGAGTCGCCGGAACCGGAAAAAAATTTCGACATGAATATGAGGAACACCCTGATCGCGCTGCTTGCCGCAGCCGCACTGTTGCCGTCAGCACGTGCCGACGAAGGCATGTGGCTGCCCATGCTGATATCCCAGCGCATCGAACACATGCACGACAAAGGCTTCACTTTGGATGCCGAAGACATCTACAGCATCAACCAGGCTTCGCTGAAGGACGCCGTCGTGCTGTTCGGAGGAGGCTGCACCGGCGAGGTGGTCTCCCCGGAAGGCCTGCTGTTCACCAACCACCACTGCGGCTACAGCCAGATACAGAAGCACAGTTCGGTCGAACATGACTACCTGAAGGACGGTTTCTGGGCGCTTGAGCGCTCGGACGAGCTGCCCAACCCCGGGCTCAGCGTGATGTTCCTGGAATACATGCAGGACGTCACCTCGGAGCTGTCATCCGCGACTGACCGTCAGGCCGCCATCGACAGCCTGGTGACTTCGGCGGAAGCCGCCGGAAAGGGGCTAAGCGCCTCTGTGGAGGAATTCTACTACGGCAATCAGTATTTCCTTTTCGTCTACAAGGAATTCAGAGACGTGCGCCTGGTGGGTGCTCCGCCCTCCTCGATAGGCAAGTTCGGCGGCGACACCGACAACTGGATGTGGCCGCGCCACACCGGGGACTTCTCCATTTTCCGCATCTATGCCGGCCCCGACAACGAGCCGGCCGGATACAGCGAGGACAACGTGCCGTACAGGCCGAAGAAATATTTCAAAATCGCCACGGGAGGAGTGCAGGAGGGAGACTTCACGTTCATCTACGGCTTCCCGGGAAGCACCCGCGAGTACGTGACTTCCGACGAGGTGCGCTACATCGGCGAAATCTCCGACCCGGCGAAAATCGCACTGCGCACCATGAGGCTGGAGATAATGAAGAAATACATGGATTCCAGCCAGGACCTGCGCATACGCTATTCTTCGAAATACGCCAACGTGTCGAACGCATGGAAGAAATGGCAGGGTGAGGCCGGAGGAATCGAGAGGAACGGCACCGTGGAGGAAAAGGAAGCCTACGAGGCGAGATTCGCCGAATGGGCGGCAGGCACACGTTACGAAGGCCTGCTCGACAGGCTCGATTCGCTCTACAAGGTGTTCGAACCGCTGAACTTCGCCAGGGAGTACACTTCCGAAACCGCGCTGGCTCTTGAGCTGCCGAAATTCGCCACCGCATATTGCAACGCTTCCGAAGAAGACAGGGCGCAGCTTGCCGATGATTTCTACAAGGACTGGTGGCTGCCCGTCGACAAGGAGTGCTTCATCGCGCTGATGGACGCATATTCCAAGGATGTCCCGGCGGAATTCAGGCCGGCCTGCTTCGATTCTTCTCTGGTCAGGTACGGCAGCATTCCGGCATGGGCCGATGCCGTCTTCGGCGGCGGACTTTCGAAGGGCGAGCTTTCGGACGCGGCGAACGACCCGGCGTATGCTTTCCGCAAGGCCTTCACCGAGCACTACAACAACGTGCTGCTTCCTGAATACCTGCGCATAAGCGACGAAATCACCGCCCTCTACAAGGACTACATGCAGGGGCAGATGGAGTTCGAGCCGGAAAAGGCCTTCTACCCCGACGCCAACCTCACGTTGAGAGTGGCCTACGGCAATGTTGCCGGATATTCACCCTCCGACGGGGTGTACTACAAGCCCGTTTCGACTCTTACCGGCATCATGGAGAAGGACAATCCGGAAATCTTCGACTACGATGTTCCCCAGAAGCTGCGCGAACTCTATGCGACCGGACTCTACGACGACATGCCCGTCTGCTTCATAGCCACGAACCACACCAGCGGAGGCAACTCCGGAAGCCCGGTGATCGATGCGGACGGCAACCTCATCGGCCTGAACTTCGACAGGGTATGGGAGGGCACTATGAGCGACATCGCCTTCGACCCTGCCTTCTGCCGCAACATCTGCCTGGACATACGCTACCTGCTCTTCGTGGTCGACAAGGTCTGCGGCGCCGGAGCCCTGCTCAACGAGCTGGAGTTTGTGGAATAAACTGAACTATAATTAGGAGAGCCGAACTTGCTGCACTGAAAGCAGTTATGGCGAATTCACAGCTGCGGCATGCATACAATTACGAGGGCGAGTCTGACTTTTGACCCGCCCTCGGTAAATCGCCCTACTCCCGGGTTACCTGCCGCTGTATTTTTCCGACTGCTCGGCAGTCAGCGATGCGAGCACGTCGGCATCGAAATAGTTGATGCGCATGGCCCTCTTCACTTCGGAAAGTGTCTGCGCGGCAGCCTCGCGGGCCAGTTCGGAACCTTTGCGAAGCACTTCGTAGACATACGCGATGTCCTTTTCCAGTTCCTTGCGTCTGGCCCTGATGGGGGCGAGCTGGCACTGGAGCACCGAATTGAGGAACTTCTTGATTTTCACATCCCCGAGTCCGCCCCTGCGATAATGGTCCTTCAGCTCGTCCAGCGACGCGTACTCCGGCCAGAATTCGGCGAAATGGCCGGGACAGCAGAAGGCGTCAAGATAGGTGAACACCGTATTGCCCTCGACATGGCCCGGGTCGGAGACCTGCACGTGCAGAGGGTCGGTATACATGCCCATGACCTTCTTCCTGACCTCCTCCTCGCTGTCAGCCAGATATATGCAGTTGCACAGCGACTTGCTCATCTTGGCTTTCCCGTCGGTACCGGGCAGACGGCGGCAGGCGTTGGTCTCGGGCAGCAGGATTTCAGGCTCCACCAGCACGGGGGCATAGACGGAATTGAACTTCCGCACTATCTCCCTGGTCTGCTCTATCATGGGCTCCTGGTCCTCCCCCACCGGCACTGTCGTTGCCTTGAAAGCCGTGATATCGGCGGCCTGGCTTATCGGATAGCAGAAAAAGCCGACAGGAATGCCCGGACGGTTCTCGCCGGCGTCATTGCTCTCGGCAAAGCCCCTGAGCTGTATCTCCTGCTTTACGGTCGGATTGCGCTGAAGCCTCTGCACGGTCACGAGGTCCATATAGTAGAACGTGAGCTCGGTGAGCTCGCTGACCTGCGACTGGATGAACATCGTGGACTTCGAAGGGTCGAGGCCGGCGGACATGTAGTCCAGGGCGACCTCGATGATGTTCTGGCGCACCTTCTCCGGGTTGTCGGCGTTGTCGGTCAGAGCCTGGGCGTCGGCTATCATGATATACACCTTGTCGTACTCCCCGCTGTCCTGCAGTTCCACCCTGCGCCTGAGGGATCCGACATAATGCCCTATGTGGAGCCGTCCTGTAGGGCGGTCGCCCGTGAGAATTATCTTTGCCATCAGTCGTTCACGTTTTTGAGAGCCTCACGGACCCTGGCCTCGATTTCGTCGCAGAGCTCGGGGTTGTCCTTGAGAAGCTGCTTGACGGCTGCGGAACCCTGGGCCAGCTTCTCGTCGTTGTAGCTGAACCAGCTTCCGCTCTTGTGGATGATGTCGAAATTGACCGCCAGGTCCACAACCTCGGCCACATGCGAAATACCCTCGCCGTAGACTATGTCGAACTCCGCCTTCTTGAACGGAGGGGCCATCTTGTTCTTCACGACCTTTACCTTGGTGCGGTTGCCGAGAGCCTCCTCACCGTCCTTGATCTGGGTGGTGCGGCGCACGTCGATACGCACCGAAGCGTAGAACTTCAATGCGTTTCCGCCGGTGGTGGTCTCGGGGTTGCCGAACATCACCCCTATCTTCTCCCTGAGCTGGTTGATGAAGATGCAGCAGGTGTTGGTCTTGGCGATGTTTGCGGTGAGCTTCCTCAGCGCCTGGCTCATCAGGCGGGCCTGCAGGCCGACCTTGTTGTCGCCCATCTCGCCTTCGATCTCGGCCTTGGGGGTCAGCGCGGCCACGGAATCAATCACGATGATGTCGATGGCGCCGCTGCGTATCAGGTTGTCGGCTATCTCAAGAGCCTGCTCGCCGTTGTCGGGCTGGGAGATCAGCAGGGTTTCGAGATTCACTCCGAGCGCCTTGGCATAGGAGCGGTCGAAGGCGTGCTCGGCGTCTATCATGGCTGCTATCCCCCCGGCCTTCTGCGCCTCCGCAATCGCGTGTATGGCTAGGGTGGTCTTTCCGCTGGATTCGGGTCCGTAGATTTCTACGATTCTTCCGCGCGGATAACCTCCTATGCCGAGGGCGTGGTCAAGCGCGAGAGAACCGCTGGGTATCACCTGCACGTCCCACTCCGGCTGGTCGCCCAGTTTCATTATCGTCCCTTTGCCGTAGTCTTTCTCTATCTTGTCCAATGTGGCCTGAAGAGCCTTGAGCTTCGCCGCATTGACATCCTGTCCCTGAACTTCTGTGTCTTTTGCCATAAGATTTTAGTTTTAAAAAGTTTTACATAGTCTAAAAGTCTCCGCGCCTGCGGAACAGGACAAAGATACGCAGAAGCCAAGAGCGGAGCAAATTTATTTTCGCCAACTTAAAACACTCGGATTTAATCATTTTTCCGTAAGTTTGTTCCTGAAACGGACAAATGGGATTGCGATGAAGGAGAAATTGCTCGGAAAAACCCTCGGCGAACTCGAGGCCGCCGCCGTGTCCTGCGGACTCAAACCGTTCGTAGGCAGGCAGATAGCCGGATGGCTGTATTCGAAGCGCGTGCGCAGCTGGGACAGGATGGCCAACATATCCAAGGCCGCCCGGGAAGCGCTGTCGGAGAAATTCGACCTCGGCATACGCGAGCCCTCCGCGTCCGTCACCTCTTCCGACGGCACCCGCAAATATCTGTTCCCCGTCGCGTGCGAACGTCCGTCGGGGCCGGAAGAGTCCTCCATCGAGGCCGTCATGATTCCCGACGGCGAGAGAAAGACGCTCTGCGTGAGCTCGCAGGCCGGATGCCGCATGGGCTGCCGTTTCTGCATGACCGGCAGGCAGGGCTTCCACGGCAACCTCGACACGGCCGACATCCTGAACCAGTTCGTCAGCATAGAGGAGAGCGCGGAGCTGACCAACGCAGTGTTCATGGGCATGGGCGAGCCTCTCGACAACTATGACGCCGTAAGCAGGGCGATTGAGGTGCTCACCGCCGACTGGGGCTTCGGCTGGAGCCCCAAGCGCATAACTCTCAGCACTATAGGGGTAATCCCGCAGCTGCGCAGGTATCTCGACGGGCAGCGCTGCCATCTGGCGGTCAGCCTCCACAACCCCTTCCCCGACGAGCGGCTGGAGCTGATGCCGGTGCAGAAGGCCTACCCCCTGCGCGAGGTGCTGGAACTCATCCGCAGCTACGACTTCAGCGGCCAGCGCAGGGTGAGCTTCGAATATACCATGTTCGCCGGCTTCAACGACGACAAGCGCCACGCCGATGCGCTCACAAGGCTGCTGCGCGGACTCGAATGCCGCGTGAACCTCATACGCTTCCACAAGATTCCGGATTTCCCCTACGACTGCAGCGCCGACGGAGTGATGGAAGCCTTCAGGGACAGACTCAACAGCAACGGAATAACATGCACGATAAGGACATCAAGAGGACAGGACATCATGGCCGCCTGCGGAATGCTTGCCGGTCAGCACTCGCGGCGTGGGCAGTGACGCTCTCCGCCGCCGGAGCTGCCGCACAGGAATACCCGAACGGACTGACCATGGACAGCGTGGCCCCCAGGGCCGACTCGGCGTTCTTCGTCCGGGCACGCGCCCGCATGGATGAAATCCGCCTCAGGGAGCATCGTCCCACCGTAGGTCTGGTGCTGTCCGGCGGCGGAGCGAAAGGTGCGGCCCAGGTCGGAGCCCTGAAATATCTCGAAGAGATAGGCATGCCCGTGGACTTCGTCTGCGGCACCAGCATAGGCGGGATGATCGGAGGCATGTACGCCGTAGGCTACAGAAGCGGCGAGCTCGAAGCCCTTTTCCGCAACCAGGACTGGAACGTGATGCTCTCCGACTATGTGGATCCTGTCTATATCCCGTATTCGATGAAGATGTACAACTCGCGCTATGTCGTCTCCATCCCCTTCGACACCGCGCGCGAGGTGTTCGACAGCCGCCTTCCGGAAGGACCGGGCTACCGCCGGCAGACCTTCCTCGGTTCGCTGCCTTCAGGCTACGCCTACGGCTTCAACGTGAACAATCTGCTGTCCAGCCTCACCGTCGGATGGCAGGACGATGTATCTTTCGCCGGACTTCCGCTGCCCTTCACCTGCGTGGCCACGGACGTGGTCTCCGGGAAGGCGAAGAACTGGAGCGAAGGTTCGCTGAACGCCGCGATGCGCTCCACGATGTCCATCCCGGCCCTGTTCGAGCCGGTGAGGTCGGACGGCATGGTGCTCGTCGACGGAGGCACACGCAACAACTTCCCCACCGACATCGCCAGGGCGGCCGGGGTGGACTACATAATAGGCATAGACCTTTCGGACAGCAAGCCCGGATATGAGGAAGTCAACAACCTCGTGGACATAGTGTGGCGTTTCATCGACATGCTCGGGGCGGACTCGTTCCACAAGAACGTGAAGCTGCCGGACGTGCTGATCAAGCCGGAGATATCCGGATATGACATGATGAGCTTCAGCCGCGCGGCGGTGGACACGATGCTCGTCCGGGGATACGCTGCCGCCAAAGCCAGATCCTCCGAACTCCTGAGGCTGAAGGAGCTGGTGGGAGCTGAGCTGCAGGATGCCGAAAACAAGGCGGTGAACATCGCCGAAACCCCTGTGCGGATCGGACAGATTCGCTTCCAGGGCGTGAGCGGGAAGGAGGCCGCGATTATTTCCAAGCTGCTGACCTTCGGGGAAGGGGCGACCGTCGGCAAGAAGGAGCTCGACGACGTCATGAGCAAATTCCAGGCTACAGGGGCCTTCTCTTCCGTGACCTGGACCATGCTGGGTTCCGAAAGCCCTTACGAGCTGGTCTTCGACTTCGTCAAGGCTCCGGCCCACAACATAGGCCTGGGGTTCAGGATAGACACCGACGAATGGGCATCCCTGCTGTTCAACCTCGGCATCAACACCAACAGCATGACCGGCTCGCGCTTCAACTTCACCGCCAAGCTCGGGCAGAACCTCAAGGCTGACCTCCACTATTCCCTGGACTTCCCCAAATTCCCGGCAATCAACGTGAAGGCCTCCATATCGCGCTACAAGGGCAATCTCGGCACCCCCTTCGAAAACATGACCTACGACGCCTCCTACTGGACGCACAAAGAGCTCGTCTACCTCACGGACGTACGCTGGACAAGGCTGAACTTCGAAGCCGGAATCAAGAACCAGTACGTTGACCTCAACAGGAACACGCATCTGGGCTCGGTCATCGAGGGGGCGTTCTCGGAAAAGGCCCTCAGCGGCGACTATCTCGGAGCTTTCGCCTCAGGACGCCTCTACACCTTCGACGACTTCTACTACCCTTCCAAGGGCACCGACCTCTCCTTCAGCGTCAACTATGACTTCATGAAGTTCGGCGACCCGGAGTTCAATCCGGTTTTCGCCCTGGCGGCAAGCTTCAGGAGCGTGGTGAAAGCCGGCGAGAAATTCGCGATAATCCCGTCGGTCAACCTCAGGGCCGTGCTGTCTCCGAGAACCACCGACAGCGAGGGGCATATCTACAAGAACCTTTCCGTACTGCATAGCAATTTCGTGGGAGGAGCCATCTCCGGACGCTACACCGACAGCCAGATTCCCTTCTTCGGCATAGACAATGTCATGGTGGCGGACGAATACCTGTGCACCGCCACCATGGAATTCCGCTACAACCCCATAAGGAAGCTCTATGTCTCGGCGCTGGCCGGCCTCGTGGAGAGCAACGACAGCGCATCCAGGTTCATCCCGGAGTTCTCCCCCGACTGCTGGGCGTTCGGGGCCGAGATAGCCTACGACTTCGTGGCCGGGCCGATAAAGCTCAACTGCCACTGGTCAAGACCCTACAAATGGGGGCTGTACGCATCATTCGGTTTTGATTTCTGATGGACGAAAGACAGAAGAAGATACTCGGAAAGCTCGAGCGCCAGTGCGCCAGACGGGAATATTGCAGCTCCGACATGCTCAAGAAGGCCGCCGGACTGCTTGACGGGGATCTTGCGGCCGCACAGGAGCTGCTGGACAGCCTTACGGCTGACGGATTCCTGGACGACAGGCGGTATGCGGCAGCGTTCGCAAGGGAGAAGTCAGGAATCACCGGATGGGGCCCCGTCAAGATAAGGTTCGCGCTTTCAGCCAAGCGCATCCCTCCGGAAATCATAGCCGGAGCCCTGGAGGAAATCGACGGGGAGAGGGCCGTCCAAAAGCTCAGGAAGCTGATGGAAGCCAGATGGAAGACTCTCGCAGGCGACGAAGCCGCGAAGCTCAAACTGATAAAATATGCGCTGTCAAGAGGCTACGACTACGACATAGTCCGCACCCTCGCCGATGAAATGACAAAGCCGGACTAAAGCTTCAGACGGTATTTGACATTGCGGTGCCCGGCGCGCTCCACCATGCCCTCGGCCTCGAAGCCCAGCCTCGCATACGACTCGCCCCCGTCCGGATAATCCGCATCCGCATAGCTCATCACGTCATCGGGGCGGACCTCGTCAATGAAGGCCCGGAGCAGCTTGCCCATCCCGCCGACCACTCTTATTCCCGGCAGCGAAGCATAGCGTATCCACTCGTATGAACTCACGCGCCTGCCCTCCTTGAGCCAGCGCCTCGCATTGGAAAATACGGCCACCGCGACCAGGCTTCCGGGTGGAAGCTGGGTTTCCGAGGCCCCGGTGCTGCGCTCCACGAACAGGCCGTAGCGATAACGGCCGCCGGTGGCGCCGAGCCTGTGGTATGAATCCAGAAAAGCGTCCGATTCCGCCTTGCAGATGCGCCGGACGCAGCAGTTGCGCGCGAATACGGCGGACAGATTGTCCATTACTCCGATTCTTCGGCTACCGCCTTCAGATAGCAGTCACGGCAGAGCGGCTCATAGACATCCTTCTCGCCCAGCAGCACGAGGTCTTCGCTCTTGTTGAGGCGGTGGGAATAATTCGCAAGGCTGCCGCAGCGCACGCATATCGCATGGACCTTCTGCACGTCCTCCGCCACGGCCATCAGCTTGGGGATAGGGCCGAAGGGCACGCCCTTGAAATCGGTGTCCAGGCCCGCCACGATGACCCTCACGCCCCTGTTGGCCAGGGTCTGGCACACGTCCACGAGGCTTTCGTCGAAGAACTGTGCCTCGTCTATGCCCACGACCTGCACGTCGCCGGCCACGTCGAGAATCTCCGAGGGAGAAGAAACCGGTGTGGACCCTATCTTGTGAAGGTCATGGGAGACGACCTCCACATCGGAATATCTTCTGTCGATTGCAGGCTTGAAAATGGCTATCTTCTGGTTGGCGAACCGCGCCCGGCGCAGGCGGCGTATGAGCTCCTCCGTCTTGCCGGAGAACATTGAGCCGCATACGACCTCGATGCAGCCCGATTTTCTATGTCCTTCTGAATACATGGTCAGGCGAATTGAGCCCCAAAATTACCGCTTATTATCCATTTTGCAAAACCGGAGGCTCTCAGTTCGTGCTCACCACGCTCTGGCCGAAGGGAATCAGGGCAAGCTTCGCGAGCTTGAGGTGCTGGTTGCCGAATGGGATGCCGATTATCGTCACGTAGAAAATCGCGGCGAGAACGGCATGGATGACGGCAATCACTATGCCGCCGAGCAATATCCAGAGCAGATTGAAGCAGAAGCTCAGGCAACTCATCGGCATGCGGGTAAGCTCCGGAGTGTTGCCGAAGGGCCACATCGCGAAACTACCTATCTTGATCAGCTGCACCCCGAACGGGATGCCGATTACCGTGATGCAGAAAATGAGCCCGACCACCATGTATCCGAGCCCGAGAACAAGGCCGCCCAGCAGCAGCCACAGCAGGTTTCCAAGAACAGACATTGTCAAAGATTCTTAAGCCATTTCTTTCCCCTCTTGGTATACATCCATATTATGATACCGATGCAAATGACGCATATTACAGCAAAAAACGTTACCAAGGGCCATAATAAATGAAAGCAATGAAGTCGAAATGACACCAGATTTCCGGCCACGAGTGCCGTAAAAGTGATTTTGGCAAGATCGTAAAAAAATTTGCCCAATGTCTCGCGGCCGGAGTTCTCCTTGTCGCGAACTCCTGGCAGACACTGCTGCCGGACGTTGAAATCTTTCATAATTTTTAAATTTTAGTCAAGTTTCCCGAAGTTACTGAAAATTCAGGAAAAGGCAACAATCATTTTATTCAAGCAGCCGCACGGCACCGTTCCAGCCGAGAGTGCGGTAATAGGCGTTCAGCACCGGCCAGGAGGAAGAGGGGAAATATACGCTGAGCCCGCAGCAGCGTTCGAGTTCGAGATTGAAGAACGAAGGGGTCTCGGCGTGATAGACCACGCAGTCATCCAGAGCGGAGTCCAGCTCCGCAAGCAGGGCGGGGTCCGGGGACAGGGCAGCGGCCAGATCCCTGAGGTCGTAGTAGAAATAGTACATCTTGCTGTTATAGAAGTACTTCTGGACGTTGTTCCTGTCGATTCCCGGCAGGTTCTCTCCTGCGTCTTCGATTATGGCAGCGAAGGCGGAGGCCAGCCTGTCGAGCTTCGAACAATCAACCAGGCTCACGGTCGCCGAGCGCTCAAGACCGTCATCCTTGCTGTCATACTGTTCGAAATATTCCCTGCAGACCTTCTCCACGTCGGGAGAGGAGCCGCCTAGCAGGTTCATGACCATGGTATCGTAGACGAAGCCCTGGGCCAGCACCTCCGTGGGTGAGAATGCCACCATGTCGCAGACATTCCTGAACTCCCAGGCAACCTCCACGCAGCCGAGCATGCAGGCGTCAAGTATAAGATAGTCAAGGTGCATTGGAATCGCGGCGGCGAAATCCTGCACGTCGATTTCGATGGAATTGGAGGAAGAGCCGTCGTAATACGCACCCATGGTCTTGGTAAGCGGAAGAGGGACGGACGGGTCGGGGCCGAATTCAGCAAGCGTCCTCACGTAAGGATTTTCGCCTCTCGGGCTGTAGCCGACCGGAATCCAGCCGCTGGCGTGCGAGGAGAAGAGCATTCCGTAGCTTTCTGACGGAAACATCTCCTGGACATCAAGCAGCATCTCATGTATCGCATCGGCCGAAGCACCCACAGCGTGTTCGGAGTACACCTTGAGCGTGTCGGTATGCACACTTCCCTCGTCCCGGTAGAGCCTCAGCAGCACGGGCGGGTTGGGCGTGTCGTAGCCTCCGCCCGGGAGAGTGTTGTGGCAGTATGCCACCACGGCCCTGTCCCGCACCCGTTCGGGCAGGACTCCGCCCTTCATGTCTTCAAGATTGTCCAGGAGGTAGCCGCTCAGGTTGTTGTAGCCGAGGGCGCAGTAGATGAACACATCGCTGTACGGTCCGTCTTCATCCGCGCGCATCCCGTCCCGGCTGCAGGATACGGCGGCCAGGGCGCAGAGCATGAGCAGAAATATGCACGTATACTTTTTCACGACCCGGCAAGTTAGGCAATATTTCCTTTCCGGCCAACGTTTCCGCCGATTATTCCTATATTTGCCGCTGACGCGCCATCTATACTGTAGCGCCTCGGCATAACAAATGTTGTTTGTTCTGCGCTCGGCTTCTGCGTATATTTGCCGCTGACGCGCCATCTATACTGTTACATTTGTATATTTTGGACAGGAATCTGGAAAGAATAGTCAAGGACTTCGCCTATCATCTTGGCGTGGAGAGGCAGATGTCGCCGAACACGGTGGCGTCCTACTGCTCCGACGTGCGGGCATTCCTCGAAGCCTCCGGAACGCCGCCGCAGGAGAGCGGTGCCGACGAGCTCGCCGGCTATTTCAGTTCGTTATCCAAAACGGTTTCAAGCCGCTCCCAGGCCAGGGCGATGAGCGCGCTCAGGTCCTTCTTCGACTGGATGATAACTGAAGGCGACAGGAAGGACAACCCCTGCGACGGCCTTGACCAGCCGAAGATAGGGCGGAACCTCCCCGAAGTCCTTTCCGTGGAGGAAGTTTCCGCAATCATGGATTCCGTCCCAAGCGGAACCTGGACAGGAGTGCGCGACCGCGCGATACTGGAGATTCTCTACGGCTGCGGGCTGAGGGTTTCCGAACTCTGCTCCCTGAAGATTTCTTCGGTCTACCTCGACGAGGCCTTCGTCCGCGTCATCGGGAAAGGCAACAAGGAAAGACTGGTCCCGCTCGGGGAGATGGCCGCCGGGGCGTTTTCCGACTATCTCGGGCTGCGTCCCGAACCTGCGCTGCCGGCATACGGCGACATAGCCTTCCTCAACAGGTTCGGCCGTCCGCTGAGCCGCGTCAGCGTGTTCAACATGGTGAAGAGGCAGGCACTCGCCGCAGGAGTGCGCAAGGAGATTTCCCCGCATACCTTCAGGCACTCGTTCGCGACCCACCTGGTGGAGAACGGCGCCGACCTGAGGGTGGTGCAGGAGATGCTCGGACACGAATCCATACTCACCACCGAAATCTACACCCACATAGACTCCGCCAGCTGGCAGCAGGAGATTCTCAGCCACCATCCGAGACGCTAGCGATACGGCAGCGCGCAAGCCTTGACGCATCCTCCTCCGGAAGTATGCCGGCCTCCGCAATCCCCTCCACCGAGAGGCTGTCGGCCGGAGTGTTCTCCCTGTAGAGCACGATGGCCCGCGCCGCCTGCCAGGTCCTGATATACGGATGCTCGCGCAGCTTTTCGGCAGGAAGCGTCCATATCTCGAACGGGGCGGGCTCCGGACAACTGATCAGATCCTTCAGGGCATCGTAGCGCTCCCGGCCGAAATTGTAGATGTCCATGAGCTGTTCCGGATACGAATAGCCCCCGAGCTCGGAGCGGTACTCCACCATTTTGGCGGCGAAATACGGGCCTATCCCGGGCAACGCGTCGAAAGCCGCCGAATCGGCTGAATTGATGTCGACCAGGGGAATACGGATATACGGCTCCAGCCGCCTGTAGATCGAGTCCGACACCACGAAGGACTTCGCGAAATCGCCCTTGCGCCGGAAACGGCCTCCCTTGGAACGGTAGTTGACTATGGACTGCGCCTGCTTCTCGCTGAATCCCAGGCGCACGAGCTCTTCGGCGCTCACGGTATTAGGATTGAATTCGAACGACTCCACCCTGCGCGTGCGGCGGCGGGCCTCCTGCACCCTGGGAGAATGGGCGGCCTCGCGCCTGAAAGTGTCCGCTGACAGCTCCGGCACCATTGGCGCAGCTGTCGTCTGGGTCGCGCGGACCTCCCGTGGAGCTTCAGCACGGGCCCCGGAAACGGGACTGTCCGAAGACGGGACGGCATGGCGCACGACATAGACCGTGTCCGGACTGTCCCTGGCAGCCTCTATGCCAAGCAGGGCCGCCCTGTTGATGAAGAGCGCGGCCTGATAGCCTATCACGAGAAACACGAGCGATATCGCGCCTGTCTTGAACACTGCGGAGCTTCCGCTACTCTTCTCCGCCGCTTCCTTCCTCTCCCTCATCTCCGCTCCTGTATTTGTTCCTGTGCACAGTGTTCCTGACACGGTCGGCTCCTGCGACGGTCAGCACTATTTCGCCCCTAGGAGGGCATTCACGGAAATGCGCGAGGACCTCGGCCAGGGTTCCTCTCACATGTTCTTCATGGATTTTGGAGATTTCACGGGAGACACAGCAGCGCCGCTGCTCTCCGAAGGCCGCGGCAAACTGTTCGAGAGTCTTGACGAGCCGGGCCGGCGATTCATAGAATATCATAGTCCTTGTCTCTTTGGTTAAGTTCTCTATCTGTGACTGGCGTCCTTTCTTGTGGGGCAGGAAGCCCTCGAAGCAGAAGCGGTCGCAGGGCAGCCCGGACGACACTATGGCCGGGATGCAGGCCGTGGGGCCCGGCAGCGTGCGGACTTCTATCCCCTCCTCCGCGCAGGCTCTGGCGAGCAGGAAGCCGGGGTCTGAGATTCCCGGGGTGCCGGCATCGCTGACAAGCGCGACGTCCGCCCCGGCAAGTATGCGGCCACGCACCATCTCCACGGTCTGGTGCTCATTGTACTTGTGGTGCGGAAGCAGCCTGCCCTCTATGCCGAAATGCTTCAGGAGCACGCCGGTCGTGCGCGTGTCCTCTGCGAGTATGAGGTCGGCCTCCTTGAGCACCCTGACCGCCCTGCAGCTCATGTCCTCAAGATTCCCGACCGGAGTCGGCACTATATAAAGTATGCCCTGTCCCTCTGTCTCCATAAACTTCAGTCACATTTGCAAATATATGATAATATTCCGTATATTTGCGCGCATTTTAAAACCATGGGGTTTTGGTGCAATGGGATCCGGTTCCGCACCGGATTGAGTAACACATTTTCAAATTTATCAGAAATGCAGCATTTCGAACTCAAGGGCCAGGCCCGCAAGGCAGGCAACAAGGCCGTGATCAAGGCTATCCGCAGACAGGGGCTCGTACCCTGCAACCTCTACGGATGCGGGATGGACAATGTCCTCTTCACCGTTGACGCAAAGGAGCTCAGGGCTCTGACCAACACTCCCCAGTCCTACATCGTAGATCTCGTTATCGACGGAGGCAAGGCCCAGACCGCCGTGCTCCACGAGCTTCAGTGGCACCCCGTCTCAGACGAATGCCTCCACGTGGACTTCCTCGCAGTGAACGAAACCAAGCCCGTGACAATCAACGTTCCCCTCGAAATCACCGGACACGCCGTCGGCGTACAGCAGGGTGGAAAGTTCTATCAGAGGGAGCGCAAGATTCGCATCAGCGCCCTGCTCAAGAACCTCCCCGACAAGGTTACCGTGGACATCTCGTCCCTCGGACTTGACAAGAGGATCAAGGCCGGCGACATCACCGTCGACAACGCCGCCGTCCTCACCGACAAGGATACCATCATCTGCGGCGTCAAGGCTACCCGCAACTCGGCTGCACAGCAGTAAAATCCGCAAGCCGTGTCCGAGAAGAGTTTTCTCGTGGCCGGCCTCGGCAACATAGGAGCCGAATACGCCTCCACGAGACATAACATTGGATTCATGGTATTGGATGCCTGGGCTCAGGCATCCAATGTCTTGTTCTGTCCGGACCGCTACGGCGAGCTCGCGACGGTCCGCGAGAAAGGCAGGGAGTTCCACCTGCTCAAGCCGTCGACCTACATGAACCTGAGCGGGAACGCTGTAAGGTACTGGATGCAGAAACTCGACCTCGCTCCGGAGCAGCTGATGGTGGTCTGCGACGACCTCAACCTTCCTTTCGGGTCCATACGCATGCGCAAGGCCGGAAGCGACGGAGGGCACAACGGGCTCAAGAACATCTGCGAGCTGCTCGGAACCCCCGCATTCCCGCGCTGCAGAATCGGCGTCGGACACGACTTCGCCGCAGGGGCCCAGATAGATTTCGTGCTCGGACATTTCACTGACGAACAGAAGGCGGAGCTTCCCGGAATAGCCGAAAAGGTCATAGCCGGAATAAAGACATGGGGGCTCGCCGGCATGGAAACCGCCATGAACCAGCTGAACGTTCGCAAAAAAATCAACAAATCGCCCGATAACGGGCAATAAACAGCAATAATTTCTTTGCGGAAATTATTTTCTTTACTATCTTGCACTCCGATAGCACGTTATTTCATTACCAATAAATAAATCAACATCATGGAAGAACTCGTAAAAAGAATCGGAGAGAATTATGCTCTCTTCAAGGAAAACGCGGACGCACAGGTAGCGAAGGGAAACAAGGCCGCCGGAGCAAGGGCCCGCAAGGCCGCTCTTGAGCTCATGAAGGACCTCAAGGAGTTCCGCAAGGTATCTGTTGCAGAGACCAAAAAATAATCGGATTATTTTTCAGTTTTCCTGCAACGTTGCTGAAACCTCATGCATCCTGGTTACAGGTTTAGGTTTTAGTACACGTCCAAGAGTCGGAAGCCGCGAGGTTGCCGGCTCTTTGCTTCTATTTTGAGACGATGGTACCCCAGCTGGCTATATTGCTCTCCGTCTTCAGGATGGTCGTGATTCCGGTTCAGTTTCAGGACAGGCAGTTCAGCTGCACCGAAGCCGAGCTGGAGCAGACCGTGCTCCTTGCCCAGGACTACTTCAACGACCAGTCCGGAGGAGAGACCGAATTCATCTTCGACCTCGCCCCGGCAGTCACGCTTTCCAAGCCATGCTCATACTACGGAAGCAACTATTCCGACCGCCGGGACGTACTGCTCTACGAAGCGGTCCGGGAAGCATGCAGCCTTGTCTCCGACAGGATTGATTTCTCGCTCTACGACAACGACGCCGACGGATATGTCGACAACGTATTCATCCTTGCGGCCGGGCTCAGCGAGGCCGACGGCGCCTCGTCGGATAACATCTGGCCCCAGCAGGGGAAGATGAGCGACTTCAAGGCGAGATTTTCAATGGACGGGAAGACCGTGGACAGTTTCGCGGTATCCTGCGAACTGGCGTCCGATTCCGGTCTGAACCCGAGACCGGCGGGGATAGGAGTCTTTTGCCACGAACTCGCCCATGTGTTCGGCCTGCACGACCTCTACGATACCGACGGGACCGAAAGCGGTGGCGAATCGGAGGGCCTGTGGAGCACTTCGCTGATGGACGAGGGCTGCAAGAACAGCGACGGGAACTGTCCTCCCAACCTCAACGCCCTGGACCTCGAGACTCTGGGGGCCGGTACCATGGAGGAACTTGCGACAGGAGACTACAGGCTGGAACCCATCGACAGAAGCAGGCGCTACCTAAAATATGAAACCGGCATCGAGGGAGAGTACTTCCTCTTCGAATGCCGCGCCCCTGAAGGCTGGGACGCACCCCTTGGGACGGGAGGGCTACTGATATACCATATAGACAAATCCTCGAACCCGGCAGGTCTCTCGGACTATTACGGCAGGGAGCTCACGGCCTCGGAGCGCTGGGAATACGGTCAGATAAACTGCCGGCCAGACAGGCAGTGCGCCGAAATAGTTGCCGCCGGTTCCGGGACGGACGGCATCTCCGGACTGTTCTTCCCCAACGGAACCCGAGACAGCTTCGGCTCCGACACCGAACCATCGTTCCGCAGCTGGGGCGGAAAAGCTTCGGAGCTCGCCCTGATCGACATCTGCAGGAACGACGACGGAAGCGTCTCCTTCAGCGTGGTCAGGCCTGTCAGTATCAGCGGCACCACCGTCTTCCAGGACGCCGCGATAGTCAGCTGGGAGGTCGATGACAAGCTGAGCGAGAACCAGGGCTTCGAAATCGAGTGGACCGACGGAAGCGAGACCGGCGGAGTGAACGTCGCCGGCGACGCCAGGAGCTACACCATAGAAGGGCTCAACGCCCAGACGCCCTACAAGGTCACGGTCAGGCTCAGGCTTTCGGAACACCAGAAATTCTCCGCCGACACGAGCTTCATCACCAAGGTCTACAGGAAAGGAACCTATCCCTACATCTACCTGAGCGGGACTTCACGATATTCCGACGGCAGCTTCATGGCCGGCACGAAGATTCCCCTCAGGATATTCAACGCCAGCGGCGTGGCCCGCGTGGACTGGTTTTTCGACGGAGCCAGGATACAGGCCGGGTCCGACGGATTCTACACCGTAACCCGCAGCGGCATGCTGAAAGCCGAAATCTTCTATGAAGACGGCAGCTCGGAACTGATAGTAAAGCAGATACGCATAAAATGAGACGACTCGCAGCATTTCTGGCCATAGCCGTGCTCCTCTGCGGATGCAACGACACGAGAAGACGCAACGCCTTCGTCGAGAACAACGACATAAGGCTGCAGATAGGAAGCACCATACAGTTCCGCTACGATCCTCTGACTTGCCAGCTGGCGTTCAGCCGGGACCGCAGGGAATTCCGCGCACAGACCGACAACACCTCCGACTACTATTCGATAGTGCTCTCGGAGATTCCGGCCAACATAGGGCAGAGGGTCAGCGGAGACCTGACATGGACCACCGAGACCGACATCCTCACGCGCGATGACCTGGACCTGGAGGTTCTCCGCATCGAGGGCGACCAGGTATGGCTCTGGAGCAGCTCCGGACGCACGGGAGTGATGATAAAGCTGCTGGAATGAAAAACGGGGATGGCCTTCCGGGCCACCCCCTCTCGTTATCATCTCCCAGACCTGATCAGAAGGACAGGGCTATCTGGATGAAGTCGTCCGCCTTGAGGGCAGCACCGCCGATAAGGCCTCCGTCGATGTCGGGCTGGGCGAAGAGCTCCTTTGCGTTGGAAGGCTTGCATGAGCCGCCGTAGAGAATGGTGGTGTCGTCAGCGACCTCCTGGCCGAACTTCTCGGCCAGAACCTTGCGGATGTGCGCATGGATTTCCTCGGCCTGCTCGGCTGTGGCGGTCTTGCCGGTTCCGATGGCCCATACGGGTTCGTATGCCACGATAACCTTCTTCATGTCCTCAGCGGTGAAGTTGTAGAGCACGTTCTTCACCTGGGCGGAGCATACGTCGAAGTGCTTGCCGGCCTCCCTCTCGTCGAGGTTCTCACCGACGCAGAGAATCACGCCGAGTCCGCCCGCAAGGGCCAGCTTCACCTTCTCGACGAGCTTCCCGTCGGTCTCTCCGTAATACTGGCGGCGCTCGGAATGTCCGAGTATGGTCCACTGGCAGCCCACAGCCTTGAGCATGTCGACTGAAACCTCTCCAGTATAGGCGCCCTTCTCATGGTCGGCGCAATTCTGTGCGGAAAGCTCCACTCCGGAACCGGCGAGGGCCTTGCCTACGGCGCAGAGATGGGTGAAGGGAGGGGCTACGATGAGACCTACTCCGGCAGGCACCTTGGACGCACCCTCGGCCACGGCTTTTGCAAGTTCGACTCCATCGGGCTTGGTAGTGTTCATCTTCCAGTTGCCCGCAACGATTTTCTTTCTCATTTCCAATATGTTTTATATGTTCGTACTGATTTCGGACCATGAATTTTCAAATCCTTGCGAATTTCGTCATTTTTCGTGAAAAGAAAAAGTATCTTTGCACAATCAACTGAAAAACGGAAACAGACTACATGAAAAATTTTGTTGAAGAACTGAAATGGAGGGGAATGATCCACGACATCATGCCCGGCACTGAGGAAGAGCTCATGAAAGGCCCTGCATCCGCCTACGTCGGCATCGACCCCACCGGAGACTCGCTGCATATCGGGCACCTCGTCAGCATCATGATACTCAAGCACTTCCAGGCATGCGGCCATAAACCTTACGCCCTCGTGGGAGGGGCCACCGGCATGATAGGCGACCCTTCGATGAAGAGCAAGGAACGCAACCTCCTCGACGAGGCCACCCTCGCCCACAACGTGGAGTGCATCAAGGCCCAGCTCGCCAAGTTCCTGGACTTCAATTCGGACGCGCCCAACAAGGCGGAGCTCGTCAACAACTACGACTGGATGAAGGACTACAGCTTCATCGACTTCACCAGGGACATAGGCAAGATGATCACCGTGAACTACATGATGAGCAAGGATTCGGTCAAGAAGAGGCTCAGCCGCGATTCATCCGAAGGCATGTCCTTCACCGAATTCTCATACCAGCTGCTCCAGGGCTACGATTTCCTCTACCTCTACCAGCACAGGAACGTCAGGCTCCAGCTCGGAGGCGCCGACCAGTGGGGCAACATCACCACCGGCACCGAGCTCATACGCCGCAGCTGCGGAGGCCAGGCCTACGCCCTCACCTGCCCGCTGATCACCAAGGCCGACGGCGGCAAGTTCGGCAAGACCGAGAAAGGCAACATCTGGCTCGACCCCGAGCGCACCTCGCCCTACCAGTTCTACCAGTTCTGGCTCAACGTCAGTGACGAAGACGCCGAGCGCTACATAAAGATATTCACGATGCTTGACCGCGAAACCATCGAGGCCGCCGTCGCCGCGCACAGGGAATGTCCCGAGCGCAGGGAGCTCCAGCAGCTTCTGGCGAAAGAGGTCACCGTGATGGTCCACGGGCAGGAAGGCTACGACATGGCAGTCAAGGCCAGCCGCATGCTCTTCGGCAAATCGACGGCCGAGGAGCTCCGCAGCCTCGACGAGAAGACCTTCCTCGCCGTATTCGACGGCGTGCCTTCGTTCAGCCTCGACAGGAGCAGGCTCCCCCTCGGCATACTCGACGCCCTGGCCGTGGAGACCTCCATCTTCCCCTCGAAAGGCGAAGCCCGCAAGATGATTCAGCAGAACGGGCTCAGCATCAACAAGGAGAAATTCACCGACATCGCGGGACAGCTGACCGAAGCCGACGTGATCGACGGGAAATACATACTCGTGCAGAAAGGCAAGAAGGACTATTACATAATCAGCATCAATGGATAAGCCTGCAAGTACACGACAGCTCAAGGTGGCGAGGGAGCTGCAGCGCGACCTTGCCGAAATCATACGCGGGAAAGGCATGGCGATGTTCGCCGGAAGCCTGGTCACGGTCAGCGAAGTCCGCATCAGCCCCGACCTCAGCATAGCCAAGGTCTTCGTGAGCATATTCCCGTCGGACAAGGCGCAGCAGGTTCTCGAGATACTCGAGGACAACAAGAAGGCGATACGCGGAGAACTCGGCCGCAAGGTCGCATCGCAGCTGCGCATAGTGCCCGAATTCAGCTTCATGCTCGACAGTTCGCTGGACTATGCCGAACATATCGACGAGCTGCTGAAGAAATAGGTGGACGCCGCATTCTACATAGCCAGACGCTATCTCCTTGCCAGGAAATCGCATAACGTAATCAATGTGATTTCCGCGATCAGCGCGGCCGGCATGGCCATAGGCACCGCCGCACTGATACTGATACTCTCGGTATACAACGGCTTCGACCGCATCATCGAAAGCAACCTTTCGGACCTCGACCCGGACGTGCTGGTGACTCCTGCCGACGGAAGGCGCTTCACCCCGGCTCCGGAGCTGCTCGGGAGCCTGTCAGCGGACGGACGCGTCAGCGGCATATCCTGCGTGCTCGAGGAGAACGTGCTGCTGGTCTACGGAGAACGCCAGGGCATCGCGCTCGCAAAGGGAGTGGACCGGCAATATGTGCAGGACTCCCCTCTTTCCTCCCATGTCACCGCCGGTGAGTTCTCGCTGGAATTCGGCGATGTCGAACAGGCGGCGGTCGGAGCCGGGCTCGCCCGCGAGATGGGCATCAACCCCCGCTTCCTCGACAAGCTGAAGCTCTGCTATCCGAGGTCCGGAGCAGGCAATCCGCTTGCAGGCCCGGCATCCTCGCTCGGAAGCGTGAGCGTCGTGCCCTCGTGCCTGTTCAGCATAGACTCGGAAACCGACGCGGGCACTGTCATAGTCCCGATTGAAACGATGCGGCGGCTCCTCGGCGAAGACAGCGCGGTCACCGGAATAGAATTGCGGACCTCCGTCCCGGCGGACAGGAAGATGCTGCGCGAAATAGGCTCGCTAGCTGGGCCCGGATTCAAGGTGCTCGACCGCGAGATGCAGAGGCCGGCCATATACCGCATGATGAAATACGAGAAGCTGGCAATCTACTCCATACTCATATTCGTGGTAGTAATCGTTGCCTTCAACATCTTCGGCTCACTTTCGATGCTGAAGATAGAGAAGAGCGGCGACATGATGACCCTGAAGGCCATGGGCGCGACCGGTCGTTTCACGAGGCGCATCTTCGTCTTCGAAGGCTGGCTGGTCTCGCTATCGGGGCTGGCCGCCGGGCTGCTGGCCGGGATCTCCGCAGCGCTGCTGCAGCAGCATTTCGGGCTCGTCAACATGCCCGGGGGCTTCATGGTTTCGGCCTATCCCTGCGTACTCGAAGCGGGCGACGTGCTGATGACCGCAGGCGGGGTGGCACTCACCGGCTTCCTGATTTCGCTTCTCGCCGCACGCGGAAAAAGCTGAAATCTTGATAAAGTTCAAACAGTTTCTTAACTTCGTCTTTTCACAATGGGAGAAGAAAGGAAAATATATCCGCTGAAATTCTGTTCGATACGCGATGAGCGCCCATGGGGGTACGAGGAATTCAAGCTTGCGGACCTCGGCTACAAAGACTCGCTGATACGCGAGGGATGGCTCGCCGGCAACAGCATGGGCGAGCTCATGGACACCTACATCGACAGGATAGTCGGAGACACGGTCTACGAATACTACGGGCGCCAGTTCCCCGTATGCGTCCGCCTGCTCAGGCTCACGGGGAGAATGCCGCTCCAGGTCCATCCCGACGACGAGACCGCGGAGCAGCGCTACGACCTCCTCGGCAAGGAAAAGCTGTGGTACATCCTGAAGGCCGGGAAAGGCGGAAGGCTGCACATAGGCTTCCGCAAGGACACGGACGCAGGTGCGTTCTGCGAAAACTGCGGAGCGGACAGGGCGGACACGATGCTCACGGACATCGTTCCCGTGGAAGGACAGAGCTTCCTGATTCCGGCCGGGACTCCGCACTGCGCGGACGGAGAGCTGGAGATTCTGGAAATCGCCGAGTCCTCGCCCCTCGACTTCTGCCTGCACGGCAGGGGCATGGAAGTGTCCGAAGACCAGTTCGACCCGTCACTGGGCTTCACCGATGCCCTGGACTTCATATCTTACAGGAAATATGTCCCGGACAACGGCAGGGGCGCTGTTCTCGCCGAGATACCACAATTCTCGATAAGGAAGCTGGAACTCGGTTCTCCGACCGTCTTCAGGGGACACGGGGACAGCGACTCATTCGTGCTGTTCAGCTGCGTCCGAGGAAAGGCGGAGTTCCAGATTCCCGGGGATGGTGGAGCACCCGAATGCTTCAGCCTGGAGTACGGCGACAGCCTGCTAGTCCCGGCAGAATGCAGGGACTTCAACCTGGTCCCCATGGACAGGGACACCGTCCTGCTCCAGACGACCAATTCCAGAATCGAACCCGACAAGTACATCGACCCGGACGTTCCCGCCGAACTGCCCGGACAAGCTGCCTGAAAACCGAAAAACAAATAACGATGAAAGGAGTTAACATATTTCTGGCCGACGGCTTCGAGGATGTCGAAGCTCTCGCGACCAACGACGTTCTCCGCAGAGGAGGGGTCAATACCGGACTCATCTCCATTTCCGACGAGCCTTTCGTACAGTCGTCGCACGGAGTGACCGTGGGTGCGGAGGAAATGCTCTGCAACCTTGTCATAGACCACGAAGGCACCTGCGGAAAGGACTTCATGATATTCCCCGGAGGCATGCCCGGCTCAACGAAGCTCGCGGAATGCAGGCCTCTCATCAAGGCCATGAAGGAGCATTATGCCGCCGGCGGCTCGCTCGCCGCGATCTGCGCGGCGCCCGGGCTTGTGCTCAGCCAGCTTGACGGGCTCGAGGGACTCCGCTTCACCTGCTTCGAAGGCTTCCAGGACAAGCTGCTGGCCAAAGGAGCCGAATACCTGACGGAACCCGCCGTGCGCTGCGGACGCATAATCACCGGACGCTCCGCCGGCCACGCCGTGAGCTTCGCCCTGGAGATACTCAAGGCCATCAAGGGCGAGGAGAGCTGCGCATCAGTACATCACGCGATGTATCTCTATTGATGGACAGCGTAAGGATAGACAAATACCTTTAGGCGATCCGGGTCTTCAAGACCAGGAGTGACGCCGCCGACGCCTGCAACGGCAACAAGGTCAAGCTCAACGGAGTGAACGCCAAGGCCGCGAAAGCCGTGAAGCCCGGCGACACCATCGAGGTGCGCAGAGGCTCGGCCCTGCTCAGCTACAGGGTCGTCAAGCTCAGCGAGAGCAGGATGGGGGCGGCCCTCGTGCCGGATTTCGCCGAGAATCTTACTCCCCTGGAGGAGCTCGAGAAGCTGAGACCTCCCAAGGAGACCATAGTCCTGCAGAGGGACAAGGGCAGCGGCCGGCCCACGAAGAAGGAGCGCCGGCAGCTCGAGGACCTGATGGACGCAATCGATTTCTAGAACATTCTTTTAAAAAGATACGACAGACATGTGTGGAATAGTAGGTTATGTGGGAGGCCGCCAGGCCTACCCGATATTGATAAAGGGGCTGCAGCGCCTGGAGTACAGGGGCTATGACAGCGCGGGAGTGGCGCTGGTCAACGACAGCTCGGAACTCGTGGTCTACAAGACCAGGGGCAAGGTGAAGGACCTCGAGAACCTCACGGCCGGGAAGGACGTCAGCGGCAGCATAGGCATAGCCCACACGCGCTGGGCGACCCACGGAGAGCCCAGCGACGTCAACGCCCACCCGCACGTCTCGGAGAACCGCAGGCTCGCTGTCATCCACAACGGCATCATCGAGAACTATCTCGCGCTGCGCACCGAGCTCACGCGCCTGGGCTACCACTTCGTGAGCCAGACCGACACGGAGGTGATAGTCCAGCTGATACAGTACATGATGGACTCCCACGGCATATCCCTCGGGGAGGCCGTGCCCCTGGCGCTGCGCAACGTCGTGGGGGCCTACGCGCTCGCCATCATCGACAAGGAGGAGCCCGACAGGATCATAGCCGCACGCAAGGGCAGCCCGCTGCTCATCGGCGTGGGCGAGAACGAGTACTTCGTGGCGTCGGACGCCTCGCCCATCATCGAATACACCAACAAGGTGGTCTACCTCGGGGAGGAGCAGATAGCCTACATCCAGCGCGGGCAGGAGCTGCGCATCACCGACCTCGGCAGCGTCGAGCAGACCCCCGTCGTGCGCCAGCTGGAGCTCAGCCTCAGCGAGATCGAGAAGGGCGGCTTCCCCCACTTCATGCTCAAGGAGATATTCGAGCAGCCCAGGGCCCTGCGCAACTCCATGAAGGGCAGGCTCCACCCGGAGCTCGGTACCGTCAAACTCTCCGGCATCATAGACCACCGCGAGAGGATACTCAACGCCAGGCGCTTCATCATCTGCGGATGCGGCACCTCATGGCACGCGGGGCTTATCGGAAAGTACATCATCGAGGATCTCACGCGCATACCCGTGGATGTCGAGTACTCCTCCGAGTTCCGCTACCGCAGGCCAGTCATCTTCCCCGATGACGTGGTCATCGCCATCTCGCAGTCGGGCGAGACCGCCGACACCCTGGCCGCAGTCAACCTCGCAAGGGAGTCCGGAGCCTTCCTCTTCGGAATCTGCAACGTCGTGGGCTCCTCCATAGCCAGGGCCACCGACACCGGGTGCTACACCCACATCGGGCCCGAAATCGGCGTCGCCTCCACCAAGGCGTTCACCGCACAGGTCACCGTCCTGTTCCTCATAGCGCTCAGCATAGCCGAGCAGCTCGGCACCATTTCCGACAGCCGCAGGGCTGAACTCGTCCGGGAGCTCCAGACCATACCCGACAAGATCTCGGCCATCCTCAAGCACGACGAGGAAATCGCGGAGCTGGCCAAGACCTTCACCTACGCGCGCAACTTCCTCTACCTCGGACGCGGATACAACTACCCCGTGGCCATGGAGGGCGCGCTCAAGCTCAAGGAAATCTCCTACATCCATGCCGAGGGATACCCCGCTGCGGAGATGAAGCACGGCCCTATCGCGCTGATTGACGACGAGATGCCCACGGTCGTGATAGCGCCCAGGAACGGCAACTACGACAAGATACTCAGCAACATCCAGGAGATCAAGGCCCGCAGGGGCAGGATCATCAGCATAGTCACCGAGGGCGACACCGACGTGCGCGCGCTCTCCGACTTCTCCCTCGAGATTCCCGACACGGAGGAGTGCTTCGCGCCGCTGCTCTCGTCCATCCCGCTCCAGCTCCTCGCGTACCACATCGCCATCGCCAAGGGGCGCGACGTCGACCAGCCGCGCAACCTCGCCAAATCCGTCACGGTCGAATAGACGGACCGGCATATACTGAAAGACTCCGTCCCTGTTGTGGGGCGGAGTCTTTTCAATGTCCGGGACAGGCTATCGTCTGTCGCTCGCGAGCCCTATATAATAGAACAAGGTAGCAAGCGAGCCTATGGCCGCTATGACGTAGGTATATGCGGCCCACTTGAGCGCATCCACAGCCATGGGCTTGGTCTCGAAATCCACGACCCCGGCTCCGTCAAGCCATTCGACGGCGCGCTGGCTGGCGTTGATCTCCACCGGAAGCGTCACGAGGCTGAAGAGGGTGGTCATCGCGAAAAGGATTATGCCAATCCACAGCAGCGCGGGAAATACATTGAGGAGCAGAACTCCGAGAAGCAGCACCCACTGCACAGTATTGTTGGCGAAGGTCACCACCGGCACCAGGGCCGACCTCAGCCTCAGAGGCGCATATCCCTGGGCATGCTGGATTGCATGGCCGGTTTCGTGGGCTGCCACGGCGCAAGCCGCTATGGAGGCGCTTCCGTAGACGGCCTCGCTCAGGTTCACCGTCTTGTCGGCGGGGTTGTAGTGATCGGTGAGCTTTCCTCCCACCGACTGTACCGTCACGTCATGGATTCCGTTCTGCTGGAGCATGAGCCTGGCGACATCCGCTCCCGTAAGACCATGGGGCGACGGCACCCTGGAGTACTTGTTGAACTTGCTGTTGAGCGTCGACTGGATGATGAAGGAAATCACCATCACGCCGATGATTATAAGCCAAATATTCATATTCTTCTGTAAAATGATTCCAGCCCCAAATATACAAAATCCCCGCCATACGCAAAACTCGCCGGGGAGCGGCCCCGGCGAGTGACAATATTTCAGCAGGAAACCCTACTTCTCTTCTCCGAAATACCTCTTGAGCAGGCCCTGGAATCCGGCGCCGTGACGGGCCTCGTCCTTGGCCATCTCATGTACGGTGTCGTGGATAGCGTCGTAGCCGAGCTGCTTTGCACGGGTGGCGATGGCAAGCTTGCCCTCGCAGGCTCCGCATTCGGCCTCGGCGCGCTTCTCGAGATTGGTCTTGGTATCCCATACCACCTCGCCGAGCAGTTCGGCGAACTTGGCGGCATGCTCGGCCTCCTCGAACGCATAGCGCTTGAAGGCCTCGGCTATCTCGGGATAGCCCTCGCGCTCGGCCTGGCGGCTCATCGCAAGGTACATGCCCACTTCCGTGCACTCGCCGTTGAAATGGTCGTGAAGGCCCTGCATGACCTCGGCATCCTCCACCTTTCCGTCGCCAAGATGATGCTCGCAAGCCCATACAAGCTTGCCCTCATCCTTGATTTCCACGAACTTATCTGACTTCGCGTGGCACTGGGGGCACTCTGCGGGAGGATTCTCACCCTCGTAGACATAGCCGCAGACAAGACATCTGAATTTCTTTTTCATAACGTTGAATTAGTGAGTTATTTTGAATTATTCCAAATTAGTACTGCAAATATAAGAATAATTTCCGCTCCCGCAATGCCTCGCCGCAAAAAAAGAAAGGCCCTAGTCCAGGGCCTTTCCGTTTTCATCACAGATTTCATATTGCAGGATGCTGTGGTCCGTCATTTCGACGACCTTCAGCTTGCACTTGTACTTGCGTTTCCATTTGCGGATATACGAATTCAGGCCCCTTGTCAGGTAGGCCCCGAGTATGGGGCTCAGATGCAGCACGAAGGATTTCATACCCTTCTCCGCATAGAAGGCCAGCTTCCGTTCCACTTCCTCGTCAATTATCACCGTGGAGGCTATCTTGCCCGTACCGTGGCAGAGAGGGCATTTCTCCGTAGTGTTGATTTCAGTAATCGGGCGGATGCGCTGACGGGTGATCTGCATCAGTCCGAATTTAGTGAGCGGCAGCACGTTGTGCTTGGCTCTGTCGCTCTCGAGCAGCTCCCTCATGTAGTTGAACAGCTCATTGCGGTGCTCGACCTTGTCCATGTCGATGAAATCGACTATGATGATGCCGCCCATGTCCCTCAGTCTCATCTGACGGGCAATTTCCTCGGCAGCTATCTTGTTGACCTCGAAGGTGTTCTCCTCCTGGTCGGTCGTTTTGGCGCGTATGCCGCTGTTGACGTCGATTACATTCAGGGCTTCGGTGTGCTCTATGACCAGATATGCACCCTGCTTCATGGGCACCACCTTCCCGAAAGAGCTCTTGATCTGGCGCGTAACCTCAAAATGGTCAAAAATCGGCTCCTTGCCGTCGTAGAACTTCACTATCTTCTCCTGTTCCGGAGATATCAGCGAAATGTAGTTTCTGACCTCGTCGTACACCCGCGTGTCGTTCACGTAGACGTTCGAGAAAGAATCATTGAGGAGATCGCGCAGCACGGCCGTCGTCTTGTCATATTCAGTGAACAGGAGCTTCACACCTTTCGATGAAGCCAGCTTCGTCCACGAGCCCTCCCATTTCTCTATCAGGGACTTCAGCTCCGCGACCAGGACCGCGGCGTTCTTGTTCTCTGCGGCGGTGCGGATTATGGCCCCGTAGTTCCTGGGGAGTATGCTCCTCACAAGAGTCTCAAGCCTTCTTTTTTCCTCGCGCGAGGCGATTTTCTGTGAAACGCTCACCTTCTCTGCAAAAGGCAGCAGTACAATATTGCGTCCTGCCAATGAAATCTCCGCAGACAACCTCGAACCTTTGGTGGAGATCGGCTCCTTGGTAATCTGGACCATGATCATCTGTCCGAGCTTGAGGTACTCCTCTATCCTCCCGTCCTTGGGCAGGACGGGGCCCAGCTTCATGCCAGAGAAAAGCTTTCCAAGCTCCCTGTTGGGATTGCTTTCCTTGACGAAGGTGTCGAATGCGTTGAAATACATTCCCAGGTCAAGGTAATGGACAAACGCCTCCTTGGTGTCGCCGATATCCACGAAAGCGGCGTTCAGGGCGGGGAGCAGCTTCTTGACCTTTCCCAGGTAGACGTCCCCCACCGTGAAGCCATGACTCTTGGTTGACTGCCTGTCAAGCTCGATCAGGCGATGGTTCTCCATCAGCGCTATCCGAACTTCAGAGGCGGTCACGTCGACCACCAGGTCCTTGTCAGTTTTCGCGGTTTCCATTGAACATACGATTAAGAAAAAGCCCGCCGGATCCCCCGTCGGACTTTTCTCGACTACTTCTTCTTATGTCTGTTCAGGCGCAAGCGCTTCTTGCGCTTGTGCGTCGACATCTTATGTCTTTTATGCTTCTTACCGTTTGGCATAATATGAATGGTTATTGTTGATTTTCCTTCTATTCACCCTTGTTCTTCACAGCGTTGACGAAAGACTTGGAAGGCTTGAACGCGGGGATGTCATGCTCGGGAATCGTCATCGTGGTCTTCTTGGTGATGTTGCGGGCAGCCTTCTGCGCGCGGTGCTTCACGATGAAGCTTCCGAAACCGCGGAGGTATACCGGATTGCCCTTGATTATGGATGACTTCACGCTGTCCATCACAGCCTCGACAATATTCTTTACGACCACTTTCTCCACCCCGGTCTTCGAGGCAATCTCGTTGACGAGATCGGCCTTGGTCACGCTGCTGGCCTTGTTTCCTTCTTTTGCCATATTATATATAATTACTTGTCAATAACAATTCAGTGAAAACAGAAGACAAAATTAGGTTAATTTTTTTATTATTCAAAATCATTTGCCAGTTTTTGCGATGGCACGGAGATTGACTATATTCACGGCCTGGATTATCATGTTAATTTTACTGACATTTTGGCAGAACTATGAAATTGGATAAAGAATTCACCTTGCCTTCGGGAGCGGAGGTAAGCATCATTCCGGTGCTTCAGGGCGAAAATGCGATAAAGATAGACGAGTCGGAGCTTCCCGACGTGCTCCCCATCCTGGCGCTGCGCAACGCGGTGCTGTTCCCGGGAGCCATCTTCCCCATAACGATAGGACGCGAAAAGTCCATCAAGCTGATCCACGACGCGGAGAAGGACGGCTTCTTCATCGGAGCCGTGCCGCAGGAGGACGTGATGGTCGAGGAGCCCCAGGAGGAGGATCTCTTCCGCTACGGTTCCGTCTGCAAGATCATCAAGACCCTCGACATGCCGGACGGCACCATCACGGCCATCCTTCAGGCCTTCAAGCGCCTGGAAATCGATGCCGTGATAGCCTACAACCCCTACATCAACGCGCGCGTCCACTATCTTCCCGACATTCTCAGGGAGGACGGGCGCAGCACTGACATAAAGGCAATCAGCGAGGCCATCAAGGACAAGGCCATACAGATTCTCCGCAGCTCCAACATGGGCACGCGCGAGACCATCGGCGCGGTCAAGGCCATCGATGACTTCCGCTTCCTCGTGAACTTCGTGGCCACGACCATCGACGTCGAGAATTTCGAGTCCAGGATGCACCTGCTCGAATACGACGACGTGAAGATACGCGGACTCAAGCTGCTCTCGGTGCTCGACATGCAGATAGAGCTCATGAAGATCAAGCAGGAGATCAACCAGAAGGTCAAGAACGAAATCGACCAACAGCAGAGGGAATACTACCTCAACAACCAGCTGCGCACGATCCAGGAGGAGCTCGGAATGGACGACGCCGAGGAGTTCGACAAGTTCAAGGAACGGGCCGCCAAGAAGAAATGGCCCGAGGAGATCGCGGAAGCCTTCGAGAAGGAGCTGGCCAAGCTCGAGAAATACAACCCCTCGTCCCCCGACTACAGCGTGCAGTACAACTATCTGGACTTCATGCTGCAGCTCCCCTGGGGCGAAATGAGCAAGGACAATCTCGACCTCAAGCACGCCCAGAAGACCCTCGACCACGACCATTACGGACTTGACACGGTCAAGGAGCGCATAATCGAATACCTTGCGGTGCTCAAGCTGAAGGGGAACATGAAATCCCCCATTCTCTGCCTCTACGGCCCTCCGGGAGTCGGCAAAACCTCCCTCGGCAAGTCCATAGCCAAGGCCCTCGGGCGCAAGTATGTCCGCATCGCCCTCGGAGGAATGCACGACGAGGCCGAAATACGCGGACACAGGAAGACATACGTCGGGGCGCTTCCCGGACGTATCCTCAACGGAATCGCCAGGGCCGGCACCTCGAACCCCGTGATAGTGCTTGACGAGATAGACAAGCTCAGCTCCGATTTCAAGGGCGACCCGTCATCGGCCCTGCTGGAGGCCCTCGACCCCGAGCAGAACAAGACCTTCCATGACAACTATCTCGACCTGGACTACGACCTCAGCAACGTGCTCTTCATCACCACGGCCAACAGCATCTCGCCCATACAGCCCGCTCTGCTAGACAGGATGGAGGTCATCAACGTGACCGGATACCTCGCCGAGGAGAAGATGGAGATCGCAAGGAAGTTCCTCGTGCCCAAGCAGATGGAGGAGCACGGCCTGAAGAAGGACAGTCTCCGCATAGACAAGGCCGCCCTGACCGCCATCATTGACGAATACACCCACGAATCCGGCGTGCGCGGACTCGAGAAGCAGATTGCCAAGATCGCGCGCGTGACCGCCAAGAAGATAGCCCTCGGAGAGGAGTGGCCGAAGGTCATAAAGAAGGAGCATCTGAAAGAATACCTCGGACTGCCCACGGCCTTCCATGACAAGCAGGCCGGCAACGAGGCTCCCGGAGTCGTCACGGGCCTGGCCTGGACTCAGATGGGAGGAGAGATCCTGTTCGTGGAGAGCTCCGTCTCCAACGGAAAGGGAGTCATGACTATGACCGGCAACCTCGGCGACGTGATGAAGGAGTCGGCCACGATAGCCTACCAGTACATCAAGGCCCATCCGGAAATGGCCAGGATGAGCTCCGAGGAATTCGCGGCAAAGGACATACACATCCATGTGCCCGAAGGCGCCACGCCCAAGGACGGCCCCTCCGCCGGAATCACCATGGTGAGCTCCATGGTTTCCGCCCTGCGCGGACAGGCTGTCAGGAAAGGCGTCGCGATGACCGGAGAGATGACCCTCAGGGGACGCGTGCTTCCCGTCGGCGGCATCAAGGAGAAGATTCTCGCCGCCAAGAGGGCGGGAGTCCATACGATAATAATCTCCGAGGACAACCGCAGAGACATAGAGGACATCAAGGAAATCTACGTCAAGGGCCTCGAGTTCATCTACGTCAAGACCATCGACGACGTGATCGCCGCGATATTCTAGAAGAGGGTCGGGTGGTTCTCCTCAAGCCCGGCCAGGACGTGGGACATGAGCGCCTCACGGATCAGGGCCGAACGGGAGGACACCTTGAACTTCCTGCAATATTCATCGATTGCCGCAAGCTCCTGCTGGTTGAACAGCACCGACTTGCGGTAAATTCGTCTCAGGGAGTCCCTGTGCCTGTCTAGATAGGCGGGGTCCACTCCCGAATATTTCTTATTCTTCCGGACCATTCTGAACCAATGTGACGTAATGTATTATCTCCTGGAGGTTCACCACCTCCAGCCTTCTGCCTGCTATCTCACCGTCCTCCAGGACGAAGAACATCTTCGGAGTGGCGGTGACACCGTACATCAGCTGGTAGTCGGAATCCATTTCCGGGTCCCAGAGATGATACACCTTCACATTCCTGTTCCTGACCCTGAGCCGGTTGCGGAAACTGCGCCACTCGCCCCTGTCGGCTCCGGTATATACGGCATAGAAGTCCAGGGGGAAGTCCACGTCCTCGAGCACCGGGGGCAGCAGCTGCGACTCCAGGCGGCACTTCGCGCAGGAAGTGTCATAGAAGAAGAGCACGCCCTTCCTTCCGCCGACGGGGATTGTCATACGGGCGCCGCCGGGTTTCCTCAGGCTGACCTCGGCGGCCTTCATCCCGAGCAGGGAGTTGCGGTTGAAGGTCACGAAAATGTCGGCCTCCATCCGCTCGAATTCGCCGCGCATGCTGACTTTGCCGCTGGCTATCCACTCGTCATAGACATGGACGGCCACAGCCTCCTCCCCCATTACGCGGGCGTGCATGTAGTGGTTGAATATCTCCAGGGCCACATGCTGGCGGGTCAGCGAATCGTGGCAGGTCTCTATCAGCCTGTCCATCTCGGCGTTCTTCACCTCGATTTCCTCGGGCACAAGTGCGGCGTAGAACTCTGTCAGCAGGCTGTCCAGTCCGGCATAGCGGTTCTCCGTCCCCTGCCCCGCCGCGAATGCGGGCAGCAGCAGCGGAAGCATGAAAAGGAGCAGCGCCTTCATTGTCTTTCCCATCATCGCATCTTCTTTGGACACGGAAGCATGACCCCCTTCGGCAGGAAGAGGCTGGTGTCTCCGTTGTGACGTATTATATCCCTGACGGCCGAGGACGAGATGTGCGCGAACTCCTGGGCGGTGGGGATGATTATGGTCTCGATGTCCGGGGCGAGCCTGCGGTTGGCGTCCGCAATGGCGCGTTCGTTCTCGAAATCGAGCATGTTGCGCACTCCGCGCACGATATGGTGTATGCCCAGCCCGCGGCACACGTCCACGGTCAGGCCGTCATATTCTATGATGCTCACGTCGGGCATGCCGGCGACCGCCTGGACTATTATCTCCTTCTTCTGGGAGTTGTCGAAGAAGCCCACCTTGTCCTGGTTGATGCCTATGGCCACGACGACTTCGTCGAACATGGTCAGCGCGCGGGCAAGGATGTTGAGGTGTCCGGCCGTGAAAGGGTCGAAGGAACCCGGGAACAAAGCTGTTCTGTTCATGAACACAAATTTATGAAAATTTAAGTAACTTAGCGTCATGACCGTAAGAATAGAGCAAAGCTGGAAGGACGCGCTCCAGAACGAATTCGACAAGCCGTATTTCGGAGCCCTGGCCGCCAGGCTCCATGAAGAGAAATCCTCAGGAAAAGTCATATACCCTCCCGGGAGTCAGATTTTCCGGGCCTTCGACCTCTGTCCCCTCGACAAGGTGAAGGTGGTCATACTGGGTCAGGATCCGTACCACCGTCCCGGGCAGGCCATGGGCCTTTCGTTTTCGGTGCCCGAAGGAGTGGCGCCCCCTCCCTCGCTCAAGAACATATTCAAGGAAATCGAGGATGACCTCGGAATCAGGATGTCCGGCCATACCGACCTCAGCCGCTGGGAGGAGCAGGGAGTGCTGCTGCTCAACGCCGTGCTCACCGTCAGGGCCGGCGAACCGACTTCGCACGGAGCCCTTGGATGGCAGACTTTCACGGATGCCGTGATAAAGACCATTTCAGACCGCTGCGAGGGCGTAGTCTTCATGCTCTGGGGCAACTATGCCAGGAGCAAGGCCCCGCTCATAGACATCAACAGGCATCACATCCTTGAGGCGGCCCATCCCTCCCCTCTGGCGAGAGGGGCATTCTTCGGATGCCGGCATTTCTCGAAGGCGAACGCGATCCTGGTCTCCGAAGGGAAGACCCCGATAGACTGGAGTCTCTAGCGCTTGGGCAGGAAGGCCCTGACAATCAGCAGCACCGCCAGAAGCAGGAAGACGAGAGTGCTCGCCCCGCCTATCATGTCCCCGTTCCGCGCATAGAAGGTCTCCTCCGAATTGAGATTGACCAGCCCGCTCAGGACATCCCTCTCCCACCAGGGGGTCTGCTCCGATATGTCGCCCTTCTGGTCTATGAAGCAGGATATTCCGGTATTGCCGCAGCGGGCGATGTCGCGCCGCAGCTCTATCGCGCGCAGGCAGGAGAAGCGCAGATGCTGGCGGTAGCCCGGGGTGTCTCCCCACCAGGCGTCATTGGTGATCACCGTGAGCGCACGCGCACCCTTGAGCACATATTCGCGGCAGTAATCGCCGTAGACCGACTCATAGCATACGGCGCAGCCTATGGGGATGCTGTCCCTGAAATGCAGCAGCGACACTTCGTCCTGGCCGACGCAGCGGCCCATCAGCCCCGGCACCTTCATGATTCCCGAGAGCCAGTCGTCCACCGGCACGAACAGCTTCGGATACGGCGTCAACTCCACGCCCACCACCAGCTTGCTCTTGTGGAAGAACTCGCATGCTCCACCGGCGTCCTCGAGCACGGCGCTGTTGCGCGAGATTATCCATCCGTCGCCGTATGGTCTCGCCAGGACGGTCGGCGGCTCATGTGTATCGTAGATTTCGAAAGCGCTCGCCCCGAACAGAATCTCGCTTCGGGGATATGCCTGAAGGAAAGCCCTGAAGCTTCGGACTGTCGGGGATGCGGCAGGGTCGTTCAGCAGAAGGTCGGAAGTGAATGTCTCCGGGGCTAGCAGGAGCGCGGTCCGGGTGCTGTCCCGGCGCATCCCCTCGTCGAACAGCCCGAGCAGCACCGAATTCTGCTCCGCCTGCGACATGGACTCGAACTTGCTGTAAGGGTCGAAGTTCGGCTGGGCTATCACCACGTCGAGAGTCCCTTCCGAACGCTCTTCATAGTTGTCGTAGATGGACTTGGAAAGCATGATTGGGCCTGCCACGACCAGAAGCATCGCGAAGGCGGCCGAAAAGCGCGCGGCATTGTTCCACTTGCGCCAGTTGCCGTCGGAGACCGCCGCAATCAGCCCGAAGAAACCGAGATTGCAGAGCCAGGTCCACAGCGAGCCTCCCATCACACCGGTGTACTCATACCATTGGACGCTGTGCGTGCTGCCCGCGAAGGCATGCCCGAGCACCAGCCACGGCCACGAGATGTCCACGTCGAAATACAGGGACTCCCAGGCCATCCACATGGCGGCAAGGAATATGTAGGGCAGAGGCCCCTTCCCGAACACCCTGGACGAAAGCCGGTACAGCCCCCAGACAATGCTCATCTGCAGGGAGTTGGCAAGAATCGCGAATATGCCTCCGCCGATGGTCGCCTCGCACACCCAGAAGGTCGTCGCGGCATTCCAGAGCACGAAGGTAAGGAAAGGATAGATCCAGAAATGCCTGAGCCTGTACTGGCGCGACACGGCGTCCGCACACAGAAGCGGCACGAAGGCCACAAGGACAAGGGCGCCGGTGTGGGGGACCAGCCACGGGATGCTGAGCAGCACGGAGCTCAGCACGCAGAGCAGCAATATCGTCAGATTAATCCGTTTCATAGCAGTCGTTGACGCCGCAGTATTTCCGCCATTTCTCCAGAAGCGCGGCCATGTCTTCCGGAAGCGGAGACTCAAACTGAAGCCAGAGCCCCGTCCTCGGATGGGCGAAGCCCAGAGTCGCGGCATGCAGGGCCTGGCGAGGGCATATCTCGAAGCAGTTCGCGATGAATTGCCTGTATTTCGAATATATGGTACCTTTCCTGATTTCGCTTCCGCCGTAGCGCCCGTCGTTGAAGATGGGATAGCCGAGGCTGGACATATGGACCCTTATCTGATGGGTGCGGCCAGTCTCCAGCCGGCATTCGATGAGCGTTATGAAGCCGAAGCGCTCGAGCACCCGGTAATGGGTGACGGCGTGCTTCCCCTTCTCCGGATCGTCGGTGACCCGGAAACGGAGCCTGTCGTTGGGGTCGCGGCAGATGTTCATGTCCACCGTACCCTCGTCGTCCTTCACGTTGCCCCACACTATTGCCACATAGCGCCGGTCTATGCTATGGTCGTAGAACTGCCTGGCGAGCCTGAGCTGGGATTCGTCGTTTTTCGCCACCGCCAGCAGCCCGCTGGTGTCCTTGTCTATCCTGTGGACGAGTATGCCCATGCGCTCGTCCTCGGCGTCGGGGCCCTGGGCTATCCCAAGATGGTGGGCGAGCGCGTTTATCAGCGTGCCCTCGAAATGCCCGTGGCCGGGATGCACGACCATGCCGGCCGGCTTGTTGACCACCAGCACGTCGTCGTCCTCGTACACTATGTCGAGAGGTATCTCCTGGGGCAGAATCTCCAGCCCCCTGCGGCGGTAGGGCATCACGAAGCGTATCACGTCGCCGGGACGGACCATGTAGTTGGCCTTCACGGGAACATCGCCTATCTGGACATACCCTTCCTTGAGCGCCTGCTGGATATGGCTGCGCGAAGTATCCTCCAGATGCGTGGACATGTACTTGTCTATGCGCATCGGAGCCTGGCCGGCATCGACTTCCAGCCGGAAATGCTCGAACATCTCTTCTCCCATCACTCCTTCTCCGGCAATTTGCTTACATCGATTGTAAGATAGAGGTCCACCGTGGAGCCGCGCCTGAGCGAATTCGCGACCAGCGTGTCCCTCATGGTCACGGGGTCAGCCAGACGGACATACGCCTCAGGATTCTGGGTATAGACGAACGCGCTCATGGAATCCGCATAATCGCGCACGCTGGCGTCGAAATGCAGCCGTCCGGGATTCAGGGAGCTCTCCTGGACGATGTCCACCGCATTCTGGTACTGCTTGCCGACCAGATCGGGTACGAAGGTCTTCTCATCCTGATGGCTGAGCCCGAGCACCAGGTCGACTGCCGTTCCGCTCGGAATCTCCCTTCCGGGTTCTATCTCGCGTCCGAAACGCTGCTGGGATATGACATTGTTGGTCGCAAGGTCCCTGACATAGATCAGCCTGCCCAGCCTGAGCCCGTTGCGCTGGAGTTCAGCCTTGGCCTGCCTCATGGGTATGCCTACGAGAGACGGCATGGGCACCTGCTTGGGACGCATGGTATTGATGCTGAGACGTATCTTGCGGCCTTCCTTGACATGCTCGCCCGCTTCGGGCATCTGCCTGTAGACCACTCCCGGCTTCATCCTTCGTATGTACATGGAATCCACCACCACGACCTCGACGCCGGAGGACGCGGCCACGGCGGAAGCCTCCTGCACCGTCAGACTGGTGAAGTCGGGAACGGCTATTTCCTTCCCGTGGCGGGTCACCAGGGCGAGGAACACGTTCGCGACAAGCACGAAGGCCAGGACGAAAAGCGCGGCCAGCAGCAGGTTCCTGACTATCCAGTTGGAGAAAAATCCCTTTATATTCATCTTGTCCTAAAATAATAATCCTTTTACTATCAACACTATTCCGAAGCACGCTATTCCCATGCCGGCGACCTTCCCCACGGTGACCAGGGTTTTCGCGTTCACCTTCAGGAAACGGGATATCAGCAGCACTATGGCCGTCCAGTAGCAAAGCTCCCCGGCGGCCACCGCCAGGAGCACGGACCACACCGGCGCCTCCACGCTTCCGGCAGTCAGCCGCATGACCGACAGCAGGCCGAGCATGTAGGCGAGTGCCGCAGGATTCGAGATGGCGGTCCCGGCCGCCTGCAGAGTGCAGCCGAACATAGACAGCCCGCCGTGCTCGTCCGGCCTGTCGGTCTTCACCTTCTTCGCTCCGAGGAAGACCGCCAGCCCTATCAGGCATATCACGGCTCCGCCGACGAGCATTATCATCGCCTCGTGCAGGGCTATGAAATCCTGTACGAGGGAAAGCGTGAAAAGCCCTATGGCGGCGAACACTGTATCGGCGAAGGCGGAACCGGCGCCCGTGAGCACACCGGCCAGCCTGCCCCTGCCAAGGGTCTTCTGCAGCACCAGAATCAGCACCGGACCCGCAGGGACGGCGGCGCAGATTCCGACCATGAAAGCCCGTAATATCTCTATCACCATATTTTTGCAAAGATAGCGAATATCTTGGACAATCAGACAGAAGCGGACGCGGAACCGCAGTCAATCCGCAGTTCCGCGTCCGCCACATCCGGAATCCTGCCGTGAATCAATGCAGGGCTCCGCTCATCGGACTAACGGGGTCCTCCCGGAGGAGGGCCGCCCGGGCCGGGGCCTCGGAATCCGCCTCGGCCTCCGCCCATGGTTCCGAAACGCCAGGTAAGGGAAACTATCACGTAGCGGCCAAGGGTGTTGTTGACCGACTCGCTGTGGTAGTTCGCGCTATCACTCACCATAAGGTTCCTGGACTGTCCGAGGATGTCGTAGCCACGGATGGCCAGCGTCATGGTGTCGTTGAACAGCAGCTTGGAAATCTCGGCGTTGAGTATGCTCTCCGAAGGCTGCCGGGTGGAATATCCGTTGTACCAGTTATAGTCGAAGTCGCTCTCGATGCTGATGCCGGGGCCCTCCCAGTTCCAGGTGAGGCTCGCGCTCACCGAGTTGTTCCAGGTGGTGGTGTTGTCGTTGGCGTTGGAGATAGAGTACCACGAGCGGTTCATCCTCGTGGACGCGCCCACCATGGCCTCAATGGCGCTGCCCCTGTACCTGAGCCTCAGCCTGTCGTTGGCGCTCAGGGTCCTTGTGGTGTTCCTGTCGATATGGTCGGCGAACCAGTCGGGGTCGTTCACGAACTTGTCGATGAAATCGTCCATGAAGGCGTAATAGCCGTCCTGCTCATATACTGACATGTCCACGTCGGTTCCGACGTATGACGAGCTCTGACGGTAGCTCGCCCCCAGCGTGTTGCTCAACGTGAAGACGCCCTCGCTGTCAAGAGGCAGGTTGGCGAAGCCGTTAAGGCTGCCGTTGAAGGAGGCGGGGCCGTTGAACGGCATGGTGTACTGGCCGCCGTTGGTGCCGTACCATACCACGTTCACGATGGGGTTCTGCACATATCCGCCGTTGAAGCGTATGTTGAATGAGGAGAATTTCTCCCTGTTGGAATAGCGGTAGTCTCCCCTGAGGCTGTGTGAGAAATAGGGTGTCAGCGAAGGGTTACCGAAGCTGATGTTCATGGGGTCGGTGTTGTCAGGGACGGGCATCAGCTGGGAGGTCGAAGGCTGGCTGGAGGTTCCCCGGTAGAACAGCCTCATGCTCGAGAGCTCGCTGAAATCCGCGAAGAGCGAAATCTGGGGAGAGAAGTTCCAGCGGAAATCATCGTAGGTCACGGGGCTGTACTCCCCCGTCTCGCTGTTGAACCTGGTGGTGCTGTTGTAGGTCTTCGTGGGCATCGCAGCGAATCCCACCTGCGCACGGAAATCCTCGTTCTGGAACAGGGCGTTCACGCCTATCTCCTGCCTGTTGTTCTCGTTGATTATGCTGTTGGAATACTGCTCGTCAAAGGCTCCGCCGTTGTTCAGGTCGTAAGTCTGCTTGTCGGAGTTGGACCTGTTCCAGCTGTAGGAATAGTTGGCCTCGACGTAGAAGTGGTTGCCGAGCGGCTCGGTGTAGGTGACGCGTCCGGTCACGGAGTAGGAGCGCTGGTCGTTGGTGAAGCTCTGGTTCACGTCCTCGACCGACAAGGTGTTCCCGAGCTCATCGTAGGACGTCGTCCCGTTGCGGTTGATTCCGTCAAGCACGTTGTCGGAGACGCTGAAGTTCACGTTCGCAGTCAGGGTGCGGCCCGGGATTCCCAGGCGCTGGCGGAACAGGAGGAAGCCGCTCGCTGAGACGTTCCGGTTGTTGCCGCTGTTCTCTGCGAAGGAGTCGCTGAGCTTGGTGACGTTGCCCATGAGGTCGTCGTTGAAAGTCTCGTCGCTGCTCGATTCGGCATACCATCCGCGGCCGAAGTTCACCTGGGGCTGGAAGAGTATCGAGGTGTTCTCCGAGAACTCATGCTCGAGGCGCAGGCCGAAGCGGTGGCCGTCGGAATGGTTGCTGCTCGCCCCCTCGCTGTTGTATATCAGGTTCTTGTCGGTCAGGTAGTTGGTTCTTACGCTGCTCTCCGAAACCACGTTGTCGCTGGAATTCCAGAGATAGTTGCCGCCGATTTCCATCTTGTCGTCGAAAAGGTCGCCTGCGGCATTGATTCCGGCCATGTAGGAGGTCGTGATTCCGCCGCTACCGCCCATGCCGCCGCGCATTCCGCGCATCATGTTACCGGCGAGGTTGGTGCCGCCCTGGTTGTTCACGTTGTTGCCGTTGAGGATCACGCTTATCTGCGACTTGTCGGTGAAGCGGCCCATGAAGGCGCTGCCCTGGTACCTGAGTTCGCTTTCAGTGCCCGAGCTGGCAGGTATGTCGGCTCCAGCTCCCGCCAGCACGTTGCCGAACAGTCCTCTCATCATTCCCGGCTGGACCGAGAGGTCGATCACCGTCTCCTCCTCGCCGTCGTCGATACCCGTGAATTCGGCCTGCTCCGACTTCTTCTGGATGATCTTGAGCTTGTTGATCATCTTGGCGGGGATGTTCTTGGAGGCCAGCTGGGGGTCGTCGAGGAAGAAGGTCTTGCCGTCTATGGTTATCTTCGAGATGGTCTCGCCGTTGGCCGTGATGGAGCCGTCATCGGAGACCTCGACGCCGGGAAGCTTCTTGAGCAGGTCTTCCAGAACGTCATTGTCGGTAGTGCTGAACGAAGTGGCGTTGTATTCGACGGTGTCCTTCTTTATTATCACCGGATTGCCGATGGCCGCCACGGTGGCCGCGTAAAGCTGGGTGGCGTCGGGCTCGAACTTCACCTTGCCCAGGTCCACGGTCTCGTTCTCGACCTTTATGGTTGTCGTATATGTCTTGTATCCAAGGAGTTCCGCCTTGAGGACGTATGTGCCTCTGCGCACGGAGGAAAGGGTCACGTTTCCCTTCTCATCGCTCAAGGTGTATTTTGCGGGGTCATCCTCGCCTTCGCGGGTGATCGAGACGGTTGCAAAGCCCACCGGGTCGCCGGTTCCGGAATCCACAAGCACGGCTTTGACGTCAACTCTGCCCTGTGCGCCCGCTGCAATGCAGAAAAACAAGGCGCATAAGGCAATCAAACATCTGACTGGTTTCATCACTACTAAGTAATAATTCAAGATTAGAGTATTCTTTCCGGGTTGTCTGCCACGAATTTCTCCCACGAAGATCCCCCATTCTTACCCGACAAAGGATTGCTCAACTGGTAGAAATGACACAAGGCCAGGGCCAGTGCGTCAGTCGCATCCAGATACTTGTTCTCAATTTTGATGCCAAGCGTCTTCTGGGCCATCAGGCAGACCTGCTCCTTCGATGCGGCGCCGTTTCCGCATACGGCTATCTTAGCCTTTCTGGGGGCATATTCATGCACTTGCGCCCCCGATTCCAAAGCGGCCGTCATGGCCGCTCCCTGCGCTCTTCCGAGTTTGAATATCACCTGGGCGTTACGCCCGTAGAAGGGCGACTCGATGGCCAGGTGGTCGGGATGATGAAGTTCGCACAGAGCCGCCACCTTGTCGTGGATTATCTTCAGCTTCTCATAGGGGGAATCCACCTTCCTGAGGTCCAGCACCCCCATGTCGACATACTGCGGCTTCTGGGCGGCATCCACACGCACAATCCCGAAACCAAGGATGTTGGTTCCGGGATCTATGCCTAGGATGACGGTACCTTCCCTAATCAATTCTGTCGAATCCGGTGTAGGGACGGAGAATTTCGGGAATCACTATGCCCTCGGGAGTCTGGTTGTCCTCAAGCAGGGCGGCCACGACGCGGGGAAGGGCCAGCGAGCTTCCGTTGAGGGTGTGGGCGAGCTGGGTCTTGCCGTTCTCGTCCCTGTACCTGAGGTGCAGACGGTTGGACTGATAGGTCTCGAAGTTCGATACCGAAGAAATCTCCAGCCAGCGCTGCTGGGCGGCGGACCAGAGCTCGAAATCGTAGGTGATTGCGGACGTGAAGCTGAGGTCTCCTCCGCAGAGCCGCAATATACGGTAGCGCAGTCCGAGCTTGTTGACCAGCCCCTCTACGTGGGCCACCATGTCATCAAGCGCGGCGTAGGAGTCCTCCGGCCTCTCGACGCGGACGATCTCCACCTTGTCGAACTGGTGCAGGCGGTTGAGGCCGCGCACGTCCTTGCCGTAGGAACCGGCTTCGCGGCGGAAGCAGGGCGTGTAGGCTGTAAGCCTCTGGGGAATCTCGGAGGCGCCGAGAATCACGTCACGGAATATGTTGGTCACCGGAACCTCGGCCGTGGGCACCATGTAGAAATCGTCAAGGTTCGCATGGTACATCTGTCCCTCCTTGTCGGGGAGCTGTCCGGTGCCGAAGCCGGATGCGGCATTCACCATCACAGGAGGCTCGACCTCGCGGTATCCGGCCGCAGTGTTGCAGTCAAGGAAGAAATTGATGAGCGCCCTCTGGAGCTTCGCCCCTTTGCCCTTGTAGACGGGAAAGCCGGCGCCGGTGATCTTGACTCCGAGGTCGAAGTCGATTATGTCGTATTTCCTGGCAAGCTCCCAGTGGGGCAGGGCATTCTCCGGCAGATGGACCTCGGGACCGCCCATCTTGACAATCTCGTTGTCCTCGGCGCCCTTTCCGGGCTTGACGAGGGCGCAGGGGGTGTTGGGGAGCAGCACGAGCTGGCTCTCCAGCTCCTTTGCGGCGGCGTCCATCCTGGCGAGCAGCTCGCCCGACCTGGTCTTGAGCTCCGCCGTCTCGGCCTTGGCCTCCTCGGCTTCCTCTCTCCTGCCTTCCTTCATCAGTCCGCCTATCCTGGCGGCAATCTGCTTCTGGCGGGCGAGCAGCTCGTCGCTCTCGGTCTGGAGGTTCCTGCGCAAGACATCCAGCTCCAGTATCCTGTCGACTATGGGCTTTGCGTCAAAATTCTTGATTTTCAGTTTCTCCACGACACCCTGAGGGTCATCGCGAAGCGTCTTGAGTGTCAACATAAGCTTGAATATAAAATAAAGGGAGGACCTACACTCTGCTCGAAGCGCAAGTCCTCCTGTCCGACATTCGGTCCCTCCGAGCTAATTCTCAAACGGGATTACCGACACGTAAGATCTGTCGTTCCTCTTACGCGTGAACTTTACGGTTCCGTCAACGAGGGCGTAAAGCGTGTGGTCCTTGCCCATTCCAACATTCTTGGCGGGATTGTGGACTGTTCCCCTCTGACGTACGATGATATTTCCGGCCTTAACTGTTTCGCCGCCGAATTTCTTGAGTCCGAGTCTTTTACTTTGTGACTCACGACCGTTCTTGGAACTTGATTGACCTTTCTTGTGTGCCATAACTCTTAAGCGATTTCGTTAATCCTGATCTTTGAAAGCTTCTGACGATGGCCGTTGAGGGTCTGGAAGCCCTTGCGGCGGATCTTCTTGAAGACGATGACCTTGTCAGCCTTCACGGTATCATCGAGCACTGTAGCCTTGACTACCGCTCCCTCAACATAAGGAGCTCCGACCTTCACCTTCGCATCGTCTGCGACGAGAAGCACCTTGGTGAACTCCACATCAGCACCCTTGGCATCGGCAAGCCTATGCACAAAGATTTCATTTCCAGCTTCAACCTTGAACTGCTGGCCTGCAATTTCAACTATTGCGTACATTTAAAACTTTTGTTTAAAGTTCCGACCGCAAGCGTCCGCCTCTGACGGCGGCTCTTGGCAGGCTTGACGGCCATCAAAAATTTGGGATTGCGAATTTAGGCATTATTTCTTTCAACTACAAATATTTTAGATTTTTCGTCTCCGCCTGTGTGAACTTCGCCGGGATGCCGCCTCCCGGCGAGGGTATTGCTAAAAAAGAATTATTGAGGTAAATTTGAAGATGCGTTAAGGACGATGGACGAGACCTTTATCTATAGCAAATACGTGACCGGCCGGAATTTCATCGGCCGCCAGAACGAGGTGCACGCATTCGCGAACCTGCTCGCCCAGGGTGAGAACGTAGTCATCTACGAGCCGCCGAAGAGCGGAAAGATGTCGCTCGTCCGCCAGGCCTTCTTCAACATGCAGGCGGCAGGAGCCAATTTCCGGTCGCCGGCCGTGAGCCTGCTGGACATCAGGACCATCCGCGACCTCGCGCTGCGCATCGCCTCCGAAACCCTGAGGTGCTTCTGCAGCACCCCAGAAGAATTCGCGGACGCATCGCAGGCCCTGCTCCGGGACTGCCGCATAAGCTTCGACGCCGACAGCTACTACTCCGGAGGGAGCATGCTCACCGCCGACGGCGAGCTGGGCGACGAAGACCTGACCGCCGCCATCACCCTCCCCTACCGTGCCGCCGCGCGCATCGGGAGCAGAATCTATGTGCTGCTGACCGAGTTCCAGAACGTGATGCTCACGGAAGACGGCGACAGGTTCTGCCGGCTCATGCAGGACTGCTTCATGAGACTCGACCATGTCTACCGGAACGCCGCCGCATACATATTCACCGGCTCCGCCGTCAACGCGATGCACGACATCTTCGGGCGGCGCAAACTGTTCTTCCGCCAGGCGGAGAGGATACAGCTCCGCGAAATAGAGACGCGCGACATCATAGACCATATCAACCGCTCGCTGCTCACGAGCGGCAAGGTGATCGACAGGGACCTGCTGCTCGGCACCTGCAAGCTCTTCCGCAACAACATCTGGTACATCAACCACTTCGCCGCCATCTGCGACTCCCTCTCCAAAGGATACATCATGGAAAACACGCTCACGGCGGCGCTGGAATCGCTGATATCCGTACATGAACCGCGCTTCATCGCCACGATGAACGACCTGACCACCTTCCAGGTGAACATGCTCAAGGCCATCCTGTGCGGCCGCACGAAATTCACGAGCACCGAGGTCATAGAGGAATTCGGGCTCAGCTCGTCCGCCAACGTGCGCCGCCTCAAGGACGCACTGGCGAAGAAGGAGATAGTAGACTTCGAGAATCAGGCCGCACCCCGGGTAATAGACCCGCTGTTCGAATACTGGGTGCGCACCAGATATTTCGGGATGAAAATATGACACGCATGCCGCAGAAGAAGAAAATAGCAGTACTCACCGGCGCAGGGGTAAGCGCCGAGAGCGGATTGAGCACCTACCGTGACAACGGAGGGATGTGGGACAACTACGACCCCATGGTCGTCGCTTCGGCCGAAGGCTGGAGGAAGAATCCGGGGCTGCTGCTGGACTTCTACAACGCGAGGCGGGCCCAGCTCAAGGACGTAAAGCCCAATGAGGCCCACAGGCTCATAGCCTCACTTGAGGATTCCTGCAACGTAAAGGTGATAACCCAGAACGTGGACAACCTTCACGAGAGGGCGGGCTCAAGCTACGTGCTGCATCTGCACGGAGAGCTCACCAAGATACGCCCCGAGGACAGCTGCAACGAAGAGGACGGCTTCTCGGAGAAATACGTAATCGACATAGGCTACAACGAAATCAGGCTGGGAGACCTTGCACCGGACGGAACCCAGTACCGGCCGCACATAGTGTTCTTCGGCGAGGCCGTGCCCAAGATAGAGAAGGCGATAGACATAGTTTCGCAGGCCGACATACTCCTGATAGTGGGCACCTCTCTCCAGGTATGGCCGGCGGCGGGGCTCTACCGCTACGCCGGAGCGGGCACACCCGTCTACATAATAGACCCCGCGTCCGTGCCCGTCAGCGACAAGCGCATAACCCACATACGCAAGACCGCGACGGAAGGCATGAAGGATTTTGTTGCAATGTTGAAATAAATTGCTATCTTTGCGACCTCGATAAGAAAAGGAGGTGATTAAGCATGATTATCGTACCAGTAAAGGAAGGTGAGAACATCGAACGCGCACTGAAGAAATTCAAGAGAAAGTTCGAGAAGACTGGGGCTATCCGCGAGCTCCGCGCACGCAAGAACTTCGAGAAGCCCTCGATGAAGCGCCGCATGGCCAAGATGAAGGCCATCTACGTGCAGCATCTGCGCCTTCAGGACGAGCAGTAGATCACCGCTGCGATATTTTACGATGAAACCCGGCCATCGATGGCCGGGTTTCATCGGTTTATGTCAGAACGCTGTCCGGGATCTGCGGCGGATTACAAATCTACTGCCCTACCGCGACAGGCAGCCAGATCGCAAATCCGGCTGAACGGCTGGACGGCGCTCCAGCGGCATCGTACGGCATCGTGCGGCAGGAACTATTTGACCGCCACCATCTCGACCGGCTGCCTGTTATCAGGATCCAGAGGAGCCTTCTGGAAAGCCACCTTGCCGAAGTCAATGGCCTTGAGGTCGATGCAACGGATGTTCGAATTCCAGGCCGTCCTGTAGTAGAAGCGGAGGGCTTTCAGGTCGGACGCCGAAGTGAACTGGGTCGCGCTCTGGAGGTTGGCCGGATTATATTCCTGCGAGCCGTCGGCGGAGACGTTGCTCCTGCCCCTCTGCACTCCGACAGGGACATCGAAATTGTTCAGGATATGGAAGGCCTGGCACACCGTATCGAAGCCCGTAGGCCATACCGGAGCGGATGTCTGGAAGAATGCGGCGCGCACGAACCTGGAGGGCGGGGTGAAGTCGCCGGGCAGGCCGAGCATGGCGCTGTTGCCTCCGAACTGGTTCAGGACAACTCCTTCGGCGAGCCTGTTGGCACCCACGGAGCCGGGAACCAGGTTCACGTAATTGTTCAGATTCAGCATCTGCCATTCGAATCCGGGGGAATTTGTCAGGACGCCGAGCGGATTCTCATAGAAATGGGGTTCGCCCCCGGTGAATTCGAGCACCACCACCCTGCCCCCGGGTTCGGAGATTCTCCAGTGCACGGTGCCTATGCGGCTGTCGAGTCCGGCAACGCGCACCCCGGATATGGCCTCCTTGACCTCATCGATGGTGGAGAACTGCGACAGAATCCAGGACACAAGCTGCATGTCGCTCAGCGTGGAGGACTTCTTTGCAGCGTCGAAATCCGGATATTTGCCGTAGTTGGGGAAGAAGAACAGACCTGCCGACAGGCCCTTTTCATTCACTCCCTCCACCACTATCGCCTCGTATTCGGTCCAGATGCCGACATAGCCGTATCTTGATGTGAAGCTCAGTCCGTCCTGCCCTTCAGGGGTAAGGGACTGGAGCTGATAGCCGCGCGGCACGACCACGTAGCCGCACTGCATGGGGGACGCGGCCCATTCCACCGTCCGGGCAACGACTCGGCTGCCGTCAGTTGCAGTCAGGGCTATGCCCGTACACGCAAAACATTCCGCCGATGCCAGCAGGAGCAGCAGCGCGGAAATGACAAAAGCAGGAACAAATCTTCTCATATTCTGTATAAATTATGGCCGGCGGATTATCATCAGACCCCAATTTAGCAATCCGCCGCCAATTTTCAAATTTATCCTCCGTAAAAACGCAGAAGCCGGCCGGCATTCACGCCGGTCGGCTTCTTTCCAAGTCAGTCAGTTTCAGTTCCCGTAGTCAGGCTGGGGACCGCCCTGTCCGCCCTGAGGGTTCTGGGGACCTTCCGGATTCTGAGGGCCCTGCTGCTGGGCAGCCTTGGCCATGTCATCTGAAGCTGCATGCCATGCGGCCTCAAGCTCCGGCAGGTACCTGTCGATGTCGGCGAGATTCTTCTCCTCGACGGCCTTCTTCAGGTTCGTGCAGGCGGATTCTATCGCGCCCTTCTTCTCGGCGGGAATCTTGTCGCCGTAGTCCTTGAGGTTCTTTTCGGTCTGGAACACCATGGAGTCGGCGTTGTTGAGCTTGTCGGCCTTCTCCTTCTCGAGCTTGTCGGCCTCCTCGTTGGCCTTGGCCTCATCGCGCATCCTGCGGATTTCATCGTCGCTGAGTCCGCTGGACGCCTCAATCCTGATGTGCTGCTCTTTGCCCGTAGCCTTGTCCTTGGCGGACACGCTCAGGATTCCGTTCGTATCTATGTCGAAGGAGACTTCGATCTGGGGCACTCCGCGCGGTGCGGGGGCGATACCGTCGAGATGGAACACTCCTATGAGCTTGTTGTCCTTCGACATCGGACGCTCGCCCTGCAGAACCTTGATCTCCACGCCGGGCTGGTTGTCGGCTGCGGTGGAGAACACCTGCTCCTTGTGCACGGGAATCGTAGTGTTGGCGTCAATGAGCTTCGTCATGACTCCACCGAGAGTCTCGATACCGAGTGACAGAGGCGTCACGTCGAGCAGAAGCACATCCTTCACATCGCCTGCGAGCACTCCGCCCTGGATTGCGGCTCCGATAGCGACCACCTCATCGGGGTTCACGCTCTTGTTGGGCTCCTTGCCGAAGAAGTTCTTCACGAGCTCCTGTACCTTGGGGATACGGGTCGAACCGCCTACGAGCAGCACCTCGTCAATGTCGGAAGCATTGAGATGGGCATCCGCGAGAGCCTTGCGGCAAGGCTCGATGGAGCGGTTGAACAGGTCGTCGCAGAGAGCCTCGAACTTCGCGCGGGTCAGGGTCTTCACGAGGTGCTTGGGCACTCCGTCAAGCGCGGTGATGTACGGAAGGTTGATTTCGGCGCTGGCGGCGTTTGACAGCTCTATCTTGGCCTTCTCGGCAGCCTCCTTAAGCCTCTGGAGAGCCATGGGGTCCTTCTTGAGGTCGATGCCGGCATTGTCAGCGGCGAACTCCTGTGCCAGCCAGTCGATGATGGCCTGGTCGAAGTCATCGCCTCCCAGATGGGTGTCGCCGTTGGTGGACTTCACTTCGAAAACTCCGTCACCGAGTTCGAGGATGGAGATATCGAAGGTTCCGCCTCCAAGGTCATATACCGCCACCTTCATGTTCTTGTTCTTCTTGTCAAGTCCGTATGCCAGCGCGGCGGCCGTAGGCTCGTTGATGATACGCTTCACCTCGAGACCGGCAATCTTTCCGGCCTCCTTGGTGGCCTGCCGCTGTGAATCGGAGAAGTATGCGGGGACTGTGATGACAGCCTCGGTGACTTCCTGGCGGAGATAGTCTTCCGCCGTCTTCTTCATCTTCTGGAGAATCACGGCCGAAATCTCCTGAGGAGAATACATTCTGCCGTTGATGTCCACGCGGGGAGTGTTGTTCTCGCCGCGCACGACGTTATAGGGCACGCGGGATATCTCCTTGCCTACCTGGTCGTAGGTCTCGCCCATGAATCTCTTTATGGAGAACACGGTGTTCTTCGGGTTGGTGATGGCCTGACGCTTGGCGGGATTGCCCACCTTGCGCTCGCCATTGTCAGTGAACGCAACGATTGAAGGGGTCGTGCGGGAACCCTCGTCGTTGATTATTACGGTAGGCTGGTTGCCTTCCATGACGGCCACGCAAGAATTAGTCGTGCCGAGGTCGATTCCAATGATTTTTCCCATAGTATCTATCTGTTTTTCAATTTCACTTCTCTGACGCCGCACCCTGCGGCGGCACGACTCTACAATCAAAAGCTTTGCCATTCGCTTTTTCTGACAAAATGTCATATATTTGCCCGCATGGAATACAGAAAACTGACCGAAGAAGAATACCGGGATCTGGAGAGCAGGATACTTTACGAGGACAACCACCTGTTCGTCGTCAACAAGAAGGTGGGGGAAATCGTACAGAGCGACATGACGGGGGACGAATGCCTCACCGACGCATACAAGGCCTTCATAGCGCAGCGTGACGCCAAGCCGGGCAAGGTGTTCCTCGGCGCCGCCCACAGGATTGACAGGCCCGTCAGCGGCATCTGCATCCTGGCGAAGACGACGAAGTCGCTGGGACGTCTTTCGGACATGTTCAGGAACGGGGAGATACACAAGAAATACTGGGCGCTATGCTATGACGCCCCCGAGCCGCGCGAAGGGCACCTCGAACAGTGGCTCTACCGGAACACGAAGCAGAACAAGACCTATCCAGTGGGGGACGGAGCGCTGCCCAGGCCGGAGAGATTCCCCGACGCAAAGCTCGCGAAGCTCAACTACCGCTGGCTCTGCGACACCGACCGCTACCATCTGGTCGAAATCGAGCTGCTCACCGGCAGACACCATCAGATCCGCTGCCAGCTCGCCGCCATGGGCTGCGTAATCAAGGGCGACCTGAAATACGGGGCCCCGCGCTCGAATCCCGACGGAGGCATCTGCCTCCAGTCACATGAAATCAGTTTCGTACACCCCGTACGCAGGACGCCCATGGACCTGAGCATACCGGCCCCACGGAGCTGGAAAGGTGTCAGACAAGATTAGACTTGAGGCGCTGGGCATATTCCCCCGGAGTCTCTCCCATGTTGGCCTTGAAAGCCATCGTGAAGGTGACAGTGGAATGGAAGCCCGACATCGTCGCGACCTCGTCCATCCTGAGCCTGGGGTTCTTCTTCATGAGCTCCACCGAGTACCGTATGCGGTACGAGTTTATGAACTGACGGAAGTTCTTTCCGGACATGACGTTTATGGTCCTGGACAGATAGGTCTTGTTGGTATATGCGGCAAACGACAGGTCGTTGAGGCTGTAGTCCTCGTCCAGATACGGCCGCTTCGAATCCATGATGCACGTCACCTTTTCATAAAGAGCGTACATGGCCGCATTTCCGTCCGGCCTGTCGGGCGGCACGCTGTCCTGCTTCTCGCAGCAGAACATCTGCCTGACAGTCCTCTCACGCTCCCTGCCCAGAAGCAGGATGCGTATGCGCGCGGACTCCAGGAAAGGGAAGACGTACATCAGGGCGAGCAGCGCCACCGGCACGGCTGCCCAGCCGGAGGCCGAAAGCAGGACGGAAAGCCCGGCAAGCTCTCCGAGCAGCAAGGCATATATAAGCCTCACATGGCTCTGCATGGCATACCAGACGAACTGGGCCTTCAGCACGGCACGCCCCGCCGAGAACCTCAGCCTGAAGCAGGAGACCATTCTCAACAGCACCACGAACAGGCAGAAGGCAATGGCGTACCCGGCGTGAACCCCGACAAAATGACAAAACAGCAGCACCGAGAAAAGCACGGCGGAGGAAAGCATGCCCTGCCGGGCGTCTTCGTCGGGAAGAGGAAGCATGAGCAGGATGGAGATGGCGCCGGTTTCGGACATAGCCAGGACCGTAAGGACTGAGGATGTCCGCAGACCTGAGAGTGACAGTACGGGTAACAGAACCAGGCAGAGCCCTGACAGAATCTTAATCCAGAAGTGATACGTCCTGAACAGTCTTTTCATATTTAAGCGTTTTCGCAAAGATAAAGCAAAAACCGTCCGCAGGGTTGTGCAGACGGTTTTACAATTCGATATTTTTATGTTTTTAACTATCGGCCTTTTTCTTTTTTCCGTTTTTTATCATGTCGAAGCCTTTGCCGTAGACCCCGGTGACCGAAGCGACGGAGATGAAGGCGTTCGAATCGACAGAATTGATGTATTTCAGCAGCACGCCGAGGTCAGTCTTGCGGGTTATGATCATCAGGACCTGGACGCTGTGCTTGGTATACCAGCCTTTCCCGTCCAGCACCGTGACCCCGCGATGGAAATCCTTGGTGATGGCATCGGCGATCTGCTCGTATTTCTGGGAGAAGACGAAGACCTGGACGGACTGGCGCGAGCCGGAAAGATAGAGGTCCACCACGGTGCTGCTGACAGTCACCAGGATGAAGCCGTACACCACGGTCGTGATCTTTTCCGCCCACGGCATCAGTGTTCCGTCCGCCATGTAGGAAGGGACCAGCAGGGAGGACAGCATGATGATTACGTCTATCAGCAGTATCATGCGTCCGGGAGAGACGTTGCGGTACTTGTTGATAATCAGCGCGACTATGTCGGTACCGCCCGTGCTGCCGCCCTGGGAGATGGACACGCCAATGCCCACGCCGGAGAGTATTCCGCCCATTATGGTGCAGAGCAGCTTGCCGTTGTTCAGCGCCAGGTTCTCGATTATATCCTCGGGGACTATGCCCTGGCCCAGGTTGAGGCATACGGCCGTGAGCACTATGGCATAGATGGTCTTGCCTCCGAAGCCCTTCCCCAAGATGAAGAAGGCTGTGATGAGCAGGGCGACGTTGATTATGAAATAAGGGTATCCGAGCGGTATCCCGGTGGCGTACTGGATAATGGACGAAATACCGGCCACCCCTCCTCCGATCAGGTTGTTCGGAATCAGGAACAGAATCCATCCCATGACGTAGCCCAGAAGACCGATGGTGATCAGGGCGTATTCCTTGAAATGAATCAGGAAACTTCTAGTGTTCATCTTGCGTATCGTGTTTTTTCTTTTTCAGCTTGACTCCGGTCTTCATCTCCTCGAATCCCTCGCCGTAGACATTGTTGGTCGCGGATATGGACATGAACGCGCGGGGGTCGATTTCCTTTATTGTCCTGTTCAGCGAAGGAAGCTCCTTCTGGCTTATCAGTATCATCAGCACCTCCCTGGCCTTCTTGGTGTACCATCCCTGGGCCTGGAGCACGGTCACGCCCCTGCCCATCCTGTAGATTATATGGTCGGCTATCTCCTTGTATTTCTCGGAGAAAACGAAAAGCTGGTAGGATGATTTCTTTCCTCCCACAACTATGTCCACCATGAACGAGAACACGACCACCATCTCCAGACCGTAGCACATGTCGGAGAAGTTCTTGTCGGGCAGCAGCAGCAGGGCGGCGCAGATGAAGAGGTCCATTATCAGGAAGGTGGTGCTGAGCGCGATGGGCCAGTATTTGTTGATCATCAGGGCCACGATGTCGCTGCCTCCGGTGCTTCCGCCGTATCTCAGAATCAGGCCGATGCCCGTAGCCTCAAGCACTCCGGCGACTATGGGCACCAGCACCCTCTCCTCGATGTACAGGAACTCTCCAGGGAGGGAATGCAGGACCTCGATGCCGCTTATCAGGCTCATGGCGAAGGTGGATGCAAGTATGCACCATATCGTCTTGAATCCGAAACCTATGCCCATCGCCAGCACGGCGACTATCATCAGGACCGCGTTTATCGCAATGTACGACACCTGGGCGGGAATCAGGTCCGCTGTGGCATACTGGATTATAGTGCACAGGCCCATCATTCCGCCGGCCGACATCCCGTTGGGAATCATGAAGCATTCCCATGCCGCAGCGAAGATGAAGGATGCTATGGTCAGAATCAGATAATCCTTGAGTATCGTCAGTATTTTCCCTTTCATTTGATCACTATGTTTATTATCCTTCCCGGAACGACAATCACCTTGACGATATTCTTGCCTTCGGTCCATCTGGCGGTCTGCTCCATCCCGCGCACGGCGGCTTCGACCTCGGCAGGAGAGGCGCTCCTGGGGAGTTCCACCGTGAAGCGCATCTTTCCGTTGAACTGGACGGGATAGGTCACGGTATCGTCGGCGGCCAGAGCCGGAACATATTCGGGGAAGCTGGCGTAGGTCACGCTGTCCTCATGTCCGAGGCGGTGCCATAGCTCTTCCGCGATGTGGGGGGCGAAGGGCGAAAGCAGCACGACCATGGGTTCCAGTACCGCACGCTTGGAGCATTTCATTGCGCCCAGCTCGTTGACGGCTATCATGAACGCGCTTATGGTAGTGTTGAACGAGAAGTTCTCGATGTCCTCCTGCTCCTTTCCTATGAGCTTGTGCAGCACCTTCAGTTCGGCGGGAGAAGGCTTTTCATCGCTGACTGCCCAGCAGTCCCTGTCGAAGAAGAGACGCCAGAATTTCTTCAGGAAGCGGTTGACCCCGTCGATTCCCTTGGTATCCCATGGCTTGCTCTGCTCCACGGGTCCCAGGAACATCTCATAGAGCCTCAGGGTGTCGGCCCCGTAGCGGTCGCAGATGTCGTCGGGATTCACGACGTTGTACATCGACTTGCTCATCTTCTCGACAGCCCAGCCGCAGACGTACTCGCCGTCCTCCAGTATGAATTCCGCATCCGCATATTCGGGACGCCATTTCCTGAAAGCTTCCGTATCGAGCCTGTCGTTGTGCACCAGACTGATGTCGACATGTATCTCGGTGGTCTCGTAGCCGTCTTTCAGACCGGCTGACACGAAGCTGTTCGTGCCGACCACACGGTAGACGAAGCTGGAGCGGCCCTGGATCATTCCCTGGTTGATCAGCTTGCGGAAAGGCTCGTCCTCGCACACATAGCCCAGGTCGTACAGGAACTTGTTCCAGAAACGCGAGTATATGAGATGACCCGTTGCATGTTCGGTTCCGCCCACATAAAGGTCCACGCTGCGCCAGTATTCGTTCGCCTCCCTGCTGACGAGGGCCTCGTCGTCATGAGGGTCCATATACCTCAGGTAGTAGGCGCTGGAGCCGGCGAAGCCGGGCATCGTGTTCTTTTCGAGAGGACAACCCATGTATGTCCAGTTCTCGGCCCTCGCAAGAGGGGGTTCTCCGTCTGCCGAGGGCTTGTATGAGCTTATTTCCGGCAGTCTCAACGGAAGTTCGGACTCCGGGAGGGGCATGGGGATGCCGTCCTTGTAATATATAGGGAAGGGCTCGCCCCAATAGCGCTGGCGGGAAAATATGGCATCGCGCAGGCGGTAGTTCACCTTCCTGCGGCCCAGTCCGTGAGCCTCCACATAGTCCTTGGCGGCCTCGATGGCCTCTTTCACGCTCATGCCGTCCAGGAAGCCGGAATTGCACATTATGCCGTCCTTGGCGTCGAAGCTCTGTTCCGACACGTCGCAGCCCTCTATCAGCGGGATTATCGGAAGACCGAATTTCTTCGCGAAGGCATAGTCCCTGCTGTCATGCGCCGGAACCGCCATTATGGCACCCGTGCCGTAGCCGGAAAGCACATATTCGGAAACCCAGATTGGAACCTTCTTTCCGCTGAGGGGGTTGATTCCGTATGAGCCCGTGAACACGCCCGTGACGCTCTTCGTCTCGGATATCCTCTCCCTTTCCGTCTTCTTGGCCGCCGCCTTCACATACGCCTTGACCTCAGCCCTGTGCGCGTCGTCGGTCAGTTTGTCCACCAGCTCGCTCTCGGGGGCGAGGACCATGAAGGTCACCCCGAATATGGTGTCGGCTCTGGTCGTGAATATGGTGACCGGAAGATGCCTGTCGCCGCATACCGTGTCGAAGACCATCTCCGTGCCTTCCGAACGGCCTATCCAGTTGCGCTGCATCTCCTTGAGGGAATCGCTCCAGTCCAGGGAATCCAGGGAGGAAAGCAGCCTCTCGGCGTATGCCGAAACCCTGAGCTGCCACTGCTTCATCTTCTTCTGGACCACGGGATATCCTCCACGGACGCTGAGCCCGTCCTTGACCTCATCGTTGGCCAGCACCGTTCCCAGGCCTTCGCACCAGTTGACGCTGGTCTCGCCCTGATAGGCGATGCGGTATCTCATCAGTATGTCGGACTTCCCCTTTTCCGTGGCCTTGGCCCAGGCTTCGGGAGTCACGTCCTCATAGCCCTCCTTCGCTATTCTGTCCACAAGCTCGGAAATTGGCCTGGCCTTGTCCAGGGCCGGGTCATACCAGCTGTCGAACATCTTCAGGAAAGCCCACTGCGTCCATTTATAGAATCCGGGGTCGCAGGTGCGCACCTCCCTGTCCCAGTCGTAGGAGAATCCTATACGGTCCAGCTGGCTGCGGTAGCGCGCGATGTTCCGCTCCGTGGTCACCTCGGGGTGCTGCCCGGTCTGTATGGCATACTGCTCCGCAGGAAGTCCGAAGGCGTCGTAGCCCATGGGATGGAGCACGTTGAAGCCTTTCAGCCTCTTGTAGCGGGCGAAGATGTCGCTGGCTATGTAGCCCAGGGGATGCCCTACGTGCAGACCCGCCCCTGAAGGATAGGGGAACATGTCCAGCACATAATACTTGGGCCTGGAAGGGTCGATGTCCGCCTTGAACTCCCTGTTGGCCGCCCAATACGCCTGCCACTTGCTTTCTATTGCCTTGAAATCGTAATCCATCTTACCGTCTTTCGAGTTTGAAATCAACATATATCGATATTTCGCATTTCACCTTCTCCCCGCGCACTCTCGCAGGACGCCAGTCCGGAGATGCGCTGACCACGCGCACCGCCTCCGCATCCAGCAGTTCGTCCACTCCCCTGACAACCCGCACGTCAGTCATCCTTCCCTTCTCGTCCAGCACGAAATTGACCAGCACGCGGCCCTGGATTCCCTTGTCAACCGCCTCCTGGGGATACCTCAGATAGACGTAGACCCACTTGCTGAGGAAGGCCGAAGGGTCGGTGGAGCCGAGGAAGGCGGGCTTCACGTCACATTCGCTGTACGGCACTATCGAACTGTCGTCGCGGAAGCTGCGTCCGCGTTCGTCGGTCTCGCGGAAGTCCGGGGCCTCCCCGTTCACAAGCTCCAGGGTGAAATTGTAGACATATTCCAGCTCGCGCTCCATCCACTCGTATTCCAGGGTCCACGCAGTGTCCTTGTCGGTATTGTACCAGGGATACATGCCCGTCGTGAAGAACACTGACGGAATCTCCTTGGCATAGAACATCCTGTGGTCGGAATTCACGGGTTCGAGCGCCACTATCTCGGGCTGCACGGGCTGCAGCGAAACCGAAAGCTTCTCTATCATGGCGTTCAGGTCGACATTCGAAGCGGTATAGGCATAGAAGCCGTTGGAGCCGGTGCCCACCATGTCGAGATTGATCATCGCGTCGATGTTCCCGACATCCGGGAAGGAGCGGTTGAGGAAATACCACGACCCCGCGCCCAGGTCGACCGAAGCTCCGAAAGCGACCAGAAGCACCGAACGCTTCAGAAGCACGCTGTTGGTGTTCAGCTTCCTTGCGAGCTGCAGCAGCATGGAGAGGCCGGAGGCGTTGCCGTTGGCCCCGTAGAATATCTTCTCCCTGGATTCGCCGTCCACGGTCACGGTGGAAGTGCCGAGATTGTCCATCCTGGCGCCTATGACGATGTAACTGTCCCTCAGTTCCGGGTCATATCCCGGGATGAATCCCACCACGTTGCGGGAGGTCAGGGTGTCCCCGTTCTCCTGCCGTATGCCGAAGACATCGCCCTCGGCACCGCTCAGGACATCGACCCCGCTCTCCCTTAGCTGTTCGGTAATGTATATGGCGGCGGCCTTCTCGCCTTCCGAGCCGGCCTTGCGTCCTTCCATGGCTGCAGACGAAAGGAAGGCCACCTGTTCCTTCATGGACCTCACCGTCTCGCTGTCATTGAGGTCCCTCCAGTCCGAATCACGGAACTGGGCCTGCGCCGCCGTTCCGGCAAGCAGGGCAAGTATGAACACTGCTATCCTGATCATAACTCCCATCAACGGTTGTCTAGAATCCACGCGTCCGGACAGACACCGCCTTCCCTGACCTTCCGCAGGGAAGAGTAAGCCTCTGAAATGTCGTCAGTGGGGCATATACCGACGGCCGTGAAACCGTTGGCGTATGCGATAAGCACCGCACGGAAGCCTTTCTCCTCCATGGCGGAGGCATGATTCTCCGCATTCTGCAGCTTTCCGAAAGTGCCCGTCACTATATAGTAGCGATAGCCGAGGGTCAGCCTTGACTCCTCGGCAAGCCGGCGCACTTCAATGAGCGCGTCGTCCGACATCCGTATCGAGTCAAGGACCGCCAGGGAATCGGAAATCCCCTTCTGCACGGCATCCAGGGAATCCAGCCTGCTCCTGTGCGCGGCAAGCTCGCCTTCAATCATGGCCCTTTTCCGTTCTATCTGGTCGGAAGTGGGGCGTCCGGCCATCTTCCGGAAAAGATCGCAGCCTCCGAGAAGCGGAAGCATAAGGCAGAGCAACAATATGAAACGGCAATTCCTCATCGGATGCAAAATTAATAAAAGTTTTATATTTGTGTTTATGGGAAAAGCCGCATTGTCCGTCATCGCCCTGCTCCTGGCCGCCGGAACCGCAGCCCAGACACAGGACCGCCCTGCACTGCGGGATCCGGGACCTGCGGTCAGGACCGTATTCAGCTGCGCCGAGCCGCTCGGCAGGACGGACACGCTCAGCCTGATGGTCATGGGAGACGTGATGCTGCACGAACGCCAGCTTTCCCATGAGTTCAGCGGATTCCTGGAGCATGTCGCGCAGAAGATGCGTTCCGCGGACTTCACTGCCGCCAACCTGGAATTCAGCCTCGGAGGCGAACCCTACAGCGGCTATCCCGCATTCTCCGCCCCGGACAGCATAGCTTTCATACTTGCAGAGCACTGCGGGATCGACATATTCCTGACCGCCAACAACCATATACTCGACAGGGGGAGCGGAGGGCTCCGGAGGACACTCGAAGTCTATTCCGGGCTGCGCGAACGCCTCGGGACGAAGTACACCGGCACCGCCTCTGACAGCCTCGACGACGCCCGTAACAATCCGCTGATGCTGCTCGGGAAGGGCGTCAGAATAGCGCTGGTCAATTTCACCTACGGCACCAACAGGGGCAAGGGAAAGGAATGGCCGGATGTCAGCTACATGCGCAGGGACGATGTGCTGCGGGACATCCGGGCCGCAGAATCGCAGGGAGCCGACTTCATCATAGCGCTGCCCCACTGGGGCACGGAATACAGCCTCACGCACGACCCGGTCCAGGAAGAGTGGGCGGAGTGGCTGATAGACAACGGAGCTGACGCCATAATAGGCTCGCACCCCCATGTGGTGCAGGACACCGTGCACATCAAAGGGAGGCCGGTGATATATTCCACCGGCAACGTCGTATCCAACATGAGCGCGAGGAACACGAGGCTGGGGCTCGCCGTCACCCTGCGCTTCGTCAACGACAGCCGTACCGGCGAAAAAAAGATGCTGGAACCCGAGCTGGACTTCACCTGGTGCTGCCTTCCGGGCATGCTGTCGGACAACTACAGCACCATATTCGCGAAAGAGTGGGCCAGTCGCCGTAAAGACTGGCTCACTCCTTCGGATTTCGACAATATGACCGCCACCCTCGACAGAGTCAGGGAGGCGACGGGCATCCGCGACTAGTTGGCGGGATTGTAGTTGGCGTACTTGTCGTACATCTCCTGATATTCAGGGCCCTCTGAACGGAAGCGGAAGCTTGCGTTCTTGAGATATTCCGCGATGGACGCCTTGATTTCGGGATCGGTGCTCATTTCGAACGCGGTCTCGAAAGGCTTGATGCAGGACTTGAGGGCGGTCTCGAACTCACCCATCAGAGCGGTGTACTTCGCATCGTCAAGCTCTTCGGAAGCCTCGTTCTGAAGCTCGACTGCAAGCTCATAGTAGTAGATGCCTTCTCCGATATAGCCGTAAGCGTAGTTGGGATCGATTTCGGCGCACTTCCTGTATGCAGCGAGTGCTGCGTCGCCGTCACCGAGCTGCACACGGATGTTTCCTTCCACATAGTAGAGGGAAGCGTTGTTGGGCTCGTTCTTCTTGGCTTCGTCAAGAAGGGCGAAGAGACGCTCGGTATCCTCGTTGTTCGTCACATAGTAGTTGATGAGGCCCACGAGTATGCTCTGGCTCTGGGGGAACATTGCGAATCCCTGCTCGAGATAATCCTTGCCCGCAGCCTTGTCCCCGTTCTTCTCGGCGATTTCGGCAAGCCTTGAGAAGACTTCTCCGCCCTCGCCGTAGTAATTGCTTGCGAGGCAGGCCTCATAGAATACCTTGGCGCGCTCATAGTTTCCGGCAGAAAGTGCGGTGAACGCTGCGTTATATACGGAATTGGTGTCAAGCTGTGAAAGGGGAGCGGTTCCTGCGGCTTCGGCGGCCTTCTCGAACAGCTCGGACGACAGGGTGGCGTTGCCGAGGGTGAAGGCGTTATAGGCCTCGTCGGAATACTTCTTGGCGACTGAGCTCAGACCTGCGGTGATGTCCTTGGTCTTCTGTCCCTTGGCATCGACTTCAGCAGCCTTCGTGAAGGCCTCGAGAGCCTTGTCGAGCACGTTCTCCACCACGGGCACGGTCACCTCGATTACCTCAAGCTGTCCGTTCTCGTTGAGATAGAGGTTCTTCGTCGCATAGACGAGCTTGGTCATCTGACGGCCTGAAAGGTCCACGACCTCCTCGGATGAAGGCCTCTCGCCACCGCCGAGCATATCCAGCTCCTGACGGGACATGCCTATCCAGACATTGCCGATAGGAGCATCGTAGGCGTCAAGAAGGGCATCGCCATACTTGACCCAGGTTGCAGGCTTTGCGCTCTGCTTGGGATTCTCGGTCGTGGCCTCAGCCTTCTCCACGGCCGACTTGGCGGCTGCAGGAGTCTTCACCTGAGCCTGAGCATCGAATGCCTGCAGCGAGGCAACGACGGCCAAAACAAAAAACAACTTTTTCATAATCAAGATATTCACTAAGTATTACTTTATGTCCTTACTGCTCCTGCGCCGGCTCATCAGCCACCGCTTCAGCCTCGGCGTCATTCTCCCTCGCCACGGATGACACGGCGGCTATCGAGTCTCCTTCGCGGATATTGATCAGGCGGACTCCCTGCGTGGCACGGCCGGAAACCCTGATTTCGGAGACGTGCATCCTGATCGTAAGCCCCGATTTCGTGATGATCATCAGGTCGTTCTCACCGGTCACGTTCTTGATTGCCAGGAGCTTGCCTGTCTTCGCGGTGATGTCGATGGTCTTGACGCCCTTGGCACCCCTTGAGGTGATGCGGTAGTCACCGGGATCCGAACGCTTGCCGTAGCCGTTCTCGCTGACCACCAGCACCGTGCTTTCCGATGCATCCTCGGCCGAAGGATTCAGGCATATAGCTCCTATGACCTCGTCGTCATCCTCTATGGATATGCCTCTGACGCCCGAAGAGTTGCGGCCCATAGCCCTGATGTCGTTCTCGTTGAAGCGGCAGCAGCGTCCGTTCTTCGCGGCAATCATGATCTCGCATCCGCCGTCGGTCAGCAGAGCGTCCAGCAGCTCGTCGCCCTCACGCACGTTGACCGCGATGATGCCCTTGTTGCGGCTGCGCCTGTTGGCATACTCGGTAAGTGTGGTCTTCTTGACGGTTCCCTTCCGGGTCACGAGCGTCACGTAGTGGTTTTCGGTATACTCGGGATCCTCGATGGAACGCACGTTCAGATATGTCTTTATGCTGTCACCGGTGTCTATGCTCAGCAGGTTCTGCACGGCTCTGCCCTTCGAGGTGCGCGAACCTTCGGGCAGCTCGTAGACCTTGAGCCTGTAGCACATTCCCCTGTCGGTGAAGAACAGCATCGTGGAGTGCATGTTCGCAACGTAGATGTGCTCTATGAAGTCCTCGTCGCGGGTCGCGCTTGCCTTCCTGCCGACACCGCCCCTGGACTGGGAATGGAATTCCGCGAGAGGGGTGCGCTTGATGTACCCCAGGTGGGAAATCGTTATCACCACATCCTCATCGGCGTAGAAGTCTTCGGGATTGAATTCCTCCTCCGAAAGGGTGATTTCGGTGCGGCGCGGGTCGCCGAACTTCGCCTTGAGCTCACGGCACTCCTGCTTGACGATTGCAAGCTGCTCCTCATCGCTGGCGAGTATCTGCTCGCAGCGGGCTATGAACTTCTCCAGCTCGTCATATTCGTTCTGGAGCTTCTCCTTCTCAAGTCCGGTCAGCTGGCCGAGACGCATCGCAACTATCGCTGCGGCCTGCACGGAGTCGAAGCCGAACTTCTCCATGAGGGAGCTCTTCGCGATGTCCGGAGTGCGGCTGGCCCTGATGGTCGCTATAATCTCGTCAATTATGTCTATGGCCTTGAGCAGGGCCTCAAGGATATGGGCCCTTTCCTGGGCCTTCTTCAGCTCGAAGCGGGTGCGGCGCACCACGACCTCGTGGCGGAAATCCACGAACACGGCTATCATCTCCTTGAGGGTCAAGGTTCTGGGACGGCCGTTCACGAGAGCCACGTTGTTGATCGAGAAGCTGCTCTGGAGAGCGGTGTACTTGAAGAGCATGTTCAGCACCACGTTCGCGTTCGCATCCTTCTTGAGCAGGAACTCTATGCGTATTCCGTTACGGTTGGAGAGGTCGCGTATCTCGGATATGCCCTCAATCTTCTTGTCGCGCGCCATCTCCCCTATACGGGACTGGAGCTCGGCCTTGTTGACCATATAGGGAATCTCGGTCACGACTATGGCCTCACGTCCGCCGGGAAGCTCCTCTATTTCGGTCTTGGCGCGCAGGACTATCCTGCCCCTGCCGGTGCCGTAGGCGTCCATGATGCCCTGGCGGCCTATTATAATGCCGCCGGTGGGGAAATCCGGACCCTTGATGTGCTCCATAAGCCCGGCGGTGTCGATGTCCGGGTTGTCGATGAAAGCGCAAATCGCGTCACAGCACTCGCCGAGATTGTGCGGGGCCATGTTGGTGGCCATTCCGACGGCGATGCCCGACGAACCGTTGAGCAGCAGCAGCGGCGCCTTCGTGGGCAGCACCGTGGGCTCCTCGAGGGTGTCGTCGAAATTGAGCGTCATGTCGACGGTGTCCTTGTCAATGTCGGCCAGGACCTCGGCGGAAAGCTTCTCCAGCTTGGCCTCGGTATATCGCATGGCCGCAACGGGATCGCCGTCCATAGAGCCGAAATTACCCTGTCCGTATATCAGAGGATATCTCTGGTTCCAGTTCTGGGCGAGACGTGCCATCGCGTCGTACACGCTGGAGTCTCCGTGGGGATGGAACTTACCAAGCACCTCACCCACGATACGGGCGGACTTCTTCGTCTGTCCGCCATAGCCTAGATTGAGCCCGTCCATTCCGAAAAGCACCCTGCGCTGCACGGGTTTCAGACCGTCGCGGGCATCGGGCAGGGCACGCGAAACGATGACCGACATCGAATAGTCGATGTAGGCCGTGCGCATCTCCTGGTCGATTTCGACAGGCTCGATTATTCCCACCGCTTCTTCCTGAATCTCTTCAGGATTCTTTACCTCACTATCCATAAAAATCTATATTCCACAATTATCCAATCATGCAAATTTAGGATAAAAATCCGAATTATTTGCTACTTTTGCTTTGATTTTGAGCCATGAAAATCCTCTTCTCAAGCAAGATGCACGACATCCTCGGATTTGCCGCGGAGGAGGCCCTGCGGACCGGCTGGAAGACAGCCGGCGTGGACCATCTGATGCTGGGCCTGCTGCGCGACAGGCACAACAACGCCTGCAAGGCGCTGCTCGACTCAGGCATTGACCTGGACGACATGAAGCTCAGGATAGACGAGCTCGTCTTCCGGGACGAGCCGGCGGCACTCGGCGAAGCGGATTCGGTACACCCTACGAAAGCTGCGGCGGAGACCATAAAGATGTCCGCATACCAGGCACTCAGGTTCGGCAGTTCGACCATACGCAGCGCGCACCTGCTCCTGGCGATAATCCTGTCAAGGACAACAGTGAGCTCCACCTACCTCAGACAGCACGGAATCGCGTACGACGGGCTTCAGGAGCACATGGAAAAACAAGGCATGCTCCATGATTTCACGGAGCATGCGCCTGTGGTGATTACCGAGGAGATAGTCGGGGCCATCGGCGAACAGCTCACCAACCTTATTTCCTCTTCAGGCCTGGCAAGCTGAAAAGGCCGTCAGTCTGCCAGCCTTTCCAGCGCCAGCTTCACCAGTTCGTTGACCTTCGGCTTGTAGTCGGTGTTCGCATCCTTGAGGTAGCGGTGCGCGATTGCGCAGCACACGGTCCCCGCGTTGTGTCCCAGCTTCGCGGCCATTCCCGCGAGGGCCGAACCCTCCATCTCGAAGTTGGTGATCTTGTAGCCGCCGTACTCGAAACTCTCGAAGTCCGCAAGCATGTCCGGCATGGCGAGCCCCTGTCTCACCACCCTGCCCTGGGGCCCGTAGAAACCCGAGGCTGAGATGGTCATGCCCTTGACGGTGCAATCCTCGAACTTCCGTATAAGCTTGTCGCTCGCCCTGACGAAATAAGGGTCGGGAAGGTGCCTGTCCCAGTGCACATGCTTCTTGAAGGCCTCCTCGAAATCCAGCAGGGCGATACTGTCCCTGCCCTCATACCAGTTGAGCAGTCCGTCGCATCCGATGGAGATATGGGAGAAGATGAACGAACCGAGGGGAATTTCCGGCTGTATCGCGCCGCATGTCCCTATCCTCAGGATATTGAGAGTACGGTGCTCGGGTCTGACCTCCCGGGTGCTGAAATCCACGTTGGCCAGTGCGTCCAGCTCGGTCATCACGATGTCGATGTTGTCGGTGCCTATTCCGGTGGAGAGCACGGTAAACCTCTTGCCGCCGCTGCGTCCGGTAATCCACACGAATTCCCTGGACGCGCCCTCGGCCTCGATGCTGTCGAGCAGGGGCCTGAACATCTCCACCCTGCCGGGGTCGCCGACCAGTATCACGTTGTCGGCAAGCTGCTCGGGCCTGATGTGGATATGAAACACGGAGCCGTCTCCGTTGATGATGAGTTCTGATTCTGCGATTCTCATGACTTTGTAGTTTTAGTGTTTCCGCCTGTCCCGCCCTTGCGCTTGGCCGGCCTCAGCCTCGAGGCGCTCCTGACCATGAGTTCGTCGGCGAAGATTCCTCTCGCCGCGAGGAAGTCAAGTATCACAGCGGCTATGGGGAACACCGCCGTGATATGGAAGTCATCGGTCTTTCCGAAGGTGAAGAAATCGACCGCGAGCCATATCTGGAACGCGATGGTCACCAGCGCGGAAAGTACCGCCGTCCTCATCTGGAACACCCTGAACCTGTAGGTTGTCAATGCCAGGACGTTGAGCAGGGTTATGACGATTATGAATACAAGATACGGAAAATATTCCGTGAATGAAACTCCTTCCGCCTTGTCACAGAAGAAGAGCAGCGCTATGAGCACCGTGGAGATGAAAAGATAGAGTGTCTGAATCCTTTGCCACATGTCTATGAAGTTTTTGAGTTGAAACGCGCAAGCACGTTCTGTTCGTATGTCCTTGATATCGGGATAGTCCCTATGCTGTCGATGCCGAAACTTATCCTGTAGCCCTCCTTCTCCGCCTTGAGTATCCTGACCTTGGTGATGTTCACGATGTATTTGCGGTGGCAGCGGACCAGGTCGCTTCCGGCGAAGCTGTCCTCCACAGTCTTCAGACGGCAGCGCAGCATATACTGGCGTATCTGTCCGGAACTGTCGGAATACCAGACTTTTATGTAATTGTCATCGGATTCTATGAAATACAGGTTCCCCGAGCTTATCGAGAACTTCAGGGCTCCGCTGTTATCGAAAAGGGTTATCTTCTTGTCCTCGTAGGGCTTGGCAGGGGCGTCGCTCACCACATTGCCGTAGTCGGTCAGGCGCATGGTGTTGCCCTTGTCGACAAGGCTCAGGTAGAGGCAGGAAATCAGATAGGGGACGCCCATGCACCAGAAGGAGAAGACCATGCTCTCGAAGAACACTTTCAGCATCGTCCTCCCGCCGATGTCTATAAGCCCTATCTTGCGCCCCTGCGCCGTGAAGAAGGTGTAGAGCAGGCTGACGAGGATCATCTCCCCGAGGCTCCAGAGCACATACCCGAGCACGCTCACCCCTCTCCGATATCCCATGCGGAACAGCAGCATGCGGCTGACCGTGACGATTATCACGCAGGCGAGGAAGAAACATACCAGCAGTACCGTAGAGCTTCCGCTTATGACGGCGAGCCACGGATTCCGGGAGAACGGGATGTTGAGCATCATGAACACGAAAGCGAACAAGGCCGTGAAAACCAGGGTCCATGTCAGCTCTCTCCTGCCGAGCAGATAGCGCGGCACCTTGTCGAACAAAGATATCATCCGTATCGCTCTTGCGCACAAATATATTAATTTTTTAATACCTTTGCCTTTTCAATATCAGTACTTATGGAAAGAAGAGTCGCAGTAACAGGCCTTGGAGTTCTCTCCTGCATAGGCAATGACGTAACCACATTCTGGAACAATCTTATCAACGGAGTCTGCGGAATCGACCATATCACCGAATACCCCACCGAGAACCTCGCCGTCAAGATAGGCGGCATGGTGCGCAACTTCAATCCGGAGGAGTACGGCATGGACAAGCCGTTCATCCGCAAGCAGGACCCCTTCACCGTCTACGCCATGGCCTCGGCCTGGCAGGCCATGAAGGATTCGGGGCTCGTGTCCGGCGAGAACATCGAACCTGCCCGCCTGGCCACCTACGTAGGTTCGGGCATAGGCGGTTTCCAGACCATACAGCGCGAGGTCGAGAAGTTCACCGAGGATCCTTCGGGCAAGTGGATTTCGCCCAACTTCGTGCCCACGATGATCAGCGACATGGCCGGAGGGCAGATTGCCATCAAGTTCAACGCCCAGGGCTCGTGCATCGACATCGTGACCGCGTGCGCCACCTCCACCCACTCGATAGGTGAAGCCTACAGGGCCATCAGGTACGGTTTCGCCGACGCAATCATCGCCGGAGGAAGCGACCACTGCACGATTCCGATAGGAATCGCGGGTTTCGCCAACGCCAAGGCGCTGACCAGGGCGGAGGACCCCAAATACGCCTCCCTGCCATTCAACCGCAACCGCGGCGGATTCGTGATGGCGGACGGTTCGGCCGTCATGATTCTGGAAGACTATGAACACGCCCTCGCCAGGGGAGCGCACATCTACGCCGAAGTCGTCGGCTACGGAAGCACCTGCGACGCGTACCACGCCACCGCACCGCGTCCGGACGGCTCCACCCAGGCGGAATGCATAAGGATAGCTCTGGAACAGGCCGGATTCGACCCTTCGCACGACAATGTCTACATCAATGCGCACGGAACCGGAACCCTGCTCAACGACGTGACCGAAACCAAGGCGTACAAGCTGGCGTTCGGGGATTTCGCGTACAAGTGCCATATCAGCAGCACGAAGTCGATGCACGGACACATGTTCGGGGCCACGGGAGCCATTGAGGCCGTAGCCACTGTGCTCGCGCTCCAGGAAGGAGTGATTCCTCCCACCATCAACCTGGACGAGCCGGATCCCGAGTGCGACCTTGACTACACGCCCAACAAAGCCGTGAAGGCCGATGTCAGCCTCGGCCTCAGCGATTCATTCGGCTTCGGAGGGCACAACGCCTGCGTGGCGTTCAGGAAAGTCTGAAAAAATCTGAACTTTACTCCTCTGAAAACAAACGCCAGCCGGCCATAAACACCCCTCACAGGCGGGAAAAGCCTGTTCGTGGGTGATATGGCCGGTTGGCGTCAAATCAAGAAGACTCGCTCCGGCCGCCGGCTTCGATGCTTCGATTTGCAAAGCAAATCCCGCTGACGCTCCACCGGGCCGCTGATGCGACCGCAGCTGACTGCAACCGCAGGCAATCCCGGTTAATTCTCGCCGGCTTCCTTGAGGCGTTCGGCGTTCTCGGCTATCTGCAGCTGGTCTATGCATTCCTGGATATTCCCGTCCATGAACGAAGGCAGGTTGTACATCGACCAGTTGATGCGATGGTCCGTCACGCGGCCCTGGGGATAGTTATAGGTGCGTATCTTCGCGGAGCGGTCGCCGGTCGAGACCATGGTCTTGCGTTTGGCGGCGATACCGTCGAGATACTTCTGATGCTCGAGATTGTAGAGCCTGGTGCGCAGCTCCTCGAAGGCGCGCTCCTTGTTCTTGATCTGGGAACGCTCGTCCTGGCACTGCACCACGAGGCCCGTGGGAATGTGCGTGAGCCTGACTGCAGAATAGGTCGTGTTCACGCCCTGTCCTCCGGGGCCGGAAGAGCAGAAGAGGTCGAGCCGTATGTCGTCCCAGCTGAGGTCCACGTCGAACTCTCCGGCCTCGGGGAACACTGCCACCGATGCCGCCGAAGTCTGGATGCGGCCCTGGGTCTCGGTCTGGGGGACTCTCTGCACGCGGTGCACTCCTGACTCGTATTTCATCACTCCGTAGACTCCGTCGCCGCCGGACAGCTTGAACACTACCTGCTTGAAGCCTCCCGAGGTGCCGGGCGTCTGGTCGGTTACTTCGACCTTCCATCCGCGCGATTCGGCGAAATGCTGGTACATGCGGAAAAGATCTCCGGCGAAAATCGCCGCCTCGTCGCCGCCGGTGCCACCGCGTATCTCGACAATCGCGTTCTTGCCGTCGTCGGGGTCGGCGGGAATGAGCAGCAGCTTGATTTCCTGCTCCTTGTCCGGAATCCTGGCCTCTATGTCCGCGATTTCGGCCCTGGCCATCTCGCGCAGCTCATCGTCCTTCTCGTTCACGAGTATGTCCTTGGCCGAAGCGAGGTCGTTGACCATCTTCTCATATTCCTTGCCGGCCTTGATGATGGGCTCCAGCTCCTTGTAGTCCTTGTTGAGCTGCACGTAACGCTTCATGTCCGACATCACCTCGGGGCTCGACAGCTCGTTCTGAAGCTGCTGGAACTTGTCCTGCAGCGACAGCACCTTGTCCAGTAAAGTATTGTTGTCTGCCATATTTTATTCTATTGTTTTGATGTAGCAGCGGCGCCTCATGTAGAGTTCGTGCTCATAGCTGCTCCAGATGTTCACCGCGCTGTTGGACTCTATCTGGGGGTTCGAAATCGCCCACTTGCTGCCTATCTTCTTGGACTTGTCGGCCATTTCAAGATAATAGACCGCCGACACGCCCTTGTGCTGCCATTCGGGTACGGCGCCGTTCAGCATGAGGTCGGTGGTCTCGTAGTTGTTCAGCGCACGCAGCAGGTGTATCCAGCCGAAGGGGAACAGGTGCCCTTTGGCCTTCTGCAGAGCCTTGGAGATGCTGGGGAAGGAAATTCCGAAGGCCACCAGCTCGTCGTTTTCGTCCATCAGCAGGCAGCTGGCCTTGTCGGAGATGAAGGACATCACCGACTTCGCCTCCTCGTCTATCTCCTCCTTGGTGAAGGGGATGAAGTTGTAGACCACTTCGGAGAAGCTGTCGTTGTACATCTTGAAGAACTTCCTGACCTGTTCGGGATCCTTCTTGAGCTTGTCTATGCTTCCGAAATGCAGGTTGTAGCGCTCCTGCACGATTTTCGCCACCCTGCGGGTCTTGTCGGGCACCCCGTGGTCCGCGACCATCTTGTACTGCACCCAGTCGCACTCCTTCACAAAGCCCAGACGGGTCACGAAGTCGTTGTAGTAGGGATAGTTGTAGATGCAGTTGAAGGGAGGGATGTTCTCGTAGCCCTCTACCAGCATGCCCTGCTTTCCCAGGGTGTTGTAATAGAGCGGTCCGTGGATTTCTGTCATGCCCTGAGCCTTCGCCCATTTTTCAGCCGTTCCGATCAGAAGTTCGGCAACCTCGAAATCGTCTATGCAGTCGAACCAGCCGAATCGGGCGCGCTTCTTCGAAAAACGCTCGTTGTAGCGGGGGTTGATCATGCCGCAGATGCGTCCTACCACCTTGCCGCCGGAATCGAGCGCGAGCCAGAGCTTGCGGCTGCAATATGAAAGCGACGCGCACTTCGTCAGGGACTTCTTCTGGTCGGAATGCAGGGCGGGCACGTACTGGGGACAATTCCGGTACAGCTCATCCGGGAACTTTATGAACTTGCGCAGTCCGCGCCTGTCAAGTACCTCTACTATTCTATATTCTGCCATGGTTTCAGTTTTGCACAACCTGCAAATTTAGGTGCAGTTCGGCTCTTTTCAAAAAAATTCTTCGCCCGGCGGAGGCAAAAAGCTACAGCCCCCTGGACTTGGCCTCGTCCCAGAGGGCGTCCATCTCGGCGAGGCTCATGTCCGCCAGCCCGCGGCCGGCCGACCTGGCGGCGGTCTCCACGTAGTCGAAGCGCCTGCGGAACTTGCCGCATGTCCGTCCCAGGGCCTTCTCGGGATCGACCCCGTAGAGCCTGGCGGCATTGATCACCGCGAACAGCAGGTCGCCGAACTCCTCCTCCACATGGTCTCCGTCCTTTTCCGCGCAGGCCTCCCTGACCTCTCCGAACTCCTCTTCCACCTTGGCCCACACGTCCTCGCGCCTCTCCCAGTCGAATCCGCAGCCCCGGGCCTTCTCCTGCATCGACATGGCCTTGAGCACTGCCGGCATCGCATCGGGGATTCCCGCCATCACGGTCTTGTTGCCGTCCTTCTCCTTCGCCTTGACGAGCTCCCAGGTGTCGGCTATCTCCTTGGCCGTCATCTTCCTGTCCTTCTCGTCCCCGAACACGTGGGGATGGCGGAAGATCATCTTCTCGCACTCGGCGTCCAGGGAGTCGGCTATGTCGAACGCGCCGCGCTCCTGGGCGATTCTCGCGTAGAACACCAGATGATACAGCAGGTCGCCGATTTCCTTGCAGATGTCGTGGTCGTCGCGGCGGACTATCGCGTCGCTGAGCTCATATACCTCCTCCTCGGTCATCGGCCGTATCGACTCCATGGTCTGCGCGGCATTCCAGGGGCAGTGCTCGCGCAATTCGTCCATCACATCGAGAAGCCGGCCGAATGCCGACAGTTTTTCTTCTTTCGTATGCATATTTTAAACTTCGTTTACAATCACGCTGCGCCTCGGCATTGCCTGAACAAGTTCAGCACTGCTCTCGGTTTGCAGTTTATTTTAGATTTTCAACAGTTTGACTTAACCAATTGAAGAATAAACTTTTAGCGGACTATTCGAGAAATGGAGGTAACGACTAAGATACCGTGCAATTTTCAACGTTTCGCTATGTTTGACTGTCAAATAACTCAACAGCAAAAGTAACCAAAATCTTTGGATGGGCAAAGACTTTGGCTACTTCCATATCAATCTTTGATAATTACATACTTCTGGTTTTGGCTATTGGGCTTATCAGGAATGGTCATTTGCAGTTTTGTGCCGATATAGGGAGCAATATATTTCTTTCGTACCCATCTTCTATCATTCACTCCAAGCATTTCGGCTATTTCAACGATACTCTTCGGTGATTTACAAAATTCAAACACCTTATCTTGGGGTGTAATGATATTCGCCTGATTATGTATTTCGTTGTGACTTGAGGTGAAATCATCATCACTTGGGGTGTGACTTGGGGTGTATGGAACTTTCACTTGGGGTGCAGATGCTTTTACACCTCCAGCTAGTGAGTAATTAAACCATATTGTAAGGTTCACAAATGGTGGAACAACTTTTATCTCCGGTGTTGGAAGTACCTGCTCTCTACAGCTTTCCATAATAAGACCTATACCTCGTCCCCAAGCCTCCATCGTGCCACGCCGATAGAATACATTTGCTATAGTGGGGTTGGCTGGTAAAGAACCAATATGCTCATTCACAAAGTCCTGCCATGTCATACCCAGAGGAAATGATCCAGGATTCTGAAATACAATGCGGTCGTCGTAAATAGCCAGACTTGGAGTCGTATTTTCAGCATTCCAAGAACGATGGCATAGCATGTTGATTGTAGCTTCCTTTATAGCTTCATAAGGCACAGTAAGTGTATCTTGTCTGAATTTACTATCCATTCTGCCAGATAGGTTCAAATGCTTTAAACAGAAATCCATAACAGCATCATACTGTTCAAACAAATTTCCTTCACAAACCGTCTGGTCACGAAATACTCTTTTGTCCGTTCCTTCAAAGCGAGCTAAACGGATTTTACACTGAGGGTGTAATAAAGAAGGCTCTTTACCGAACAATACATTTGCAGCATTCAATATCATACCATCCTTTCTTGCAACTCCGAGTTTAAGCATAATCTTCATTGGGTCTTGCAATGTCATTGCCGAAGCATGAATACGCCTTGATCCTATTCCGTCATGCAGTGTTTGATATAAGAGTTCTGTATCAATATCATCAACGGTTATTTCTGAATTGGGCGTATTTTCCCAACTGAATCGCTGAGGATTGCTGATTCTCAGACGTTCCTCATACATCTGTCTTGGCATCAACGCAGTCGTACTTTCCACTTTATAGAAAGCTCTACCATCAAACGAATACGGTCCATTCTTGAAATTATTGGAATCGAAGTAGATGGCAATAACATAATTATCCGGTTTATCGGGTAACTCTATATATTCCACTTCCACATCTATTGCCGGTTCAATCTTACGGATAGCATTTGCCACCTCCTGCCTTGTATTATCGGTAACATTTTGCCCAATAATCTTCAAAGACGGAGCAATGCCAAACATCAGCCAGCCCCCATCGGAATTCAGAAATGCACAAGCTGTTTCCATACCCTTATAGAGTTCGCCTGTCGTTTTCTTTAATTCCAAAGTCCGAGTTTCATCCTTGGCTATCAATTTCTTTATATCTTCAATCGTTATCATAATCAAATAATGTCAATTGCATTTTTTCTGCTTCTTTAATTTGTCGATTTCGTCTCCCTTCAGGCGTTTCTATAGGTTTGTCATTTTCAAAATAATAATTCACAAGAACGACTTCGTATCCAGTTATTTTAACTTCGCCTTCAGCATTAATTTTCTTACGAGTGATTAAATGACAGTTTATTGAAGAACCATTCTTAAAAAGTATTTGTCCCGTTTGAACCAGTGTTTTAAATTCATTGGATTTCATGGTAAACTGGATTACCTCATCATGATAAATTCCAGACCATTTATACTTCCCTTTTTTCAATACAGGAGAAATTATTTCAATTACAGCATTTTCATCGTTTTCGGGTTCAAGTTCATCAGAGGTCATAATATAATTAGGAAAATCAGATTTCATTATCTCTTTCTTCCAATAAACACACCTCTTTGCACTATCAATAATACTAACCGATACCTTTGTAATCTTATCATAAGAACTTATATGTTCATAATAGTTGGAACGTTTTTTCTTAACCTTATTTTCATCAATATTTCTGCTTAATTGTTCTGTTTCTGCTTCTATTCTTGCTATATCCAGTTTTAACTCTGCTATTTTCTTTTGTTCTTTCAATTGTCTAATTTCTTCACGTTCAAATACAGATTGAATAGCCATACGAGTCAACTCATCAATAGCTGTTGTCAGAGGTGTGCCTAAAAGATTCGTAATGATATATAGAATAACACCTACTTTAATCGCATCCTTATTTTTTGCTTTGAATTTGAACCAACTACGTAAACCACCTTCACCAAGCGGCTCTGTCTCAATTTCAAGATCAACTTTTAATGTTTGCGCTATTTCTTTTGCAATACCTAAAAATTCATATTCGCATTTGTTGAGTACAATTGCATTCATGGTATGACTTTCATCATTAAACCAATAATGAAGTTCAATTGTATTCCAATTTAAAACAGAAGCATTTGTCATATCAATAAAAATTATAGTTGCCCACCAACACCTTTAAACTTTTCGACAAAAGCGGCGATCTTTTCAAATACCTTATGTTTTTTAGTCAGGTATAAGGGGTTTAGCGGACTCATTTTTGGCAGGATGTTATTAAAGTCTGTTCCATTCTCACTGGCGTATTCACGTCTTAAAGAAACTTCCAGATAATGCTTGGCTTCCCTTTCATTCAGATTTTCACTTGTTATCAAATCCGATGCTTCCTTCTTTTGCTTCGTTTGCGCATACTCAAAGAATGCTTTTATAATTTCAGTCCTATCAGAAATGGCATCGAGATTAGCATCATTGATAAAATCAACTATCAGGCTTTCTTTGGCTCTGTTGCCAACACTTGACCGGATAACCCTGCGGATTTCTTCTATCAATGAAGATTTGTCCGCCATCTTTTTGTTATTTTCGAAAATCAGCTCAAGAATATAATCAAGGTTTATCTCCTGCGATTTAAGCAAGTCTATTTCGAAAATGACATCATCCCAGTCTATCCTTGATTTTTCCGGCTTCTTTCCCTCTTTTTCCCGTCTTAACCAATCCCGTATATCGTTATAAGTCGATTTGTAATTCTGAATGATCCTATCAGACGGCATTTGCAATTTCTGCATTTTTGCAATATCGTCATCGGTGACAAAATAATTGTTTTTAAATGTTTCGATTGCATCCGGATTATCCGTGTCTATTGTCTGAAAGGCTTTGAGTGCCGTAAACTCATCAAAATTCTGCAATACGTTTTCCACCCGCAGATACTCACCAAACAGTCTGACAAATTCCTTTTTACCCTGTTCTGTAACGATTTTGTCTGTATCAGGAAATTTATCAGCCAGTTCTTTTACAATTTCAATATATCCTCTCCGAGCCTCACCAGATGCAATGTCTTTAAAGCCTTCCAAATATTCCCTGTAGCTTTTTTCGAGCACTACATTTGCAGTATTATCATCGCCGAATAATTTTATGGCATCAATCGTATGTTTTTCGAGGTCTCTGAAAGTCACAATATTGCCAAATGTCTTAGTCGCATCATAAATTCGGTTGGTACGGGAAAATGCCTGTATCAATCCGTGATAGCGCAAGTTCTTGTCTACAAACAGCGTATTCAAAGTCGGGGCATCAAATCCGGTCAGGAACATGCCTACAACGATTATAAGATCCACCTCTTTATTTTTTACTCTTTTGGCAAGGTCTCTGTAATAGTTTTGAAACTCTTTCCCGTCAATGCCATAACTTGTTCCAAACAGAGTATTATAATCGTCAATGGCTTTTGCCAGAAATTCTTTTGCACTTAGGTCCATTGCCGACGGCTCGAAGTTCTCATCAGGTATTTCACCTATTGCGCTTTGCTCTTCGTTGGCGGCGAAAGAAAATATGGTAGCTATTTTCAAAGGCTTTTCCGAATCTTTCTGCAATCGGTTCAATTCTTCATAGTAGCATTTGGCTGCGTCCACACTACTGACAGCAAACATGGCATTGAAGCCTTTGCTGTCACTTTGGTTTCGATGGGTCTTGATTCTGAAGTTGTGCAGAATATATTGCGAAATCTCATTTATGCGGGCGGGATGAAGCAAGGCCAGTTTGTTTTCTGCGGCACTTAACTTCTGCTCGTCAAGTTCTGTTTCTATATTCCTGAAACGGGGTCTTACATTGTTATAGTCAACCTTGAATTTCAATACTTTTTCATCACGGATGGCATCCGTTATCACGTATGAATGCAATTCCCTGCCGAACACGCTCGCCGTTGTTTCCGAACCATAAGCATTTTCCGGGAATATGGGGGTTCCTGTAAAACCAAACTGATAATACTTTTTGAACTTTTTCCTTAATTGTTTTTGCGCTTCTCCGAATTGGGAGCGATGGCACTCATCAAAAATGAAAACAACCTGCTTCTGATAAACAGGCAAATTGTCTTCACTTTTCATCAAATTATTCAGTTTCTGAATTGTTGTAACGATAATCCTGTTGTCATCCTTCTCTATATTCCGTTTCAGGCCGGCCGTGCTTTCAGACCCGTTGACACTATCCGGAGAGAACCGCTGATACTCTTTCATTGTCTGATAGTCAAGATCCTTGCGGTCAACGACAAAGAAGACTTTGTCGATAAAGTCCAGTTGGGTCGCCAACCGTGCAGCCTTGAAACTGGTAAGCGTTTTCCCCGAGCCTGTGGTATGCCATACATATCCGCCACCTTCGGTTGTAGACCATTTTTTTGCTTGGTATGCGCTTCTGATTTTCCATAATATACGCTCTGTCGCAGCAATCTGATACGGGCGCATTACAAGCAAAGTGTTGTTGGTGTCAAATACAGAATAGGAGAAAATGACATTGAGCAAAGTGTTCTTTTGGAAAAAAGTCTCCGTAAAGTCTTTGAGATCCTTTATCACGGTATTCTTCGCATTTGCCCAGTTCATGGTAAAGTCAAAGCTGTTTTTGTTGCGCTCAACCGTATTGGCAAAATAACGGCTGTCCGTACCATTTGAAATGACAAACACTTGAATATACTTGAAAAGTGAATTGTCACTATTGAAACTTTCTTTGGAATAACGGTGAACCTGATTGAATGCTTCACGGATGGCAACACCTCGTTTTTTTAATTCAACATGTACCAATGGCAAACCATTGACCAGAATAGTAACATCATAACGGTTGGCTTGTGTTCCGGTTTGCTCAAACTGGTTGATTACTTGCACCTTGTTATGGGCAATGTTTTGTTTGTCTGCAATATAGATGTTTTTAATATGTCCATCATCAAAAACAAAATCATAAATGTGGTTATCGTGAATCTTGCGGGTCTTGTCTATCAGGGTGTCTCCCGACTTGTCCAGATATTCTTCCACAAATCGTAGCCATTCTTTGTCGGAGAACTCCACATCATTGAGTTCCTGAATTTGCATACGGGCATTGGCCAGCAATGCATCGGGAGTTGATATATCCGGGCAATATTCATAGCCCTGATTCACTAAATCTTGGACAAATTCGTGTTCAAGGCTTGCTTCCGACTGATAAGCCACCGAAGGTTCATGAAGTTCATTATACTTGGTATAGTCGTCAAGTACGATGAAGTTGTTCGATTCTGCTATGGTATTATATTGTGCCATTATTACGATTATTCGTTTTTAAAATGATAGATATTTTTTATCTCTCGTACAAGATAGCCTATTACTCTCTTGTCGTTATCATCTAACATAGAAGTTTCTTCACCAGAATGTTTACCGTGGCTACATAAGTTTATTATACGATTGTAATATGCTTCATGCGCATCATCCGGTAACAAAGTCAATAATTCTCTCCATTTTTTATATCCAAGAAATGTAGAGGTCTTCTCCAATATTTGACGCAAAAAATTATAGTGATATTTCTTTATATTGCCAGTTTGTATCGCTTTTTCTAGTTCTGACAAAAGAAAGAGATGATAGGAGAATGGAGAGTCATTAGAATCATGAAGCACGAAGGTCCCATCATCTAATTTCTCTAAATACTTTTTAAGCGATTTCTTTGTTTTATCTTTAGTTTCTTGGTCTGCATTATTTAATTCATTATACAGCACATTATAAAACAATGGATTATGTGTCGTAATTATAAACTTTACTTCTGACTCACTTTTCCTTATTAATTCTGCAATATTTACGGCTAATTCTATTAAGTGATTCTCATCTAACGAACTTACCGGGTCGTCGATAAACACGTATTCTAATTCATCAAACTGGTTAGTATCACGATTTGCCGGCTCTGGCTCATTTAATGTATCTACAACCAAAGTAAGTAAACTGTAAAACACACACCAAATAAGGCAACTCTCTTCGCCTCTTGAAATCTTGATGTTGTTTATTATTCCGGCATTTCCTCCTTCAATGGAAAACGTGATCTCGTTATATTCTTCATTGAAACGGGGCGTTAATTTATTGCTAGTGTAATGCTGAAAATAAGTTACTATATTTCTTTCCTGTCCCTGATCTCTGAGAACCCAATTGGTAAAACCATTTGGCTGTATTTTGAGTTTCCTGTCAGAGTCTGCATCCAAGTCATTATCCCAATAGAACAAATCCTCCGTGAATGCATTATAATACAAAACCTTTATTTTGTGTTCCTCCGATTCGTTATCTTGATCCTTTGGAGAAACCAACTCCTTGAACGCACGGGACAGACGAGTCTTACCCACACCGTTAAAGGCATAGATTAACTGTGCTTTTTTATCGGTATCACGAAGAATCTGTGCTATTTCAGTTAATGTTTGTCCCATATTATGCGCTTATTTGGATTCTTGAAAATGATAGTAATTTGTTTCTATAATATTCGTATTGTTCCTGCACTGCGGCCATTTCTGCTGGAAGACCTTCGGTAAGGTCACCCACCAATGCATCAAAATTATTAAGTAGTGTAGCTATTCTTACTTGTTCTTCATAAGGGGGAACTGGAATAATGGTATTACCTAAACCTTTTGCTGATATAGAACATATCTTTCCTTCAGAAACATACTTAACTATTTGCTTATGATAATAATCTGAGCGCAAATAGTGCGAAACATATTGAGGATACAAATCACTCCTAAATATGAAACAAGCATCATGTACCGCTGCAGGCTCATCTCCAATCCAAGCTAACCCAATGCCAATGTCTTCTTTATTTTCACCTGCGGCAACAATTACTACATCATTTTTTTGAGCATATCTCATTTTTGAGGCAAGCTCACTTCTAAGTCTCCCTTTACTTTGAGTTGTATATAGTCCGTAATATGTGTACATATCACCATAATGAATGCAAGGAACACCATCACTAACAATGTCTGTCCTTACAAATCGTTTGCCTCTTATAAATGTACCTATCTCACTCATTTTCATCCAAGTTACGCTTTGCGTACCCCCCCTATTTTATCAAATGTTAACAATTTATTCCGGTAATATTCATACTGCTCCTTCCTCGCTTGCAGCTCCGCTTGCAGCTCCGCTGCAAGATTTGTAAAATCATCAAGAATGTTAACTATTTCCTTCTGCACCTCAGGAGGGGGGAAAGGAATTTCAAATTGGGAGTATTTTGATATCCAATGACGAGTATGATCTATTGCTTCATATTTGATGCATTTCATTGCATAATAAACATATTTGAAAGAACCATCAAAAGTTCCTTTCGGTCTTAACATCTTCATTGCAGAACTTTTAATTTTAAATTCAAAGTCTACCCAATGAAAGGATGTTGTAAAATCATCAAATATGATAGTTGGATTTTCTTGACTTGCTCTATATACTCCAAATTTCTCATTTGTATAGCCCAATACAAAAGTTTGTCCAGCAGTTAGTACAGGTATATCATAAGAGTTGTCATATTCAGTACTTTCTACTATATATTTTGTAGGTTGTTCATAGTCCAATAATTCTCCTAACTTCTTATATTCTACCCCATCCGGACAAAGATTCTGTATCAATTCTTTTAGCTTACTCATAATTCATCATCCTCTAATTCAGCTACTATTTTGTCTATCTCCGCACGTAGTTCGTTTTCCCGCGCCACAATCCGGCGGATTCGCTCGTTCAGTTCCTTAATATCAGTCTTCGGACGGGTGTCTTCCATCTCAATATAACTGCTTACCGACAAATTATAATCATTTTCAGTAATGGTTTTATAATCAACCGATTTTGCAATATAGTCAACATCTTCCTTTTTATCGAAGATTTCTATAATCTTGTCTATATGCCTATCTTCGAGTACATTGTTGTTGGTTTCTTTCGTGAAGAAACTTTCTCCGCTTGCATCAATAAACTGGATTTTAGTATCGGACTTATGCTTTGACAGAACCAAAATATTAACCGCTATCGGAGTGCCATAGAATAAATTGGATGGCAATGAGATAATGGTTTCCACATAGTTGCCGTCCACCAAATATTTCCGGATCTTCTGCTCTGCGCCACCTCTGTAGAATATGCCCGGGAAACAGACAATGGCAGCCCGTCCTTTGCTTGACAGATAACTCAAAGAGTGCAGGACGAAAGCAAAATCCGCTTTCGATTTGGGTGCAAGTACCCCAGCTGGAGCAAAGCGATCATCATTGATAAGTGTCGGATCATCCGAACCAATCCAGTTTACTGAATAAGGTGGGTTGGAAACGATGGCATCAAAAGGCTTTTTGTCTCCAAACTGTGGATTGATAAGTGTATCTCCAAGTGCAATGTTGAACTTATCATAATTGATATTGTGCAGGAACATATTCATACGAGCCAGATTATAAGTTGTATGGTTTATTTCCTGACCGAAGAAGCCATCTTCAATGATGTGGTCTTCAAACTGTTTCTTTGCTTGAAGTAGCAAAGAACCAGAGCCGGCAGCAGGATCATATATCTTATTGACTGTCGTCTGCTTATGCATGGCAAGCCGTGAAATGAGTTTTGAAACATTCTGCGGAGTGAAAAACTCTCCGCCCGATTTTCCTGCATTGGCTGCATAGTTATTAATCAGAAATTCGTATGCGTCGCCGAAAAGGTCTATCTCATGCTCTTCAAAACTTCCAAAATTCAATCCTGCCACACCTTTTAAAACAGCAGCCAAACGGCTGTTCTTGTTTTCAACAGTATTGCCGAGCCGGGTGCTTGTTGTGTCAAAATCGGCAAACAATCCTTTGATATTCTTTTCGGATGCATAACCGTTCGCAGAGCTTTCGATAGAATCAAATATAGCCTTCAAATCCGTATTAAGATTGGGATTGGTGTTGGCAGTCTTTATCACGTTGGCAAAAAGCTGGCTCGGATATATAAAATATCCTTTCGTCTTGACCGCATCCTCCTTTATCTCTGGAGTTATTATACTGTCCGGTAAAGAAGCATAGTCAATACTATCGTCTCCACCTTCTATGTAATCTGTAAAGTTTTCACTGATGAAGCGGTAGAACAATGTTCCCAAAACAAACTGCTTGAAGTCCCATCCATCGACAGCCCCACGCACTTCGTTGGCTATTTTCCAAATCTGAGACTGCAATTGATCTCTTTGTTGTATGCTTGTCATTTATATACTTCTATGTTATTGTACTTATTTCCTCAAAGGAACGAGTTCACTTGCTTTTATTAATAAGTTCCCTCCTGTCAATATCTAATAATTCGGCTATTCTTGAAAGAGTAGCCAAGTCAGGCTGTGAAACATTGGTACACCATTTTGACACTGTCGAAGGATCTTTTTTCAATTGTTCAGCCAACCATTTGCCAGTTTTCTTTTTCTCGACAAGAACCAATTTGAGCCTATTTATATCTTCCATATCAATCATTAAATTGAATTTAAGGCAAAGATAGTGAATTAATTTTGTTTTATAATAGAAGTACTTTACTTTTCTGTACGCATATGTTTTCCGACTTTGGAGGAGAAGATTCCAACAAGTAGTTTTGGGGCACCGAAAACATTTCGGGCAGCCCAAAACACAACTTGCGATGTTCGCTTGAACATAAAAATTAAGCATGGAAATCACGATTAAAAATAGGAGAATTGTCTTTGATAAGATGCTTGTTTGAGATTGGTCATATTATTTGTTGCTACCAACAAATAACGGTCGGTTGGTTGGTTTGCCCAATTATTGGTTAGCATCATGGTCGGTTGGTCTCTAAGCCGTCAAGAAAAAAACGGTCAATAAATTGTAGGAATGAGTAGCACCTTGCCTATCGGTAAAGCACGACATTCCGACAAGGCGAAAACGGTGTTCCAAAAATACCGCCAAAAGAAAAAGATTATTTTCTGGAGGGAGTGCAGTTTCCCGTTTGCCACCATTTTATTGTGTCCTATAAAAACACCTCCCTCGGTTTTGAATGAAATTCTATAAACAAATAATGATAGACATATATGCCTATTCAATAGTTTTGTCTTTGACGATTCTTTTCCGTCAGTCGTTTGTTTCCGTAGCCGTCAGTGTCCATTGTACAGACGTGAAAGGGAAAAGGTTTTCGGGCTGAATACGCTCTGGAAGAGGAAGATTCTGCCCGAAACGGCACAGCCGCCTGACCTTTTCCCTTTCAATAAAGTCTTTACTAACTTAATGGACGAGCAAGGAAACAGGCGACTGACGGTCCGTAATTTTCATATCGACCTACAAATGCTTTTCTCCATATCTCCCAATTTTTCAGAGAGTTGTTCCATGTCCTGACTTATCTTTTGGGCGGTTATCTTTGCGTAGATTTGGGTCGTCTTTATGTTGGTGTGCCCCAACAGTCTGCTTACGGTTTCAATCGGTACTCCGTTGGATAATAAAATGGTGGTCGCCGCTGAATGTCTTGCAACATGATAGGTCAGATGGGCTTTTATACCGCACAATTTGGCAATGGTTTTCAACTTCTTGTTGCAAGTCGTATTGCTCGGCATAGGGAATACCTTGTTGTCTTTTGTCATGCCTTTGTACTTCTCTATGATACGTCTGGGTACATCTAACAGACGGATATTGGATTCCGTGTTGGTCTTCTTTCTTCGGGTGATAATCCAAATGTTTCCGTCAAAGAATGTCTGCAAATTGTCATTGGTCAGGTTCTTGACATCGGAATAAGACAAGCCAGTGAAGGTGGAAAACAGGAACAAGTCCCTGACAAGTTCATGTGTCTTGTCGGGCATCTCGGTGTCCATCATTGTGTGTATTTCCTCTTTCGTGACATATCCTCTGTCCACACTTTCGGGAGAGTTGATATACCCAGCAAAGGGATTGAAAGGCAGACGTCCGTCATTCCGCGCTATGGAAACGATGTGTTTCAGCACAATCATGTAGCCCCATATAGTATTGGTACGGCATTTCTTTTCAGTGCGCAGGAAATACTCAAAGTCGTTAATGAAAGAGAGGTTCAACTCTTTCAGAGAAATATCCTCACGTTTGTAGGTATGAGGCAGGAACTCACGGATATGTTTGCAGACGGTCACATAACGCTGGAATGTTCCTTTTGCCCTGCTGTATCCTACTTTCTTGGCAAACTCGCTGTTGTGCTGGTCAAAAAGTTTCAATAAAGTCTCCTGCTTGACACCGATACCGAGATAGGCATCTTTTAACTTGGCGGCAGTGACATACCCATTAGTCTGCATCAGCTCTTGATAACGGCGGTTTACTTCCACCCGGATTTTATCAACGGCAATGTTGATTTTCTGTGCTTCGATGCTCTTGCCCGAGGCTCTGTTGTTTTTCACGTCCCACAGACGCAAAGGCACATCCATCTTGCAGCTGAACTGCTTGATTTCTCCGTCCACCGTAAGGCGGCACATCAAAGGCAGGTTGCCATTAGGCTTCTCGCTACCTTTCTTTACGTAAAATAATACTTTAAAGGTACTTCGCATAACTCACTTTTTTATGGTTACAAAATTAATTCATAGTGAGTTACAGACAGTTATGACAAATAATGCAAATTGCAGAAATATAGCCACTTAGCAACACGTTTTGACTGTATCACTCGGTAATGATGTAGTAACTGAACATTTGCATCATTACTCTATATTACGGATTCCTTCAGCCTTTTATTAAGAGAGAAATATGGCGTAATAGCCACATTCTCAACCTATTTTCTGAACTTCTCCGCTTTCTATTACTTCGTTACGTGTTTATTTTATTATCTTTGCCGGGTGCAAAATTAAAGAAATTTTACGCCCGATGAAAACTCCGAAATATGTCTCAGCCGACGAGGCCGTGAGCCACATTCCGTCGCATTGCCATGTCCACCTAAGCAGCGTCGCCAGCGTTCCGCACTGCCTGATCCGGGCGCTCTGCCGCAGGGCCGACGCCGGAGACGTGACAGACCTCCGTTTCCATCATTTCCATACCGAAGGCCCTGCGCCCTACAGCGACCCCGCATACGAAGGAATCTTCTTCGAACAGGGCTTCTTCGTGGGCCCCAACGTCAGGAAAAACGTCAACGGAGGCTACGCCGACTACCTGCCGGTGCACCTCGGCGAGAGCCAGAAGCTCTACCGCGACGGACACATCAGGCTCGGAGCCGCATTGGTCAACGTATCCCTTCCCGACGAGAACGGCAAGGTCAGCCTCGGCACCTCGGTCGACTGCTCGGTGGCCGCCGTGGAATCGGCGGAACTCGTAATCGGCGTCATGAACCCCAACGTGCCGTTCGCCTACGGCGATCTGCTGGACCTCGGCCAGTTCGACTATCTTGTAAGGGACGACACCCCGCTCGTGACCGCAGCCTTCGCGGAACCCACTCCGACCGAGATTCTGATAGGTAAGAACTGCGCCGCGCTCGTGGAGGACGGCGACTGCATCCAGATGGGCATAGGCGCGCTCCCGAACGCCCTGGCGGCCCAGCTCTCGGATCACAGGCACCTCGGACTGCATACCGAGATGTTCGCTGACGGGCTGCTGAAGCTGATAAAGAGCGGAGTCATCGACGGAAGCCGCAAGAAGCTCGATACCGGCAAGGTCGTGGCCTCCTTCCTGCTCGGTTCGCAGGACGTCTACTCCTTCATCGACCACAACCCGGCCGTAAACATGAGGGACATCAAATACACCAACAACCCCTTCGTGATAGCGCAGAACCCCCACATGAAAGCCATCAATTCCGCCACCGAGGTGGACCTCACGGGGCAGATCTGCGCCGACTCGATAGGCACGCGCATCTTCAGCGGCACCGGCGGACAGCTGGAATTCGTGCGCGGAGCATCAATGTCGGAGGGCGGCAAGAGCATCACCGCCTTCGCCTCCCGCACCAAGAACGGCAAGAACAAGATAGTGGCCGAGCTCAACGCCGGCGCAGGAGTCGTGACCCCGCGCGCGGACGCGCACTGGGTCGTGACCGAATACGGGGCTGTGGACCTCTACGGCAGGAGCCTGCAGGAAAGGGCCAAGCTGCTCATCAGCATCGCCCACCCCGACGACCGCGAGGCGCTCGACCGCGAAGCCTTCGCCCGCTTCGGCCCGCACTATCACAATTTCTCGGTGTAGCGCTAGGGGCCGTCCGGTATTGCATTGTACATAATTCTATTTCCAGCACTTGAGTGCTGTCCGTAGAATCGAAAATATAGCGTATATTTGGCCTGTTGAGCTAATCAACAGACATATAGACGAAAGTGTTTTCGTTCAGTCCTTGTCAGGAAATGTGGTAGTTTCAAATGAAGAAAGGACAACGGACAGCACTCATTCTTGCATAGACTATGCGGTGGAAGGTCACAGACTCTTCCAGTTCCTCATATCTATTCTAGTGTGGAGTACTGTATCGTCCTATCTTCTTCAAGGCTCTACCACAGCCTCCTGACAGATAGACGAGCAGGCTTCACACTTTTTCTTTGTTTAATGACCTCTCGGAGCCTGGAGGGCAACAGGTGACACTATGGACAATAACCAGTTCAAGGAAAAAATTGTTTCCATCTTCAGACAGGCATGCCTGAATCTCTACTGCTCTTTCTCATCGGTAAAAATTGAAGGATGTGTTCCTGCGCGTGTACATATTCCCAAAGCGGGCAATTCCGGCAGAATCAGCGAGCAGGAGCTCAAAATGGCATTCATAGAGGTTTTCCTCGCCGACAAGGAATTAGCAGATAAAGGCTACACATATTCAGTGGAGACTCCTACCGAGAGACCATATAAGTTCAGCAAAGACGGAAAGCCTGTCGACAAACTCATTTGCGGCTCCGGGCGCAAAGGCAATATTGATCTTACGATATTTGACCACAACGGAAAGCCCGCATGCATTATCGAGTTCAAGGCAAGGAACGATGGGGAATTCAGCCACGGTAAGGACTTGTTCAAGCTCGCCAACGAGTCTGACTGGCCGATTAGATTCTTTGTCGAAATCTATGCCAAGACAGATAATGCGACAGTTGTCAGCATACGTCGCAAATTATACAAGAATAAATATTTCAACATTGCCGACAATACCGAATACCTTGGATTCTCCCTTTGTCATAAAGGCTCGGAATCGGGATATTGCTTCTTCATAGACAACCAGTCCGACATTCTACCCAAAAATAACATATAAAAACTATCACCATGAATAACACAGCAACGCGTATAGCATCTTTTATCTTGGTCCTTTTATCTTGCTTCGGGTGCGCCAAACTGGACAATCTGGAGGAAAAAGTCAACGACCTGGAAAACCGGGTGACAACTATTGAAGAACTTTGCAGCCGAATGAATGCCGACATAACTTCGTTGCAGGCCATTGTATCCGCGCTGCAAAACAACAACTTCATAACCGATGTATCGCCGTTGATAGAAGACGGTGTCGAGAAAGGGTACATAATTACATTCGACAATGGAGAAACCATCACCATCTATCACGGCAAAGATGGAGAAGATAGCGTTACACCAATAATCGGGGTACGTCAAGATATCGATGGGGAATACTATTGGACGGTCAACGGTGAATGGCTTATCGTCGACGGCAAGAAAGTAAAAGCCGCCGGGACAGATGGTGAAAATGGAGAAGACGGCAAGGACGGAATAACGCCTCTATTGAGAATCGAGAATGGACGATGGCTTCTATCAATGGACAATGGCACCACGTGGACCGACATCGGACAGGCGACCGGACAAGACGGAATATTCGCAGATGTATCTGAAGATGATAACAATGTATACTTTTATCTGACGGATGGAAGTGTAATAACCCTACCTAAAATAGACAGCTCCGAATTCGGCATAAGTTTCAGCGCAACAGACATCGTTATATCAAATGGTGGCGGAACATCTCAAATATCGTATACAATCACCGGGGCAACGCCATACACCATTGTCCGCGCAATTGCCCAGGATGGTTGGGAAGCTGTTGTCGCACAAAACAGTCCATCTGAAGGAACTATCTACATTACAGCCCCGGAACAAATCACAGACAGCGAGATTCTGGTATTTACCTACGACGGGACATTTCGAACTGTAATGGCCATCATCAACTGCTTCCGGGGTACGATAATAACCACAGACATTTCCTATACGGTACCTGCCGAGGGTGGGACACTTGATATTGCTCTGACAGCAAATATCAATTACACAATAGACATCCCTGAGAATATCGACTGGATTTCCCGCATAGACACCAAATCCACATGGAGGAATGAAACTGTATCCTTTGCCATTACTGCGAATGACGGCATGCCGAGGTTCACAAGCATAGAATTTAAAGATGAACTCGGCACCACGCATTCGACCGTTGTCGTACGGCAGGGAAGCAACCTGAAAGCAGAAATACCGGATGTGGCATTCAAGCAATACCTCACGGATAACTTCGATTTGGACGGCGATGGAGAGATTTCATACGACGAAGCATGGGAAGTCACCCAGATATCAGTCTATTCCGACAATATCAGTTCCCTGCAGGGTATTGAAATTTTTATAAATCTCGACTATCTGAAAGCTGTACCGAGGAACGACGGATGTAATGTAACAGGAGTAGGAGACGGGGGCGTCATTGATTCAGGATACTGGAGGGATTCCGGCTATCAGCTAAACGGGTCCAGAGTTACAGGACAGATTGCCAGTCTTGACTTATCCAAGAATCTCAATCTGACATATCTTGACTGCTCCGGAAACATGATCAATAGTCTCGACTTGTCAAACAATAGCTTGTTGGAATATATTGACGTTTCTTTTAACCTTGACCTCAACACAATAACTTTCCCGGAAACGAATAAAATAAAATATCTGAGCCTTACTTCGACCTCATTGGAAAGTATTGATGTCTCCAACATGCCGGAACTAATTTCACTGAGCATCAATACAGGATTAGGCATCTCGAGCATCGATGTCTCTAAGAATAAAAAATTGCAGACCCTTAACGTCCAAGGGAATAAACTGAACAGACTGGATGTGTCCAACAATCCGGAGTTGAGTTCATTATTTTGTGGCATAAATAAGCTGCACACTCTTGATGTTTCAAATAACCCAAAACTATATGACCTTGACTTCGCTTTCAATAATATTTCGGAAATAGACTTATCACACAACCCCGAGATATATAATCTTGGTTTCCAAAACAATATCATCAGCCAGATTAATATCTCACAACTTCATAATCTAAATTTCATTCATTTCGGAAATTACCGAAAAGCTTCCGACGGCAGCATTCCCGTGAACACAATAACGGACATTGATCTGTCCTACAATTTGAATCTTGAGCACCTGTTTGCGACACTGCTTGACATAAAACAGATTGACGTCACAAAGAACTCAGCCCTCAAACGTCTTTTCATCGAATACAGCTTGCTGACATCCCTTGATGTGAGCAACAACCACGCTCTTGAAGAACTTTATTGCTATGGCAGTCCAGACCTGCAAACCATATATGTGTCTCCCGGCCAGTCTTTTCTATATTCCAAGGATGAATGGTCCGATTTCAAATTTGTGGGAGATACTGACTTCTATGAATCTTCCGATTACAGCGCCGATGGAAAAGTACGCACGCTTCAGACAACCTCAAAGGGCAATGGAATAGATATCGTCATAATGGGCGACGGCTATAGCGACCGACTTATCGCTGACGGAACCTATGATTCGATAATGGCCTCCGCCGCCGAAAGATTCTTTTCGGTAGAACCTTACAAGACTTTCAGGGACTTGTTCAATGTCTATTCAGTAACCGCAGTATCCAAGAATGAAGAATTTGCATTAGGAACCGAAACAGCATTCTCGGGATATTTCGGAAGCGGAACAGCGATTCAAGGCAACGACCAGGCAGTATTCGAATATGCGCAGAAAGCCGTCCCGGCCGAACGGATGAATGAAGTTCTAGTCCTTGTCATCATGAACAGCGACAAGTATGCAGGTACATGCTATATGTATTACCCTACGTCCGGAAACTATGGCAACGGGGCTTCAATAGCATATATCCCTACAGGAGCAGACGAAAAGGCCTTCGAGGAAGTGCTGCATCATGAAGCCGGAGGACATGGCTTTGCGAAACTGGCAGATGAATACGGCTACGAAGAGATGCACGGAATCCCGGACTATGTCAGAAGTGGATACGAAAATGAAGAGCAGTACGGTTGGTGGAGAAACGTCGATTTCACCAATGACCCGAAATCGGTCAAGTGGAATATGTTCCTGTCCGACTCCCGCTATGTAGATGAGGGTTTAGGGGTATTTGAAGGCGGCCTGACATACTGGACCGGCGTCTACAGACCCAGCGAAAACAGCATAATGCGATATAATATAGGCGGCTTCAATGCTCCAAGCCGGGAAGCGATATATTATCGCATCCACAAACTGGCTTACGGAGAATCCTGGACATACGACTACGAAGATTTTGTTGACTACGATGCCGTCAATCTGAACGCCACAACTGGAAAATCAATCATAACGAGCATCTCGAGCGGTATAGAGCCCCTACCAAGCCCTGTAGTAATAAAACAACCTTGGTACAAGGCCAAGAACAATGCGCCAGTCAGAGCAACACAAGAAGCCACAAAGTCTATAACTGGACTTTCAGAGGCTCCAAAATCCAGCAATCGTGTCATCATGCTCAATGAAAAAGAAACAATCACAGAATCCGGAATGAGAAGCTGCACGAAATAAACAAACTGCTTCTCACGGACGGCTCGTGAAACACTTGACTCAAGGAGCGACCTTATGCGTGAACAGATGGAGTTTCAGCAGGAGTCTGGTCTACCGAGTTCAGTAGACCAGACTCCTGCTGAAACTTTGTGCGCACGCCGGGCAAGTGGTCCGGAATCAAGTGTTCTGCAGTAACGTAAAGTTGATATTCATCGGTCACACCGGAATGGCGCCGAGCATCTTTCCAGGCTGCCGGCTGCGACTGATGTAACCGAAAAGGGTCTATCAAGAACGTCGGGGGCCACACTCCGGCACAGAACTGCCACCCGTGATGCCGATGAATTGCAAATCCGGTTCAACTTAGGATTTCACCGGAGTGGGCAGCAATAAAATTATGCCTGTGCAGCCGGAATTCCGAAAACGGCGTTGCAGGGCTCTTGGAGGCTATTTCCGGCAAGTCACGTGCCCAGCCTTCGTCTTCAGAAAGTGCAAGGCCGGGCAATTACGAATTAGAACTCATTGACAACCAACCGATTGCAAATTAACCCTGCACAACCATATTTTCAGACTTATCGATGCCACTGCCACGCCCTTGATTTCCCGCCATATATCACCACGTGCAGCTGACTGCTGCACCTGTCCAGAGAAAGTTCTACTGCCGTTGTTGCCGGTAATTGCAAATCGGCTGCGGCGGAGTCGGCCTTACTCCTCCGAATGAAGAGAGCAGGGGGTGACTCAAAAGTAAAAGTCATCCCCTTTTTCATCGTTTTTCCGTGAGGTCAACCTCAGATCCTCTTCCAAATATTCGATTCTCAAAGAGATATTAAACCTTTTGGGTCACCCTCGCCACCAAGAAAGTCGTTCTGACGGCAGTATAGGGTTGTGCGACGGGGTCTACTGCCGTCGGGCGAGCTCCGTCGCGGCGGATGTCAGCGGATTGCAAATCCACTGCGACCGGCAGCCTTGCAATCCGACTGAACGGACTTGCCGGATGGAGCCAGGTATACGGCAATGCCTACAGCAACCCTTCCCTGCGCGCAAACTCGATGATGAAATCGGCAGAGCCCTCGAGGCCGAGGATGGAAGAATCGAGACAGAGGTCGTAATTCGAAGCTACGCCCCAGTTGCCGAAGGTGAAGAAGTTGTACCAGCTCTCGCGGGCCTTGTCCTTCTTCTGGATCAGTTTCTCGGCCTCTTCGGAGGAGAGCTTCGAACGTTCGGCGACCAGCTGCCTGCGCCATTCGAGCGGAGCACAGACGAACACGTCGAGGCACTTCATGTCACGCAACACATAGTCGGCGGCGCGTCCCACGAACACGGCGCTGCCGTTCTCCGCGATTCCGCGTATGGTGTCGCTCTGAATCTTGAACAGCCCCTCGTCGTTGATGGCGTTCTGCGCATAGCCGAGAGTGAAGAAACGCTTCTTCTCGTCGTTGTGCCTGAAAAACTCCGGCTTCACTCCGCTGCGTTCAGCAGCCTTGAGCACCAGCTCGCTGTCATAGACATCTATGCCGAGCTTCTCCCCTATCATGCTGGCTATGGTCCTGCCGCCGCTGCCGAACTGACGGCCTATGTTTATTATTATCCTGTTTTCCATATTTCGAGCAATTATTTGATTGCACTTCCGAGTATTGAAGAATCGTCTCCGTCCTTCAGCCTGTCGAACTTGCGCATCAGGCGCATCACGAAAATCGCCGCAAGCACGGTACTGATGAGGTCGGCGACGGGGAAACTTATCCATACACCCTTGATGCCGAACCAGAGAGGCAGCAGATACAGGAACGGAAGCAGGCAGAGCAGCTGGCGCGAAAGCGACAGCACTATCGCGGTGCGCACCATTCCGAGACACTGGAAGAGATTGCCGGCCACTATGTTGAAGCCGACCACGGCCACGCAGATGTTCATCACCCTCAATCCTTTCGAGGCCATGTCTATCATTTCGGCATCATTGGTGAACAGCCCGACGGCCACCCTCGGTATGAACATCGACACGAGGAAGCAGAGAGTGGTAACCAGAACCTCCCACTTGACCGTCATGATGAACACCTCCTTGACCCTGTGGTACAGCCTTGCTCCGTAGTTATAGCCCGCAATAGGCTGGAGACCCTGGTTGAAGCCCATGCAGATCATGATGAAGAAGGTGGTCACGCGGTTCACTATACCGTAGGCGCCTATCGCCATGTCGCTGCCGTATTTCGCGAGCTGCTGGTTGATCATCATCGCGATGATGGAGGACGCCGCATTCATGAGGAAAGGGCCGACGCCGATTGCGAAGCACTGCCCGGCTATCCTGCTGTCTATCTGGAGCACAGGCTTCGTGAAATGCAGCAGCCTTGTCTTGTCGGAGAAGAACTTGAAAGTGTAGAGCAAGGCGGCGAGCTGGCAGGCCACGGTTGCTATCGCGGCGCCCTTGATGCCCATGTCGAAGCCGAATATCAGGATGGGGTCGAGTATCGCGTTCGAAATTACCGTGAACAGGGTCAGTCCCATGGCAGTCTTCGGATGTCCGGACGAACGTATCAGGCCGTTGAATCCGAAATACAGGTGCGTGACCACGTTTCCGAACAGGATGATGCGCATGTACTCCCTGGCATAGAAGATGGTGTTGTCGCTGGCGCCGAAGAAATAGAGTATCGGATCCAGGAAAGACAGGGTGATCACAGAGAACACTATTCCTATAATCAGGTTCAGCGCAAACACGTTCGAGAGCACCTTCTTGGCCGAATCATAGTTCTTCTGGCCAAGAAGCACGGATATCAGGGTCATGCCGCCCACGCCCACGAGCGTGCCCATCGCGGCCGACAGGTTCATCAGCGGGAAGGTCACGGCAAGTCCGCTTATGGCGTCCGCGCCCACCCCGGGAATATGGCCGATATAGATGCTGTCGACCATATTATACAACGAAGCAGCGGTCTGGGCTATGATGCCCGGGACCGCATACATCTTCAGGAGTTTACCGATTTTTTCCGTTCCGAGCTCTGTCGGAGCGGCGGAATTGACATAAGACATATAATTACTACTTACTAACTAATCTTCTTCCTCAACCTCGACCATCTCGATGTCGAAGCGCAGCGGACAATAGCCGGGCAGCTTGGATCCGGAGCCGGACGAGCTGTAGCCGAGCCCGGACGTGAAAAGGGCGGTTCCCTTCTCCATGCTGCGCATGTTCCATAGGGCATAGGAGAAGCCGTCTATCATCTGCGAGCCCTCATCCGAACTTGAGTCCGACGAGGATCTCATCCTCAGGTCCTCATACTCCTCACCCCACACTATCTCCACAGGCTCGTATTTGGCGGAGCTGTCGTAGAGTCCGTAGAGCTTGGCGGTATCCTTTATATTAGTGTCGAAGACCTGTCCGTCAAGCCTGCGGCCGATATAATTGATATAGACGGAGGTGTCCGCAGGGAAAGCCGCCGTGTCCGCAGGCTCCACTGTCCGGATATAATAGAAGCCCTCCTTGAGAGTATCATCCGGCGCCACTTCGGGGAAGTTGTGCGCAAGATAGCGGACAAGCGAATCCGACTCCCATTTGTCGATGTCCTTGACGATGCCGGTTATCTCGAAGTCGTAGATGCGGTTCTCCCCTGTCGTCACATTGTCGATGTAGTCCTGGGGGTTGTCGTAGCGCAGCGAAGTGAAGAGCCATGAAGGTATCACGGTCTTCTTGGTGCCGCCGACCTTCATGCCGTAAACGGCCTCCTCGACGCCGGCGAACAGCGCGTCATAGCTGCGGTTCCATACCACAGGGCCGTAATAGTTCGCCTTCTCGTAGGTCCCGAGCTGCTTCGCCATATCCTCGCGGGTGTTCGAGATCACCTCGCCGTCCAGTCCGCTTATAACATAGTTCACGAACAGGAAGGGGCTTTCCTCGTAATCCCCTACGGTCTCGCCGTCACCTTCGGTCTCGGAAATCAGGTATGCTCCGAGGGCCGTGGGCTCGGCGTCGGGATAATGCACCTGCACCCAGGCGTCGAAGTACTCCTTCGATGAAGCTCCGGATAAAGACGAGGGAGCCTTCGCGCACCCTGCAAGACACATGGCCGCGAACATTACAATAATGGGATATTTCGCAATTCTGTTCATCTTTCTTCACTGTTTTGACGGGGCGCAATCTTGCAGGAATCGTGCCGCCGAGGTTTCGATATATGTTTCCGCCAAAGACGGAGAGGCTATGTCCTCCGGGAAATGGAGCCGCCCGCCGGAGGCATGGAAATGCCCGCCTCCGTGGAAGAAGCGCCTCGCGAACTCGGACGACGGACAATCTCCGGTCGAACGCACAGAGACCCTGAAGAATCCGTCATCCTCTTTCAGGAAGATGCTCATACGGACTCCGGCGATGCCCAGCGGCATGTTCACGAAGCCTTCTGTATCACCGTCGGCAAGACCGAACCTCTCCTCGTCACGCCGGTAGAATACCGCATACGCGATGCCGCCGGGAAGCAGCTTCAGCTTTTCGCCGAGAAAGCAGCCCATGGCGCGGAAGCGGTTCTCGCCGTACTGGTTGTACAGCATGAAAAGTATCCCGTCCCTGTCCACGCCGGCGGCGAGCAGGGCGGATGCCATCCTGAACGTGCCGGGGAACACCGAATTGGCGAAATTGTTCGTATCGGTCGTCATCCCGGCCATCAGCGGGGTTCCGAGCTCCACCGGGAACTTCCCGGCAGCGGAGATGTCCGGCATGGCCGAAAGGATGTCATACAGCAGCTCGCAGGTGGAAGAGACTCCTGTGTCGCTGAACACGAGGTCATAGAAGTCCGCTTCGGGGTCAAGATGATGGTCAATGAGCACCTTCGGGGCCGAAGATGACCTCAGGGCAGCCTCCAGCACTCCGGTCCGCCCGGGAGAATTATGGTCAAGGCAGACCAGCAGGTCGCAGGACGCGAGCCTGGCGGAAGCCTCTTCGGGCGAGGCGGAAGCCACTATATAGCGCTCCTCCCCCGCGATGAACCCGAGGTTGCCGGGAAAATCGTCCGGAAGGAACAGCAGCACTTCCTTGCCACGGAAATCGCGCAGGTAGCGCATTAGCGCGACCGAGCTGCCAAGCGCATCGCCGTCGGGATGTATATGGACGGCCAGACCTATCCGGGAGCCTTTCCCGAACATGAGGTTCAGAGCTTGAAGATTGAGTCCGTCCATAGTACCCATATAAGCGATTGACGTCGCAAAATTAATAATAATATTGCATTTGATAAATCGTTTTCCTAACTTTGTACGACTTGTATGATACTAATAAAATAACCATAACAAAATGAACAAGACTGTCAAGATTATCGTTGAAGTAGTGCTCTTCATCGGCATCGTTTACCTGGTGTTCGCCAACTACAAAAGCATCATGGCTCCCTTGAACTTCAACAAGCAGAAGGACTACCGCGAGCAGGTGGCCATCCAGAGGCTCAAGGACATCCGAGACCTTCAGGTTGCCTACAAGACCGTAAACGGCAAGTTCACCTCCACCGTCGATTCCCTCAAGCTCTTCTATGAGACCGGAGAGATGCCCATCGTGCTCCAGATCGGTTCCAACGACGACTCGGCCGCAGTTGCACATACCGAGCAGGTCAAGAGGGCCCATCGCAGAATCACCAACGAGCAGCTCTATGAGATGTACCTCGCAGGCGACAGGAATCTGGTGTTCTCCATCGAGAACAAGGTTGCAGTGAAGGACACTCTGTTCAACAATCGTGACGACTTCAACATCGACTCCCTCAAGACGATTCCCTTCTCAGGCGGCGAGCCCGTGCTCATGGAGGCTACTGTAAGGAGGGTTTCAGGAGTTCCCGTTCCCCTCTTCGAGGCCAAGATGCCCTACAAGTCCCTGCTGAAGGGTCTTGACAACCAGCTCCGCATCAACCTCGATGCAGACCGCAAGAACCAGAACAAGTACGAGGGGCTCCAGGTTGGTTCCATCACTTCTCCTAACAACAACGCAGGTAACTGGGAGTAGTGTTCACGCTCGTCCCCACCAATTTCTTCAACCCCGACAAGGAGCGCGAAGCACTTGCAGGAATTGCACGGCTTGGGGAGGATTGCGCGGTAAGACACATTGACATACCACAATATGATGCTGTCCTCGTCTATTCGGTAGACGGGGACAGTGCTGTTTCCGCTCCTGAAATCGCAGGAATCCTCGACAAGCTGCCCGACTGCCCCGCCTACAACAAGATACTCTGCAGCCTGCGCGACGGCCGGCTGAGCATAGCCATAGCCCAGGGCAAGTCTCTGCTTCTGGCCAACAGCTTCACAGCACCCGACTTCACCACTGCGGAATATTATATCTTCCTGGCGGTAAAATCCCTGCAGATCAATCCCGAGGTGTCGACCATCTGCTGGCTCACCGAACTGGAGCCAGGACAGGAAATGTCTCTCTACCGCTATTTCAAGTCGGTCATAGTCCTCTGACGGACAGGCCGGATATTTTTCAGAAACTAACAGAGAGATGCGTATAATCGGAGGCAGGCTCAAGGGCAAGACGATTCTCCCTCCTAAAGGCTACGAAGCCCGCCCTACGACGGACTTCGCCAAGGAGGGGCTGTTCAACGTCCTCGACAACGAATATGAATTCGCAGACCTCAAGGTTCTCGACCTCTTCGGAGGGACCGGAGCCATTTCTTATGAATTCGCTTCGCGTGGAGCCGCCAGGGTCTACTGCATCGAGATGAACCGCGACAACGCCAGATTCATACGCAGGGAGGCTTCGTTGCTAGGACTGGACAACGTCACCGTAGTGCACGGCAACGTGTTCGACTTCCTCCCCATCTGCCACGAGAAATTCGACATCATATTCGCCGACCCGCCCTATAGCCTGGAGGGCCTGGAGACGATTCCCGACAAGGTGCTCGGCCACGACATCTTGCACCCCGGGGCATATTTCATCCTGGAGCACGGAGGCGAGCATTCGTTCACCGGGTATCCCCTGTTCAGGAAGGAGAAGGTCTATGGACGCGTGCACTTCTCGTTCTTCGAGAAATGAGCACGCCGTCGCCGGCCGGAAAAGCCGACAACACGAATAAAGGTGGCCCGGATTCCAGGCCACCTTTTCAAGTTCTTTTCAGCCGCGTCAGTCGGCGTCGCAGACCTGGGAGGGCCTGGCCTCCACCCTGGGGACGATATGTCCGGTGATTTCACCGCTGCATGCGGCGGCATTGGCCTCGTCGGTGTCGATGTGCATCGCAAGCGCGGCCTTGTCGGACACGCGGATGACCGTGTCGCCGAAGACGAGTTTCCTTCCCGTCTCCTGCTCCACCTCGACTTCGACAATCTGCCCGTTGGCCACTCCGAACCTTTCAGCGTCCGCAGGAGTCATGTGGACATGCCTCTTGGCGATGATGACCCCTTCCTTGAGCTCGACCTCACCGCAGGGGCCGACTATCCTGCAAGGTGCAGAACCGGCGACATCGCCGCTCTCGCGTATGGGAGCCACGATTCCGACCGCCCTGGCATCGGTGAAAGACAGCTCGACCTGATTCTCGGGACGCACGGGTCCGAGGATGGAGCATTTGAGGCTGGATTTGGGTCCGACCACCTCGACCTTCTGGTTTGAAGCATACTGCCCGGGTTGCGACAGGGGCTTTTTGACCTCAAGCTCGAAGCCCTTGCCGAAAAGGATGTCCAGAGTCTCGCGGGTCACATGCACGTGACGGGCGGAAGTCTCAATGATGAAATTGTTCATATTCTGATGCAGATTACTGGTCTGAAACTATATGCATGGTGTCGCGGGCGATCACGAGCTCCTCGTTCGTGGGGATCATGGCCACCTTGACCTTCGAGTCCGCAGAGGAGATGATGGCATCCTCGGAACGCGCGGCGTCGTTGGCCTCGTTGTCCAGCCTGAGCCCCAGGTAGGCGAAGTTGTCGCATATCTGACGGCGCAGCCACGCATTGTTCTCCCCTATTCCGGCCGTGAACACGAGCAGGTCCACCCCGCCCATCTCTGCCACGTAGGCGCCGATGTTCTTCACCGTGTCAAGCACCAGCTTCTTGATGACAAGCTTGGCCCTCTTGTCGCCCTCGTCGGCCAGGTTCTTGAGGTCACGAAGGTCGGAAGTCCTGCCCGACAGGCCCAGGAAGCCGCTCTTCTTGTTCATGACATCGGTCATCTCGTCCGGAGTCAGGTTCTCCTTCTTCATTATATAAGGCAGAATGTTGGCGTCGATGTTGCCGCAGCGCGTGCCCATTATCATGCCTTCGAGGGGCGTGAAGCCCATGGAGGTGTCGACGCATTTCCCGTTCACAATCGCGGTGATGGAGCTGCCGTTGCCCATGTGGCAGGTGATTATCTTCGAATTCTCCAGCTCAAGGCCGGCGAAGCGCGCTCCGTGGCGGGACACATAGAGATGCGAGGTTCCGTGGGCGCCGTAGCGGCGGACCCGGTATTTCTCGTAATACTCGTAGGGCAGGGCGTACATGTAGGCCTCAGGCTGCATGGTCTGGTGGAAGGCCGTATCGAAGGTCACGACCTGGGGCACGTCGGGAAGCACATGCGAGATGGCATGTATGCCAAGCAGGTGCGCGGGATTGTGCAGAGGCGCGAAATCGCAGCAGATTTCAATCTTGCGGAGGACGTCGTCATCGACCAGGGTGCTGCCGGAGAAGAAGTCCGCGCCCTGGACTATACGGTGGCCCACAGCCTCTATGTCATCGAAACTGCGCAGCACGCCGTGCACAGGGTCCACCAGAAGATCCATCACGAGCTTCATCCCCACCTTATGGTCGGCGATGGGCCTGAGCTCGGTGTATGGCTCCTTACCGGTAGGCTTGTGGGTAAGCTTTCCTTCGGGAAGACCGATTTTTTCAACCACTCCCTTGGCAAGAAGATCATAGACGTCGTCGCTCTTCATGTCAAGGAGCTGGTACTTGATGGAAGAACTGCCGCAATTGATTACTAAAATTATCATAGCAAATTTTCGTATAGCATACAAAAATACTAATAAAATGCTTATTTTCGTAAAAATCTGATTGAAATGCGCGAGGGGAAGGATATCGTGGCGGTTTCAATCCCATTTTCAGCAGGAGTGGCGCTGGCGGCATGGTTGCCGTCCGGGGTTGTCTCGTCCCATACCGCAGCGGCCGTCAGCTGTCTGGCCGCCGCAGCGTGCATCGTGCTGTACTGCCGGAAAGGCGCGCGGACCGGAACCTGCCTTGCGATGTGCTTCTGCGCCGGCTTGATGAGCGGGTTCTCGGCGCTCGCGGCAGTGGTTCCGGAGCAGGTGCAGCCAGGAGCCGCCAGGAAAGCACTCGAAGCCCTCACCGGAATCATCGACCGCTGCGGATTCGGCTACGACCAGACCGGTCCGCTCGTAAAAGCCCTGGTGACCGGGCAGCGCGAAGGCCTGTCCCCTGCGACCAACCTGGCATTCACGGACTCCGGAGCCGTCCATATCCTGTCGCTGTCGGGGCTTCACATGGGCGTCATCTACGGAATCCTGCACAAAAGCCTGGCGTGGGCCGGAAAAAGTCCGGCGGCGATGACGGTGAAGTCAGCGCTGACCATCGCTGCTGCAGGATTCTTCACGCTGATGACCGGAAGCGGCCCTTCGGTGGTCAGGGCCTTCCTGTTCATCACGATAAACGAGATTTCGCGACTGCTTCCCGGAAGAAGGCGCCGCCCTGTCGCGGTGCTGTGCGCGTCGCTGATGATACAGTTGATTCTCAATCCCATGATAATCAAGTCCCTGAGCTTCCAGCTCTCGTACCTGGCCATGCTCGCGATATTCACCCTGTTCCCCGTGATGGATTCCTGGTACAAGGCGTCCGGACGCAGGAATCCGATGAAGAAGATATGGACTTCGGCGGCGCTTTCAATCTCCTGCCAGCTCTACACCTCCCCTCTGGCCTGGTGGCATTTCCGAACCTTCCCGACGTACTTCCTGATTTCCAATCTGGTGGCCCTGCCTATCTCCGAGATTCTCATAGTCGCTTCGGTCCTGACCATTGTCCTCGAAGGCTTCGGGATATGCCCGGAAATACTGAAGGCCCTGACCGACATGCTGGCCAGGGCCCTCGTAGGTTCGCTGGAAGTGATTTCTTCGCTATAGCACGTCGGAGACACATCTGACGGGGAAAGCCACATCGGTCTTGGACATCTCCCCGTAGTACACTATATCGTAGCGCTCCACGATATAGCGGAACACTCCGCTGCCGTTGTTCTCGTCAGAAGTCCAGAAGGCGGCATACTCATAGAGGGGGCTGAATTCATATTCCCCGTCCTCTATCTCGGCATACCCGACCGGCAGGACCGAAAGCCTGGCGGCGTTGGTCACGTCCACCTCGCTCCAGTATTCCCACATCCTGGTGCCGTTGAAGTACACGTTCTCCATCAGGTCTCCTGCGAGTCCCGTGAAGTCAGTACCGGGTTCTCCGCCCTCGGCGTAGAGTTCTGCAAGCTTCGCCCAGTCCTCGTCCGACGGCAGCCTCCATCCTTCGGGGCACGCTGTCTGCGCCTCCTCCCAGGTATAATAGCGGCCGAAGATGTCGGACATCGCATCCGAATTGCTGCAAGGCTGTCCGGCTCCCTCCCAGGCAAGGTTCTGGCGCATCCACCTGGTGTCGTCCAGAATCGTGTAATAATAGTTGCGCCCGTCCCTGGGGTCATCGAATGTCAGGTCCGAAGGCTGTATGTCGAAGCCGGTCAGGGAACTCTCCCCGTTCAGCCCCGGCCTCACCACCGTGAAGTCGGCGGTTCCGGTCCTGCCCACATATCCTCCGCCGTACGAGGTCACTGTAAGGGTGTAGTCACCCAGATCGGCTTTGTCGGCGATCGTCAGCACATATTCATCCATGAGCACCTGGCCTTCGGAAGTGCGGAGGGTGTCCTTATCCTCGGTGAAGGGGTCGGTGACATAGTATCCCACCTCGCCGCCATCGTCCCTGGTCACGGTCATGAGGTCGTCGAGAGGGAAAGTCTGCGAGTATCCGGGCAGCACGAAGGCAGGCACGTCAAGCTTGATGGAGCCTTCCATGTACTTGACATTGACTTCACCGTCATCTTTCTTGCATGACAGGGTCATGACTGCCGTGGAAGCCAGCAGAAACGATATTTTCCAGAACTTCATCTTTCTTCGTTTGAATTTGCAAATATGGACTTTTTTGAGCTAAAAACCGCTACCTTTGTGCAAATACTTTGCCTTACGATGAATCTGAAAAGAATTTCCGCGATATTCTGCACCGTATTCCTTCTCTGCGGCTGCGGGCGCGGCTCCTACGTGGCCTTCAGCGGATACGCGCAGGGAGGAATCTACACCGTCAAAATCAACATGGAAAGCGTCCGGGTATCCGAGGAGGACATAGCCGCAGCCGTCGACTCGCTGCTCAACGACATAGACTTCAGCATCTCCGGCTACAACAGGAACTCCTTGCTGAGCCGCAGGAACGCCGGTGAGGAGATAGTTCCGGACAGATACTTCACCGAGGTCTCGGAGCTTTCGGAAAAATACAAGAAGCTCACCGACGGAGCTTTCGACGTGGCCGGAGGCCCGCTCTATGACATCTGGGGCTTCGGATTCACCGCCGACAGCCTGCCCTCGCCCCGCGAGATAGCCGCCGCGATGGAAGAGTGCAGACAGGGGAAGACTCTGAACTTCAACGCCATCGCCCAGGGATACAGCTGCGACGTGATAGCCTCCTACCTCTATTCCGTGGGCGTGCATGACATGCTTGTGGACATAGGCGAGATATATTGCGACGGGCTGAATCCGAACGGCACCGGATGGACCGTAGGCGTGGACAATCCCGTGGACGGGAACAACAGCCCCGGTGCCGACCTGCGGGGAATATGGCAGTCGGACGGAAAGGCCTGCGGGATAGTCACCTCCGGGAACTACCGCAAGTTCTACATAAAGGACGGGAAGAAATACGCCCACACGATAGACCCCCGCACCGGCTATCCCGTGGAGCACGACCTTCTGAGCGCCACCATAGTGGCCCCCACGGCGGCTGAAGCCGACGCCCTGGCCACCGCCTGCATGGTCATAGGCCCGGAAAAGGCCAGGCAGCTCATCGAATCCATGCCGGAAGTGGAAGGCTACCTGATTACCTCCGAGGGGACATGGACCTCCACGGGCTTCAGGCTGGAAGACCGAAACGGTGATTTTTAATTATATTTGCATTCTCAAACCCAAGGAAAGATGAACGAGGAGAACATCAGCACAGGACTCGACTACAACACGCAGAGAGAAAAGCTCACTATGCCGGAATACGGCAGGAACGTGCTCAAGATGATAGAGAAGCTCAAGGAGATTCCCGACAGGGACAAGCGCAGCGAGCAGGCCAGGGCCGTAATCAAGGTCATGGAGGCCCTCAACCCCCAGGTCCACAGCCAGGACAACTATGAGCACAAGCTGTGGGACCATCTATATATGATTGCCGGGTTCGACCTCGATGTCGACTCCCCCTATCCCTGCCCCGTGGCCGAGGAATTCAACACCTCGCCCGTTCCGATTCCCATGAAGGGCACCCGGATCAAGGCCTCCCATTACGGACGCAACATCGAGAAGATCATCAACCTTCTCTGCGAGATTCCCGAAGGTGAGACCAAGAACGAGATGCTGCGCTGCCTTGCGACCTACATGCGCCAGCAGTACCTTATCTGGAACAAGGACAGCGTCTCCGACGAGACCATCTTCAGCGACATCGAAAAGATGTCCGACTACAGGATAAAGGTTCCCGACGGCATCACGCTTTCCAAGATAGCCGTCGACGCCAACTTCTCACGCCCGGGCATGGGCATCAATGTCGGCCAGCCGGGAAGCCAGAAGAACAGCAGGATGTACAGGAACAACAGAAGGCCCAACAAGAAGAAATGAGTTTCTGGAAAAACTGGGACAAGGAAGAAAGGACTTCCGCTCTCCGAATACTCGGAATGATAACCGCAGCGCTGACCATTTTTCTTCTTATGGCCAGCGTTTCCTACCTTTTCCACTGGAAGGAGGACATGAGCCTCATAGCAGGCCCGGTCGAAGCCATGGACGAAATCGGCAATTCCGCCGGCACCATGGGCATCCGGACCGGACATCTGCTGATAAGCGAGCTCTTCGGGCTCGGAAGCTTCTGCCTGCTTCTCATACTCGGTGCAGTGACGGTCAGGCTGCTGCTCGGCAAATGGCGCCGCCCGCTGGTGAAGACCGCGCTGACAGCCCTCTTCGGGACCTTCATATCGTCATTGTTCTTCGCATATTGCGGCAAGCTCGCCTCACTTGACGGCATCTTCGGAGGCGGACTCGGAGGACGCTGCGGCGCATTGGTCGTGGAATGGATGGAGAAGCTTTTCGGCACGGTGGTGAGCGGATGCTTCATCCTCGTGCTGATTGCGGTTTTCCTCGTCCTGTCGTCAAGGAAATTCAGCGTCTGGCTTGCATCTGTCGGCGAAGGCGGGGAGAAGGAAGCCGGAAAAGCGAAGCCGGTGCCCGCAGCCGGGCATGAACCGGAGCCCGAAACAGCTATGGAACCGGAGCCCGAACCCGAACCTGAACCCGAACCTGAACCCGAACCTGAACCTGAAAAGATTAAGGCCGCAGGCAAGGAGCCTGTGAATCCGGCGCCCGTCAAGCCCCAGGAAGGCGGGGACGGCGAAGAAGGCGACGGCGATTTCCAGATAATCAAGAACGGGACCCTCGACAGTTCGATAAAGGAGCTGAAGCCCATTGACAACCGTCTCGATCCTCCCGACGGACTGCCCTCGTACCAGGCTCCGTCCATAGAGCTTCTGAAAGACTACAGGAACTCCCGCCGCGAGGTTTCGACCGAAGAGCTGACCCGCAACAACAACAAGATCAGGGCGGCGCTGGCGAACTACAAGATACAGGTGACCGACGTGACGGCCGTGGTCGGCCCCACCGTGACCCTCTACAAGGTGAAGCCCGCCCCGGGAGTCAAGATCGCTGAAATCAAGAAGCTCCAGGAGGACATAGCGCTCTCGCTGAGCGCCAAGGGAGTGCGCGTGATCACCCTCTCGGATGCCGTGGGCATAGAGGTGGCAAACGACTACTCTTCGATAGTGCCCCTTAAGGCACTGCTCAACGACGACTCCTTCAGGAACAGCAAGGCCGAACTGCCGGTGGCGATAGGCTATACGATAACGCAGAAAGTCCGGGTGTTCGACCTGGCTGACGCTCCTCACCTGCTGATAGCCGGAGCCACGAAGCAGGGAAAATCCGTGGGCATCAATGTCATCGTGACTTCGCTGCTGTACAGCAAGCATCCTTCCGAGCTGAAATTCGTGTTCATAGATCCGAAGATGGTGGAGTTCTCATCATACAAGGAACTCTACAAGCACTATCTCGCCCTCCTGCCTGACGCCGGCTCGGACGAGGACGAGAAGAACTCCGCCATAGTCAAGACCCCCAAGAACGCCGAACGCGTGCTCAGGGCGCTGTGCATGGAGATGGACGCCCGCTACGAACTTCTCAGCGAGGCGGGAGTCAACAAAATCAGCCTATACAACGAGAAATACAAGGCGCGCAGGCTGCGTCCCGACCACGGACACAGATTCCTGCCCTACATCGTAGCGGTGGTGGACGAGTATGCCGACCTGACCATGTCGTCAAGTTCCACGCCTGAAGCCAAGGCCGCCAGCCGCAGCATCACCAACTCCATAATCAGGCTGGCCCAGAAGGGCCGTGCGGCGGGACTTCACGTGATTCTCGCGACCCAGAGGCCTTCAGTTGACGTGATTTCCGGAATAATCAAGAGCAACTTCCCGATGAGGATAGCCTTCAGGGTGGCTTCCAAGAACGACTCGATGACCATTCTCGACACGACCGGAGCGGAAAAGCTCATCGGACGGGGTGACATGCTGTTCTCGGCCGGCATCGACACCGAGCGCATCCAGTGCGCCCTTATAGAAGGCGACGAGATAGAATCCGTGACCGGCTTCATCGGAAGACAGACAGGCTACGGGAAGTGCTACAACACGCCGTATTATCTGCCTTCTCCCGACGAAGACTCGTCGGAAGGCGCCGGAGCCCTCAACATAGGCACCCTGGACGAACGTTTCGAAGAGGCTGCAAGGATGGTAGTGAGCACACAGAAGGGCTCGACCTCCGACATACAGCGGCGCCTGGGCATGGGCTACGCCAAGGCGGGGAGGGTCATGGACCAGCTGGAATCCGCAGGGATAGTCGGCCCACAGGAGGGCTCGAAGCCCCGTCAGGTGCTGATTTCGGACATCAACACTCTTGAAGAACTGCTGGAATCCCTCAGGAAATGAAAGCCTTGCTCACTCTAGGACTGGTTCTCTGCCTGCATGCGGGCTCCGCAGCCGCGCAGGACACTCAGGTGGAAGAAATCCTCGAAAGGGCGAAGACCGAAAGGGTCACGCTCAACTACTCCTGCAACATCTCGGAGCTGTCGCCCGTCAGAGTAAAGGGGAAGCTCATAGTGCAGGGCGACTGCTATTATGCCGAAGGCTACGGTATGCGCATATACTGCGACGGAGGCACCAGGTGGACCATAGACACCGGGGAAAGAGAGATTTATGTCGAGGATGCGGGAGGAATCGCCGAAATCCTGCAGTACAGGGACTCCGTGAGCAATCTCAAACTCTCGGACATCCGGTATTCGCCGCAGTCGGCGGACTCAGCCTTCAGTTTCGACACCTCCGCTCTGGATTCCTCCTGGGTCGTCACCGACCTCCGCGGCCTGTAGCTATGGTATGGCTATGCGGTAGGTCCTTCCGGACTTGTTGGTAAGCTTGTCGCTGCGCAGCCAGGGGTTGGCTTCCTTGACCGCCTTGTAGGTGGTGCCGTGCTCTTCGGCGAAATCCACGAGCTGGGTATGGGGCCGCTTACCGTCACGACCGTACGCGGAGGATTGTAGGGATACATGTCGGCGGGCGTGACGTCGAAGCCGAAGGCCGAGGGGTCGGCAAAGAGCATCTTCGCGGCAAGCAGTCGGAATATATAGCGCATGGTCTCCTCCGGCATCCAGAGCTCGAGCGCGCTGCTCTGTCTCTGGCTGTCCACGCGGCGGGCGATACCGTTCTGTCCGGCGTTATAGCTGGCTGCGGCAGTAATCCAGTCGCCGAACTTCCCGTACGCCTCCTTGAAATACTCGCAGGCGGCCACGGTCTCCTTCTCCACATTGAAGCGTTCGTCCACTTCGGAGCTGACCTCCAGTCCGTGGGACTGGGCCGTCGACTTCATTATCTGCCAGATGCCGGCCGCACCGGCGCCGGAGACCGCCTTAGGGTCAAGATTGCTCTCTATGGCCATCAGATACTTGAAGTCGTCGGGTACGCCCTGGGCCTCCAATATGGGTTCGACAATCTTGAAATAGCGCGCCGAGCGCTTGAGCACCAGGGTCGTGTTCGTGTGCATGTAGGTGAACGAAATGAGCTCCCTGTCCATGCGCTCATAGAAATCAGGGCGGTCAAAACGGACAGTGTCCCCGGCGAACACCACGTATTCCGGCACGGCAGGAGTCTTGGGGTGCAGAGAGCCGGGAAGGAATACGGACTGGGCGGACAGACCGGGCGCCGCCAGCGAACCGAGCAGGACGCAAAGCAAGAACTTGATCATCATATAAACGTACATTTGTCTTCAAACACATACCATACTATTCCGGCCTTCAGCCTGTAGCCGAGGGCCTTGTACAATTCGGCATAGCCCCGCACCTGGGCGACATGCGCAGGGTGCCCGGCGCCGAACTTGTAGTCTATTATCACCACCCCGTCCGGAGTGAAGACCACCCTGTCGGGTCTGGACTCGCTTCCGTCAGCCGCTATCAGGCTGCGCTCCCGGCATACCTTCATCCCGGAGGAGAACCACTCCGAATGTGCAGCTATGCGGCTGTGCAGCAGCTGCGACGCTTCCCGACCAGTATCAGGATTGAGTTTTCCCTCCGCCACGGCGCCGGCCACGGCCGTGTCCACATCGTCCTCGGTCAGGATTCCCGAGAGTATTTCATGCAGGACTATTCCGTTGACCCTGGGGGATGCCTCGTCTCCGAAGAAGTCGGAGGCCTCGGAAGAAGGGACAAGCCTCCTGTCGAGAGGGATCGAAGGATAGGAGGCCGCGAAATCAAGGCATACGGACTCCTCCCTGCGCTTCATGGAAGTGAAATCATAGGGAGCGGTACCGTAGACGGACTCCTCGTTCCCTCCCGCAAAGGCGTACAGAAAATCGCTCATCCTCTTATATTCCGGCTTCCCCTTGGCCAGGCCCTCGCGGAGCGTCTTCGTCGGAGTGGCGGCAATCACATGCAGGCTCCTGACCGCCCTGGTCAGCGCCACGTAGAATATGTTCATGTTGTCGACCAGCTGCCTGCGCCTCTCCTCGGCGTATGCGTCCGCGAAACAGCTTTCGTCCACGCTGCCGCCGAGCTGGACCGGATAGATTCCTTCAAGCACCCTGTCGAGCCCGCTGTCCCCCGCCTCCAGCCGGCACCAGCGGATTCCGGGCTTATACAGACCGACCTTGTCGGCATACGGGAAGATGACATGGGGAAACTCCAGGCCCTTGGCCTTGTGTATGGTCATTATGCGCACCGCAGAGGCATCGTCGGGAGAAGCTATGTGCAGGTCACTCTCATCCCAGTGCTTCAGAAACGCCCGGAGGTTGTTGCCGTAGAGCGTAGTCCAGTTCTGCACGTCGTCCATGAAGGCCTGGATGAACAGAGTCTCGCCTTCGGACGAATCTTCCGGACGGGAGCTGCGCAAAGAGCGCAGCAGGAATTCGCAGAAATCCACGAGCGAGTGGCATCCCGGAGGGAAGTCCACCGCCAGGGAATCCGAGATGAAGCGGCTGATTTCGTCTTCCGGATCGTCATAGGAGCGCATCAGGGCGACGAGTCTGCGGACGGTGAGCGAGGCGCTGACGCTGAGGGAATCGTCGGAAATGACCGAAATCCCCTTTTCTATCAGATACGTCGCGACCTCGGAGCCCTGTCTGTTGCCGCGCACCAGTATCGCTATGTCGCCGGGCATGGCTCCCGCTTCTAGAGCCGAAGAGATTGAATCGCAGACCGCCTGGAGCTGGTCATCGCAGAAGCTCAGCCGCACGAAACCGTCCTGCGAGTCATCGCTCTGCGGAATCTGGCGAACGTCAGAATATATGCCCTCCAGGCCGAATTCCGCAGCTGCGGCGGTGAAGAAACGGTTGTTGAAATCCACGATGGCCCTGCAGCTGCGCCAGTTGCACCCGAGAGTCTCCACCTCGGCCGAGGGGAACTCCTCGCAGACCTTGCGGCCCAGAAGGTTCCAGTCAGAATTCCTGAACCTGTAGATGCTCTGCTTTACGTCGCCGACTATCAGATTTCCTCCGCCCCTGGATTCACTTTCACGGAGCAGCGGCAGGAAATTCTCCCACTGGATGTTGGAAGTGTCCTGGAACTCATCGAGCAGGAAGCTTTCATATCTGACCCCGAGCTTCTCGTAGACGAAGGGGGCGTCGGAACCGTTGATTATGTCGCGGAGTATCGTATTCGACTCGTCGAGGCTCATCACGTTCTTTTCCTTGAGCAGGGCGTCGAACTCCCTGTAGAACTCCCCGGCCAGGCCGAGGCTGAACACGAGCCTGCTCACTATGAACGCCGTCACGTAAGCCTTGTAGCGGCTGTCCCTGATTTCCGCCAGCTCGGGGTTCTTCTTCAGCAGCGTCTTCTTGTTGGAGAAGTTTATCATCTCCCCCGGCCTGGCGGAAATGCCGTACGGGGCCACGGCCTCGCTGAAGCTGCGAATGACCTCATTGCAGACCCTGCGAATCTCCGAAAGCCTTTCCTTGCCGAAAGCCTTCGAATCCTCTATTCCGAGAGCCTCCGCAAGCTCCCTGTGCTCCTCGGACTTCAGCAGCTTGCCCATGGCGTAGAGGCTTTCCTCCACGCTGAGCTTTTCGCCCTGCTCCAGGCCGGCGCCCACGCTGCCGTTGATCCAACCTATCACTTCCGCCTTGTCCTCCGTAAGCGAATCGAGGATGCGGTCCATCGCCTCCCTTATCAGGGAATCCCTGTCCAGCTCGATCTGATAGTCCGCGAACTGGCCTATTTCGCGAGAAAAGGCCTTGAGCGTCTGCTGGAAGAAACGGTCTATCGTGCTGACCGCGAATGCTCCGTAGTCATGGAGCATGTTGAGCAGGACTTCCTTCGCGGCCGGATCGGACGCCGCACGGCGGTGCAGGTCGCCGACAATCCTGCCCTTCATCTCCGCCGTGGCCTTGTTGGTGAAGGTCACCGCCAGCACATGGCGGTACTGACGCGGATCGCGGCTTCCCAGGATGAGTTCCAGATATGTTTTGGAAAGATTGTATGTCTTGCCCGAACCGGCACTCGCCTTCAGTATCTTCATCGTCCGCAGATGGTCTTGAAATCACACATTTCACAAGTACGCGCATCTTCGGTCCTCCTGAAGGGCACCGAAGTGTCGGAAAGTTCACCGAGCAGGGCGTCGAGCCTTCCGGCCATCAGGGAGTTGAAGTGCGGATTCAGCTCCACGCTCTCGACGGGCTTCACGAAGAGACGGCTCGTCTGATAGATGGAATTGACTATCCGCTTCCCCGAGGCGGCTTCCGGGGATATGCCCTTGCCGTCAGCCGGAACCCCTTCCGTAAGCAGCCTGTCATAGAGATAGAGTTGCAGAGCGATGTTCGGGCGCTTGCCGTTGTCGCTTCCGAACAGCTTTTCCACCACCTTCTCCGCATTGTCCTCGTCTATCAGGAAATCATCGTCGCTCACCCTGCCGGTCTTGTAGTCTACAATGCGCAGTTCGCCCGGGGTGAGGCTGTCCAGCCTGTCGATGAAGCCGACGAAGCTGAATCCGCCTATCTTCATCCGGCGCCTGTGCTCGAGCCCGAGTATGCGCAGGCTGTCCTTTCCGAGCGAATCCAGCAGCTCGATGTCCCTTCTGACCACCTGAAGCGCATAGCGGCGTATCATGTCCTCGTAGATCAGATTCTTGCCCGCGACCTCGAAAGTGTTGAGCTTGTCCATGATGAGGCTCCGCACCTTTTCCTTTATGCGGTCGCCCTTGAGCAGGGATTTCAGATACGGCGCGGTCAGCACTCCGCCTTCCACGGTATACAGCTCCTGCATTGCCTGATGGAAGACAGAGCCTATCTGGCCTGAATCCAAGGCGTCTCCGGCCTCGTCCGGCTTGGCAAGCCCCCTGACGCAATGGTAATAGAACTTCACTGGGCAATTGAGGTAGTCCTTCAATGTCGAAGCTGAAAGTGTGGCCCCGCGTATGGTGCGCACGTCATCCTCCGTCTTAGGTATCTCCGCATCGGCGGCGCGGCCCGTTATCGGAGCCTTGGCGACGAAGCGCCTGAGCTTCAGACCGTAGACCAGCTCAAGCTGCCTGATGTAGCGGCTCTCCTCCCCGCTGTTCACGCCTTCGGTCCTCAAGTCGAACAGCAGCCATACCCTGGAGGCTCTCTGTATCATACGGTAGAAGTAATATGCCCACACGGCGTCCTGATATTCGTAGGTAGGCAGCCCGAAACCGCGCCGGAGCTCGGGCGGAATGAAAGAGGACGCCACGTTGCGCCTGGGGAAGACACCTTCGTTGCAGCTCAATATCACCAGGTTATCGAAATCCAGGGCGCGCGTCTCCAGCGGCCCCATAATCTGGAGCCCGTTGAGCGGCTCTCCCCTGAAAGGGACGGAAATCGCGGCCGCAAGACTATTCAGCAGGCGGAAATAGCTGGACGGCATGAGCTCCAGCCTGAAAGAGCGGAGACTTTCGACCAGCCGGCAGTATTCCCTGGCGAAATCCAGCTCCACCGCCATCTCCTCCGAACCAATGAGACGCCCGGCCAGGAACTTCACCATCTCCATCTGGTAGTCCTGTAGCATGGCCACCGCATTGGCATCGGCTTCCGCAGGTTTCTTCGCGACGGCGCGGAAGACGTGCCTGAAAAGTTCGGTGGACTGCAGCTGCTCCTCGCCTATATAATAGCCGGCATCCTTCCTGATTGCCGCTGCGGCCTCCCTGTCCTCGTCGGCCGAAACCGCCCGGAAGACGCTGTCGGCGAATATGGCCCTCACGCTCTCGCGGTAGAAATACCATTTCCCGTCCTTCTCGCGCAGGTGCATCTGCAGCGCCGACACGTTGTTCATCAGGGACCACAGACCTCCGGAGTTCATGGGGCAACCCATGGTCACGTTGATGTCGGCGATCTCCTGCGGTATGGAGTTCAGCACCGGCAGCAGAAGCTTCTCGTCCGGAAGCACCACCGCCGTTTCGATGCCGTGCGCGCCCAGCTCGCGGAATATCGCCGGTAGCTGTTTCGCCTGGCCGGTCGCGGAAGGTATGCTGAGCACATTCACCTGAGGTACGCCAAGGCCGTCGGCGTCAAGTTCGAAAGCCTGGGGGAACTCCTCCAGGTTGGCCGACATGAAGAACGATGAGCGGTTATGGGGGTCGCGGATCATATCGCTGCCGTAGTCCCAGCAGAATTCGGCCATGCCGGCGTTGCGGAGCCTGCGCATCAGCAGCTTTTCGCACTCGTTCAGGGCGTTCAGGCCCACGAACACGAACTTGCCCACGTCCGGGAAGCCTTCCGCCACCACATCGGCGGCCGGGCTGTTCCGCAAGCGTTCGGCGAGCTCCCGGTAGACCTGCCCTTCGTATGAAAGGCCCTTCGAGCGCAGCCTCTCCCCGAACGAACGGTAGAGCGGCAGCAGTATGTCCCATATCTTGCGGAACTCATCCTTGTAGCGGCCTCCCGTCCTGAAGTGCGACACGAAACGGTTTATCGCCTCCAGCTGCCTCTCGTCCAGATACTCATAGCCGTCCTGCATCCCCCGGAACTCCGCCACGTTGGCGAACAGGGCTTCGGGGCGCACGAGATACTTGTCCACGTCGTTGAAGTCCGAAAGCAGGACTCCGCCCCAGAATATGAACTCATCGAGGGTCTCATGCGAGGGGTTCAGTTCACGGTAGCATTCGTAAAGCTCCAGCAGCAGCGCCACCTGGCCTGCCGGAGCGGCGCCCGTGAGACGGTAGAAGAAATCGTTCATCGTGTAGAGCTCGGGCATGAGCATGGGCCTGCGCATCCCCGCAGCGCACTCCTTGAGATATTTGCGGAAGAACACCACGGCGCGACGGTTCGGCAGCACGAAGCAGTATCCGTCCTGCATTCCCCCGGAACAGTAGTGTTCCGCCACCTGTCTGAGAAACGCCTTCATTCGTCCGCTGCGGTTTCATCGTCATGCTCGCCGTCCAGACCTTCGGCCAGCTCCCTGGGTATGATCGACTCCCTGCCTTCAACCATGCGGCCTCCGCTCTTTATCCTGGCCCTCGAGCGCTTCGGGGCCAGCTTCAGCCTTTCCAGTTTGTCGATTTTCCTTATCACCGACTGCTGCGAATCGGTCAGGGCCCTCCGGGAATCGGAATACGCCTTGCCTGTCTTGTCCAGAAGCTCCCCTACCTTCACGTAGGACTCCATCCAGTTGTTCAGCTGCCCCATGAGCTCGGAGGCGGCATCGTAGACTTTCTGGATATTCTTCTCCTGGTCGTGCTGCTTCCAGCTCATGAGTATCATGTTCAGAACTATCATGAGGTTCATCTGGCTGACGATAAGCACCCTGGCGTCCTTCGCCCGCTGCCAGAGCAGAGGAGCCTCCTCCAGCATCAGACGGAAAGCCCCCTCCATCGGAATGAACATCACGTTGAAGTCAACCTTTTTCCTGTCATCGTCGATATAGGAGGTGTAGTCCTTGGTCTTGAGCTCGTCGATATGCCTGGCGACGCTCGCCACATGCTCCTTGGCCCAGCGCTTCCTGTCCTCGACCTTGTCGGCGTTGACGTAGTTCATATATGCGTTCAAGCTGACCTTGGAGTCTATAATCAGCTCGGTGTCATCGGGATAGTAGATTATCACGTCAGGAATCATCGTGGCTCCGCTGTCGCTCTTTATCTCTCTGCCGCCCGCATCGCGTATCACGCCCTGCGTCCTGAAATGGACGCCCTCCTCCAGCCCGGAGCTCCTGAGCAGGTCAACGAGCAGCATCTCGCCGAAATCCCCCTGGACCTTGGAATGGCCGGTCAGGGCGTTCGCCAGATTCCTCGCCTCTTCGCTGACGCTCTGCGATTTCTCCATCAGCGCCTTTATCATCTCGCGCATCGACGCTTCCTGTGCGGCGGCCTTCTCCTGCCCCGTGCGCATCACGGCGTCGAACTCCCCGAATTTTTCCTTTATCGGCTTGAGCAGCTCGGTGATTGACTCGGCGTTCTGCCGGCGCAGCCCGGCGCTGTTCTGCTCGGAAAGCAGCCTGAACGACTCCTCCATCTGCTTGCGCTGGCTCTCGAACGCCTTCTTCCTCTCCTCGTCAATCATAAGCCTCGCCTCCGCCCTCTGCTCCTCAAGGGCCTTGAAGGTCTCTTCCTGGGATTTCAGGCGGGACTCCAGCACGGCTTTCTCATTGGCAAGGGCCGCCTTCTGCTCGGAAACGGCAGCCTTCTCGGCATTTGCCGCCGAGAGTTTCCTTATGCAGATGATGACCGCGACCAGAGCCGTAAACGCCACCGCCGCAAGCACAAACACTACTGTCTCCATATCATTTCTTCACTATTATCCTTTCTATCCTGTGAGGCACGGACGTGAGTATCTCGTAAGGGATGGTGCCGAGTATGCCGGCCAGTTCGCTGATTGTCGGGTCCTTGCCGAAAATCGTCACCGTGTCGCCGGCTTTGACCCCGAGACCGCTCACGTCAAGCATGCACATGTCCATGCAAATGTTGCCTATGGTAGGGGCGCGATGGCCGTTCACGCAGAAGCTGGCGGCTCCGCAGCCCAGATGCCTGTCGATTCCGTCAGCATAGCCGACCGGAATCGTGGCCGTCTCCATGCCTTCCCCGGTCACCCGGCCCCTGCGGCCGTAGCCCACGGTGTCGCCCGGACGGAGCTTCTTGACCTGAAGCACCTTGACCTTCAGCGAAGCCACGGGGTCGAGACTGACTCCGGGCAAGGCGCTGATGCCGTAGATGCCTATTCCGAGACGTACCATGTCGAACTGGTATTGGGGGAAGCGTTCGATTCCGGCGGAATTCAGGATATGCCAGAGCGGCCTGTAGCCGATGGCCGCACCCAGTTCTTCCGCACCCTCGCGGAAAAGCCGGATTTGCGAAAGGGTGAATTCATCCTCGGCAGGATCTTCGGCGGCCGCAAGGTGGGAGTATACCGACTTCACCCTGACCTCGTCATGGGCTTTCAGGAAGGCCTCCAGGGCGGGCAGCTCGTCGGGCATGAAGCCTAGACGGTGCATGCCGGTATCGAGCTTGATGTGCACCGGCCAGGATTTCAGGCCGCGCTCCCTCAGGGTTCGGCACAAGGCCTCGAGCGTGTAGAGATTCGGGATGCCGGGTTCGAGCCTGTAGTCGATTATCTCGGGAAAGAAGTCGGTTCCGGCGGTGAGCACCAGTATCGGCAGAGAGATTCCGTTGCGCCTGAGCTCCACCCCTTCGACAGGCAGGGCCACTGCAAGGTAGTCGGCCCCTTCCGCCTGGAGCATGGAGGCGAATTCCACGGCTCCGTGGCCGTAGGCGTTAGCCTTCACGAGCACGAGCAGCCTGGTGGAAGGCTTCAGCAGGGAGCGGAAATATCTATAGTTGTTCCGGCTGGCCGGGACGCTGAGTTCCAGCCGGGAGAAATCGTTTTCGTTGTTCATCTTGTCAGTCAGACTGAATCCTGACAAAGATACGAAAATTATCGCTTGACTCGTTTCTGTCGCCATGTTGCGGGCGGAGCTCCCGGCAGTCTGTATCGGCAGCTTTGCAATCCGCCCCAACTGGAGCCCTCTGTAGCACATTCGGACGCAACCGGGGCCAAACGCAGGGCAGGCTGACCTGAACAAAGGCCAGCCTGCTCCGTATCTTTATGGACTGCTGCGGATTAGAAGCGGTCCTCGGATGAAACGGTGAGTTTCTTACGACCATGAGCGCGGCGGGAAGCAAGAACCCTGCGTCCGTTGGCTGTGCTCATACGCTCACGAAAGCCATGCTTGTTGACTCTCTTGCGGTTGGAAGGTTGATATGTCCTTTTCATTATTCTATTTTTTTAATTTTCTCAAAAACGGGAGGACAAAGGTAATCTTTTCCGATTTCAATTACAAATTTTTCTGTGAAATAATCATTTTCAAGCCATTCGGATATGCACCACTTCCTGACCTGACCGGTGCCGACATGGTATTTCACGCAGAATTCATCGATTTCCGAGTCCACGTCCCCACCCTTCAGGAACAGCATGCCACGGCGGAAACGGCCCTTCACCCAGGGCCAGAAGTTCACCAGCGAAGTCACCGCCCGGGAGACAACCCAGTCAAACTCCCCGGGCACGGCTTCAGCCCTCGCGTTCACGCAGGACACATTCTCCAACCCCATGGATTCCGCTACCGAGCGCGCCACAAGTATCTTCTTGCCTATCGAGTCGCAGAGCGTGAAATCCACCGAAGGGAACTCCATGGCCAACGGTATCCCCGGAAAGCCTCCTCCGGTCCCCACGTCGAGCACGCGCGTCCCTGCCGGCCATCCGTCCGGACCGTAGAAACGCCTGACGTATTCCGCGACAGCAAGGGAATGAAGTATATGATGCTCGTAGACATTGTCTATGTCCTTGCGCGAAATCACGTTGATTTTCGCATTCCACTCCCTGTAAAGCCCCACGAGCCTGCCGTAATCATTCCCAGTCATTTTCATCCTCGGTCTTCATGTTGTCAATCAATGCCTTGGCCCTGCGTATCCGGGTACGCACGGTATTCAGGGCCATTCCCGTCTCCTCGGCGATCTCCTTGTACTGCAGCCCCTCTATGAGACGCCGCCGGGCTATGTCGCGGTAGAGTTCCGGAAGCGCCTCTATGTAGTGCTCCAGCTTCTCCTCGTCCTCGTCCTTGATTATGCTCTCCAGCGGAGTGGACTCCCCGTCGCCCATATTGTCGATTACCGCGACCCTCGCCTCGCCGTCGTCTATCGACACGAACTTGCGTTTGGCCCTCTCTTCGACCTCAAGGGTATCCAGCGCCGTATTGCGCGCAATGGCCCTGAGCCAGGTCGAGAACTTGCTCTTCGACGGGTCGTAGCTGCCTATCTGCCTGAAGGCCTTCTCGAAGCTTCGGGAACAGATGTCGTCGATGAAGAAAGCGTCATACTGCTTCATCACCATGCCTGCGAGATAGGCCTTTAGAGACTCTATGTTCGTGTCCCAGAGCTCGGTGAAGGCGGCGCCGTCCCCTATTATCGCCCTCCTGACCAGTTCGTCAATGGGCTTCAAGCCAGTTTTTTCCATAATTGCATTCCACGGTCAAGGGTACTGTCAGTCCTATCACATTCTCCATTTCCTTCACCAGCAGGCCGCGCACGGCCTCTATCTCAGCCTCCGGCACCTCCAGCAGCAGTTCGTCGTGTATCTGGAGGACCATGCGCGAGCTGAATCCGCCCTCCCTGAGGCTGCGGTCAACCCTGTTCATGGCGAGCTTGATTATATCGGCGGCCGTACCCTGGATGGGCGCGTTCACCGCATTGCGCTCGGCCAGGGCGCGCACCGTGGCGTTGTTCGAATTGAGGTCGGGGACATATCTCCGTCTGCCGAACATGGTCTCCACGAAACCGTCCTCCCTCGCCCTGGCCAGGGTGGAATCAATGAAGCCGCGTATCGAAGGGAAGGAGGCGAAATAGTCATCGATGATTCCCTTGGCCTCCTGCCGCGAGCAGTGAAGCCTCTGGCTGAGTCCGAAGGACGACATGCCGTACATTATGCCGAAATTGACCGTCTTCGCCACCCTGCGCCTCTCGGGGGTCACGTCTTCAAGCGCGACTCCGAAAATCCTCGCGGCGGTAGCCGAATGTATGTCGTGCCCCGCCCTGAAGGCCGAAACCAGATGCTCGTCGCCGCTCAGGTGGGCCATTATCCTCAGCTCTATCTGGGAATAGTCCGCCGACATCATCACGCTGTCAGGACTTCCCGCTACGAACGCCCGGCGTATCTCGCGGCCCTGGTCGCTGCGCACCGGTATGTTCTGCAGGTTGGGATTGGACGACGAAAGCCGCCCGGTGGAGGTCAGAGTCTGGTTGAAAGTGGTGTGCACCCTTCCGTCACGGGGCGATACGTAGCCAGCGAACGGCTCAATATAGGTGGAAAGCAGCTTGCGCAGTCCGCGGTAGTCCAGGATGAGCCCGATCACGGGACTGCGGCCGGCGAGCTCCTGCAATGTCCTCTCGTCGGTAGGCCAGTTGCCGGTCCTGGGTTTCTTCGCTCCGGGGTCGAGCTTCATCTTCTCATATATCAGCACGCCTATCTGCTTGGGGGACGCGACGTTGAGTTCTGGGTCGCCGGCGATTTCCCGGACCGCCGCCTCCTTCTCCAGCATCTCCCTGCGCAGCCCGTCGGCGAAGTCCTTCAGGGAATCGAGATCCACCTTCACTCCGGCGCGCTCCATGCGGGAGAGTACCGGGAGCAGGGGCTCCTCTATCTCGTCGTACAGCCTGCGCATCCCCTCGGTGCGGTCAATCTCCGCATTCAATGCGTCAGCAAGCGGCAGCACGGCTGCGGTCTCCAGCACCATGTCGCGCCCGCTTCCGGCGGGAGCTTCATCGAAAAGGCTGGCGGTTTCCTCGGGATCTGACCCGCCAAGATCGGCGCCGAGATAGCTTTTCACCAGCTTGCCGAAGTCATGTCCGCTCTCCGGGTTCAGCAGGTAGTGCATGAGTTCGGTGTCCTCCAGCCTGCCGCGCAGCTCGATGCCGAGTCCGGCCAATGCGTTCATCTGTGCCTTCAGGCCATAGCCGGCCTTGGTCACGGAAGCGTCCTCCAGCACGGCGCGGAACTCCTCGGGAGCCCCTTCGGCGCATTTCCCGTCTGCCACGGCATAAAGCCTCCCTTCATGGAGGTTCACGGCGACCCTCTTTCCGGAAATCTCCCCGGGGGCGGCCTTCAGCGGCACCGGGATTCTGTTCTCCGTAACTGACGGAGCCCCTCCGGAGACATGCACATCGGAAATCTTCGCCAGAAGCCTTTTCAGCGAGGGGAACTCATATTCGTCCATCAGAGCCTCAAGTTCACGGGTGCGTACCATTCCGAGCCGCATGTCGTCTATATTCACTTCCAGAGGCACGTCCGTCCTTATGGTGACCAGCTCTCTTGAAAGGGCTATGTGGTCCTCGGCCGCACGGAACAATTCCTGCTGTCTGGAGGTAAGTTCGGCCAGATGAGCGTATATGCCCTCGACGCTGGAATAGCGGGCCAGCAGCTTCGCGGCCCCGACGGGGCCTATGCCCTGCACTCCGGGGACGTTGTCCGAAGAATCACCGCAGAGCGTGAGTATGTCCACGACCTGGGCCGGGGAGGATATTTTCCATTTCCCGCAGACTTCCGCCTCTCCGAGAATCTCGTTGTCGGAGCCGGACTTGCCGGGCTTGTACTGCAATATGTGCGGGCCGACAAGCTGGCCGTAATCCTTGTCCGGAGTGACAATGTAGACGTCCAGTCCGTCGGTGGCGAAACGGACGGCCGCCGAACCTATCACGTCGTCGGCCTCGTAGTCCGGAACCATGAGCACCGGGATGTTCATCGCCCCGACTATTCCGCGGAGGGGTTCTAAAGCGTCAATCACCAGCTGCGGGGTCTCCGTGCGGTTCGCCTTGTATTCCGGGAAAAGCCGGTTGCGGAAAGTCCCCCCGGGAGGGTCGAAGCTCACCGCCAGATGGCTGGGCTTCTCCCTGTCTATCAGCTCCAGCAGATATTTCGTGAAGCCGAAGAGTATGGAGGTGTCCACCCCTCTGGAATTGACTATGTGCCTGCCCAGGAAGGCATAGTACATCTTGAAGATGAGCGCATGTCCGTCTATCAGGAAAAGTTTCATCATTCGGAATTTTACGGAAGGCAAATATGAAACTTTTTCACGAGAGTTTCAAGCTAGGCCAGCGCTTTCTTCACCGCCGCCGCCCAGGCCGCGCGGGACTCGTTCATCCTGTGCTCCGAAGCCCTGCGGGAGAAGCGCCTGCCGGACTCCCAATGGTCCTTCAGCTCTTCCAGCGACTTCCACACCCCAACACCCAGTCCGGCCATGTAGGCCGCACCCAGGGCGGTGACTTCCGAAATCGACGAACGTATGACCTCCGTCCCGAGTATGTCGGCCTGGAACTGCATCATGAGGTCATTGCGCGAAGCCCCGCCGTCGACCTTCAGCTCGGAAATGAGTATTCCGGCATCCCTTTCCATGGCCGCCACCACATCCATGGTCTGGAAGGCTATGCCCTCAAGGGCGGCCCTGGCTATATGGGCGGCGGTCACCCCCAGCGTCAGGCCGACTATGGTGCCGCGCGCATTCGGATCCCAGTAAGGGGCTCCCATGCCCGTCAATGCAGGAACGAAATACACTCCTCCGCTGTCCGGAACCGAAGTGGCCAGATCCTCGATTTCCGAAGAGTCCCTGATGATGCCGAGACCGTCCCTGAGCCAGCGGACCACCGCTCCGGCGACGAAGATGCTGCCTTCGAGGGCATAATCCACCCTGTCCCCTATTTTCCACGCGACCGTGGTCAGCAGGCGGTTCTCGGAGAACACGGGCTTGTGGCCGCAGTTCATGAGAAGGAAACAGCCGGTGCCGTAGGTGTTCTTCACCGCCCCCTCCTCCACGCACATCTGTCCGAAGAGCGCCGACTGCTGGTCGCCGATGATGCCCGCAATCGGGATGCTGCGGCCCTGTACCTGGGTCTCGCCTATGATTCCGGAGGAGTCGCAGACCTCGGGCATCATGGACTCGGGGATGCCGAAGAAATTCAGCAGCTCGCTGTCCCACTGCAGGGTGTTGATGTTGAAGAGCATAGTCCTGGAGGCGTTGGTGACGTCGGTCACATGCACCTTGCCCCCAGTGAGGTTCCAGACCAGCCAGGAATCCATGGTGCCGAAGCGCAGCCGTCCCGCGCGGGCCTTGGCCATCGCGCCGGGGACGTTGTCGAGCATCCAGCGTATCTTGGTCGCGCTGAAATAGGCGTCCACTATCAGCCCTGTCTTCTGCCTTACCATCTCCTCGAGCCCGTGGGCCCTGATCTGGTCGCAGTATTCGGAAGTGCGCCTGTCCTGCCAGACTATGGCGTTGCAGACAGTACGGCCGGTGAGGGCGTCCCAGACTATGGTGGTCTCGCGCTGGTTGGTCAGTCCGATTGCGGCGATTTCAGCCTCGCCGGCAGCGGCGACGGCCTCGTTGAGCACGGAACGCACAGAAAGCCAGATTTTCATCGCATTCTGCTCCACCCATCCCTGACGCGGGAAGAGCATGGTCGTCTCGCGCTGGAAGCATGAGACCTCCCTGCCTTCAGTGTCGAAAAGTATGGCCTTCGAGCTGCCGGTACCCTGGTCCAGGGCCAAGATATATCTCTCCATATCCTGCAAACTTACACAATTTCTCCGAAGTCTTTGGCCGCAATCGCAAAATCTTGATATTTTTGCATATATGAAGACCCTGAAACTCAAATCACCCGCCGACGGCCTGGAGCTGTCGGTGCTGGTGCGTGAAGCCGACGGCCCCTCCATGCGCACCGTCCAGCTCGTGCACGGAATGTGCGAGCACAAGGAGAGATACATTCCTTTCATGGACTTTCTTGCGGCCCACGGCTGCACCTGCGTCATCCACGACCACCGGGGCCACGGAGCCTCCGTCAGGCAGCCCGAGGACCTGGGCTACATGTACAAGGGCGGATGGAAGGCGATGGTCGAGGACATAGCCGCAGTGGCGGAATGGACCGCAGCCAACTTCCCGGGACAGGAGCACAGCCTGCTGGGGCACAGCATGGGCTCGATGGCAGTGCGCTCCTTCGTCAAACGGCACGATGACATGGTGGACAGGCTGTTCGTGGTCGGCTCCCCGAGCGACAACCCGGCCAAGGGCGCAGGAAAGTTCCTCGCCGGCTGCATATCGCTGTTCCGGGGCGAGAGGCACAGACCGGCCCTGCTCCAGAAACTCAGCTTCGGCAGCTACAACAAGCCTTTCAGGGATGAAGGCTGGCACAGCGCCTGGGTATGCTCCGACAAGACCATACTCGAGGAATACCATAACGACCCTCTCTGCCAGTTCCGCTTCACCGCGAACGGATTCTCCAACCTGATGGGCCTGATGCAGGACTGCTATTCCGCCAGGGGATGGAAGCTCTCCAATCCCGGACTTCCGGTCCACTTCCTCTCCGGGGCGGACGACCCCTGCATGATTTCGGAAGCCGACATGGACAAGGCGGTGGAGCTGATGAAGAAGGTCGGCTATTCTTCCTCCGACCTGAAGCTCTACCCCGGCATGCGCCACGAGATACTCAACGAAAGCGGCAAAGAGGCCGTATGGAACGACATACTCGGAATGCTGGCATGAACGATGACGAAAGATACATGCGCGAGGCCCTGAGGGAGGCGGAGGCCGCCGGAGCGGAAGGCGAGATTCCCATAGGCGCGGTGGTGGTCTGCCGGGGCAGGATCATCTCCCGGGGGCACAACATGACCGAGCGCCTGCACGACCCCAGCGCCCATGCCGAGATGATCGCACTCACGGCCGCGACGGCCGCCGTGGGCGGAAAATATCTGACCGACTGCACCCTCTATGTGACCGTGGAGCCCTGCCCCATGTGCGCGGGAGCCCTCAACTGGGCGCAGCTGGGCGCGCTCGTCTACGGTGCCGACGACCCCAAACGCGGCTGCTCGCTGTTCAGCCCTCCGCTGCTGCATCCCCGGACCGAAGTCCGCAAAGGCGTGCTCGCGGACGAATGTTCCGACCTTGTCAGCCGCTTCTTCCGCAGCCGCCGCTGAACCGGGCGCGCGCGTAGCAAATAACCCGGCACGGAAAACTACTTTTTTGTTAAAAATCGCGCGCGTCCGTAATCTTCGCTTAACGGCATTTAACATTTTTATATCAATCCGTTAAAATCCAGTTCACAACTGCGCCATACTTTTGCACCCGGAAAAACGAGTGATTTGAAGTATGGTCAGTAGAATTATGACAGCGTTCGCTGTCGCGGCGGCTTTGTTTTCATTTCCGGCTGAAAGGCTCCACGCGGAAAACCTCCAGAATACAGAAGAGGGCATCAAAGGTACGATAGTCGACCTGGTGACAGGAGAAACCCTCATCGGTGCGGCCATTCTCATCGAAGGGACGACCGAAGGCGCGGTAACCGACCTCGACGGAGCCTACATCCTGCCTCTCGGCGCAGGGAGCTACGACCTGTCAGTCTCCTATATAGGATACAAGACCCTGAGCCTCGACGTGACCCTCAACCCCGACGGCAGCGGAACCGTGGAGACCGGAGACCCGACTTCCGTGGCATACGGCGAAGGCGGCCTGACAATCTACCTCGAGCCCGACAACGAAGCCCTCGAGAACGCGGTGGTCACCGCGAGGAAGAACCTCGAAACCCTGCAGGCCCTGCAGAACGAGAGGATAATGTCCGGCTTCGCCATCGAGAACATGGGAGCCAGGGAGATGAGCATAAAGGGCATCTCCAACGCCCAGGAAAGCGTAGCCAAGCTGTCCGGCATCTCGATTGCCAGCGCCGGCCAGCTGATAGTGCGCGGACTCGGCGACAGATACAGCACCACCACTCTCAACGGACTGCCGATAGCCTCGCCCAACCCCGACAACAAGCTGATTCCCCTCGACATATTCCCCTCGTCGACAATCCAGAACATCACGGTGAGCAAGGTCTACGAGGCCAGCTCCTTCGCCGACTATTCCGGGGCGCACGTGGACATCAGCACCAAGGAGGGAACCGACAGCGATGACTTCCTCAACATTTCCTTCTCCAGCGGCGGATATTTCCACACGCTCTCAAGCGGCTTCTACAGGATGGACGGCAGGAGCCTGTTCCTTACACCCAGACTCGACCCCGCAATCAGGGATATGAGCGCTTCGGAGTTCGAGGACTATTCCCGCAGCAAGGACGTTTTCAGGACCAGCTTCCGCACTTTCGAGAGGAAACCCCTCCCCGACCTCAACGGAAGCATAGGACTGGGCAGGAATTTCAAAGTGGGCGGCCAGACGCTCAGCGTACTCGCATCGGCAAGCATCAAGACCGGCGACGAGACCATGACGAACGCGTTCTACAGGACCTACGAAGCAAGTTCCGAGGGCAACCTCAAGAGCGACTACAACTACGACAGCTATAAGCAGAAGATAGACATCGCCGCGCTTCTGGACTTCGACTACACCCTCAGGGAGAGCGACAACATAGGCTTCACGGCCTTCTTCGCACGC
>OHQT01000004.1_pt1 | contig 175016 bp, 139 predicted proteins | sample 1578221 | NCBI WGS metagenome assembly OHQT01 (sample SAMEA3879547, study PRJEB24766) | human gut metagenome | biome: human-associated habitat; feature: feces | place: USA | collected 1985/1987
AAAGTTTTTATGTTAAAATGTTCTCAGACCTGCGGTGCGCCGCAAGCCGTGTATAACACGGCAAAATCCGCTTTCGGCGGATTTTATGTCTGAGGTTATTATAACATAAAAATGTCGGTGTCAACCGACACGGCGGCACGCCGCCTTTTGCCTTTTGGCAAAAGTTTTTATGTTAAAATGTTCTCAGACCTGCGGTGCGCCGCAAGCCGTGTATAGCACGGCAAAATCCGCTTTCGGCGGATTTTTTGTCTGAGGTTATTATAACATATGTGTCAATAGCTGATAAAACAGCCTCTGCAAAAAAGCAGAGGCTTACATAAATTCAGTTATTATCGGACAAAGTGATGCTGTCTGCGCTGTTTCCTTCGGTTTCAAAAATAACTATTTCATTTTTACCTTTTTTCAGAAGCGGAGCCGGAATATACAGCTTTTTCTGAGGGCCTATATTCCAGAATCTGCCGAGATTGAATCCATTAATAAACGCAACACCCTTTCCGAAACCATCGGTATCCAGAAATGTATCAGCGATTTCACTTATTTCAAATTCAAATTTATAAAATGCCGGTACACCGTCATTGTAACCACGGTTATAGTCTATTCTGCCAAGCTGATTTTCATCAAGTGAAAGTGTGAACATTTCAAATCCATACTGCCTATGATCGTTAATTCTTATTCCTCCGAGAACGCCCTTGTGCTGGCACTCAAGCCCTGTACCAAAGTTAACTCTGCCGATGTTCTCAACAAGTAGATCTGTTGTTCCGCCTGCGGATTTTTCAGCAAGCTCAAACTGTTCGTCTATCGTTTCGGCAAAAGCCGTAAACGCATACTTGCCGTTTCTGAAGCCTTGTACTCTGTCTGCGGTATTTTCGCATCTCACAGTGCTGACTGTTTCGTTTTCCCCGATGTGTAATCTGTAAAGAACATAACCGTAATAGCAGTCCAGTTCCTCAAAGCTCAACGGGTACACCGACTTTACCGGGTCTGAGATACTGTCAAGTGTGCTGAAAAGATCGGTTTTGGCGGTGCATCGGATTTTTCCGTATTCCAAACGTCTTATTTGTGTTGTAAGCGGGACTTCATTTATATCGGTATAACGAGAAATCACCTCTTTGCACTTTTCGTATTTTTCGGTTATTCGACCATCTTCTGTCAAGGGTGCATCATAATCATATGATGTCACTATGCCTGTTTTTTTCTCATTGTTCTTTCCGGACATAAACCCGAAATTTGTTCCGCCCTCGAACATATAGAAATTCATACTGCCATTTTTGAGCAGAATATCAAGTTCTTGAGCTGCCTTTTCAGGTGCTGTGATATTGTGTTCTTCGCCCCAGACGTCAAACCAGCCGTTCCAGAATTCCATACACATTAGCGGTTTATCTTCTCCGATAAAACGCCGCATTTCACCAAACTGCCATTCAGCAGAAGAGCCGAAATTGCCGGTCGGCAATGCGCCGTCAACCATACCTGATTTGAAAACAAATTCACTCCACGGGCCGTCAGATGTCACAAACGGTACAGTTATGCCATACTTACGCATAGTATCTCTCAGAAACTCAAGATAGGATGTGTCATTTCCATAATAGCCATACTCATTTTCAATCTGCATCATAATTATATTGCCGCCATTATCGATCTGATAAGGTGCAAGCTTGGGCATAAGAACGCTGTAATAACTGTCCACTGCATTAAGGTACGGCTTGTAGGAGCATCTCAGACGCATTGAACGGTCTTTTAACAACCAAGCAGGCAAGCCGCCGAATTCCCACTCTGAACAGATATACGGCGACGGTCTGATAATCATATAAAGTCCGAGTTTATCGGCAAGCTCTATAAAACGGCAGATATCATGCATTCCGTTCCAATTGAAATTTCCTTTTTCAGTTTCGTGAAAATTCCACGGAATATACGTTTCAACTGTATTGCATCCGATATTTACGAGTTTTTCAAGCCTGTCCTGCCAATATTCCGGTACGGTGCGGAAATAATGTATTGAACCCGAAATTACCTTGAACGGTTTCCCGTCCAAATAAAACTTATCTCTTATCTCAAATCTTGACATAATATACCCTCCTGATTATCAATCTTTCTTCTTTTTCATTTTTGCTATCGCAACACCTGCGCCGATTGCGGCAGCCACAGCAACCGCTCCTACGGCAACGGGAACAAACGGAAATGAGCCTTTACCGCCGTTGCTTTTTGCTGATTTGTCGTTAGCTTCGGGAACGCTGTCGGATGAATCTGTGCTTTCGGCTACAGATGACGTTTCGCTTATTACAGCTTTATTCACAACCTCATAATCGTACAGCACCTGTGCCGCATCGACAGAACAGCTTCCACTTACGACAGTCAATTTAAGAGTATGACTGCCCTGCTCCAAGCCGTTTATCAGCAAGAACGACTGTCTGTTGCTGATTTTTGATACGGCATATTCCTTATTAACGGTTTTGCCGTCAACCTCAATGCTTACAACCGTGTCGCCTTTCTGTACGCCTGTAAGGATAATGCCCGTTCCCTCAAAATCAACGGTTAAATAACCTCCTTCAGCACCGTGCGAAATTGTACGCTTGTAGTTTTTGAAGCTGTCCATAGTGCTGTGTTCCCAGCCGTTTTCGCTGTAAGTAAATATGTTGTCAAAATTATCAAACTTGTTCACATACGGCTGAACGCTGTCGGTTGCCTCAACCTTGACATTATCAAAACAGCAATTGTTATATGAACTGTAGAGTGCCGCTCTTCCTGCACTGTAGCCGCCCTCCTCAGCCTTATAATCAATTATTTTCACGCCATCGACTGAAACTGTTATATCATTGTTCAGTGCGGAAATTCTTACATTATGCCACTTTGACGAATCAAAGTCTGCTATATTTCCGTCAAGAACCTTCTTCTTTCCGCCGAAGAAATTCCAGTTTCCGTTTTCGTAAAGCGCAACGCTGTAACCGCTCCTACCGCTGTCTGCAAGGATATATCTCAGACCTACGCCTGCATAGCTGTCTTCCCCGTCTGTAAGTATATCCGCACTTACGCTGTAATTATACCAGCGGTCATCGCCGAAATTAGTTGTCGGATCAGGTGTACCGCCCCATTCGTTAGCCTTAATATCCTTGGTAATCTTCTGCATCAGCACCTTTTCGCCGTTCTTTTCGGCAACCTCAAAAGCGCCGCCCTCATCGGTCGTATAAAGCGGTGCGTTTCCTCTTGATGAAAGGAATTCGTCCGAATAACCGAAATCATCGGAATACGGAAGCGCCAGCAATGTGTTCTCACTTTCCGCAGGTGCGTCAGATGCGGGATCGGTGATATTTACAGTAGAAACTGTTATCATTGAATACGGCTTTATCGTAACCGAATACTTGCCGTTTTCGGGAGTAACTGTCGAAATCTTCTTGAAATAATTAGCATTGTACTCCTGACCCTCATCAGGACCTCTTGTTTCCCGGACATATACCTCATTTCCTGCCTTGGCAAGATTTGACACCTCAAAGTTATATGTGATAGGCTCCGATGTCGTATTTGTAATAATCGTGCTGTAATCGCCTTCCGCACTGCAAGCGGTGATATAGCTGTACTTTGCGTCAACCAGTGCGTGACCGTCACCGCCGACCTTTGCATCGCCGTAACAAGCGTCAAATATAAAGCTCCAGCCCTTATCCATAAACTGTGAGAAATGCAGATTCATATAATATCCGCTGTCAAGGGTGTAATAGCCGTTCCACGGGGTGCAGGCGTTTATAAGCTGTTTGTGGCAATATGTAACGCCGTCATAATATCCTGCAACGGCAGGCTGATATTCATACAGCGTCATATATCCGCCGCTCACCATTGTAATCATACGGTTTGCAATGTCAAGCACACCGTTAAGACCTGTAAGTCCGGATTTACCCTCGTCAAAGCGATATACCGACTGTGCGTAGGTCATAGGTGAGCTTCCCTCGGAAAACCATAATTCCTTGCCGTATTCCTCCGCAAGCTTTTTTGTAGTATCATCAGCGAAGCTTGTGTAGTGAGAACCGATCACATCGACCGCATCACACAGCTCCTTATTCTTCATCATCAGCCTTGATATGCCCCAAGTGCCGCATTCGTCCGCCGCAACTATCTTGATCTCAGAGTAATCATACGGACAGTCCTTTTCGCTTTTAAGCGTTTTTGAAAGATAGATTATCCAATCCGTATCAACGGCACGTTCATTCCTGTTTGCGCTTACATAATCAAACACAAGACCGTAGATTTCATAAGCGGCATCAAGCGTTTGCTTATACCACTTATATCTTGCGGCATAAACATCACTTGAATCCGATACCCATTTAGGCTCGCTCCACCACAGCATATCAAGTGTTACGTCAGGATTTATCTTTTTAATATCGGCGGCAAGCTGAAAACCGGCCCCACGGGTCACATCGGCTTTTTCATCCTCATATCTCATGGTCGCAGGCTCTGTGCCGGACGATGTATTTACATCGGCGCCCATTTCCACCTTGAAGTGAGTAAATTTAAGTCCGTTTTTGCCGTAAAGATGTTCAAGTATCTTGTTATAGCTTTCGGGATTTTTCTCCTTATAGTCAAGCAAAAGCCTTGACGAGCCGTTACAGCTGATCATGCCCTGTCCTCTGTAGAGTAAGTTTTCGCTTGTGTTTGCTTTACTGCCGTCAATTTTAATATTCACCGTATCACCTCTGTTATTATTTTCCGCAAATACAGTATTAACTGCGGTACACATAATCGCCGCACCGATGGCAAGTGCGGCGATTCGTTTTAAAATGCCCATAAAAGCACCCCTTCCGATATAAAATTACAATATAAATATATATCGGAAAACGTCCGCCGTCAATCTTAAATTAATGATAACTCTAACTTTTTGAAACTAAATTACACTACCGCCGTTTTTTCTGAACTCGGAAGGCGAAATCCCCTCATACTTTTTGAATACGATTCCGAAGTATGTGGGACTGGTATATCCCAGACTTTCCGAAAGCTGTGTCACTGACATATCACAATCAAGAAGCATCGACTTGGCTTTTGAGATTTTGACACGAGCGATATACTCCATAGGCCGCATATTAAGGCGATCTCTGAAAACACGGTCGAAATACTGCGGTGAAACGCCGGAAAGGCAGGCAAGCTCGCTTAGCGTAATATCATCGCCGTAATGCTCGTTTATATATCTGACAGCATTATCCGCTATGAGATTTCCCGTATTGTTTTCTTCCTGCTTACCGCCGAATATCTCTTTTGCCGCCAGCACTGCGTTATATATCAGCAACGAGCATTTTTCACCGTTATGAAGATTATCCGCCGCAAGACTGTATATTCTGCCGAATATCTTTTCGAAAGCTGTAAGGTCGGCGTCCGTTGCGACCATTTCGCCGCTGAAGCCCATTGTATTCATAATGCCCTTAAGAAAGTCGCCTCTGAAAATCATCCAGCAGGTATTCCACTCATCATTTTCAGGATAATACTCGTGAGGCAATTCGGGCGGAAGATACATAAAGGAGTTCTTTTCGAGCTTATATTTTCTGTTGCCGACTTCTAAAACACCACAGCCTTTTGCAGTATAAAGAAACTGATGCGAGGTAAGCCCCTTATCACGCTTAACGTGAAATTCGGGCGATGTTCTCCCGATTCCCGACAGATAAAACGGCAGCCTGACTTCGCTTGCCGGAACAGGATATATGGCACTGAGCATTTTCTCACGCTCCTAATTGATTCTGATTAAATTATAGCATAACGGTAAATAAGACGCAACAAGCATATCATATCCGCCTTTGGATTTTTCTGATTTATTTTTAATGTGTATAGTGTGGGTTGATATAGTTTTTAACGTTTTATCGGCTTTTTTGAGCGGTTTTATGCAAAAAGGCGGTCACCAAACAGCGACCGCCTTATATAGCATATTATCTTGTACCGATGTTATCGATTAAGCCTTCAGCGCTTCCTCAACAGCAACTGCGCAAGCAACTGTAGCACCAACCATGGGGTTGTTGCCCATACCGATAAGACCCATCATCTCAACGTGTGCGGGAACTGAAGAAGAACCTGCGAACTGAGCGTCAGAGTGCATACGACCCATTGTATCTGTCATACCGTATGAAGCAGGGCCTGCAGCCATGTTATCGGGGTGGAGTGTACGACCTGTACCGCCGCCTGATGCAACTGAGAAGTACTTCTTGCCCTTTTCAACACATTCCTTCTTGTATGTGCCTGCAACGGGGTGCTGGAAACGTGTGGGGTTAGTTGAGTTACCTGTGATAGAAACGTCAACGCCTTCCTTCCACATGATTGCAACGCCTTCTGTTACGTCGTTAGCGCCGTAGCAGTTAACCTTAGCACGAAGACCGTCAGAGTAAGACTTGCGGAATACTTCCTTAACCTCACCTGTGTAGTAATCCATCTCTGTTTCAACGTATGTGAAGCCGTTGATACGAGCGATGATCTGAGCGGCATCCTTACCTAAACCGTTAAGGATAACACGCAGGGGTTCCTTACGAACCTTGTTTGCCTTTTCAGCGATACCGATAGCACCTTCTGCAGCTGCGAATGATTCGTGACCTGCGAGGAAGCAGAAGCACTTTGTATCTTCTTCAAGAAGCATCTTGCCTAAGTTACCGTGTCCAAGACCAACCTTACGCTGATCGGCAACTGAACCGGGGATGCAGAATGCCTGTAAGCCTTCGCCTATAGCAGCGGCAGCGTCAGCGGCTCTCTTGCAGCCCTTCTTGATAGCGATAGCACAGCCTACTGTGTAAGCCCACTTAGCGTTTTCGAAGCAGATAGGCTGAATGCCTTCAACGAGCTTGTAGATGTCAAGACCCTTAGCCTTGCAGATTTCTGCACACTCTTCAACAGAGCCTATACCATAGTTCTTTAAAACAGCGAGAATCTGGGGTTCACGTCTGTCATATGATTCAAATAAAGCCATTGTTATTTCCTCCTTACTGCTTTCTGGGGTCGATGATCTTTACAGCATCGTTAACACGGCCGTACTGACCCTGTGCCTTTTCGAATGCTGTGTTAGCATCGTCACCGTTCTTGATGAATTCCATCATCTTGCCGAAGTTAACGAACTTGTAGCCGATGATCTCATCATCTTCATTGAGTGCAAGACCTGTAACATAACCGTCTGTCATTTCGAGGTAACGAGGACCCTTCTTGAGAGTACCGTACATTGTACCTACCTGTGAACGAAGACCCTTACCGAGATCCTCAAGACCTGCACCGATTGCAAGACCGTCCTCTGAGAAAGCACTCTGGCTTCTGCCGTAAACGATCTGGAGGAAGAGTTCTCTCATTGCTGTGTTTATAGCGTCACAAACGAGGTCAGTATTAAGTGCCTCGAGAATTGTTCTGCCGGGAAGAATTTCAGCCGCCATAGCTGCAGAATGTGTCATACCTGAGCAACCGATAGTTTCAACGAGTGCCTCCTGAATTACACCATCCTTAACATTTAAAGACAGCTTACATGTACCCTGCTGGGGTGCACACCAGCCGATACCGTGTGTAAAACCGGAAATATCCTTGATTTCCTTCGCCTTTACCCACTTTGCTTCTTCCGGAATGGGAGCTGCGCCGTGCGCTACGCCCTGCTTCACGGGACACATAGTTTCAACTTCATGTGAATACGTCATAACAGTTGTAGACTCCTTTCAAATTTTCGTGACCGCATCCGTAGCTTGTCACGGTCACCGGTAGTTCTTTGCCGGGAAATACCCGGAACATACAAATATATTATATACTATTCTCTCGCCATTTTCAAGGGATTTTCTTAATTTTTTCGGTTAGCACTCAGTAACTCTGCTGTTATCTATCGGACGTACACGGATTTTTACCTCTTTTAAGCCTGCCTATATTATCAAAATACGGACAGATAAGAATTATTACTTATCTGTCCGTATAGAATTTATTCAAGCATCGTCTGCTCCGTCCTCTCGATACCGAGCATCGGTGCCAGATACCTGCCCGTATAGCTTACGGGATTTGCCGCTACTTCTTCGGGAGTGCCGGTAGCAATCACCGTACCGCCGCCGCTTCCGCCCTCAGGCCCCATATCAATGATATAGTCGGCTGTTTTTATAACATCAAGGTTATGCTCTATTACAAGCACGGTATTTCCGCCGTCGGTCAGCTTCTGAAGTACATCTATCAGCTTGTGTACATCGGCGGTATGAAGTCCTGTTGTAGGCTCGTCAAGAATGTACACCGTCTTGCCTGTTGCACGCTTTGAAAGCTCCGAAGCCAGCTTTACTCTCTGTGCCTCACCGCCCGAAAGCGTTGTCGCAGGCTGACCTATCTTTACATATCCAAGTCCTACATCGTAAAGCGTCTGCAGCTTTCTCTTTATCTTTTCGTGATTTTCAAAGAAAGCTATACCCTCTTCTACCGTCATTTCAAGCACATCGTAAATATTCTTGCCTCTGTAGTGAACCTCGAGCGTTTCACGGTTATAGCGTTTGCCCTTGCAGACCTCGCACGGTACATATATATCGGGCAGGAAGTGCATTTCTATCTTGTTGATACCGTCTCCCTCGCAGGCTTCGCAACGTCCGCCCTTTACATTGAATGAAAATCTTCCGCTTGTATAGCCCCTCATCTTTGCGTCATTGGTCGATGCGAACAGCTCTCTTATATCATTGAATACACCCGTATAGGTTGCAGGGTTGCTCCTCGGTGTTCTGCCTATCGGTGACTGGTCGATAGCTATTACCTTGTCAAGATACTCCGTACCCTCGAATGTATCGAACGCACCGGGTTTTATTCTTGCACGGTTCAGCTTTGCGACAAGGTGCTTGTAGATTATCTCATTTACAAGCGAACTCTTGCCGCTGCCCGATACGCCTGTAATGCAGGTAAATATTCCGAGCGGTACTTTTACCGTAATGTTCTTCAGATTATTTTCACGGCAGCCTGTTATTTTAAGCCATTTTTTAGTGGGCTTTCTGCGTTTTTCGGGTACTTCTATCTTTAATTTTCCCGTAAGGTACTGCCCTGTTATCGAACGCTCGCACTTCATTATATCGTCAAGCGTGCCTGCACAGATAACCTCACCGCCGTGAACACCTGCGCCGGGACCTATGTCAACGATAAAATCAGCCGCCCTCATCGTATCCTCATCATGCTCAACGACTATAAGCGTATTTCCGAGGTCACGCAGTCTTTTCAGCGTTGCGATAAGCTTGTCGTTATCCCTCTGATGAAGTCCAATGCTCGGCTCGTCAAGGATATACAGCACTCCCATAAGACTGCTGCCTATCTGGGTTGCAAGTCTTATACGCTGACTTTCACCGCCCGAAAGAGTACCTGCCGTTCTTGATAATGTCAGATATTCAAGTCCGACGCTGCTCAGAAATCCCAGACGTTCCTTGATTTCTTTCAGTATCTGACTTGCTATCATCATATCACGTTCCGACAGCTTTATGCTTTTGACAAATTCAAGTGCTTCGCTGATGCTCATATCGCAGAATTCGTTGATATTCTTACCGCATACGGTAACGCAAAGAGCCTCATTTTTCAGTCGCTGACCGTGACAGTCCGGACACACTGCGTCGCCCATATACTGAGCTATATCCTCTCTTGAATATACGCTCGTTGTTTCCTTATAACGTCTTTCAAGGTTGTTTACTACGCCCTCGAACGCCGTCATATAGACACCGCCGCCCTGCTCTTTACTGCGCACGACCTTTATCTTCTTTTCGCCAGTACCGTAAAGCACCGCATCTAACTGTTCCTTTGTCAGTTCCTTTACAGGCTGATCCACGCTGAAGCCGTATTCGTTTGCAACAGCGTCAAAATACATCTGCGCTATAGTTCCGTCCGCATACTTCCAGCCGCTCGCCTTTATCGCATTTTCACGGATAGTAAGATCACGGTTAGGTAAAATCAGGTCTACATCTATCCTTCTGAAAATTCCAAGACCGGTACAGGTAGGACAAGCGCCGAAGGGATTGTTGAACGAGAACATTCTCGGTACAAGTTCCTCTATGCTTACTCCGTGTTCGGGGCAGGCATAGTTCTGCGAAAAACTCAGTTCCTCGCCGTCAATTACATCTATAAGAATAAGTCCGCCCGAAAGATTTCCTGCAACCTCAAGGCTGTCGGATAAACGTGACTTTATATCCTCTTTCATAACAAGACGGTCCACAACGACTTCTATATTATGCTTCTTGTTCTTGTCAAGCTTTATCTGCTCGGAAAGATCGTAGATTATCCCGTCAATACGCACTCTTGCGTAGCCCTGCTTTACAAGATCCTCAAGTTCCTTGCGGTATTCCCCCTTTCTGCCTCTTACTATCGGCGATAAGATCTGAAACTTTGTCCGCTCAGGCAGTTCCATTACCTTGTCAACTATCTGATCCACCGTCTGCTGTCTTATCTCTTTACCGCAGACAGGACAGTGTGGAATACCTACTCTTGCATAAAGCAGTCTGAGATAGTCGTATATCTCCGTTACCGTTCCGACAGTGGAACGAGGGTTCTTCGAGGTCGTTTTCTGGTCTATTGATATTGCGGGAGATAATCCCTCTATGCTGTCAACATCGGGCTTTTCCATCTGTCCGAGGAACATTCTTGCGTATGATGACAGGCTCTCGATATACCTTCTCTGACCGTCCGCATAAATAGTATCGAATGCAAGCGATGACTTTCCCGATCCCGAAAGCCCCGTCATAACTATAAACTTGTCACGGGGCAGTTCTATATCAATATTCTTCAGATTATGCTCTCTTGCACCCTTGATGATTATTTTATCTATTCCCATTTTCTTTTGTCATCTCCGTCAACAGCTTACTTACTTTCCTGAAGCTCCTTTATCTTGTCACGCAGATATGCGGCGTGTTCAAAGTCAAGCAGCTTTGCCGCATTCTTCATCTCTGCGGTATACTGTTTGATAAGCGCCTCACGCTCTGCCTTGGTGTATTTTCTCTTTTTGCCCTTATCCTTGCCGGACGATATTTCCAGCACCGCCCTTACATCCTTTACTATAGTCTTTGGAGTGATGCCGTGTTCCTCGTTATATTTCATCTGAATCTCACGGCGGCGGTTGGTTTCGGTCACTGCCTTTTCCATACTGTCCGTAACCGTATCGGCATACATTATGACCTTACCTTCGGCGTTTCTTGCCGCCCTGCCTATAGTCTGTATAAGTGAGGTTTCGCTTCGTAAAAAACCCTCTTTGTCTGCGTCAAGTATCGCAACAAGCGATACCTCCGGCAAGTCAAGACCCTCACGCAGAAGATTTATTCCGACAAGCACATCAAAGACGTGCATACGCAGATCTCTTATTATCTCCATACGTTCGATAGAATCAATATCGTGGTGCATATAGCGTATCTTCACGCCAAGTTTTTCATAATAAGCCGTCAGATCCTCAGCCATTTTCTTTGTAAGCGTAGTGATAAGCACGCACTCACCCTTTTTGGTACGCTCGTTAATTTCGGAATAAAGATCCTCTATCTGTCCAGCAACAGGCTTAATCTCGATTATCGGATCAAGCAGACCCGTAGGACGTATGACCTGCTCGGCTGTGTTCACAGCGTGGCTCTTTTCGTATTCACCCGGTGTAGCCGAAACATAAATGACCTGATTTATCATCGAGGTAAACTCGTCAAAATTCATCGGTCGGTTATCATAAGCAGACGGCAGACGGAAGCCGTAATCCACAAGGTTTTTCTTTCGTGCAAAGTCGCCGCCGTACATACCTCTTACCTGCGGCAATGTAACGTGGCTCTCGTCAATGAACATAAGAAAATCTTTCGGAAAATGATGCATAAGAGTTATAGGCGAGCTGCCAGGTGCTCTGCCTGCAAGCACTCGTGAATAGTTCTCAACGCCCTTGCACGTTCCTATCTCACGGAGCATTTCCATATCATAGCGTGTTCTCTGCTCTATCCTCTGCGCCTCTATCAGCTTATGGTTATCGGTGAAGAATTTAACACGTTCTTCCATTTCGTTTTCTATCTCGGTAAGCGAATTTTCAAGCCTTGCCTTGCTTACGATGTAATGTGACGCAGGGAAAATGGCAACGTGCGAAAAGCGACGTTTCACCTCGCCTGTCACTATATCTATCTCGGATATTCTGTCTATCTCATCACCGAAAAATTCTATCCTTATCGCCTTGTCGGACGTACTTCCAGCAGGGAAAACCTCAAGCACATCGCCTCTTACCCTGAACTTGTTACGGATGAAATTCATATCGTTGCGTTCATACTGTATTTCGACAAGCCTTTTTATTATATCGTCACGGCTTCGCTCCTGACCCTCACGGATAGAAAGCATATTCTCACGGTAATCCTCGGGACTGCCCAAGCTGTAGATACAGCTTACGCTGGCTACGATAATTACATCTTTGCGCTCCGCAAGAGCCGCTGTTGCCGAGTGTCGCAAGCGGTCTATCTCATCGTTTATCGCACTGTCCTTTTCGATATAAGCATCGGTTGACGGAATATACGCCTCAGGCTGATAGTAGTCGTAGTAGCTTACAAAATATTCGACAGCATTATCCGGAAAAAACTCCTTAAATTCGCTGCAAAGCTGTGCCGCAAGCGTCTTGTTATGTGCAAGGATAAGCGTGGGACGGTTGACCTTTTCGATAATATTGGCCATAGTAAAGGTTTTTCCCGAACCGGTAACTCCGAGCAGAACCTGTTCCTTATCGCCGTCAAGCACACCGTTTGCAAGGCTGTCTATAGCCTGCGGCTGATCGCCCATCGGCTTATAATTTGATTTTAATACGAACTTGTCCATTTTAGCTCCTTAAAAATCGTTCCATATATCAGGAAGAATACCGTTCTCACGCATAGACAGACTGCCATGCATACCGACTATAACGTGGTCGGCTAGATAAATTCCTGCCTTTTCAAGAAGATTGAAAAGATTTCTCGTCATTATCTTATCCTCCGTAGACGGCATTTCACTGCCTCTCGGATGGTTATGCGTCATAACGACTATAGGACATCTTTTCTGCACTGCCTTTTCAAGCAATCTCATTATATCCGGCCGCACCTGTTCAAGCGCACCCGTGCTTATTATTTCCTGCGCCATAAAACAATACTCGCTGTCGAGAAATATCATTCTCAGCTGTTCGGTATCTACAAAGCGGAAAAGCCCCATACAATAGTCCTTTACCGCTCCGGATGCGCCGAGCATCTCACCCTTCTGAACGCTCTCCGACAGCATACGTTCTATGTTCGCACGAAGTACGATTATCATCTGAGCGGTAGACCTGCCTACACCCTCGACCTCGCACAGTTCGTTTTCACTTGCGGAGAACACACCGCTGAGTGAGCCGAATCTGTCAATAAGCCTGTGCGCTATCGGGTTTGTGTCACACTGCTTAAAAGAGCTGTACAGCATCATTTCAAGCAGCTCGTGCGACTGAAATCCCTCACTGCCGAACTCTTTAAGGCGGCTTATCATACGCTCCCTGTGTCCTGCGTGCATATTATCATTATGAGCGATAGCTACCGCCCCCTTCTGTCATTAATATCACTGCAAGGCTGTGTACCTAAATACACAGCCTTTGCTGAACAGTATTAAATTAGCATATCAGTCTTCAAATACAGCGCCTGTATTTGAGCTTGTAACCAGCTTTGCATAACGCTTGAGATAACCGTCAAGCTGTCTTACGGGAGCATTTACGCCCTTAGCCTTACGCTGTGCTATCGTTTCATCGTCAACGAGAAGTTCAATGCTTCTTGCAGGTATATTGATATGTATCTTATCTCCGTTTTCAACGTAAGCTATAAGTCCGCCGTCAGCCGCCTCGGGAGAAACGTGACCTACTGCCGCACCTCTGCTGGCACCGCTGAAACGTCCGTCTGTGATAAGAGCAACGCTTCCGTCAAGACCCTTGCCGACAATAGCCGCCGTAGGAGCAAGCATCTCAGGCATACCGGGACCACCCTTTGGGCCTTCATAGCGGATAACAACAACGTCACCGGGGATGATAACGTTATTGAGGATAGCGTCACAAGCAGCCTGTTCGCCGTCAAATACCTTCGCAGTACCTGTGAAGTCCATCATTTCGGGCTTGACAGCACCCTGCTTTACAACAGAGCCGTTTTCTGCAAGGTTACCGCTGAGTATTGCAAGACCGCCGTCTTTTCTGATAGGATTCTCGCAGGTGTGGATTATTGTTCCGTCTGCATTCGGAGCCTTGGCGATTCTGTCAGCCTGTGTACCCGAAACAGTAAGAACGCTCGTATCAACGTGACCGCCCTTTGCAAGCTCCTTGATAACCGACTGGATACCGCCGACATCGTTAAGGTCTGTTATGAATATATCACTTGCAGGATTAAGTTTTGAAAGCTGAGGTGTTGTCTTGCTCTTGTTGTCAATGTCGTCAAGAGAAATGTCAACTCCCGCCTCGTGTGCGATAGCAAGAAGATGAAGTACCGTGTTTGAGGAAGCACCGATTGCCATATCGGTAGCGAGTGCGTTCATCATATTTTTCTTTGTGATAATATCCTTAGCGCAGATGTTCTGCTTTACAAGCTCAACTATTCTTTCGCCCGTTTCCTTTGCAAGTCTGCGGCGAGCGGCATTTACAGCAGGCTCTGTACCCGACTTCGGCATCGAAAGACCGATTGCTTCTGTAAGGCAGTTCATTGAGTTCGCCGTGTACATACCCGAACATGAGCCGCAGGTAGGACAAGCGTTGTTCTCGTAGTCAAGAAGAACATCATCGCCTATAGTACCGTTGGAATACTGACCGATAGCTTCGTATATCTCGTTATATCCTACTCTCTTGCCCTGTACTCTGCCGGGGTTCATAGGACCGCCGCTTACAAAAATAGAGGGGAGATTCATTCTTGCCGCAGCCATTATCATACCGGGAACTATCTTGTCGCAGTTCGGGATAAATACGATACCGTCAAGAGGATGTGCCGTCAGCATAACCTCGATGCTGTCGCAGATAAGCTCACGGGATGCAAGAGAATATCTCATACCTCTGTGGTTCATTGCAAGGCCGTCGCACACGCCGATGGTGAAAAATTCAAAAGGAACGCCGCCTGCGTTTCTGATACCGTCCTTTACCTGTCTTGATATTTCGTGCAGATGCGCATGACCGGGAACATAGTCGCTTGCCGCACATACAACGGCAATAAACGGCTTGTGCATCTCGCTGTCTGTTACACCCAGCGCCTTCAGTAAGGCTTTGTGCGGTGTTCTGTCTACGCCGCTCTTGATAAGATCGCTTCTCATTTTTACTGTCCTTTCCTTTGTAAAAAAGTGTTTTTATTTTCTGCCGAGCATGGCACTGCCGATCATACCTGCTTCATTTGCAAGTGTGCAGATTACTATCTCGGTATTTTTAGCATTGTTTTTTGAGTAGATCTGCTTTGCAATCAGTGCTTTAAGCGGTATAAGCAGATTATCGCCCTCGTTGCATACTCCTCCGCCGATACAGAGAATATCGGGCTGGAATACATTTATCACATTCGTTATTCCGCAGGCAAGATATTTGATATATTTATCAACAACTTCCCTTCCCTCAGGGTCGCCCAGCTTAGCGGCATTGAACGCAGTTCTTGCTGAAATTTTCCCGTCACGGTCAACCATTTCGTGAAGCCGTCCGCTCGGATATTTCTCAATCATTTCCCTCGTCATACGGACAAGTCCCGTAGCCGAAGAATAAGCCTCAAAACAGCCGTTTCTTCCGCAGGTACACGGCGCACCGTCAACCTCGATAACAGTATGACCTATCTCGCCGCCTGCGTTGTTCGAACCGCTGTATATCTCACCGTTTATAATTATACCTGCGCCCACACCAGTTCCGAGCGTCAGCACTACAGCGTTTTTCGCACCCTTTGCCGCACCTGCAAGATACTCGCCGTATGCCGCAACATTAGCGTCATTTTCAAGGATGATACGCTTGCCGAAATGTTCTGCAAGATCCTTCGCAAGCGGAACATTCTCCCAGTGCAGATTGTTCGAATAAAGCACCGTGCCGTTTTCGTTATCCATAGTTCCCGGACAGCCGACACCGATAGTCTTTATCCTGTCAATGTCCTCGCCCGAAAGCTGTACAGCCTGTTCGACAGCGTCAATGATTACCGCAAGGACGCTTTTATAACCGTCTGCCGCATTTGTCTTGAGCGATATTTTCGAAACGAGCTGTGCATTCTCGTCAACCACTCCTGCCTTGATATTCGTACCGCCAATGTCAACGCCGATATAATACTTCATATATCCCCTTTAACCTTTCAAAACACAAGTCTTAAACTATATCAGAAAGAATTACCTCAAGATTACCCGTAAGAGTAAATCTGCCGTAGCCTGCAGGAACAAAGAAGCTGTCGCCCTTCTTTGCGTCAAGCTCACCGATCTTACCGTTGCCGTCAAGCACCAGCACCGACATAAACGACTTTTCGTCTGCGTCAAGCGTTACTGTTCCCGAAACCTTGATTTTATGAACATCGAAATATTCACAGCTGCGGAGCAATGTTTCCTCGCCGCCGTCTATCTTTACAGGCTTGCCCTGAGGCTTTGTATCATATTTCGGAGGGCAAAGCTCGGTAACGTCTATAGCCTTTTCAATATGAAGCTCTCTGGGCTTTCCGTCCTTGCCTACTCTGCCGTAGTCATATACTCTGTATGTCGTATTGCTGTTCTGCTGAATCTCGGCAATAAGTATACCCTTGCCGATAGCGTGGAGCGTACCCGACTCGATGAAGAACACATCTCCCTTATGTACGGGAACATTGTTTGTGACCTCAAGTAAGGTGTTGTTCTTTATTCTGTCGGCAAACTCTTCTCTTGAAATTTCTTTATCAAAGCCGTAGATCAGCTGTGAGCCTTCCTCACAGTCAACGATATACCACATTTCCGTCTTGCCGTACTCGCCCTCGACACGCATAGCATAATCATTGTCGGGGTGTACCTGTACAGACAGATTATCCTTTGCGTCAATAAGCTTTATAAGTATGGGGAAATACTCGAATCTGTCGCAGGCTGTACCGAGTGCATTCTTGTTTTCCGCTACATACTCGGAAAGCGTCTTGCCTTTGTCCTTGCCGTTTGCAATAACGCTCTGACCGTCCTTATGGCAGGACAGCTCCCAACTCTCGGCTATCTTATCTGCGTCTGATACCTTGCCGTATTCCTCTCTTAATCTGTTACCGCCCCAGATATAATCCTTGCAAGGCGCACTGAGCTTTAATATTTCCATATTATGTTCCTTTCTATTTATCGGAATATTACCGTTTTATATCGTATCTTCATAAACCGCAGTTCACAACTCTGCTTGTAGTCAATTATAGCACATTCAGATTTAAATGTCTATCACTATTCTTGACTTTTTTGCGAAATATGTTATATTTATCTTATACAACGGTCATACCGCACAAAATGACGAAAGGAACTGATAATATGAACGAAAACGTAAAAGCCGCACTTAAAAAAAGAGCGGAAATGGTAATATCCGCCCTTGAAAAGAACAATATGAAGGGTTATCTTGTCGATACTCCCGATGAGGCTAAGCAGATAATAAAGGAACTTATAAAGGACGACAAGCTGATAGTTTCCGGCGGAACAATGACGCTCAAAGAAACCGGCATTCAGGATTTTCTGAACGAAAACTACAGCGGTATCTACATTGACCGTGAAAAGCTCTCTCCCGATGAGGTAAACGACCTTTACAGGAAGGCTTTTTCAGCCGACACCTACTTTGCAAGCACCAATGCGATAACCGAATACGGCGAATTATACAACGTAGACGGCACCGGCAACCGTGTAGCCGCTATGATATTCGGACCGAAGCAGGTAATCATTGTTGCCGGCTTAAACAAAATTGTAACAGACCTCCACTCAGCCGTTGACCGTCTTGAAACGATTGCGTCACCGGCAAACTGCGTAAGGCTCGGCAGAAACACCCCCTGTGCAAAGACAGGCAGATGTGCGCACTGCTTAAGCCCCGACAGAATTTGCAACGATTATGTCATAATGGCTCATCAGCGTGACAAGGACAGAATAAAAGTAATCCTCATCTCCGACGAATACGGCTACTAAGGCGGCGGGTCGCCGCTGACTATTCCGACCTTTTTATAGGTTGCGGATATATGCAGGATAGTGGAACGGTCGGGAATAAACGATAGCGAAGATTTATTTTTACTAATAGCAATGTGCCGCCTCAAATTCCGACCTTGCGGCAATGTGCCGCTTCAAATTCCGACCTTTTTATAGGTTGCAGATATATGCAGGATTGCAAAACGGTCGGGAATAAACGATGGTAAAGATTTTATTTTTACTAATGGCAATGTGCCGCTTCAAATTCCGACCATTTTATAGGTTGCGGATATATGCAGGATAGTGGAACGGTCGGAAATAAACGATAGCGATAAATTAAAATATTAAGCACAAAACGGTGGGCCTGTGAGGCTCACCGTTTTATTCATCTTTATAAATATTAATATAACCATACTATCAGATTATTCTGCTCGATGCTTGCCAATATAATATAAAACCACAAACCCAACGACAAAAGCCACAATTGCAGTTATAATTATTGCGACAAGTTCCATTTTATCTACACCATAAGCACCAATTCCGAAAAATGCTCCGATGCAAAAAATAACTATGAATAATTTATTTTCAAATACAGTATATTGAGTATTATATCTGATAGATTTCAATTTAGCTCCTGCCGCTAACACACCGTTAATAAACATACATAAAGCACATACAAAAAGATACATTCGAAGCTCCTAATTATCAATTGCATTTGACACATCAATGTGTAGCATTATTAAATACATTTAATATGTCTTCTCTCCATTGAAGCTCTGATTGCAATTTAAATTCATCTGGCTTGATTAAAGCGGCTTTAATGAAGTTTCCGTTTTCTTGATAATACTGCTTACGGTTATATTTAGTATTTTCTGCTGATTCACCAAACAACGCAAACATAACTTGATTACCGTAAACAAATATTCCAATCATAAAAAATCTGCACGATGAATCGGAATGTCTTATCATCAATAAAGGGCATTTTGTGCCAAACATTCCCCCGCTTTTGATGGTATCTTCAAAAATTGTAGCTGGCAAACCATTTTCGTTTATGCCATACACCATAACTTCTTTAACTTTTTCATAAAGTTCGTTACCACCCTGCTCGTTAGAAAATACAATCGGATCTTGTGCATAGCCCATTATATCATTAGTATTATATGACATACATTTCTCCTACTCCATAAGCTTCAACGATTCTTATATACAGGACACTTTTCGTATTCATCGCCATAGTCAGTTTTGCACTTATTCTTCACTTCGTTCTCGGAAATGTTTTTATTGCAAAGCTTACAGACATAATCTCCCTGAGAAAAAAGTGCTCCTCCCGACTCGTAATCCAGATACGGACATCTTGCCATAACTATAACTTCCTTTCATATAAGCAAATTAACGGTTTACCGTTAATTGAATTATATCACATCATCGCTTGTTTGTCAACGGTTTACCGTTAATAATTATCGGAAATTTGTGGTATCATCATTACTGAAAGGAATGATGATAATGGTATGCAAATCTGTTTCCGAAGCAGTTTCAAGGCGCATATTACAGCTATGCAGGGATAAAAACATAACCGTAAACAAGCTGGCAACTCTTTCGGCTGTTACCCAATCGACCGTAAACGATATAATCAATATGAAATCCAAAAACGTCGGTATAGTAACTTTGAAAAAGCTCTGCGACGGACTTCAGATAACCATTACGGATTTTTTTGATGACGATATGTTCAGAAATCTTGAACAGGAGATATATTAAAAGCCTGTCGGTTTCCCGACACGCTGCAGACGTTGAGAAACACACGCAGACAAGGAAACCGCTCCGACAGGCGTACAAAGGTACGTTGAGGAGCGGTTGACGCAGTAAGCAAAAATGCTTTCGCACAGCCGTTTTTTACGGCTGTGCGAAATTCTTTTATTCAACAGATTTTTAGTTTGCGCCGGTTTACTTTTCTGCATTTTTGCGGTGCGTGGGTTTATCGACAGTCTGAAGCCTGTCGGTTTCCCGACAGGCTTAAAAATATCCATAAAAAGCAAAAACGCCGTGAATGTTTCCACGACGAATTTTTTGGAGCGGATTACGAGGCTCGAACTCGCTACCTCCACCTTGGCAAGGTGGCGCTCTACCGGATGAGCTAAATCCGCATATTTATTTGGTGCCTCCGGTCGGAATCGAACCAACGACACGAGGATTTTCAGTCCTCTGCTCTACCGACTGAGCTACAGAGGCAGAAATCCATTAAAAATGGCGACCTGGATGGGACTCGAACCCACGACCTCCGCCGTGACAGGGCGGCGTTCTAACCAACTGAACTACCAGGCCATTGGTGGAAACTATAGGGCTCGAACCTATGACCCTCTGCTTGTAAGGCAGATGCTCTCCCAGCTGAGCTAAGCTTCCACATATAAGGTTTTGATTTAAAACACCGTTTAAATCCATACATTGTAATTAACGCTTGTCTTTATTTTGTGTTTCGTTCTCGCCACCTGACAGTAATATATTCTACACGAAAATTACGCATTTGTCAACACTTTTTTTAATTTTTCTATTGTTTTGTGACATTTTTTATTATTCTCCTGATTTCGACGAAGTTTTTGTGCGTTTTCAACAAGTATAATACACTTTTTTGCGGTAAAAATACTAAAAGAGTGCGTATGTAAAGCAATCTCTACGCATTCACGTTTAACGGAAGGACGGTAACGCAACAATGCTTGACAAGATAGCACTTTTTATATTGCTTGTAGGCGGAATCAACTGGGGACTTGTCGGTCTGTTCGGATTTGACATTATAGCCTGGGCATTCGGCGGAAGTGCAAGTGTTATGAGCAGAATTCTGTATATAGTAGTAGCGCTTGCGGCTATATGGTGCATTTCGCTTTTCTTCAGACAGAACGAAGTTATAAGCACTGGCAGAGATAAGGACAGGATAAACAACTGATAAATGGACACTGTAAAATAACAGCCTAATGAAAATCCGGGACTCACTTTTTTCGTGAGCCCCGGTGTTTTTTGCGGAAAACAATACAAATATTTTAGATTTTGCGGAAAACTGATTGTTTTTTTGGTATGACAAAGCAAAGGTGTGGGGATTTACACCTTTGATGTTAAGGCAATACCGCACAATTAACGTCTATCGCCTTTGCCACACGCTAAGCTTGCATATTTCCCGTCATCTTACACAAATTTTGCTTGACAGGCGCAAGCCTGCCTGCACTCAATTTATACAATCTGACTAAGCAATCGCACGACAATAACTATGCGGTATTGCCTTTATTTTATTTTTGTAAGCACACCTTTATCCATTTCGCAAACTGTATCACAGAGAATTTCGATATCTTCCGATGAGTGAGAAGCAATAAGAATTGTTTTTCCACGTTCTTTTAATTCAAGAAGATACTTTCTCATATCTGCGACGCCATCCTTATCAAGACCGTTAAACGGTTCGTCAAGAATTAAAATTTTCGGGTTTTCCATAATTGCTTGCGCAAGACCTAATCTCTGACGCATACCGAGAGAATACTTTTTCACATGACGTTTCAAATCGGGATCAAGTCCCACTTGTTCCATACTTTTCTTTATTTCTTGTTTACTGATTTTATTATTGAGTCCTGCAAGCAGTTTTAGATTTTTATAGCCTGAGTAATAAGGGATAAATCCGGGTGTTTCGATAATTATCCCCATATTTTTGGGGAAGTCAACATCCTTACCGACGCGTTTTCCGTCAACCGTTATTTCACCGCCCGTTGGCTTGATAAATCCGCAGATGCACTTCATAAGCATTGTTTTGCCTGAACCGTTTCTTCCTATAAGTCCATGGATTTTACCCTCGTCAAAGCTCACTGTTATGTTTTTCAAAATATTTGTTTTACCTATAGTGAGATCTATGTTGTTTATGTCAATTATTCCCATCACTATTCCACCTGTTCTATATTTGCAAATTGAAACCACTTTACTGCGATAAGATTTAATAGTACTAAAATAATAACTGCTATACAAAAATAAATGTAAGAATACCATATCGGAACTATTGGTTTTCCGATTATTTCTTCATAGTGCAGCCAAACTATTGTATTTGCCATCGGGAACGACCACATTATATTCATTTTCAGCGAACAGGTAACAACGCCTGCCGCAACAATAGAAATTGCCGCAAAAAGTCCAAATGACTGAATGTGGATCAATTTAAAAAAATATATTATCATTGACAGCAGGAAAAGATATGCGCACATAAGAGCAAGCGTTTGTAAGATCGCTGTAATAAGAGGTATCTGATTATACAGATTTGAAGGCAGAAGCGATGAGGTAAAGCTGTTTGCTTCATCAGGAAAACGAGCGGAATATTTTGTAACAACATCACTCCACGTTGTTGAAAACTCGCCTTTTGATAGCAGTACGCTGCCTGTCAGTACTACGCACAGAAAACTTATTATAGACATAAACAGAAATATTACCTGTCCCGCAAACCAGTTAAATCTGCCGGTTCGCTGAATAAAAAACAGTGTATTTCCGGTCATTTTAGGATAATCGCTTATAAGCACCATAAATACGCAGGGCATAAGCATAACCAGCATTCCCGAGTTTCCGATCGCAACAAACGGTTCGAGTATGTTTAACGGTATTTCCATCTTTGCCGCACGTTCAAGCAAAGGCTCAATGGCAAGAGTACGCATAAATACAAGAAGCACTCCCACAATAATGACTCTTGGATTTGTTATCCACTTTATGTATTCCGATCTTGCTACAGATAATACACATTTAAAGTTTCTATTCACCGCTGTCGAGCCTCCTGCTTTGTGTAATAAGATAAATTATTGCTGCTGAAAAAAGAAGCGCTCCGTTATAGATAAGTACAAGCTTTTTATCATTCCCAAAGTCAGAAAGATATGAAAGTGCGTCAGGATTAAATATTGAACTGATTTTCAGCATTTCTGTGTCAACATTATTGTAATCGGAAACTGCCTGCGATTGCAGCTTTATGCAAGTTTGACTGACTGCATATTTTATAAAAAATGGTATGCACAGCACAAGATATTTGTTCCTGATGAAACCGGTAAACATAATCGCAGGAGCTGCGCAGACCGCTCCGTACAAAAACATTTCTCCAAGTTTTTTTAGTATAATAAAGCCATAACCGTTTTGCGTTATATCCGGATAACTGTAAACGAGAAATTCTTCATATGTTTTTTTCAACTCAGCACTGTATTCATTTATATTTGGGAATAAAGCATAGTCTGCTAATGTAAACAATCCGAAGCCCAGCATAACCGCAAATCCTCCGCACAAACATGCAGTTATGAATTTAGACAGATTATAACATAACTTTGAACTTCGGAAGATTTCAAAGCGCACCGACTTTGCCTCATATTCGTCACACACAAGAGGAATAAACGCAAACGCAGATATAAGCGGAATAAAAAGAGAGAGCCAGCTTCCTGCCCCTTTAAGCATAACCTCAAACGAACAAAATCTTGTATCGCTAAGCATAAAATCTTTGTCAAAGGTTTTATACGCCATAAATGCTGAATACTTATCGCCGTTCATTGAGTCCTCATAGACGTATGCAGAGAAGCAAAGTACAGCCGTAAAGATTATGCAGATATAGAAGCCGTAGCCTGTAAGTATTTTGTATATATTAGTTTTTATATTTCGGATCATCATTGTATCAACTCCATGTTTTCGGGAGTAGTAAAATATCTGAAATTTCCGCCGTCTTTTGCGTCAATATAACAAACATATGTCAAGTTGTCGTTAAGATCGTTATCATCAATTGATACAGTGTCAGTTAATGATTCTATAGTTGTATTATCTGTACTGCTGTCCTTATTTGAACAATCGGTAAATAACATACTTGATTTAAGCATAGGAATCTCCTTCCTTCATGCAAAGTGCCAACGCTGTAATTTCAGTTCTAAAATGGCTTATATGATATATAACTGCACTCTTCGCTTGCCGCATTTACATATACACAATAGTATAAATCATCGTTCGGGTTGTGAGTTACAAATTTCCACGAAGGTTCGAGGTGGGCTGTCTCATAGTCGTCACTATAATTTCCCATGTATACAAATTCTATCGTCTGCAATTCAAACTTAACTCCCTTCGTCAGCGTATTGCTCATAATATTTACAGCATTTTCTAAAGTGCAGATGTTTTCAATAGGTTTTTCTATTTCGCTTATATTCGGAAAGCTTAAATCAACGAATGCATCAATATCATTCTTTTTTATCATAAGCGCTTCGCCGGATACCATATGTTGAAGTGAAGCATCTTGAGCTTGATTGGTGTATGCTTCATCTCTTCTATCAAAAGGAATATTATTCCATGCGGTGCTGAATTTAAAAACATAGCAATAGATATCATCATGTATATTATAAACATCTATAGTTGAAACATATATTGAATAGTTAGAATCAAAATCACACGGTAAAGAAGATAAGTAGTCTTTCTCAAAATATGTTACAGCCTCACCTATAGAAACATTACCGTCAAGAATACGGTATGTTTCATCATTGTGCGTTCCATCATTAAAGTAAGATGCAACCTTGTTATTCATATCGGACGGTATCCATGATGAAACTTTTGTATCATCTGTTTTGATGAGTGAGTATGCTTCTCCCTTATTCATCCAATGAGGAAAATCGTCAGAACGAAGCCACCATAAGTACTTATTATTATCTGTATCTCTATATAAAAATGAAAGAATATCTATATTACCGTTTTGTATTTGCTCAAGGTAATTATCAATCTTTGGATACCATGCATGTTTACCGTCATCTTCATTTTGATTATACACAATATTTTTCGAAAATGATGAAAAGAGCGCATTTGAAGAATTGTACTCGCCGAAAAAAAACTCACAGTATTTTTTGAAATTTTCAAGATTTTCGTTGTGTGGTACTCCACTACTATTCGCAACTGTCACATTCAGACTACTGCATGTATTTAATTCAGGAAGACGTGCACTGCAATTTGAAAAATCTAAATTAACATAGTTTTTATTCCTACAATTTTCATAATCAGACAAGAAATTAACTGATACGTTTTCTGCTGTATCAGATTTTTTTTCGATATCTGTGTTTTGATTATTGCAAGCAGTTAAAAACAACAATGAAACAAATGTAAACAGTAAAATCTTTTTTTTCATATTCGATCTCCTCTGAATAATCAAAGTAAAGTGCGGCTATGCCGCACTTTACAATACAAGCTTCATAATGATAACAAACACGGACTATCTGCTTATGATACCGGTTACGTTAAGTACAGCTTTTAACGAAGTATAGGCTACCATTTCATATGTAACATCTTTAATTTCTCCGCTAATATACCATCTTCTTGAACCGGTATTATTATAGACAATTGAACCGGTTGACATAACGTGTGAAGTAGATGATAACGTCAAGCTTCTGTTTGTAATGTCTGACATTGTGTTTACCTTACCGGTGTATACCTCGGAAGATGCTTTCATAGTTGCAGAACCTGTACGACTTTCACTGGTTGGCGCCCCATGAACATTAACATATCTTGCACTCCAGCTTGCAGTTTCTGAAACAGCGCTTACACTCATACCTCCGAATCCAACCGCCATAGTAGTCGTTGCCATGACAATGGCAATCAACCTTTTAAACGTTTTTTTTCATTTAAATGTCCTTTCCGATTGATTTTATCAATCATAAAAATATATATCTTACACATTTCAACTTGTAGAAAATGTGTTTGATATTTAGTCCTTTTCCGCTTAAAATATCTCCTAATATTTTCCGCTTCTGATTTGCATAGATTATAAAAGCTTTCAACTGTGAGTAACAAATATCATACAATAAAATACTTTATAAAGTCTGTTTGATTGTTCATAGTTTAACATATTAAATGAAATTTGTCAATGGATAAAACGACAAAATTAGGCAAAATCATTTGTGTATTATGCACTGATTTATGTCAATTTTGTATATAACGCAAACTAATAACACGAGGAAATTATTTATGGCAATATGATCAAAAACCTCACAGAATGTATATACCGGAGCAGAAATTTTTATCTTTTTTGTAATTTCCGGTGGTAATTTTACTTGATATGGTGTATAATATCTAACTGTGGCAGTAATGTTTTTCACAACTCAATTATATAACAAAAAAGACTGCATTCCTACCTTTCGGAAACAATGCAGTCGATTTTTTTGTTTCGGTTGTTTTTTACAGTGCCTATCATATTCACGCTCCTTACAGCATATATATCAACAAACGATATGCACTGTTGATATAAGAAGGTGCTGTCTTATGAAAGGGGCGATTATGTGAAAGCCGGAACAATAACGGTACCGGATACGAAACGTGAAAGATGTGTTATACTCGGAGAATATATAATAGATAACGAAGCGACGGTAAGAAGCACAGCAAAGGTTTACGGTATAAGTAAAAGCACCGTGCACCAGGATGTTACGGTAAGGCTTGCGAAGGTAGATCCGCATCTTGCAGGTAAGGTCAAGGAGGTATTGCAGAAAAACAAGGACGAGCGGCATATAAGAGGCGGTCTTGCAACAAAGCTGAAATATCAAAGCAGTTTAAAATGATACATAGACCGCTGTAGGAATTCCGCCGGGAAATTTACCTATGGCGGTTTTTTCTGCCTTATTATTTTATGTTTTAATGCTTTTGCTAACGAAGATACAAAAGTAAACGCCTTTGTGTTTACCACCTTTGCTTCAGCTTCTTCAATGCTCATTCCGATTTTGCTTCGTTCTCTTCTAACGCAAATTTATTTCCGCTCTTATCAGCGGATATTTTTGTATCCTGTTTAACCGCCGAACTCTCAGCATGATTATCGACCGCCGCCTTCAAGCTTACTCAACAAAATTTTTGAAACGAAACAGTCAAAAAACGGTCAGTAAAAAACAAACCGCACAACAATGCGGTTTCAGGCTGTCGATAAACCCACGCACCGCAAAAATGCAGAAAAGCAAACCGATGCAAACTAAAAATCTGATAAATAAAAAGAATTTCACACAGCCGTAAAAACGGCTGTGTGAAAGCATTTTTGCTTACAGCGTCAACCGCTCCTCAACGTACCTTTGTACGCCTGTCGGAGCGGTTTCCTTGTCTGCGCGTGTTTATCAACGTCTTCATCGTGTCGGAAAATACTTTTTCGACACGATGAAACCGCACAACAATGCGGTTTAAAAAATCAAATTCTTATACTGCCCTACGCAGCTTTAAAGTCTTAGCTATAAAGCCTCCGGTTTTGCGGTCTGAAGATACTCTGATAAAACAGCCCTTCATATTTATGAGCTTTCTTTCTGAATAAAAGTCCACGGCAACACCTCGGACGTAACCTCCTTGCCGTTCAGAATATCAACGAGCTTCTGAGCCGCAATTCTGCCTATGTTTCTGTCCTCATAGGAAAGCGATGTTATCGTGACCGGAGAGATCCGGCTAAGATTACTGTTGTCAAAGCTGACTACGGCGACGTCCTCAGGAACACGTCTGCCGGCAGAAAGCAGGCACTTAATAAGTCCGAACGCCACCTCATCGTTATAGCATACGACCGCCGTATTATCGCCAAGCCGATTTAATACCTCCTGAGGATTATTGAAAAGATCCTCCTTTGTTTCGGTAATGTACCAGAACACATTCTCATCGGGGATTATCAGACCGTTGCGAAACAGCTCCGAAATAAAGCCGGAATACCGCTGATGACCTTGAATATCATCGCTTTTGAAAAAGCCTGCGATTTTTGTGTGACCACGTTCAATAAGATGCCGCACAAGCTCTGCACCACCTGCCTGATTATCCGCACATACAGAATATGTGCCGCTGAGCGACGGGTAATATCCGTTGAAAAATACTACAGGTATATCCATTTCTATCAGTTTTTCATACAAATCGAAATTAGGATTCGGCATAGCCGATTTTGTACCCTCTATCAGTATTCCGTCAACGGGATTCTTGAGTATTTCTTCAAGTATCGCACGCTCGTTGCAAACACAGTTGCGTGTCGCAGAAAGAACAGCTGTATACTTGTTTTCGGATAATACATCATTCACTGCCCGCAGCTGACTCGGGAAAATATAGTCGCTGATGTATGTTGCAACAACAGCTATCTTCCCTGTCCTCGGATTAAGCCGCTTCGGCCGTACCACCGAGCCGCTCCCCTGACGCTTTAATATAAGATTGTCCTCTACAAGAAGCGACAATGCCTTGCGTATCGTCTGACGGCTCACATCATACTGAACAGTCAGCAGCTCCTCGGTAGGAATCGGCTGTCCCTCTTTATACAAACCGTTTTCAATATCGTTTTTAATTGCCTGTGCAACAGCTTCATATTTAGTCATTAATTATCACCTCTATGCAAAGCACAAGTTCGTGCAAAAGAATACAAATTTATTTACATATATAATACAACTTCACCCGTTGTTTGTCAAGCAGTTTTTACTCAGCACGATATTTGTAAGTCAAAAGCATCTGTTTTGTGACAAATGCACAAATCGTTCCGGCAAAAATGTTCAATTCATGCATTGCATTTACTTATCTTTTGTGTTACAATAAAAAAGCAATACAGACAAAACTTAAATTTGTAACAGATTTATCTATAACTTGTCTTTTAAATTTACAGCAGAATATATACGTCTGTTTGCAAAGATGACGAACACGGAGCTTGTTATGATTGATGACAAGACCGACATAAACAGTTTTGAGCGGCAGCTTGAATTGCTTGACGCTACTGCGGCTCTCAAGAGGTGATAATATGACAATACAAGAGAAGATACAAAACGCAAAGACATATCTCGGAATCGAATTCGGTTCCACCAGAATAAAGGCAGTGCTTATAGACGACACATTTGCCCCGATTGCTTCCGGCAGTCACGAGTGGCAGAACCGCTACGAAAACGGCGTGTGGACCTATTCCCTTGATGACATCACAACAGGATTACAGCATTGTTATGCGGCACTTACAGAGGATATAAGGCAGAAGTTCGGAGTAACTCCGACTACCTACGGTGCAATGGGTATTTCCGGAATGATGCACGGTTATATGGCATTTGACAAGGACGATAACTTACTCGTTCCGTTCCGCACATGGCGCAATACTATCACAGAGCAGGCGGCATCCGAGCTGTCAGAGCTTCTTAGCTTCAATATTCCACAGCGTTGGAGCATAGCGCATCTCTATCAGGCAATACTGAACGGCGAGGAACACGTCAGATATATTGCTCATATCAATACGCTTGCAGGCTATATCCACTACCGTCTTACCGGAAAGCGACAGGTCGGCATCGGCGAAGCGTCCGGCATCTTCCCTGTGGACAGTACCGATTACAACGCAGATTACATCAAAAAGGTTGATGAGGTGCTTTCGGCAAAAGGTTTCTCAGTAAAGCTGACGGAAGTTCTCCCTTCAGTGCTTAACGCAGGCGCAAAGGAGGCGTTTCTGACCGCCGACGGCGCTAAGCTGCTCGACCCGACAGGTACACTTCAGCCGGGAGTTCCCTTATGCCCTCCCGAAGGTGACGCAGGTACGGGAATGACAGCGACCGACAGTGTGCTTCCCCGAACCGGAAACGTATCGGCAGGCACCTCGATATTCGCTATGCTTGTTCTCGACAAGCCGCTTAAGGGCTACTACCCGGAAATTGACGTAGTGACTACTCCCTGCGGCGCTCCCGTTGCTATGGTGCATTGCAACAACTGCTCCTCTGAGCTTGACGCATGGGTGAAGATATTCGGTGAATTTGCACAGCTCAGCGGTCACCCTATCGCAAAGCCCGCACTTTATGATATGCTGTATTATCACGCACTGACGGGCGACCCCGACTGCGGCAACACCGTTGTGTATAATTTCCTTTCAGGCGAGCCTGTTGCAGGAGCGGAAAACGGCAGACCGATGTATTTCCGCACTCCCGACGGAAAATTCAATCTTGCAAATCTGTTCCGTGCGGAAATATACTCTACTATGGCGGCACTGAAGCTCGGAATGGATATACTTTTTGAAAAGGAGCAGGTTTCCGTTGAAAAAATAACAGGACACGGCGGTCTGTTCAAGACAAAAGGAGTTGCACAGCAGTTCCTTGCCGACGGGCTGGGTTGTGCCGTCTCCGTTATGAAGACCGCCGGAGAGGGCGGCGCATGGGGAATGGCTCTGCTTGCGGCATATACTGTATGCGGCGGCGGAAAATCACTGTCAGAATTCCTTGACAGCGAGGTATTCATTGGTATGGAATCCACCACGCTTCAGCCTGAAAAGAACGGTGCCGAGGGTTTTGCAGGATTTATGGAAAACTACAAACGTGGACTTGCGGCACAATACGCAGCGGCAAAGTAAGAAAGGACGCAATATGTTAGAGAAATTAAAGCAGGAGGTACTTGAAGCCAATCTTCTGCTCCCGAAATACAACCTTGTAACGTTCACCTGGGGAAATGTTTCCGCAATTGACCGTGAGAGCGGAATGATGGTGATAAAACCCTCCGGTGTACCGTATGAGGAAATGACTGCCGAGGATATGGTGGTGGTCGAACTTGCAACAGGAAAAACAGCCGAAGGCAAGTGGAAGCCGTCCAGTGACACGCCTACTCATCTTGAGCTATATCGTTCCTTCTCAGCTATCGGAGGTGTCGTGCATACCCACAGCCGCTGGGCTACTTCGTTCGCTCAGGCAGGTGCAGGCATTCAGCCGATGGGCACAACACAGGGCGACTACTTTTATGGTGAAATACCCTGCACCCGTGCCATGACTCCCGAGGAGATTCACGGCGAGTACGAAAAAGAAACAGGAAAGGTCATAATCGAAACATTCAACAACATCGACCCTATGACTATCCCTGCGGTGCTTGTCAAAAGTCACGGTCCGTTCACCTGGGGCAAAGATGCACACGAGGCGGTGCATAATTCCGTAGTGCTTGAGGAAGTCGCATTTATGAATTACCACGCACTCACTATCGCACCCACTGCAGGAAGAATGCAGCAGGAGCTTCTTGACAAGCATTATCTGCGCAAGCACGGTGCAAACGCCTATTACGGACAAGGCTGAGAGTGCTTGTAATCTGACTGCGACGCTAAAACAACCTACCGTTTTAAAAGAACTAAATAACATAACCGCAGGACTGCTCAGCTTTAAATGAGCAAGTCCTGCGGATTTTGTTGTTTTAAGAATAATCAAAAACTTTATATTCCTTACCGTGATGCGATTGCGGATATCCTGTTATCGCTTGACGGCGACGGGTGCATTACCGCATTCATAAAGGGTTTGCTTTGTTTCCTGTTGCTTTTTCTGAACTTAACTGCAACACACAGGTTTAGCTTTTCTGCCGCTCTTTTACATCTCTATTGCAAACCGACAAAATGTAATATATTTCAAAAATTCTATTGACAAATCTAAATAAATCATATATAATTAAAATGTCAAAATTTGTGAAATATTCTTCCGCACTATATGTTAATAACAGCATACAAGATTTGAATCATGAGGTGATAATATCAGACAATTATTTAACAAAAGCGGCATGATGATAACATTCTTTGCCGTAACGTATTTTCTTTGCACTTTTCTCATTTCCATGTTTTTAAATTCAGTAAGCTCAGGCGTCGCAGGCAGACTTTCAGATAATGCAGAAATAATAACAGTTAATCAGGACCACAACTCCGAAAGCGCCCTCACCTACAGCGATATAGGCGATATACTGTCAAAGTATAAAGCTGTCGGTGCAATAAAGCTCGTAATCGAATACAATTCCGGCTACGCCCTGTTTGACTACGAAAAAACATCTACTGAAAACAGCGCACCGACCGCCGTGATAAAACCCGAACTTGAGCCGTACTGTATGACGATAAACGGAAGAAAAACGATAAACTTCATCGGACAGAATTACACCGTCAGCAGTATCAACATATACGGAAGTAAAGACAGCGATTTCATATTGCAGTCTGATAAGCTCAGCGGCAGCACGGTGCGGTTTTCGGGACTGACACTTATAATTGACAACAAAGATAAAACGCCCTCAGTCACCGAAAGCATAAAATCAGATATAACCGGGAAAAACCCCGATACCAATATCAGAACCGATGATATATCCAAGATAGCGGGAAAAGGCAATCTCTTTACATCAGGCAATATAGTTATCATCATTGCAATATTGCTTATCGGTCTGCTTATTCTTATGAATTCGGGCGTGTTCACATGGTCATGGATAAACTCCAAACGCTCCGAAATAATGGCTCGCCGTATATGCGGTGCAGATGATGCGGACATCAAAAAAAATGATATTCATAAATTTTCTTATAATTTCCGCAGTCGGCATACTTATCGGCTTTATTGTCACACTGCTCCTTACTCTTATTCCTGCCGTTTCTTATTATCTCGGCAATATCAGAATTTCCGCAGGACTTATATCCGTAGCGTTCATTCTTCTTATCGGCGGTATAATTTCCTACAGTCTGAGTGACAAGTATTCGCACGAACAGGTCATTTCGTTAAGGAGAGTGTTATGAACAAGCAACTTATAAAAATAATTCTTTTCGATATAAAATCGAATCTGCTTTCCTGCCTGCTTCTTACATTCCAGATGATAGTAGCATTCTTTGTTATAGGCGATCTTTGCAGTATCACCGCATATAAAACTGTAACTGTGAATGCCCTTGACGGCTTTGATTTTCCCAAAAACTGCTACAGCCCGGCAAACCCCGATATTTACACCGACGGCGGAATAGCGGTTGATTATGACGACATAGAAAAGGAAAGAAACCTCAGCTATTACATAGCCGAAAACTATAAAACCGAGGGGCGTTCCGAATTCTGTGAAGAAAAAGACGGCACAGACTATTCTCTGACGGTAATTACAGAGCATTACTTTGATATATTCGGCTTTGAAGTAAGTAAAGGACGGCTGTTCCAAAATACAGAATACGGCAAAGATCTGTCAGATAATCCGCCCGTAGTTCTCGGCAGTGACTTTGAAAACGACTATAACATCGGCGACTTGTACCTTGATAAATATGAGGTAGTCGGTATACTGAAAAGCGGCATGAAAACAACCTTTTTGAAAGGCGACAAAAGCTCTATCATTTCCGCCGACGACGATGTATTTATACCTGTCATGAGCATTGAAAGCATGAAAGCACAAGGCATTGATTACCCCACCTCACTTATCTATGCCGATGATAAATCCGACCTTGCCGCAATAAATGATTACGCCGCAGAAAACGGCATGAATACATATAACTTCATATCTGCCGATGAAACAAGACAGCTTATCGACCTTGTTTCTACAAAAGCCAATATTTCACTCATCGTCATATCATCAATAATCATTATTCTTGCGGTATTTTCAATGATACAGTCAACCCTGCTCTATGTCAGAAAAAATATCCGTGAACTGCTCATACACATGATTTGCGGTGCTTCACAGTCGGATATCCTGCTCAGGATAAGCGCCGAGGTGCTGATTATAAACCTTGTCGGCGTTGTTGTTTCATCTCTTATATTTATGTCACTCCGTACAACACTTGTTTTTATGCTGACTGGCATTGCAACGGCAGTGATAGCCGTTGTGCCCGTTATGGTGAGCATTAAGAGAAAACCGCTTATTATGCAGATAAAGGAGGAAAAGTAAATGATCAGGCTCGACAGCATATCAAAGACTTTTCGTGACGGCGACGCACAGGTTCAAGCATTGAAAAATATCAGCTTTGAAATAAATAAGGGCGATCTTGTCGCAATAATCGGAAAAAGCGGAAGCGGAAAATCAACGCTTCTTAATATTCTCGGACTTCTCGACAAGCAAACGGACGGCGATTATTATATTGACAGCAAAAAAGTATCTTCCATACCGGAGCGTGAAAAAGCAAAGCTCAGAAACAGTCATATAGGCTTTGTAATGCAGGATTTCGCCCTTGTCGAAAAATACACGGTAAAGCAGAATATAAATATCCCTCTTATATACACAGATAAGCCCATCAATAAGGAAAAGGCGATAAACGATGTATTAAAAAGCGTCGGACTGTCCGATAAAACAAACACGCCTGCCTACAGACTGTCAGGCGGTCAGAAGCAAAGAGTAGCCATAGCAAGAGCGGTGGTAAACGAACCGCAGATAATCCTTGCCGACGAACCGACAGGCGCACTTGACAGCATGACCGCAGATGAAATAATGCAGATTTTTGAACGCCTCAATATGTCGGGAAAAACCGTCATAATCGTAACTCACGACAAAGACATTGCCGCTCGCTGTAAGCGTGTCATCGAGCTTTCGGATGGGGAAATTGCGAAAGGTACAAATTAATCAATTCGTGAAGTAATGAAAAACAAGTGTTTCTGCTTGACTTTTCAACATTCTGAGGGTTGCCGCAGCAGCCCTTTTATTATGTCCGTATTTGTAAATATGCAAAGCTAAAGTTCTGAGAAGCGGATAAATGTGACATAACGGTATTGTTATACCGGAAGCTGTTGATATTCGGTTTTAAATGAGGAACAAAAGGAACGTTTAGCCCGTGCTCTAAAAGCCGAAATACCACGCATTTCCCTTGTGCGTCTGATGTGCATCAGAGTTGCGTTTGCATTCCTTGTTTTTTGTGGAAGTCGGCGCTGCTATTATCGTTGAATCTACTATCGTTCCCTTTTTTATGATCAGTCCTTTTGCTGTGAGCTGCTCTACCACCTGTGAAAAAAGCTTTTCCTGCAGCTCGTTTTTTGAAATGGCAGTCTTATTTTTTTACAGCGCCTCGGTCTGTCGTTTATTGATCATCACAATATTCTTGCCGTCACTGCAGTATCTTTTTTCTGTATTCTGCCGGAGAAAATCCGGTCACCTGCCTGAACTGCCGTGAGAAGAATTTTTCATCATCGTAACCGCAGCTTACTGCTGTCGCATAAATGCTCATGGCGGTAGAATACAGTAAGTAGCAGGCTTTCATTACCCTTGAATTTATGCAGTCGCAGTTGTAACTTACATCAAAGCACTGCCGGTAAATCAAACGGAAATGCCCCTCGCTGACGCACATTTTTCTGCTGACTTCCGAAAGCTTAGGCATCTTATTAGGCATTGAAATTATCCTGTTCCTTATGTCGGCAAGCTCATTATAATGCGGAAGTCTTCTTCGTTCGCTTATCAGACCGACATCGTGCTCTGCATTCAACAATACGGCTGAGCGCAGTTCTCCGACCAGCGTGTTATCGGAACTGTGGTATGTGATAATAACCTGCCGTTCATCGTGCCGTGAATAAACCTCGTTGTGGAGCGATATTTTCAGTTTCTCAGGAAACATTCCGTTTTCCCTTTTGAACAGGATAAGAAATGTGTTGTCATCGGTTCGGCAGCATATTTCATGCTGAGTGCATACACGTTTTATTGCTGACGCTGTTTCTGCGATTATATCGCTGCGGTGGTTTTCGCCAAACAGGTATTCTCCGCCGTCCGGGAAACTAAGCCTTACCGCCTGAATGCAGAAGTTATGCCCGGCTTCCTCCACAATGCTTTCAAATTCACAAAGATTGTAGAACCCCGTCAGCGAATCATACAGTGCGGATTGCCGCTGGCATTGCGTGAGATAGTGGATATCATTCTTCATTCGCAGAAATTCCAGCGTATCCGCAACAGTCTTGTTCCAGTCGCGGAAGCTGAAATCATAGCTCGCCGGGCGGTTGTATTCCAGCACCGTATACCCGTAAAGCCTTGTCTGAAAGCACACGGGATTCACATAGAAAATCGCAGGGGAATCGTGCTCCGTAATGAACGGCACGGGTGTTTCGCCACTGCTGAACTTTATCGGAGGTTCTGAATACTCGTTATCTATCGCACAGCACAGGAACTCACCACCGTTGAAACGTTCACTGTTCCATGCGCTGTCAAGGCACAGAAACAGCCTGTCAGCGCCGTGCAGCAGGTAGAAAAACTCGCTTACCGCTCCGGTGTATTCCTCAAGAGTACGCGATGTGGTGAGCCTGCCGGAAAACTGTGCCACGGTGCTCATAATGGTGTGATACTGGTCTATCTTTTCCGCAACAAGCTCATCTAAAAGATGCAAACGGCAGACGCCGCAGGAGCAGGTGTTTCCGCTTACGAACCTGTCGGTATTGTCTTGAATAGGACTGCCGCCGAGAATAGCATCCACAGCGTCCCGTCCCATTTTACGGCGGTTTCTGCGGTAAGTCGTCAGCAGCGGATAGTGATATATCCTTCCTGCGGTATGGTCGCCACCGGTCAGGTCGTAGCCCGTTACTGTCAGCTCGCCGGGAATATCCACTCCTGCCTCCGAAAGAACATCACACAGCCCGAACGCCATGAAATCGTTGGTACATATCACCGCCTGAGGTCGCGGAATTTCACCGCTGAGATACCGCCGGGCAAGTTCCTCGCCTGAATCGTTCCAGAAGTTTCCGTAATACACTCTGATATTATCAAAACTTATTCCGTGCTTTCCGAATGCACGCTTGCAGCCGTTCAGACGCTTTTGCGAAGCGGCGCTGTCTCTGCTTCCCGTCAGTATGTCGATGTCCGTGAAACCGTGAACCGTTATCAGATGTTCCGTCATTTTCTCCAGGTCGGTTTCATCGTCGGAATAAACGCTCTTAAATCCATCCAACTCCCCGTCAATAACAATGGCGGGGATTTTTGCAGCTCTTATTTTATCGATTGTATCGTTGATTATTTTTATATCCCGGAATGCCTCGGCTGTGACAATAACGCCGTCAAATAAATCCGGCTCAATCAGAGAGTAAATTATGTTCTCATAATTCAGCAGATTATCGTCCTGCCAGTGGTTGTATATGTTTGAGTAGACCACAACATCGGTGTCTTTCCGGAATGCGGCTTCGGATATTCCGTATAGTATATCGCGCTGTTCGGACGCGTCGGCTCTTGCGGTAATGACCGCTATTCTTCTGCGCATAATATCACCCCGTTTACAGTATAGCTTAATTCCGCATTAAAGTCAAGAGCAAAAGTGCATATTATGACTAAAAGGTGGATTAAACGAATATACGCTGTTGAATTTCTACATTGCAATGTGTATAATAAAATTAAAGCAATACCGTGCAAAGATTGTGCGTGTATTGTGCAATATGACGAAAAAAATGTAAGCAAGACGCGTACAAAATCCAATAAATGGTTTTTGTGCGGTGTTGCCCAAAAACAATGAGGTGATGCTAATGAAAATAAGCGAAAATTGCTACAAGCTGGAAAATACGGCTAATCCAATTTCGCCGAATGTATTCTGCGCCGACCCGACAGGCGTTGAGTACAACGGCAGACTTTATATTTACGGCACTAACGACCATCAGGAATACGAGGCAGTCGGCGATGACGGAAAGAACGGCTATGCTCACATAAAATCCATCGTTATGCTGTCAACTGACGATATGGTGAACTGGGAATACCATGGCTTCATAGACGTCGCAAAAATAGCACCTTGGATAGTGAATTCATGGGCGCCGTCCATAGCTTCCAGAGTTGAGGCGGACGGAAAAACTCATTTTTACCTTTACTTTTCGAACAGCGGCTGCGGTGTAGGAGTGCTTACGGCGGAACACCCTCTCGGACCGTGGAGCGACCCTCTCGGAAAGCCGCTAATCTATCAGAATATGCCGGGGCTTGAAAACTGTCCCGCGCCCTTTGACCCGGGAGTATGCATCGACGAAAACGGCACAGGCTGGCTTGCGTTCGGCGGAGGGACTCCACCTGACGGTAATACGCTGCACACAAATATACCTAAGATAGTGCGGCTGGGAAAGGATATGCTTTCGTTTGACAGCGATTTTGTTCCGATAGACGCTCCGTATTTCTTCGAGGCAAGCGAGCTGAACTACGAAAACGGAACTTTTATCTACACATACAGCACGGACTGGCAGTCAAGAGAAAACTGGAACAGAACGGACATTCCGGCGCCGGGAACATGCAGCATGGGCTGTATGACGAGCAAAACTCCCCTTGACCCGGAAAGCTGGCAGTTCAAGGGCGGATTCTTCCTAAACGCCGGTGATTCCGGAATGGACTGGTGCAACAATCACACCCACCTTATCGAATATAAGGGAACAAAGTACATTCTTCACCACACACTTCACATTCAGGAGCGTACGAAAACAAAGGGAGGATTCCGCGGTATGTGCGTGGATCTACTGCCTTACACGGATACGGAATTTCCCGTCACAAAGGCAACACGTGAAGGCGTCACGCAGACTCAGCCGCTCGACCCGTATAAAGCTCACAGCGGTGCGGAGATGTTCACCTGCGCAGATATGTGGTACGAACAGATATCCACCGGCAAAATGGCTGTGAAGTCGCTGGCAGAGGGTGCATGGACTTACATAAAGGGCGTGGATTTCGGCAAGGGCACAGAAAAGCTGCTCGTTACCGCAAAGGGCATGGGCGTTATCGAGATTCGTCTTGATGACAGGAATGCCGAACCGTTGGGAGTGATCAAACTCGCAAATGATGAATTTGATAAAATTCCTGTGGTTCTTCCCACAAAAATAACAGGAATTCACAATGTATATTTTGCATTTTCAAGCAAGGACATCTGCTTTGAAAGATGGCAGGCTGAATGAAAGGAGTAACTATGAACAAGAAGATAACGGCTTTGATTTGTACAGCGGCTATGCTGCTTGTTTCCGGCTGTTCCGAGCAGAACGGCTCGAATGATTCACCTGTGCAGACAGAAAGCTCTGCCGACAGCGTAGACAGTGTGAGCAAAGCGGAAACAAGCGACAAACCTGACAACGAAACAATAATCGACAGCCTTAACAACGGAATAATAATCGACGAGGTAAGCGGAAATGTCTACAAAAACGAGCGTAACGCCAATCCCATTTCGCCGAACATATTCTGCGCCGATCCCACCGCGGTGGAATATGACGGAAGGCTTTACGTTTACGGCACGAACGACCAACAGCAGTCGGAAGAGGGAACAAAGAACGACTACGCCCATATCAAATCGCTTGTGGTATTTTCCACCGATGATATGGTAAACTGGATATATCACGGCAGGATAGAGGTCGACAAAATAGCGCCGTGGATATCAAATTCATGGGCACCGTCCATTGCTTCCCGCGTTGAGGAAGACGGTCTTACGCACTTCTATCTGTACTTCTCCAACGGCGGCGGCGGTGTGGGAGTTATTACCTCCACCGACCCGGTAGGTCCGTGGTCTGACCCTCTCGGCGAACCGCTGGTTTATCAGAATATGCCGGGGCTTGAGAATTGCCCTGCGCCGTTCGATCCGGGCGTCTGCATTGATGAAAACGGCACAGGCTGGCTTACTTTTGGCGGCGGAAATGCTGCAGACGGCGGTGTTGTACATACCAATGTGCCTAAGGTAGCACGTCTGGGTGCTGATATGCTTTCGTTTGACAGTGAATTTGTTTCTATTGACGCCCCGTATTTCTTGGAGGCAAGCGAGCTGAATTACATCGACGGCACCTATTATTACACCTACTGCAACGACTGGCAGAACCGCAACAAGTGGGACCGCAAGGACATTCCTGAGCCGCCTACATGCAGTATGGCATACATGACCACAAAAACTCCCCTTGACGCAGACAGCTGGGAATACAAGGGTGCATATTTCTACAATTCCGGTCAGAATGCCAACGGCGAATCCGGAATGCGCTGGGGCAACAATCACACGCATTTCTGCGAGTTTCAGGGAACGAACTACATTGTCCACCACACGCTCCTTCTTGAAGAACTGACAGGCGGCACAGCAGGTTACCGCAGCATTATGGTTGATTATCTCCCGATGAATGCGGCTGACGGAGAGATCCCGATAACTGCCGCAACACGTCAGGGCGTATCTCAGATAAAGCTTCTTGACCCCTACGCTGAAAACAGCGGCGCAGTTATGTTTACGTCTGCCGATATAGGTTACACCGATGGTAACAACCCTGCCGCAAAGAGCAAGGCAAACGGCGCATGGACCTATGTAAGAGGTGCGGATTTCGGTTATGGCGCTTCCGCTTTCACCGCTGATGTTAAAGGCAAGGGCAGAATCGAGGTTCGCCTTGACAGCATTTCCGGCAAGGCAGTATCTTACATTGAATTTGACAACGCTGATTATGCTAAGGTTCGTTCTACTGAATTCAGTAAGTTTGACGGCAGAAATCACAATATCTATCTGGTATTTTCCGGTGCGGATATTGAACTGAGATCGTGGCAGTTCACAAAGGGCAACGAGGAACTCCGTCCCGAGGAGAACATCTCAGATACCGAGATAAAGTACGAAACTCTTATACTTACCGGGCAGGCTGTAAATCCCGGTCCTAGTCCGTCGGCATATGTCGAAATGACCGGTGACGGTGAGTATTCCGTGAAGTCCACCTCATTTGAAAAAGAGAGTGAGTTGCTTAACTTCGGTTTCATCAACGTTGACCCGGATGCGAAATACAAGGTGCTTGTCAAGTCCGTAGGTCTTGAAACGGAAAACGGGATCGTTGAAGTCCCTGTAAACGCAGAGCTTGACCCGACAAGCAGTTCCGCAAATGGACTTGCTAACGGCTGGATGGGTGCTGAGATAGGTTCCGTGGTTTACGGCACCAAGGAATGCGGAATAGTTGCCGCAAAAACAACTGTCGACTGGATAGGCTACCGTTTTGCGCTCATAAAAAACGGTGAGGAAATTCCCTTTACATCAATAACCTACAATCTTGAAATAAGTGGGCTTATCCTTGATTAAGGTGAGAAAATCATAATTTGGGAGGATCTTCAATGAACCGTGTTTCTGCTATTAAAATCATAGGAAGCATAGGATTGGTTATTTCAATGTTATTGAACGGATGTACCACAAATAGTATTACGGATAACAATGTGTCCGGAAACGACCTTACCGCAACGGAGGTTATCCGGCTCATGGGCAACGGAATAAACCTCGGCAACACGCTGGAGGCATACAACCACAAAAGCTATGTGGAATTAGGGGTAGACCCCAATTCCTTTGAAACGCTATGGGGACAGCCCGTCACCACAAGGGAAATGATAGACGATATGAAAGCTATGGGCTTCGATACTCTCCGCATTCCTGTGGCATGGACCAATGGCATAAATTACGAGAGCGGAGATTACACCATTGACGAGCGGCTCATGAACCGTGTCGATGAGGTAGTCAATTATGCTCTTGACGCTGATATGTATGTTATACTGAATGAACACTGGGACGGAAGCTGGTGGGGAATGTTCGGCTCCGGCGACGAGGCAGTTCGTGAAAAAGGAATGGCACTTTATAAGTCCATGTGGACGCAGATATGCGAGCATTTTTCCGATTATTCCTACAAGCTGATATTTGAATCTGCAAATGAGGAACTTTGTCACAGACTCAACGATAGCGACGTCACCGGAACAGAAGGAGTTCTCAGCGAGGACGAATGCTACGAAACAACGAACAGAATTAACAGCGAATTTGTTAAACTGGTACGTTCGACCGGCGGCAAAAATGCAGACAGATTCCTGCTTATCGCAGGGTACAACACCGACTTCAGGAAAACATGCGATGACAGATACCAAATGCCGGAGGACACTGCAAAGGACAAGCTTCTGCTTTCAGTACATTATTACACGCCGTGGGACTATTGCAGTGACGGCAATGCAAAACGGTGGGGAACTCCCGGCGATTATGAGGAGCAGAATTCCCTTTTTCAGATGCTGACTAAATTCACAGACCGGGGATACGGCGTGGTTATAGGCGAATATGCCGTTATGGGTTCGGCGGATAAACCCGATAGGGATAAGTTTTACGCCAATCTTCTGGATAACTGCGACCTGTATAATTACTGCCCCGTCCTCTGGGACTGCAGCGATTTTTACGAAAGGGCGCTCAGAAAAACTACCGATGAAAACATAGCAAAGCTGTACAGCGACAGACGCGCTTCGACCGAAGAAGGCAAGGATTATTCCGAGATCCAGTCTGCCGCAAGGGAGAGAATGGACAAGTCAACAAAGGCGGCTGAAGACGAATTTATGGCGGGCGTATCCATTCCGGCTTCTGATGATACCGCAGTGGCATGGATAATGTACCAGAGTCTTGATTCTTCAGTTCAGTACTGTGTCGGCAACAAGTACGACCCGACGGATATGACCCTGGGTATCGTTGCAAACAATGCTGAGATAACCGGTGAGGGAACCTACACCGTCAGTCTGGATTTCTCGGATTGCGGTATTCCAAAGGGAGTGCTTTTCTCGGCTCTCGGGATTTACAACGGAGAGAAGTTCTTCCCGGGTTATACTATCTCTATTGATGAGGTTAAGGTAAACGGCGAAGTCCGTGAGCTATCCGGCAAGGAATATACCTGTTCCGACGACGGTAACTGCACGAGAGTAAACCTCTATAACCAGTGGGTAACATCTATCCCCGATGACTGCAGACACGCCGATGGCGACAAATCCGATCTGTCTGCGACTGTTCTTCCCGTCAAAGACAATGAGATACTTTCGACGCTGGAAATAACATTCACTTATTCAGCGCCATAAATCAGATTACCTGTGATATTCAAAATCTAAACCGACGGATTCCACCAGCACAGTGGTCCGTCGGTTTATGTGTAAAAACATTGGAGGAACCATTATGAATTATACAAAATCAGTTGAAAAATGGGGCGTTTTCGAGTTTTGCTCCGAGGGAACCACCGCTGGCAACCCATTCCTGGAACGCAGTATCACTGCGCTATTTGAAAGCGATTCCGAGCGCAAAACCGTAAATGGTTTTTACGATGGGAACGGAATATACAAAGTAAGATTCATGCCATCGTTTGAGGAAGAATACCATTTTACGGTCTGCGGGAATTTTTCTGACAGTAAATACGAAGGAACTTTTTCTGTCACGCCGCCGTCGGAAAATAATCACGGCTGCGTAAAGGTACATAACAAATATCATTTTCAGTATTCCGACGGAACACCTTATTATCCTGTCGGCACGACCTGTTATGTATGGAATCTGCAAAGCGATGACCTTATCGCACAAACTCTTGAAACTCTGAGAAATTCCCCGTTCAACAAGATACGTTTCTGCGTATTTCCTAAAAGCTACTGCTACAATTCACGTGAACCGCGCTCCTATCCATACGAGGGTACTCCGGTTGACGGAAGTGCTATCACCGAGGACAATGTGTGGGGCTACACTCCGGATTCCAAGGGCAACAACTGGGATTTTGAGAGGTTTAACCCCAAGCATTTTCAGCATATTGAATACTGTATCAGCGAGCTTCAAAAGCTGGGTATTGAGGCAGATATTATCCTCTTTCACCCGTATGACCGCTGGGGCTTTTCAACAATGACACCGGAGCAAAACGAACTTTATCTGAAATACACAGCGGCAAGGTTTTCGGCTTTCAGAAATGTATGGTGGTCATTTGCTAATGAATATGACCTGATAAAAAACAAGTGCATTGAGGACTGGGAACGATATGCGCAGATAATCGTAGAAAGCGACCCGTATGATCACCTGCGATCAATACATAACGGTAATCAGTTTTACGATCATACAAAGTCATGGATAACACACTGCAGCATTCAGCGTTCTCCGGAGGGAACATCCGAATGGAGAAAAAGCTATGGCAAACCGATAGTAATTGACGAAATGCTATACGAGGGAAATATCCAGTATGCGTGGGGCAATATTTCGCCGCAAGAGCTTATTCGGAGGTTCTGGGAAGCACTTTGCCGCGGCGGCTACGGTGGTCATGGCGAAACCTACATAGACGATAAGGCGGTATGGTGGTCTCATGGCGGAGAGCTTAAAGGTGACAGCCCGGAAAGAATAGCTTTTATGCGAAAAATACTTGAGGAAGCTCCGGACGGCGGATTGCGACCCAAAAACATGGAATGGGACGAGCTATGTGTGGTTCCGGAAGATGAAAATCTAGCTGATGAAACCGGTTATCACCTGTTTTATAACGGGATTTCGCGTCCGGGATTCAGATATTATCATATTGACGATAATAATATATACACCGTCGACATTATAGACACATGGAATATGACGGTTGAGAATGTCGGAAGTTTTAAGGGACGTTTCAGAATTGATTTGCCCACAAGAGAGTATCTTGCGGTTAGAATTAAGAAAGCTGAGAATGGGATAGAATAATGTTTGCCCCGATATGTTTGGTTCTGAAAAAAGAACTGTGTAAATGCGAATAATCCCGAAAAATATAGAGTAACATACGCAATCCTAATGGCAAGCACACAAAACACATCGTCCAGCAAAGGAAAATATCTGCAATGCGTCAAAGTATTATCTAACAGACCGCAACGTAACACGGAAAACAAAACTGTACTCTGCGGGTATACTTGCTTAGAGGACGATATTTTCGGTGAAGTGGAGAGTTTGCTATGTATGAGTTATTCAAAGAAGCCGTGCTTGCTTCAGGACTTGATGTTCTAAATCAAACCTTGGATGTTACGGAGGATGACTACTGTCGAATTAAGATTGCCTTTTTGCCGGTGTCAAGTTATTAGCAATTCATTTCAAAAGCAGCAGATGGGCTGCGGTCAGGTGCTGGAATTGATCGTTGCATAACACACTGTGTTCTTAATCACAAAAAGGAAACACTTAATCAGTTTAAATCTGATGAGGTGACCTATTATTCTACAATTCTGGCGTGTTCAGACTTGGGTAAAGCTGTAGCTTGCAGACGGGACATAAATTTAAGCCCACTCGGTGAACTTCAGTATGAAAACGATCTGTACGCCGACAGCATATATCAAAGGCTGATGGACGGGCTTCGAAACAGTGAATGCGAATATGGACATACCACCTAAAAAAGTGGACATATCTACATACCAATCGTTAAAAGGTTTAGCCGTAGGAAATCAAACTGGCTCTGCGGTGACAGTTTTTCTGTCACCGCAGAGCCTTCTTTCGTTAAATTGTATCGATAAATCCCATTAAACAAGGATTTTCGGATAAAGAAAACGGACACCAATCAAGATACGCATTGTATCAAAATTGGTGTCCTATTGTGGTGCGAGTGCTGATAACGGATTTCATAAAACAATGAATTAACCGGCAGAAACACATATATTTCATCTCGCACACGAACAGTTTCTTTAGAATTTTATTCGCACATTCGATTTTTACTGGCCTATCCGATACAATGATAACACAAGGAGGGCAGAATATGAAACAGAAATATCATCTTGCAATGGATGATGCAGAGCGGCGGCTTCTCATTGGAAGTCTGAATGATCTGCGCAGCAGGCTCTTCACAGAGGGCAGATATACCGACGCTGTTGACGAAGTGCTGCTGAAAATCATCGGTGCAAAGCGCAAGAAGTTCAAGGTCGTATACACTACACGGGGTGAATGGTAGAAAGCATAATGACGGAGTTTGAAAAGCTGGGTGGCACATACCAACAGGCGGGTGATTATTATCTGCCTAATCTCGAGATTGATAATCAAATCGAGGTGCAAATTGGTGTTTGGGGACAGCGACACCGGCGTTTTTTGAAGGAGAACCACCGGGTGAGATACTACAATCTGTTGACCACCGGGACGCTGAACGATTATCTTGCTGAGGTAGAATCCCTGGCACAGGCAATGTTTGATACGCTTGTGAAGGAACTGTCCGAAAAAGAAAATTTGAACGAAAAACTCAAGGCAAGTGACCCGCTGGAATGGGTCAGGCGGAGCAATAACATCCGCAATCGAGCTACAGAAATCGTAAATGCAGAGGTCATTTTCGTGTGAGCAGCAACAAAATTTGATAGAAATCAGAAGCGCAGTCAGATGCAGGTAAGCACCGGCTGCGCCCCTTTTTCGTTGCTCTGAAATAGGTCTGCATTATCTTAGCGAGCAGACTGTTTGTACTCCTCTGGAACTAAACAGTGCGTCGCCCGATGTCTGTGCCATCTGAGCAAGCAGTGCCTTTTTACTCCGTTCTGTCAATCTATGCAAAAGGCCTCGTTAGGGACATCCTAAGACCTGCTTACCCGATGCCGAAGAATCGGTCGAAGAAACCCTTCAACTTTTCAATGATGGTCTGCTTCTTCTCTGCACGGTTTCCACCGCCGAAGCGGGAGATCGGCGGCATCAGCCGGTCAATATCCGTGCCTGTCGTTTTGACAGAGCCGTCACGGAAAGAGCTCTCCATAAAGCGGCGAGTCTCGTCGTCTTTCAGGTTTTCCTCCTGAATGATTGCAACAAGCTGCCGTTCTTTTTCTTCGGCGACAAAGGTGCGCCATTCCAGCATCACATCTGATACATCGTTGATTCCGGCAATGAAGGTTTCGATCAGTGCCTTCTTGCTGCGCAGCTCAGGACTGGCATCCACTGCTTTGCGGATCGTGATAAGCACTTCCTTGTCATCGCAGTGTGAATCGTGGTATTTCTGTACCAGAAGCAGGATGTAGTCAATATTGATCTCGATCTGCTTGATTAGCTCGATTTCAAAAACGATGTCATCGGTGATGTCCTCTTTTTCGCCACCGGGCTTGCGGTTTTTCCACTCATCCCGTAAGTCCTGATAGCGGCCAAGATAATCCTGAAAATCCCGCTCACTCAAAATTTCGCTTCCGGCAAACTCGTCGAACGAAGTCAGCAGGTTGCGCATACGCAGAATCGCACCGAACAAAACGATAAACTCCTTCTGCCGCTGTTCGCCGGTAATGCGTTCCTCTGTCAGCGGGAATTTCGTTGTCAATTCCTCAATCATATCCTGGTAGCCTGGGTGATATTTTCCGTCGGCATCCTCGTAGCCAAAGTAGTAATCCTTATAGCCACGCATCAGGACGATACCGCCCGCTTCCTTATCGCCAAACAGAGAAATTGCATCGTCGGTACGCTTTTGCAGATTGCGGAAGCAAACGATGTTGCCGAACACCTTGATGGAATTGAGAATCCGGTTGGTGCGGGAATATGCTTGAATCAGCCCGTGCATTTTCAGGTTTTTATCCACCCACAGCGTATTCAGCGTCGTGGCGTCGAAGCCGGTCAGGAACATATTGACCACGATCAGCAGGTCAAGTTCCTTGTTCTTCATCCGCAGGGAAACATCCTTATAGTAATTCTGGAATTTGTCCCCGTCTGTGGAATAGTTGGTGTGGAACATCCCGTTGTAGTCACGGATGGCCGCATCCAGAAAATCACGGGAACTTTGGTCAAGTGCGGAGGTATCCTCCGGATTCTCCTCGTCAAGAATACCATCCGTTTCTTCCTCATTCGCTCCATAGCTGTAAATGACGGCAACCTTCAGCCGCTTCTGCGGATTTTCCGCCATTTGCCTCTGAAACTCGGCGTAGTAGAGCTTTGCAGCATCCACGCTGGACACAGCAAAAATAGAATTAAAACCGCTGACTCGCTGCTTCTGCTTGATTTCCTCAATCTGCTGTCTACCGTTTGCGGAAGCAACTTCGCTAATGTTTTTCAGCACGCTGAAGGTGTAGGTCTTATCGCCACGATATGTTTTCTGGTCAAAGTGGGTCAGAATGTACTCTGTGACCAGTCGGATGCGTTCCATGGCAAGAAACGCCTTTTCCCGGTTGATGTCCCAAACCTCTTTGTCGTCAATATCCGGCTCGGCATCCATTGTCTTGATGTAGTCCACCCGGAAGGGCAGCACGTTTTTGTCATTGATGGCGTCCACAATGGTATAGGCGTGGAGCTGATCGCCAAAAGCCTGCTCTGTCGTGCGGAGTGTGGGATTCTTGCTCACGCCTGCATTGACTGCAAAGATGGGCGTGCCGGTAAAGCCAAAGAGGTTGTACTTCTTGAAATACTTCGTAATGGCTTGATGCATATCCCCGAACTGACTCCGGTGGCACTCATCAAAAATGATAACAACTCGCTTATCAAAAACGCTGTGTCCGGCGTTCTTCTTGATAAAGGTGGCGAGCTTCTGAATGGTGGTGATAATGATTCTTGCATTGTCATCTTCCAACTGGCGCTTCAGGACTGCCGTAGAGGTGTTGCTGTTGGCAGCTCCCTTTTCAAAGCGGTCATATTCCTTCATCGTCTGATAGTCCAGATCCTTGCGGTCCACGACAAAAAGCACCTTGTCGATGTAATCCAGTTTCGTAGCAAGCTGCGCCGTCTTGAAAGAGGTCAGTGTTTTGCCGCTGCCGGTGGTGTGCCAGATGTACCCGCCGCCTGCCACAGAGCCGTACTTTTTATAGTTGTTGGCGATTTCAATCCGGTTCAGAATGCGCTCGGTGGCGACGATCTGATATGGCCGCATCACCAGCAGCATATTTTCCGCCGTGAACACGCAGTAGCGGGTAAGGATATTCAGAATGGTGTGCTTGCAGAAAAAGGTCTTGGTAAAGTCCACAAGGTCCGGGATAATGCGGTTGTTCGCATCCGCCCAGAACGAAGTGAACTCAAAGCTGTTGCTGGTTTTTGACTTCTTAGCCTTCTGCGCTTTGGCATCCTTGATGTGATTAAAGCGGGTGGTATTGGAATAGTATTTCGTATTCGTGCCGTTGGAGATCACGAAGATCTGCACGAATTCATACAGTCCGCTGGATGCCCAGAAGCTGTCCCGTTGATAGCGATCGATTTGGTTAAACGCCTCCCGGATGGGAACGCCCCGGCGCTTCAGCTCGATATGGATCAGCGGCAAGCCGTTGACCAATACCGTCACATCATAGCGATTGTCATGAGCTGCCCCCTCCTCTGTGGAGATGGCATACTGGTTGATGACCTGCAAACTGTTATTATGGATGCACTTCTTGTCAATGAGCTGGATGTTCTTGCTCTCGCCGGTATCCCGGCGGAGCACCTGCACATAGTCCTCCTGAATCAGGCGGGTCTTTTCGAGAATGCCGGAGTTTGTGTTTGCCAGCACCTCGTCCCAGAAACGCTTCCATTCGCCGTCCGTAAAGCGATAGTTATTCAGCTTTTCCAGTTGTGTCCGCAGGTTGACAATCAGGTCAGCCTCTTTATGGATGGTCAGGCGCTCATAGCCCAGCTCGCAAAGCAGACGGATAAACTCCTTTTCCAAGTCCGCTTCGCTCTGGTACGCCTCCGAGCGCTTGGCCTGCGGCTTGTATTCGGTGACAACAGTGCTTTCACTGCTCTGGGCAATAATGTTGAAATACATGGCTCAATTAGCAATTAGTAATTAGCAATGAGCAATTACTGATTGCTCCTCCCTTCTGAGTTAATTAGCAATGAGAAATTGGTTTCTTTCATTGCTGATTTCTCATTTTTCGTAATTCGTCTTCATAGTTTTCGTGATCGAAGTGAGAATTTTGATGATTTCCTTGCAGTCCGAGTAAATACTGTCAAACGCAGCTTTTTCTATGTAGCCGCTTTCATAGAGCAATTCAAGCTAATATTCCGTTTCGTTCGCTTCTTTATAGGAAATGTACATTTTAGCGTAAAAATCAGCTTTACTCTGTGCGTGCGCCGCTTCTTTTGCGTTTGCGCCAATGCTTGTGCCGCTTCTCAAAACCTGTTTTGAGAGAACGTATTCTTTCTTTGTTTCGCAAAAAAATTGATAAAGTCTGATGATCCGCAAAGCAAAAGCCTTGCTTTTATCCAAAATCACATTTTCCTTCATTGCTCATTCCTCATTGCTAATTGCTCATTGTCTTAAAAGTCAACAGCTTGTCTCGGTAATATTCGTATTGCTTTGTTCGTGCTTCAATCTCGGCAGGCAAGCCAGAAGTCAGGTCGTTGCAAAGAGCGTCAAAGCGGTCAAGAATTCCCACGATACGTTCCTGTTCCTCAATAGGGGGAACAGGTATCTGAGCTTTTAATATGTTATCGTTGTATAGTCGAGCAATCGTTCCGCCAGTGGAAATCTGCCAAGGCTGCTTCTTATAACAATACTGTAAGTACTTGTTGGTGACAAGTGTTCCATCGTGTTCAAGCCATACGATATTGGAATCTTGGAAGTATGCAGGCTCACCATCAAACACAACAGTTCGTCCGATTGTTCCAGAACATGAAATCAAAATATCGCCCTTTTTAGGATAGGAATACTTTTCTTTGTATTCTTCAAATACTTCTTCTGAAATGAAAGCATCCGGTTCTTTGCCAAAAGTACCTATTTTGTAGAAGGGAATACCACCTTCTGTATTGGTTTGAGATTTCAATATTCTCTTACACATCTTTACCGAGCCAATTTCGCCAAGGGTAAGCACCTTAACATTATCACCGAAGTTCATAAGTTGTTCGGTATAATACTCATAATGCTTCTTTCTCGCTGCAAGCTCTGCGGTAAGCTCTGCGGTAAGCTCTGCGGTAAGCTCTGCAAAATTGTCCAGTATACGGACAATTTCACGCTGTACCGGCAGGGGCGGGACGGGAATTTGCAATGCCTTAAAGTCTCCGCCTGTTAGTTTAGGAATATTGCCGTGAATCAGCGGAGATACATCGATGGTTTGAATATAGTGGTACAGGTAACGGAGCAGAACATCACCACTTTCCTCAATAATGTGAGCGTGATTATTGACCCATATTTTCCCTGATGCCCAAGTAACAACAGGTGTGCCTCTGTCTGTTATTACGCTGCCATCTTCCCCAACCAAAATAAATGTCCCGTCGAAAATGTAATCAGAAACATAGTCCTGAATGCCATTTGCTCCGTAATATGGATAGTCTCCGGCTTCTCTTGCCGATTTTGTTACAGGTTTCCTTTTCCTGTCCAGAATATTACAGCACTGCTCTAATGGGCAAAATTCAACTCCATCAGGGCAAAGCTGCTGAATCAATTCATCAAGTTTTGTCATCAGATGCTCTCCTAAACTCCAACAATATCGATTGTCCAATAACATTGGCTATTTTTTCTTCATTTTCCCTGATTTTTGCCTTTTCTGCATCTCGATACGCAGCTATCTTTTCTGGGGTCCACTCATATTTATCGTACTGCTGTTCAATACTACATAACATATCAATGATTGGGGCAAGCCTTTTCTTCTTATAACGTTTTTCATAGATTGAAACGATCCTCTGGCTGCTTTTCAATTCCAGTCTTGTGCTATATTTGTTTTTCATCATATCTGCTTTGGTCGCTTTAATTTCGTCATAGGAGTAGATAGAAACGATTTCCTCTTCCACATTGAAGCTAAAATGTTTCTCGCTAATTTGTTCAGGAATAGTTAATGAATTAGGAACTAAATATGCTTTATCGCTGATACCATCACTTTCCCAGCTTGGGCAAGAATAATGCCGGATGACGTGTTCAATATGATATTGTGTACGACAATTCTCACAGGCAATTTTTTCATTGATAATACCACTTCTTGACCTATTCCAATCATCATATTCTGTATATGCTACTCTTACAACATAACCTTTACCGCAGGCACATTGAGCAACTTCTGTAAATTCGAATCTATCCCAACTCACAATTATTCCCCCTCAATCTCCCCAATAATCCGGTCGATTTCCTCTCTCAATTTCTGCTCCCGTGCGACGATTTCCGCAATTTCTGCATTCAACTTCACAATGTCGATCTTCTCACGGGTGTCCTCCTGCTCCACATAGGTGGAAACGGAAAGATTGTAATTATTCTGCTTGCTGCCAACTTCGTCGTTCGGCACAAGGTGGGCAAAGTGCTGCTCGTCCTTACGCTCTGCCACGGCGGACACGATGCGACGGATATTGGCATCGGAAAACCGGTTGTTCTTCGTGACCTTCACGAACTCCTTGGAGGCATCCACAAACAGAACGGCGTTGTCCGCCTTGTTCTTTTTCAACAGCATAATGTCCACAGAGATTGTAACATTTAAGAACAGGTTGGAGGGCAGCTGAATGATGGCATCCACAAAGTTGTTATCCACCAGATACTTGCGGATCTTCTGCTCCGCCCCGCCACGGTACATAATGCCGGGGAAGCAAACGATAGCCGCCGCACCGTTGGAAGCCAGCCACGAAAGGCTGTGCATAATAAACGCCATATCGCCCTTGGAAGCGGGAGCCAGCACTCCGGCAGGCGAAAAGCGAGGATCGTTGATGAGCAGCGGATTCTTATCCCCCTCCCACGGCACGGAAAACGGCGGATTGGATACGATCAGCTCAAAGGGCTGGTCGTCCCAATGCTGCGGGCTGAGCAGGGTATCCTCCCGCACAATACTGAACTTGTCAAACTCGATGTTGTGCAGAAACATATTGATGCGGCAGAGGTTGTAAGTGGTCAGGTCAATCTCCTGACCGTAGAAACCTCGCTCGATATTATCCTTGCCCAGCACTTTTTCCACCTTCAGCAGCAGAGAACCGGAGCCGCAGGCTGGATCATAGACCTTGTTGATTTTCGTTTTGCCGATGGTGCCGAGGCGGGCCAGCAGCTCCGAAACATCGGCGGGAGTGAAATACTGACCGCCCTTTTTACCGGCATTGGCGGCGTACATTCCCATCAGATATTCGTAGGCATCACCAAACAGGTCTGGATTGATGCCATCTGTGGAGAACAGCGGCATCTGCGCCACACCGTTCAGCAACTCCACCAGCACCTTGTTGCGCTTGGCGACGGTTTCACCGATGGCTTTACTGTTCACATCGAAATCATAGAACAGCCCGGCAAAGTCATTTTCCGCATCGCCGCTGGCGGCACTGCTTTCAATATGGTTGAACACTCGCTCCAGCGTTTCGTTCAGGTTGTCGTCCTTGTCCGCCCGGGCGAGGACATTGCAGAACAATTCGGTGGGCAGAATGAAAAAGCCCTTTTCATGCACCAGTCCCTCGCGGGCAGTCTCCGCCTCGGCGTCCGGCATTTTGGCGTAGTCAAAGTCCTTGTTCCCAGCGGCGTGCTCGCCATCGTTGATATAGGCGGTGAAGTTCTCCGAAATATAGCGGTAGAACATCGTGCCCAGCACATAAGATTTGAAGTCCCACTCTGCCACATGACCTGCGTGAACAAGGTCGGTGGCGATTTTATATATGCGGCGGAACAGCTCGTCCCGTTCCTGATCTTTCTTTATCTCTGCCATCTTCCTCACTCCTTCTGGGTGATCCACGCCGCTTCGATCTCATCAAAGGGGATGTTGTTTTCTTCACAAAAAGCCTTGATCTTCTTCATTGCCGTGATATTTGGCTTGGTTTTGGCGTTTTCCCAACGGTTTATCGTTCCAACGGATACATTCAGCGTTTTTGCAAAATCCTCCTGTGACATCAAGGCTTTCTTGCGCATGATCCGGATCAGCTCGCTTAAAGGTGTCATCAAACAGTTCTCCTTTCAGAAGACTAACAGCATTATACCATAAACCTACCATTTAATCAACACCGTTTGGAGAAAACCGAGTACCAAAATACAGAGGCACAGCCTTCGGATTGATCCGTTGACTGTGCCTTTTTTGCATCTTTAAGAAAAATTCGAAAATACCTTTGCCAAAATCGCAGAAAAGTTCCCAGTTGGTTAGTAGAGAGAAAATTTCAAAATCTTTCGTTCAAATTCGAAAAATTTTCCAAGTTGATTAGTAGGAGGGTAAAAAAATGACTCTTCTCGCTGCCTACCTATTGAGGGGATTCTTCTCTTGTGCCTTGAAAGAGGCAAATTTTTGAAAAAGTGTGGGAATTTTGCAGAAAAATTCGGCAAAGAGAAAGTGAAAGGCGATAGAGGATTCTAGCGTAGTCCGCCGCTCTGTGGTTTTCCGCGTGCACCTTGAAAATTAAATAGAAGAAATTTTGGAGAAGAGAGTCACCAAACACCTACCCATTTTAGTAACAAGTGAGAGGAGAAATTCAATGAACCCATATTTTACAGTCAACGACTCCGAACATTTCACCTTTTACCGTATCCCAAAGCTGCTGTTCACAGATGAGATTTACCAAACTATTTCCACCGATGCCAAGATGCTCTACGGCCTGCTGCTGGATCGGCTGTCCCTATCCGAGAAGAACGACTGGAAAGACGAGCACGGTCGGGTCTACCAATATTTCACCATCCATCAGGCGCAGGAGCTGCTGCATTTCGGACACGAAAAGGTCTGCCGCCTGTTTGCAGAACTGGATGCAGCCGACCTTATCGAGCGCCGCCGTCAAGGGCAGGGCAAGGCCAACCTCATCTACTTAAAGGAGTTTACCCAAAAGTCCGATTATCGGAATTCCAGAAGTCCGGGAATCGGAAGGAAATAAGACTTAGAGAGTGATATTTACTACCCGAAAAAGAGAAAGAAGGTCAACAATGAATAACAAAAACACAGTGCCAATGAAACCGGCGCTCTTAAAAATTGAACAGCTGCGCCCGTTTGAAGGCCATCCCTACAAGGTACAGGACAACGAGGAGATGGCTGCTCTTTCGGAAAATATCCGGGAGAATGGTGTTCTTTCCCCGTTGATCGTCCGTTCCGTTGAAAACAGCGATGAATATGAAGTCATCAGCGGCCACCGCCGCCTGTATGCTGCCCGGAAGGCAGGTCTGACAGAAGTTCCCGTGCTGATTTGCACCCTTGACCGGGATGCCGCCGCCATTGCCTTGGTGGACAGCAATCTGCACCGGGAGCATATCCTGCCCAGTGAAAAGGCGTATGCTTACAAGTTGAAAATGGAAGCACTGTCCCATCAGGGAATCGCTTGTGGACAAGTTGGCCACAAGTCCCGGGATGATATTTCCGATACAGACAGCGGCAGGCAGGTTCAGCGCTATATTCGCCTGACCTACCTCATCCCAGAATTGCTGGAAAAGATGGACAAGGAGGAAATTGCGTTCTCTGTCGGCGTGGAGTTGTCCTATCTCGATGAATACAGCCAGCGGGATGTGCTGGAGCAATGTGAGATCAACGACTGCACGCCATCTTATTCGCAGGTATGGCGAATGCACAAGGCCGACCGTGAAGGGCTGCTGACGAAGGATGTGATCCAGTTCCTTATGAGCGAAGAAAAACCGAACCAGCGGGAGACAGTGAAGATACCCACCGAAAAGCTGCGAGAATTTGCGCCAGATGCCAACCCACGGCAGCTTGAGGACTTCATTCTCAAAGCCTGCGAGCATTACCGCAAATACCTCATCCGCCAGCGTGGGCGGGAGGAACGATAAGGAGTGATAGAAAATGAAGCGGCAAACGAATTGGATCGTCGGCGTATCCGACGGGAAAGTCCACGAATACAAAATTGGGGATGTGACCTATTTTGTTTCTGCAGAATTTGAGCGCAGCTCTCAAACCGATCTGCGTGACCGTGTACAAAGGACGGTGGTCAGCAATCTCATACCTTTGACGCCCGGTCAAGCATCCGATACAATGGCAGCGGAATATGTGTGTTCGGCTGCCGGAAAGGAGGAAAACAATGCAGCCAAAAACTAAAAAAGACAAAATCGGGATAACGGCGCTGTACTGCCGCCTGTCCCGTGATGATGGAGCGGAAGGCGACAGTAACTCCGTAGCCCATCAAAAGCGTTTATTGCAGAAATACGCCAAAGAAAATAGCCTCGGGAATACCCGTTTCTATGTGGACGACGGTTATACCGGCACGCATTTCAACCGTCCGTCTTTTCAGAAAATGATTGAGGATGTCGAAATGGGCTATGTGACAGCGGTCATCGTCAAGGATATGTCCCGGCTTGGCAGAGATTATCTCGGTGTTGGGTACTACACAGACACCTTCTTCCCGGAACACAATATCCGTTTTATTGCGGTGAATGACTGCGTAGACAGCGAAGAGGGCGAAAGCGAAATTGCTCCTTTCAAGAACATTCTTAATGAAATGTATGCAAGGAATATTTCAAAGAAGATTCGTTCCTCACACCGCTTGCGCGGTTCCATGGGAGAGCCGTTATCTCAGCCGCCTTACGGATATATGAAATCTCCCGAAAACAAAAAGAAGTGGGTTATCGACACGGAGGCGGCAGATGTGGTAAAGAGAATTTTCAAAATGTGTCTTGAAGGTAAGGGCAACGAAACTATCGCGCGAATATTGCAGGAGAAACAAATACTTGTTCCTATGGCGTATTGGCAAAGCAAAGGTTTGCCGAGAGGCGGAAAGAAAACACAACCTAATCCATACAAATGGTGCAAGACAACAATTCAAAAGATTTTGTCTCAGCAGGAATACTGCGGGGATGTGATCAATTTCAAAACCTGTTCCAAGTCTTTTAAGAATAAGACTCGGCTTCCCAACGCTCCCGAAAACTGGGCAATATTTAAGGATGTGCACGAACCGATTATTGCACGAGACGATTTTGAAAAGGTCCAGATCCTAATACCCAAAACAAAGCGTAGAGCACCGAAACCTAAAAACGGCGAGAAAAGCATATTTTGTGATTTGCTGTTCTGCGGAGACTGCCACGGTAAGCTCCGTCATCATACGAATACAATCAACAAAGATATCCATTACTTCGTATGTGCAAACAATAAGGTTGATTACCGAGGTAACTGTCCCGGCAGACACTATGTCAGAGCGGACGCCGTTGAACAGGTGGTTATGCTTGAACTGCGCAGAATGGCGGAGTTCCTTGAAGCGGATGAAGAAGCCTTTGCCGAGCTTCTTGCCCAAAAGACCGACAAGGAACTGTTGAAAGAAAAGAAGCACGACGAAGAGGAGCTTCAAAAAGCAATCGTGCAAAACGATACCGTGGCACAACTTTATGAAAAGCTATATGAGGACAACGCTACCGGCAAGGTAAGCGACGAATGGTTTATGCAGTTGTCCCACAAGTACGAGGTAGAACGGTTGGAACTGAAAGCAAAGATTAAAACACTCCGTCAAAAGCTATCCGAGTGCGAACAATGCGAAAGAGACCTTGATACCTTTACCTCAGCAATCCGCAGGTTCATGAGAATAGACAGGCTGACCGCACCGCTGCTGCGGGAGCTTATTGACCATATCGAGGTGTACGAAACGCAGGGCGTCGGAAAAAGTAGAACACAGCGCATCGCAATTCACTACCGCTTTGTGGGGTACATCGACATCCCGGCAGCGCCTCTGACAAGCCATTATATCTCCGAAACAAGGCAGGGCGTGGCCGTGGAATATATCCCCGCATAACGAAGGAGAGCAGGCGAAATGCCTGCTCTCCAAAAGAAGCATAAAAAATCGAGTGTTCATAACATCAAATCCGTTATGAACACTCGATATGGTGCAGGTGACGGGACTTGAACCCACACGACTTATGCGTCACCGGCACCTGAAGCTAGCGCTCTCTGTCTGCAGAACAAGTTCTGCTTCCACGAAATCGAAGATTTCGTGCTGTGGAACAAGTTCTGCTACCACCAAATCAAAGATTTGGTGCAATTCCGCCACTGCTGTTTTAAAATGTATCAGCAATAAAAAAACAAGCCGTATTTCTACGACTTGTTGTGGTGCAGGTGACGGGACTTGAACCCACACGACCTTGCGATCACTAGCACCTGAAGCTAGCGCGTCTGCCAATTCCGCCACACCTGCGTATTTAATATGTTGACAACTTTAGATTTGGCGCAATTCCGCCACACCTGCATATTCAATGCGTCGTCAAATAGTCAACGTTGATATTATACCACAACGGTTTGATAAAGTCAATAGCTTTTATTAAATTTTCTGTCTATTTGTAAAATCAGCGTATTCTATTGACTTGAAAGCCCAAAAAGGTTATACTAAATATAATGATAATAGAATTTGGCACTATGATTTGCCAAGGAGGGATAATGTGAATAATGCGGCGGAAAAGAACGCCCGTATACTTATTGTTGATGACTCTGAGATGAACCGTGATATGCTGAGCGATATGCTGAGCGATGATTATGATATTGTCGAAGCGGCTGACGGAGAAGAAGCACTCAATATCCTCAAAGAGCGTGTATATGATATAGATCTCGTTCTGCTTGATATAATAATGCCTGCTGTTGACGGATTCGGTGTGCTTGATGTTATGAAACGCTACCACTGGATAGATAACACTCCTGTAATAATGATTTCCTCCGAAACATCACAGAGTTACATCCGAAAAGCGTTCGAACTCGGCGTTACCGACTATATTCTCAGACCGTTTGACAGCTTTATCATACATAAACGTGTTTCCAATACGCTTATGCTCTACCGCAAGCAGAAAAAGCTGCTAAGTGCCCTTGAGGAGCAGGTTTACGAGAACGAAAAGAACAACAGTATGATGATAAACGTTCTTGCCCATATCGTCGAATTCAGAAACGGCGAGAGCGGAATGCACGTTCATCACATAAAACAGCTTACATCTATACTTCTGCAGAATCTTATCGAAAAGACGGACAAGTATCACCTTACAGAAAACGATATACTGCTTATCAGCACAGCATCCTCCCTGCACGATATAGGAAAAATCTCGATAGACGACAAGATACTCAACAAGCCCGGAAGACTGACGGCGGAAGAATTTGAGGTTATAAAAACTCACTCGGTCATCGGTGCGGAAATGCTTCAAGATCTGCATAACACGCACAACTATCCCCTTTTTGACAAGGCCTATGAGATATGTCGCTGGCACCACGAGAGATATGACGGAAAAGGCTATCCCGACGGTCTGAAAGGCGAGGAGATACCTATCTCGGCTCAGGTCACTTCTCTTGCGGATGTATATGACGCACTGACAAGCAACCGATGCTATAAAAAGGCGTTTTCGCACGAAAAAGCGATGGAAATGATACTCGATGGGCAATGCGGTGCTTTCAACCCTGTGCTTCTTCAGTGCCTTAAGGACTGTGAAAAGCAGATCCTTGCGGAGTTTTCAGACTCGATTGACACAACTCAGGACGACAGACTGCTTATCCGTGCGACCGAGGAGCTTGTAGAAAACAAGATTTCTTCGGACAAAATCGACTTCTCCGCTCGCCTGCCTATCGCCGCAAGAGAGCGTTGGAATTTCTTCTCTGACGGCTCGGGAGAAATTCAGTTTGAGTATGACGCAATACTTGATGTACTGCGATTGACCAAATACGGCGCTAAGGTACTGGGACTTCAGGAACTGACTATGCATCCGAGAGGTCTTAAGCAGGGCTATCTCGGCGCACAGAATATACAGACTATACTGGACGCTATGCAAAGCGAGGCTTCTTTAGAAAAGCCTGTCGTAAAAATAAAGAAGCAGATTTCGCTAAACGGGCCACGCCGCTGGTATGAAATAAGGATAAGGACGCTGTGGAGCAACGAGGAAAAGCCGAAATATACGGGTATACTCGGCAGAATAATTGATATAAATGACAGCGAGCTTGCTATTGTTCGTCCCGAATACCGCATTTCAGAAAACGACGACGCAGAAATAAGGCAAACGATAAGCAAGCTAACTAAGGTATTCGATGTGGTAAGACTGGTCGATATAACCGACAACGAAATCGTCAGAAGCGGCTGTAAGCCCGGCAACGAGGAAATGATAAACGCTTGCCGTGGGGATAAATGCTATGCGATATGGGGCAAGACACAGCGTTGTAAAAACTGCGTATCGTCAAAGGCTTTTGAAAAGCGTGGGCAAGTCAGCAAGCTGGAATTTGCCGACGACAGCATATTCCAGATAATTTCAAAATATGTTGAAATCAGCGGAAAGCCGTATGTGCTTGAGATGATATACAAGGATAATGACGGCGTTCTGCTCGGCGCTTACGGTAAAACCGATTTTATGGACAATATCGTAAACTATAACAGACAGCTGTATCACGATGCGCTGACAGGCGCTTACAACCGCCGTTATTATGAAGAACAGGCTAAATCCATGCGTTATATAGACGCTGTGGCAATGCTTGACGCTAACAATTTCAAGTGCATAAACGATCATTACGGACACGCCGCAGGAGATTGCTTGCTGAAGGCGGTATGCGAAAGCATAAAGGAATGTATAAGAAGCAGTGATATTCTTATAAGGCTTGGCGGCGATGAGTTTGTGCTTCTCATGGCTAATATTCCCGAAATTGTGTTTTATCAGAAAATTTCGGAGATAAAGCAAAGAATCTCGGAAATAAAGCTGCCTGATTACCCTGATATTAAATGTGCCGCCGCTATCGGCGGTGTGTACGGAATCCAACCGATAGAAAACGCATTGACAGAAGCGGACAGACTTATGTATATAGATAAGAACGCTTCAAAGGAGGGAAAATGACTCTCGAAGAATGTTACAGGGCGCTTGGAGGAAGTTATTCAGAAGTTCTTGCAAGGCTGGTTAACGACAAGATGATAACAAAATATCTCAACAAGTTCACAGAGGACACAAGCTACAGGGATATTTTCGCCGCACTTGAAAACAATGACTATGAAACGGCTTTTCGTGCGGCACATACGCTTAAAGGTATCTGCCTTAATCTCGGTCTTGAAAATCTCTACAAAGCCGCATATAAGGTCACCGAGGCTCTGCGTCAGAAAACGGACGAAACCACTCCGGAAATGCTGGACGAGCTGAAATCAAGCTACAACAGCTCAATCCTCGCAATACAGCAGCTTTAATATGCGGTTTTTGCCGCATAACCGCACAAACCGGTAAGCCGATATATTCGCAGAGCTGTAAACGGCTCTGCGAATAATTATATCACGCAGAATTGCCGAATCGGATTTTAAAGGTCACAGGAGTGTCGTGCTGTGAATTTCTGCGTACTTTTATTGCCGTTCGTGGCTTTTCACTTGACGATAACCGTAAAAAACGGTATAATAATCTTATGCAAAATAAATCAACCCGCCGGTTTTAAGAAAGGGACAAGCAATGACAGTTAGAGAAATGCAGGATGAAATCCTGAGAATAAAGAAAGAAAAAGACATCTGCATACTGGCTCACGCATATCAAAGACAGGATATACTGGATGTAGCCGATTTTGTCGGTGATTCGTTTGCATTGAGTCAGATGGCGGCAAAAGCGCCTCAAAGCACTGTTCTTATGTGCGGAGTACGCTTTATGGCTGAAACGGTAAAGATACTTTCACCTCAAAAGAAGGTTTTACTTTCAGACAGCAATGCAGGCTGTCCTATGGCTGAACAGATGGATAAGGACCTTATCCTGCAGCTTAAGGAGATGTACCCTGACTATAAGGTCGTGGCTTATATCAATACGACCTCGGAGCTTAAAACGGTATGCGATGTATGCGTGACCTCGTCAAGTGCTGTAAAGATAGTGAAAAAGCTGGACAGCGACAAGATACTCTTCATACCCGATTGCAACCTTGGCGATTACGTTCAGAAGCAATGCCCCGACAAGACATTCAAGCTGGTGAGCGGCGGCTGTCCTACCCATCTGCGTATGACCGTAAAGGACGTTGAAAAAGCAAAGGCACAGCACCCCGACGCACTTCTTCTTGTTCATCCCGAATGCGCTCCGGCGGTAACGGCTCTTGCAGACTATGCAGGCAGTACAACGGGCATAATGAGTTATGCCAAAAAAAGTGACGCAAAAGAATTTATCATCGGCACAGAAAACAGCATAGTGGAGCATCTCAGCTTTGATGAGCCGAACAAGAAATTCTATCCGCTGTCAAAGGACTGCGTCTGTCACAATATGCACCTTACAAATCTTGCCACTGTATACAACTGTGTATGCGGCAATGCAGGAGAAGAAATCGTGCTTGACGAAGAAATCAGGCTCGGCGCAAAGCGTTGCATAGACGAAATGTTAAGGCTCGGCGACTGAGTATATTATCTCATTTGTCAAAACGTGGCTCAAAACGCTTTTAACCCGCTGATTTCTTGACTTTTAAAGCGGTGTGAAATATAATAATAATAAAACAGGCAAAAGAAGGACTGTCTGCAGCAGCAGGCTTTCCTTTAAGACAAAATGTTTATAAAAAGCATAAACTGAAAGGAATACAAATTGAAATTCAGAAGAAAATTAGCGGCGGTATTAGCCGGAATAATTACAGTAACCGCCTTTTCGGGCTGTTCAATGCTCGGCAATCAGACAACCAACGCACTCGGCACTTACGACTTTACACAGATGGATCTGGTACAGCTCAACAAGCCGTCAGAGGGTCAGGACGTTGCAGTGATAGAAACAAATCTTGGTACGATAACTGCTGTTTTATACGCAGAATTTGCTCCCAAAACCGTGGCGAACTTCAAGAAGCGTGCCGAGGAGGGATTTTATGACGGAAAGCCGTTCTTTGCGTTACAAAAAGGTATTTACGCAATTACCGGCGCTTCAAACGATGAAGGTACGGAAGGCATTACCGACGACGGCAAGTTCATTGAGAACGAATGCTCGGTCAACCTTTGGCCGTTCAAGGGCGCACTTTTAGGATACAGCTCACAGCAGGGCTACTCGGACAGCCGTTTCTTCTTCACGGGAGCGCTTGAGATAACCGAAGAAAACAAAAAAGAGCTGAGAGGCTATACAGACCAGGAAACAAGCGCACAGGTAATCCCCGATGAGCTTATAACAGCCTTCGAAAAAAGAGGCAGTGTTCCGGGCTTTGCCGGCACTTACACGGTTTTCGGACAGGTGATAAACGGCTTTGACACGCTCGACAAGATACTCTGGTCGGCTTCCGACAAGAGCACGATGAAGCCTCTTGAGGAAATCAAAATAGTAAAAGTTACACTTGACTCCTACAAGGACGGAAAGTTCACCATAGAAGAACCTACTTCCGACAAATATCTTACTGCCAAAGAAATTGCAGAGCTTCAAAACGAATCCAACGGTACAAGCGGCAGTAACAGCTCAACGGCAGGTTCTTCGGATTCATCATCAAACTAAAGCCTGCAGGCGAAAGGACCGATAAAAATGAGGTTTAAGTCTTTATGCAAAGCTGCAGCGGCGGTAACTCTCGCCGCAGCCATGATAACGGCAAGCGGCTGTAATAACGAGAAAAACGATAACACAGCAGAAATAACCGTAGGACCCGGCGATACCCTTGCCGAAATGACGATTCAGATAGGCGAGGAAACGGGAAAGATACGTTTCAAACTCTTCCCCGAGGTTGCGCCTAAGGGCGTCGATAACTTTGTCAAGCTGGCTCAGAGCGGATATTATGACGGCAAGACAATCCACAGAGTAATCAAGGATTTTATGGTACAGGGCGGCTCGCTCAGGGGTAACGGCACAGGCGGAACAACAGCCGACAAGACCGAGATTCCCCGTGAAACGAACAACCGTATGAGAGCTTATTACGGTGCGCTGGGATATGCGGAAGGCAGTGACGGCATCAACAGCCAGTTCTTTATCGTTAACAACAAAACGCCGTTTGATATTGCAAAGACTGCTGCGAATATTTCCTCCGACCTTGAAGAATACAAGGACAGACTGAAGGAGGAGGACAAAAAGACTTATACCGATTATCTTTCAAAGCTCAACTCCGTTCCGGACGATGTAAAAGCAAAGTACCTTTCAAGCGGCGGTGCGTTCAGCATTGACGGTAACTATACGATATTCGGGCAGGCTATAGAAGGGCTTGATTTCCTTGACAAGATAAGTGCTGTCGAGGTTTCATCCGGCAATTCCATTGACGATGAGGCCGGCATCGCCTCTAAACCCGCAGTTTCGATAATAATCAAGAAAATCGAAATCGCCACAATCCCGACAATAACCGAAACAGAGGCTACCACCACTACAAGAAAGCGCATCCGCCCGTCAGCGACTACTCCCGCTCCGAGCGATACGACCACAGCGGAAACTCCCGCTCCCGACAATACAACAGCGGCAGAAACTACTGCTCAGTAACATAAACAGATAACACCCCTGCGTTGCAATTTAATGCAACGCAGGGGTGTTTAGACTCTTTGTCAATAGTTTAGGTACGAAAAAATAAAAAATATGTAGAATACAGTTACGGAATTTATATAAATTTCTGCAACTGCAAGCATTTCTCTTTAAACCTTTGCCTTTGCTGTTAGCCGTTGGTGCAACTGCAAGAAAATGAACTGATAATGCCATCTTCCGTCACAGCCGTTGTGAGCGTCTGTCGAAGTATCTCTCTGCGTGCTTTAACTCTCAGCCGATATTTCAGGGCTGTTCTGCTCCGGATTTTCTTCCGTTTGCGAAACATTTGTGTTCTTTTCTTCCATGATATATTTCCTTTCAGATATTTATTCCGTTACGAAAATCTCGTATTCTCCGCCTTCAATTATATCCGACAATCCGTAAACCACACTGCTCAGCACATATTCCCCGTCATTGATATATATTTCTATCAGATTGCTGTCGACATAGATTTCGAGCCTGTTTCCCTCTTTCACAACAGGTGTTTTTGCAATAAGCCTGTAATTTTTATCATTTATAAAAACCGCTGTACGATCCGTTATAATAATATCGTCTTCACGGCGGATGATATAACCGCCGATATTTATGCTCTCCCCGTTGTTTATCGCTGTTTTCAGCATATATCCCGATTTATGCGAGGGCTTGCCGCTCTTTTTTGAAAAAGCATTTTTTATGTTCGGGTGAGGCGAAAAATATATGTGATTATTTCTTATGTCAACCACACGAGGTATACACATCATACCTATGCGTTTATTCTCATTATCGCCTACTGCTTCAGGCATTCTCGCCCACGCAATAACTACACGTCTGCCGTTTTCGTCCGTATTGCTCTGCGGTGCATACAGGTCTATGCCGTAATCAAACATACTGTATTCATCGCTCATAGTCATTTTACAGCTTTTTTCGTCAAAATCCGCAAAACAGCATATCGCCGCTGAATCATATATCATATTATCATCAAGTATTCCGATGGGTGAAAAGATTACTACGCCTTTACCGTTGACTTCAAAATAATCCGGGCATTCCCAGATACAGCCGAATCCTCTTTTTTCGCAATAATTCACATATTCCCAGTTTTCGAGATCTTCGCTTTTGAAAAACAGGAATCTTCCGTTGTTGTCATAGGTGCTTCCGACTATCATATACCACGCATCACTGCCACGCCATACCTTAGGATCTCTGGTGTCGGATTCCGAGCCTGAAGTGCTGTCACGCAAAGGTTGAATTATCGTAGTTTTCGCATTGAAATTATCAAAGGTATATCCGTCTTGCGAAACAATCTTCATCTGTGACGCTATAAAGCCGTAATTCAGTGCGCAGTTGATATTTTTGGGATCTTCCTCACGATAATTTATGCCGGTATAAAAAATGTGCATTTTCCCGTCATGCTCGACCGCACTACCCGAGAAGCATCCGCTCCTGTCATTTTTCTTGGTAGGATAAAGAGCTATCCCCTTATGCTCCCATGTAACAAGATCGTCGCTTACAGCGTGTCCCCAGTGCATTCTGCCCCATAACGGCGCATAGGGAAAATGCTGATAGAACAAATGGTACTTACCTTTATAATATATAAATCCGTTGGGATCGTTTATCCAGTTTGACGGTGATTTCAGATGTATCTTATCCACAAAAAACTCCTTTTCTCATTCGCAAATCAATTTTTCCTTACCGTATATCGTCCGATATAACAATTCGCAGAGCCTGCGACAGCTCTGCGAAAGCATTATTGCCTGCTTTATTTTTTAGTAGCGGCATCCTGATTGTCTTTTTTCAGATGCACATCAAGCTGATTATAGGGTATCTCGATACCGTTCGCATCGAACTGTTCCTTGACCGCTTCGTTAAGGTCAAAGTATACCGTCCAGTAGTCCTCAGCCTTTACCCACGGATAACAGGTTATTCTTACAGCACTCTCGGCAAGCTCGGTTATCCTGATTTTCGGCTCAGGCTCTTTAAGTATAAGCTCGTGAGCATCTGTTATGCTTTTGAGAACCTCCATCGCCTTTCTGAAATCAGCGTTGTAAGAAATCGTATAAACCATATCCACACGCCTTATTCCAAGCGTTGTATAGTTGGTGACCTTCTTTGATGTTATCTGCCCGTTGGGATAGAAGATAGCTTTATTATCGTATGAATGAAGCTCGGTATACCACATATTGATTGCTTCGACCGTACCCTCGACATCATCGACCTTGATGTAATCTCCGATCTTGAACGGCTTTGTGAGCATTATGCTGAATCCGCCCGCTATATTTGAAAGGCTGTCCTGAAGCGCAAGTCCGATGGCAACGCCTGCCGTACCTATCACAGCTATTATAGAAGTCATCGGAACGCCGAGAACGGCAAGAACAATAGTAGCGAGCAATGCATAAAGCAGTATTCTAACCAATGAATAAATAAAGCGTGAAACAGTCTTGTCGATAACATCGTGTTTCATACCCCTGCTCATCATTTTCAGCACGAGTTTGGAAATAACTATTCCTACTATCAGTATTATCGCCGCCGCAATCAGCGTAGGCAGATATCCTACAAAAGCGTTTATCATTTGATTGAAAAACGTTTCAGCTTCTTTTATCTGCTCCTGCGCATTCTCAAGCGGATCGGTAGACGTACCGACCGCCTGTGAAAGCAATGAAATATTCAAGAAAACATCTCCGTTCCGATTTTAATCCGCAGTATCCTCTGCCCTCTCGGTTACCTGTATAGATACCTTGTATTCTCCTGTAACCCAGCTTCTGACCTTGGTTCCACGCAACGTGAATTCCGCAGTCACATCTTTAAGCCCTGCGGTAAGCGTAGTTCCCATAAGGTCAACCGTCGCATAAATATCCTTTGACGCAAGCGCCGCTATTTCATCTGCCGGACCGGTAACATTGACGCTGAGCTCGTTTGTAAGAACATCGACATCAAAATTGTCCGGTGCGTTTATAATACGGATATTGTCCTTCTGGACAGTATAGCTGAGGAACGTGTAATTCTCCGCATCCTCGAAGGAAACCATAGCGGAGGTGTTTCCGCTGATATTCTTATATCCTTCTGGTAAAGCTATCGGAAGCGTCAGCTTCTGCAAATACTTGGTCGTAAGCTGACTGAGATCTATCGTTCCTATCTCGAATTTCTCCTGTGAATCAAGCGAATCGTCGGGTGAAGAAACAGTGAGCGATTCCGGATAGATGCTGTACTTAAGACTGCTTAAATCAAAGTTTGACGGAACATTCGTAAACTGTACCGTAAGAGGCAGAGTTTTCTGCTTATACAGCGTTATATTCACGGTGTAGCTCTCGTTGTCGTATTTTATATCGGGATTTTCGATTATATCTCCGTTACTGCCAAGCAGAACGATCTGACCTTTTGAAGAAACCGACTCTGAGGTTTCGCCTGCAAATACAGAACGTATCTCGACCGATTTCACTGCGTCTATTGCGGTGCTGTCGCCCGTAAGCGTTATAGTCGAAGGCTCAGCGGTAACGCTATCTATCTTCATACCCGCTGTAGCTGTAACTCCTTCAGCCACGGCCTTCATACTGCCGTCGGAAATACTGAACGTTTTTGATACCGTCTTTTCGACCTTGAGTTTAACGCTCAGACCCTCATCGTCAACCGTACAGCTGTTTTCCTTTACCGGTGTTACGTTAACCTTTACCTTATATTCACCCGGCGCCGTGATAGCCGACAGATCCGCACTGGCTGTAAAATCGCTTGCAGTAAGGTTTCCTACCTCATATCTTTTGCCTGTTACCTGTACGGTTATCTTATCAACATAACTGTTCGTTACGGAAAGCGCATTTTCCGTCATATATTCCGTAGCCTTGACTTCAACCGGAATATCGCTGACGTGAGTTGTGACATCGGGGAATATCTGCATCGAGATTGCAAACCATACAATGATTGCAATAATCAGCGCAAATATAATATTTTTCAGATTCTTTACAAAATTCTGTAAAAAGCTCTTTATCCATTCCTTCATTATTTATCCGCCCCCTGTTCTTTTTTCGCATCGGGTGCGTTTTTCTTTTTTTTCTTTGATGCTTTATCTTTCAGTTTCTTGCTTTCGGGCTTTTCCGGAATCAGCTTTGCCGTAAGCAGCTTTCGCAGTGTATCCTTATTGTAAAAGCGTGTAAGATTTCCGTTTTCAGCTATAGATATAGTACCGGTTTCTTCCGAAACAACAACTATCACCGCATCTGAAACCTCGCTCATACCGATAGCCGCTCTGTGACGTGAACCGAGAGCCTTTGAAATCAGTTCTTCCTTCTGGGGCTTAGGCAGGAAGCATCCTGCGGCATATACCTTGCTGTCACGGATTATCACCGCACCGTCGTGCAGCGGTGTGTTCGGGAAAAATATATTGCCGAAAAGCTCAGGGCTTGGCGTTGCGTTGATTATCGTACCGGTGTCTATCTGCTCACCGAGCTTTGTTTCACGTTCGAATACGATAAGTGCGCCCGTAGCGGTCTGCGAAAGCTGTTCGCAAGCCGTACAGACAGCCTCTATACAGTTATGTATGTCGGCGGTCGCCGCATCCGTCTTACTTTCAAAATTAAGAGCCAGCTTTTTTACCTTTGTGGTTCGTCCCATTTTTTCAAGCACACGGCGAAGCTCAGGCTGGAATACAATAAGAATAGCGATAATTCCGACATTGAGGAAGGTTTCTATTATAACCTTCATCGCCTTCAGTTGAAACTGGTTTACGACAAAGAAAAGTATAGCAAGCAGAATTATACCTTTGATAAGCTGCTCCGCCCGTGTTTCCTTGATGATTTTAATGCCTTTATATATGAGATAGGCAAGAAGGAGAATATCAAGATAATCAACAAGTCCCATTGTTGCAAAAACACTCTGTATATTCTCCCAGATATCCTTTAAATACTGGATCAATTTTTCTGCTCCGTTCCTAAAACTGCTGTTGCAGCGAATTTCATAGTAAGTTTATATATAATATTGTATCATTAAACGGCGATTATTTCAAGGAGGAGCGGGAAATTTTTTCTTACTTTTCACAAAGATTATCGAAACAGCAGATATCCGCTCGCAGCGGCACAGCCATCTTCACCGCACAGATAGCGGAAATACGCCTGCCACATCTTATACAGAGCATATTTTGCGTTGCCGGCGGAAAATACTTTTTCAAAGACAGTTATATCGGGTTAGCTTAAGCTGACTCAAAAAAATTGTACAGGAAACTAAAAAATTCTGAAAATTTTCACTTTTAGAGGTTTACATTCCGGAACGATTATGATATAATACTAAGTTGAAAGCATACGTCTTGGTATGACCGTATGCAAAAACAAAGGAGGACGATTCCCATGGGAAGACAAAAACTTACTATGGACGGTAACAACGCCGCAGGTCACGTGTCTTATGCGTTTACTGACGTTGCAGCGATTTACCCCATTACACCATCTTCAGTAATGGCTGAAGTAACAGATTCCTGGTCAACAGCCGGAAGAAAGAACATTTTCGGACAGGAAGTAAAGGTAGTAGAAATGCAGTCAGAAGCCGGCGCAGCAGGCGCAGTTCACGGCTCTCTCGCAGCAGGTGCATGTACTACAACTTACACAGCATCACAGGGCTTACTGCTCATGATCCCCAATATGTATAAAATTGCAGGTGAATTACTGCCCAGCGTTATTCATGTTTCCGCTCGTGCTCTTGCAACACACGCACTTTCTATTTTCGGTGATCACAGCGACATCTACGCTTGCCGTCAGACAGGTTATGCTATGCTCTGCTCCACTAACCCTCAGGAAGTTATGGATCTCGGTGCTGTAGCTCACCTTTCAACATACGAAGCAAGAGTTCCTTTCCTTCACTTCTTCGACGGTTTCAGAACATCACACGAAATCCAGAAGATTGAAGTATGGGACTATGAAACACTCGACAAGATGCTCGACCACGAAGCTGTAGACGCTTTCAGAAACAGAGCTCTCAATCCTGAGAAGCCCGTTCTGCACGGCACGGCTCAGAACCCCGACATCTTCTTCCAGGCAAGAGAAGCAAGCAACAAGTACTATGAAGCTACACCCGCTATCGTACAGAAGTACATGGACAAGGTAAATGCTGAGATCGGTACAGATTACAAGCTGTTCAACTACTACGGTGCTCCCGATGCTGAGCAGGTAATCATTGCTATGGGCTCTGTTTGCGATACTATCGAAGAAACAATCGACTATATGTTAGCTCAGGGCAAGAAGGTTGGTCTTGTTAAGGTTAGACTTTACAGACCCTTCAGCGTTGACGCTTTCGTATCTGCTATTCCCGAAACTGTTAAGAAGATTACAGTTCTTGACAGAACAAAGGAACCCGGCGCACTCGGCGAACCCTTATACCTCGACGTTGTTGCAGCTCTCAAGCAGGCAGGCAAGTTCCAGGATGTACCCGTATTCACAGGTCGTTACGGTCTTGGTTCTAAGGATACTAACCCCGCTCAGATCATTGCAGTATACAACAACACAGAAAAGCCCAGATTCACAATCGGTATCGAGGATGACGTTACAGGTCTTTCACTGCCCATCGGTGAGAACCCCAACACAACTCCCGAAGGCACAACCTGCTGTAAGTTCTGGGGTCTTGGTTCAGATGGTACTGTCGGTGCCAACAAGAACTCTATCAAGATTATCGGTGACCACACAGATATGTATGCTCAGGCATACTTCGCATACGACTCAAAGAAGTCGGGCGGTGTTACGATTTCTCACCTTCGTTTCGGTAAGTCGCCTATCAAGTCAACTTACTTTGTAAACAAGGCTAACTTCGTAGCTTGCCACAACCCCTCATACATCGACAAGTACGATATGGTTGAGGACGTTGTACCCGGCGGTTCATTCCTGCTCAACTGCCAGTGGACAGTTGACGAGCTTGACGAGAAGCTCCCCGCTCCCGTTAAGGCATACATTGCTAAGAACAACATCAACTTCTACATCATCAACGCTATCAAGGTAGCTAAGGAGATCGGTCTTGGCAACAAGACAAATACTGTATTACAGTCTGCATTCTTCTCAATCGCTAACATCATCCCCGCTGAAGATGCTATCGAATATATGAAGAAGGCTGCTTACAAGTCATTCGCTAAGAAGGGTGACGACATTGTTAAAATGAACTACGCCGCAATCGAAAAGGGCGCAGGCGAGGTTATCAAGGTTGACGTTCCTGCATCTTGGGCTGACGCTGAGGGTACACTTCCCGTTCACACAGCTACAGGTGACAGAAAGGATCTCGTTGATTTCGTTAACAATATACTTATCCCCGTTAACGCTCAGAGAGGCGACAAGCTCCCCGTATCTACATTCGTAGGCATGGCTGACGGTACATTCCCCCAGGGCTCTGCAGCTTATGAGAAGCGTGGTATCGCAGTAGACGTTCCCGAGTGGATTCCCGAGAACTGTATCGAATGTAACCAGTGTTCATTCGTTTGTCCTCACGCAGTTATCCGTCCCGTAATTCTTTCCGAAGAAGAAGCTGCTAAGGCTCCTGCAGGTGCAAAGATGAAGGACGCTATGGGTCTTCCCGGCATGAAGTTCGCTATGGTAACTTCTGTTCTCGACTGCACAGGCTGCGGCGTTTGCGCACAGGTTTGCCCCTCTAAGAACAAGGCACTCGTTATGAAGTCACTTGATTCTCAGATGAACGAACAGCCCATGTTCGACTACGCTGTTAAGGAAGTAGCCGACAAGCCCGAAGTTCACGAGAAGTTCAAGGAAACAACAGTTAAGGGTTCACAGTTCAAGCAGCCCCTGCTCGAATTCTCAGGTGCTTGCGCAGGCTGTGGTGAAACTCCTTACGCTAAGCTCATCACACAGCTCTTCGGCGACAGAATGTACATTGCCAACGCTACAGGCTGTTCATCAATCTGGGGTGGCTCTGCTCCCTCAACTCCTTATACAGTAAATAAGGAAGGCAAGGGTCCCGCTTGGGGCAACTCACTGTTCGAGGATAATGCTGAGTACGGTCTCGGTATGTTCATCGCTCAGGATACATTAAGACACAGAGCACAGGGTCAGTTAAAGGCAATCGCTGAAAAGACTGAAAACGCTGACGTTAAGGCTAAGATCGACACATACTTCGAAACAGCTAACGACGGTAAGGCAAACGCTGCTGCTACAAAGGATCTCGTTGCTGCTCTTGAAGCTCTTGATTGCGACTGCGCTGAAAAGAATGCAGTTCTCAAGGCTAAGAACTACCTCGCTAAGAAGTCCAACTGGATATTCGGCGGCGACGGCTGGGCATACGACATCGGTTACGGCGGTGTTGACCACGTTCTCGCATCAGGCAAGAATGTAAATGTATTCGTATTTGATACAGAAGTTTACTCCAACACAGGCGGACAGGCTTCAAAGGCTACAAACATCGGTGCAGTTGCACAGTTCGCAGCAGGCGGTAAGGACGTTAAGAAGAAGGATCTCTCCGGTATCGCTATGAAGTACGGTTATGTATATGTTGCTCAGATTTCAATGGGTGCAGATATGAACCAGTGCTTAAAGGCAATCGCAGAAGCTGAAGCTTATGACGGTCCTTCACTGGTTATCGCTTATGCTCCTTGTATCAACCACGGTATCAAGGGCGGCCTTACAATCGCTCAGAAGGTAGAAAAGGAAGCTGTACAGGCAGGTTACTGGCATCTGTTCAGATTCAACCCCGCTGCTCCTGCAGGAACAAATCCGTTCACTCTCGACAGCAAGGCTCCTACAGGCGATTACAAGGAATTCATGATGAGAGAAGTTCGTTACAACTCTCTTATGCGTGCTAACCCCGAAAGAGCTAACGTACTGTTCGATAAGGCTGTTGCTAACTCCAAGAAGCGTTACGAGGATCTCGTAGGCCTTGTTGAATACTACAAGAAGGAATACTGCGGCGAATAATCCGCACGAAATAATCTAAAAGCCCAAAAATTTTGAATAGTCGGAATAGAATAGGTTTTTACGCCCCTCCGGTAAAACCGGAGGGGTTATTTTTCGACTTGTATACTTTTGCTTTTAATTATTAACAAGCAGTAACTATTCAAAATTTTATCAGATTTTACTTTTTTTATATACTATTATTAATCGGAAATTACCCTGAAACGCCGAAATTATATCGTGATGTGAAGCTTTCACGTCATATTCGGTGATATTCGGGAATACAATCAATATATAAAACGTACAGGCACCCACGTCTGTGCTTGATGAAAAGGAACAAGTCAGTATGGAAATATTAGAGTGGATAAACGAAAACATAGTATGGGGCATACCGGTGCTTATACTATTTGCAGGTTCGGGAATTATCTTCACAATAAGAACCAGATGCTTGCAGGTACTGCACTTCCCTACTATAATAAAGCGTACACTCCTTACAAAACAGCCTGAGGCTGACGGAAAGAAGGTTTCGCCTTTCAGAACCCTTACCGCCGCACTCGGTGCAACAGTAGGAACAGGAAATATTATCGCAATAGGAAGCGCTATTGCTTTTGGCGGTGCAGGTGCAATATTCTGGATGTGGATCTCCGCACTTCTCGGTATGGCTACCAGTTTTGCCGAAAACTATCTCGGTGCAAAATACAGAACCGTGCAATCGGACGGTCTTACGGGCGGCGTACCTTTTGCTTACATAAAAAAAGCATTCGGCGGCAAAAAGCTCGGTGCGTTCTTTGCGGGAATGTTCGCTGTCTGCTGTATAGGTGCCAGCTTCGGCATAGGTAATATGGCTCAGGTGAATTCGGCTTCAATGGCACTTCAGAACTGTCTTGGAGTGCCTCTATGGGTATCGGGAATTCTTTGTGCCGGAGTAATTGCCGCAATAGCGCCCGGAGGCATACACCGCCTCAGTAAAGTTACATCGTGGGTAATCCCGATAGCCGCAGGAGGCTATCTGATCGGCTGTTTTGCTGTAATTATAATGAACATTGAAAATGTTCCTTCTGTATTCGCACGCATTTTCACAGAAGCTTTTTCATTCAAGGCTGTAGGCGGAGGAACTGTAGGTGTTGTAATGCTCGAGGCTATGAAGTGGGGCGTAAAACGTGGCGTATTCTCAAACGAAGCCGGTCTTGGCTCCTCAGTAATGATTAATGCAAACTCAAGTGCCGACAAGCACCATACGCAAGGTATGTGGGCAATGCTTTCGGTTTTCATTGATACTATCATTATCTGCACTATGACAGCACTCTGCATTCTTTCAAGCGGTGCAGATCAGAAATCAAGCGTTGGTTTTGATATGGCGCTGATAGCATTCCAGGACGGACTCGGTGACTTTGCCGGTGCATTCCTCAGTATCGCAACATTCATCTTTGCGATAACAACCGTTACAGGCTGGTGGATATACGGCAGAAGCTGTTTCGTTTACCTTTTCACAAAGAAGTGGGTAGGCGTATATCTTGCAATTTTCATTGTTACCGCTTTCGTGGGAGCGGTGATTCAAGCGACAGTCGTATGGGACGTATCCGATCTTTTCAACGGCCTTATGGCAATACCGAACCTTCTTGCGATAATACTGCTTCGCAAAGAAGTTAAAGCTGACATTTAATTCCTTTAAAATCAGTAGATATTTAAATAGTAAAATAAAAAGCACAAGGTAGCGTGACCTTAAGAAAACCTGTTATACAGCCGTGTAATAAGTTTTCCCGACGTAAATTAAAATGTCGGTTGCATTACGCTTACTTTGTGCAATTTTTTTGACGAATTTGCAATTTATCTATTGACCTATTGCAAAAAATAGTTTATAATAGTAAATGGGGAACAAGGTACGATGAACCGTATCGATATTTCCCTACCGAATGACTTTCATCAGCATAAGCTGATAAAATAAAGAAAAGGAGAACAATCGGTTATGACAAAGAATCAGAATGTTTTAAAGTGGGTTGAAGAAATGAAAGCCCTCACACAGCCCGACAAGGTTGTATGGATCGATGGCAGCGAGGAGCAGCTCAAGGCGCTTCGTGACGAGGCTATCGCAACAGGCGAGATGATTGAGCTCAACCAGGAAAAGCTCCCCGGCTGCTTATATCACAGAACAGCTGAAAACGACGTTGCCCGTGTAGAAGACAGAACATTCATCTGCTCAAGAGAGAAGGAGAATGCAGGTCCTACAAACAACTGGATGGATCCTAAGGAAATGTACGCTAAGCTGACAAAGCTCTATGACGGCGTTATGAAGGGTCGTACAATGTACGTTATCCCCTACTCAATGGGACCTATCGGCTCACCTATCGCTAAGGTTGGTGTTGAGCTGACAGACTCTATCTATGTTGTACTCAACATGGACATTATGACAAGAATGGGCGCACAGGCATTCAAGAACCTGCCCGATGACTCCAATGACTTCGTAAGATGCCTTCACTCAAAGGCTGACGTTGATCCCGAAAAGAGATACATCGTTCAGTTCCCCGAAGACAACACGATCTGGTCTATCAACTCAGCTTACGGCGGTAACGTACTGCTCGGCAAGAAGTGCTTCGCACTCCGTATCGCTTCTTACCAGGGTTGGAAGGAAGGCTGGATGGCTGAACATATGCTTATCCTCGGCGTTAAGAAGCCCGATGGCGACATCAAGTATATCACAGCAGCATTCCCCTCAGCTTGCGGTAAAACAAACCTCGCTATGCTTATTCCTCCCGAGGGATACAAGAAGGCAGGCTATGAAGTATTCACAGTAGGTGACGATATTGCATGGATGAAGCAGGGTCCCGATGGCAGACTTTACGCTATCAACCCCGAGAACGGCTTCTTCGGCGTTGCTCCCGGTACAAACGCAAAGAGCAACTACAACGCACTTGCATCTACAAGAAAGAACACAATCTTCACAAACGTTGCTATCAACAATGATGATATGACAGCTTGGTGGGAAGGTCTTGACAAGAATCCTCCCGAGAATGCAACAGACTGGAAGGGCAACAAGGTAAACGGTAAGGAATACACAGCAGCAGGCAACAAGCTCGCTCATCCTAACTCACGTTTCACAGCTCCCGCTCAGAACTGCCCCTGCATTTCACCTGAGTTCAACAACCCCCAGGGTGTTCCGATCTCAGCTATCATCTTCGGCGGCAGACGTGCAGCAACAACTCCTCTGGTTTACCAGTCATTCAGCTGGCAGCACGGCACATATGTAGGCTCTGCAGTTTCTTCTGAAACAACAGCAGCTGCTACAGGTGCAGTAGGCGTACTCCGTCACGATCCTATGGCTATGAAGCCCTTCTGCGGCTACCACATGGCTGATTACTGGGCACACTGGCTCGAAATGGGCGAGAAGCTTGGAGACAAGGCTCCTAAGATCTTCAACGTTAACTGGTTCAAGCAGGACGAGAACGGCAACTTTATGTGGCCCGGTTTCGGCGACAACATGAGAGTTCTCGACTGGATCATCAAGAGATGTGAAGGCACAATCGACGCTGAAAAGACTCCTATCGGCTACCTTCCTAAGAAGGGTGACATCAACCTCAAGGGTATCGAGGATGAGGTTACATCAGAAGTTGAAGACAAGCTGCTCGCAGTTGACAGAGACCTCTGGAAGAAAGAAGTAGAAGAGATGAAGGAATTCTACAAGCAGTTCGGTGACAAGCTCCCCGACGGCTTAAAGCAGGAACTCGCTGATCTCGAAGCAAGACTTGGCTAATCCATAACCGAATAAACTCCAATCCCCTGTTAATCGCTTAACAGGGGATTTTCTTATGCTTCATACGCTCTTAGCTTGTATGCCACAAGGCAAATACCGTACTGTTGCCACGGCATTATATACGGCAAAACGGCACCGGAAAATTTCCGATGCCGTTTCTGTATAAAATATATTAACCCAAAATTGTCTTATTCCTTTACACCACCGAGTGAAACACCGGCGATGATGAATTTCGATAAGCAGAAATAAACGATGATAACAGGTATGATTGCTATGAAAATGAACATATAAACCTGACCCATATCAAACTTTAAGAAGTCAGCTGAACGAAGCTGTGCGATCATGATAGGCATTGTCTTCTTTGTCGATGTATCAATAATCAACGAAGGAAGGAAGTAGTTGTTCCATGATGCAACGAAGCTGAATATTGCCTGTACTGCAAGAGCAGGCTTCAGCATAGGAAGAACAATCGTGTTGAATGTTCTGAATTCGCCCGAACCGTCTATTCTTGCCGCCTCGATAATATCAATCGGAAGCGAGCTTTTCATGTACTGAATCATGAAGAAGAACACTGCAGGAGCTGCAATAGCAGGAACTATAAGAGGGATATATGTATCTCTTAAGCCCAAGTCGGTACACATACTGAAGAAACCGAGCGCAGAAACCTGTGTAGGAATCGTCATGATAAGTAATATGAAGTTAAAGATAAATTTCTTACCTTTGAAGTCATATACATGAATTGAATACGCTGTCATTGCCGAGAAATAAATCGACAATATCGCTGTACACGTTGCGATGATCAAGCTGTTGATAACACCGTTTATTACAGGTATCGTTGAGTTTGAAATCGCACTCTGGAAGTTATTGATAAATTGATTTCCCGGCAGGAACGAGAAGCCGGACATAATATCGTAATGTGAACGGCTTGCGTTAACAAGCAGGATGTAGAAGAAGAACAAACACAGGATTGAGAAGAAGACAAGAACGATATAACAGATTATTCTGTGAATAATAAGCGTAGGCTTTACCTTCATATCCGGATCTGTTCTGTTCTGCTGAAGTGCTGAGGTATGTTCAAGTACCTTTTCCTTTTTTGCCATGATACTTACTTACCTCCTTTTTTAGACTTCTTGTTGCTTCTGTCAGCAGCAAAGAAGTAGTAAACAACCAGGCTGAGTGCCGCACATACAATGAATATAATTACTGAAAGCGCACCTGCCATACCATAGTTCTTAGATGTACCGATCTGTTCGTTCAAATACATGATAAGCGTCTTGGTAGTGTTATTCGGGCCTCCCTGACCGCCGGTAAGGATCTGCGGTACATCGAACATCTGAAGACCGCCGATCAGCGAAGTGATCATAACGTATACGAGTATAGGTCTGATAAGAGGAAGAGTTATCTTCCAGAATATCTGTGAGCTACTTGCACCGTCGATTTCAGCAGCCTCAATAACAGATTCGTTGATACCCATCATTGCCGCCATCAGCAGAATTGTCGTGTTACCGAACCACATAATGAAGTTCATGAACGCTACAAGTCCCATCGTACTGCCCGTATAGCTGAGAAATCTGAAAGCCTCGCCGCCGGTAGTGTGCTTGATAAGCTCGTTGATAGGTCCGATATCGGAGAATATTGAGAATATCAGCATTGCAAATGCAGATGCCATGATAAGGTTAGGCATATACATTACAGTTTTGAAGAATCCAAGACATCTTAAACGAAGTCTTACATTAGTAAACCAGTAAGCAAAAAGTAATGAAATGATTATCTGCGGAACAAATCCCAGTACCCACATGATAAGCGTATTCCATGTGAGTGCAAGTATATTGTTACCTGAACTCATATCAAAAATTGCCACAAAGTTATCAAATCCGACAAACTCCGGTCCTATCCAACTAAGACCCGACTTGAAGTATTTGAACATACTGTAATAGAAAGTCTGAATAAGCGGCCAAGCCTGGAAAACAAGGAAAACTAATATGAACGGGAGCATAAATATGTAGCCCCATTTTTTATATTTCCCGATTTGTCCTTTTCTGGCTTTTACCGGCACATTTCCTACATTAAATGCCTGAGCCATAAAAACACTCCTTATAAAAATCTCGGTATATTCTCCATCTTGAGCAGTCAAGTATGTTAATAAGGCGGAAACATCCGTAATTCGCCCCATTAACATACTTGACTGCGAATTCACAGAACCCGCAGTCAAGATGAAGGTCAATATTGTTTAAGCCACAAAGCCTTTATTATGCGTTAGCGGGCTTCTTGAGCTCAGGATACTTAACAATAGCAGCCTCATAGAAGTTCTTGAGTGCTGTATCCTTATCAACAGTACCGTCGAAGTATTCCTTGAACTTAGCCTGGAATGTCTCGTTAAGACCCTGGTCGTAGACAGAAATCTTGCTCATGTCGATCTTGGGAGCTGTTTCAACGAACAGTGCGATGTGGTTCTGACCGCCTAAGAAGGCTGACTTGAAGTCAGAAGAAGCGAGTTCCTTCATTGCAGCTTCGTTGTTGTAGTAGTCCTGTGTATCCTTTGTGAACTGAACGCCGAAGTCCTTGTCGCAGCAGAATGCCTTCAGAACGTCGCCAACTAATGCAGCGTTGTCTGTGCCCTTTGCAGCTGCCATCCAAGTACCGCCCCAGAAGTAAGCCTGAGGACCGTAGCAAACTGCCCAGTCACCGTAACCGCCGTTGCCTACTTCGAGCTTACCGCCGTCTTTTTCCTTAACTGCAAGTGAGTTACCTGCAAGAGTGAAGTTGATGCCCCATGTTGAGTAGAAGAAGCCAAATACCTTACCGTCGGGACCCTGGTCAGCAGCCCAAGCATCAGACCAAAGAGAAGTCTTGTTGTTGTAACCCTTGTCTGTGTATGTCTTAGTCTGGTCAACCCACTTCATGATGTTATCATCAACGATGATTTCCTTGTTGTCGTTTACCCAAGGAGCAGAAACGTTGTTTGAGAAGGTTCTGTATGCATCATCATAACCTGAGAGCATCTTGTAACCCTTGTCAGCAGCCTTAGCAGCTACTTCGTCAAACTTTGTCCAGTCAGCGAGAGCTTCCTGTACCTTCGCGGGATCATCTGTGCCGAGAACGTCCTTAGCAATTGAACGTCTGTAAGCATACAGACCGGGAGTTGCCTGCCATGAAACACCCTTCAGTACCTTTGAACCATCCTGAGTTGTGGCAACGTCCTTTGTATACTGGTACATACCTGAAAGATCTTCGTCTGTCAGACCGAGTGACTTAACATCAAGTGTGTACTCTGAGTTAACATACTTGAGAGCGTAGTCAGCTTCGAATAAGAACATATCGATCTTGTCGTCAGCAGATGCAGCTTCGTTCTTGGGAAGGTCTTCATCAAGCTTGTTCTGATAAGCATTGTCCTTGTTTTCAGTGATCTTGAAATTAACTGTAACACCCTCAGGCATCTTAGCCTTTATGTACTTCTCAAAGTAATTCTTGAACTCTTCGTTCCATACAGCGATGTTAAGAGTCTTGCCTTCGCCTTCCTTAAGTGTGAACTTATCGGAAGTTCCTGCGTTGCTTGAATCATCAGTCTTGCTTGATTCTTCAGTCTTGCTTGATTCTTCAGTCTTGCTCGAATCTGTTGTAGAAGATCCTGCTGAGCTTGTAGCGTTGCTTGAGCAGCCTGCTACTGCGCCCAGAATTGATGCAGATGCTAATACAGCTGCTAAAATTCTTTTCTTCATTGGTAATTCCTCCAGAAGTATTCATTGTTGTGAATAGCTATTGCTTTCACTGCCTGACCTTGCGGCCTCATTAAAGAGGAGCCGTAAACAATTCCCCGGTAAGAACAGGCTTCCGGTTGAAGTTCCTGTGGCATAACGGTATATACTGCCGTATATGCAACAATGGATAATTCACTAAAAAGACCTGTAGCTTGTCAAAAGTTTTGTTCACTTTTTCCTCGTTGACATAATCATATCACACATTTCACAAATTTGCAAGCATTTTAAGCCCGTAGTTGTGTTTTTTTACCGTAAACGATTACAAAAAATGTTTTTTTGGCACTTTTTCGTCATCATGCACAAAAATCTGTTACATTTTTGTAACAATTCGGTTGCAACTTGATTACTGATTTCCCCTGTTTTCCGCTCTATAATCGGAATTTATTCAATTGTAACACCGTGTAAACGATTTTATGTTAATTTAGTTCACAAAAAGTTTATAAAGTAATTAATGTACATATAGCACAAAAACAAAGCGGCACTATTGTTGAAAAAGCACAATTTAAGAGATTTTCTGCTTTAGCACTTGAATTTGTTATTAAAATAAGGTAAAATGATATAGTAACAAGTACGGAGGGAAAGCATGAGATCTATGAATAAAATACAGCTTACAACAGCTTTGATAAGCCTCGGTAAATTTTCATATATGTCTTTTTCTACGCCGTATTATAAGAATAAGTGTATTTTTTAAGCTGTGCAATTGGATTACACAGCTTTATTTATTTTCTGAAAGGATGTTCGTAAATGAAAAAAGTAGCCATAGTAATGGGCAGCGATTCCGATCTGCCTATCGTAAAAAAAGCGGCTCAGGTGCTTAAAGACTTCGGAGTTCCTACAGAGCTTCGTGTTCTCTCCGCTCACCGTTGCGCCGCAGAGGTTTCCGAGTTTGCAAGAAATGCTGAGAAGAACGGCACAGGCGTTATCATTGCCGCCGCAGGCAAAGCCGCTCACCTTGCCGGAGCTATCGCAGGTCAGACTCCCCTGCCCGTTATCGGCATCCCGATAAAAGCAAGCGCACTTGAGGGCATAGATGCACTTCTGTCTACAGTACAGATGCCCGCCGGAGTTCCCGTTGCTACAGTAGCTATTGACGGTGCGGCAAATGCGGCATTCCTCGCCGTACAGATCCTTGCGGTATCAGACGATGCCCTTATGGAAAAGATGAAGGCATACCGTGCAGCACAGACCGCAAAGGTTCTTGAGGCTGACAAAAAAATGGAGCAGGTACTTGCCGAGCTTTGATCGGTGTACTATATATAATGTAATCAATAAATACGGCACAGCCGCTGAAGAAAGGATAAACAAAATGGAAAAGAAAGAACAGCTTTACGAAGGAAAGGCAAAGAAGGTATTTGCAACCGATGATCCCAACCTTGTTATCGTATCCTACAAGGATGATGCAACAGCATTCAACGGCCTCAAGAAAGGCACTATCTCAGGTAAGGGCGTTATCAACAACAAAATGACGAACTATATGTTCGGTCTGCTTGAAAAAGCAGGTGTTCCCACTCACCTTGTTAAAGAGCTGAACGACAGAGAAACACTCGTTAAAAAGGTTTCTATCGTTCCCCTCGAAGTAATCGTAAGAAACGTAGCCGCAGGTAGCTTCTCGAAGAAGCTCGGCATCGAGGAAGGCACAAAGCTCCTCTGCCCCACGCTTGAATTCAGCTACAAGAATGACGATCTGGGCGATCCTTTCATCAACGACTACTATGCGCTTGCACTCGGTCTTGCAACAAAGGAAGAAATCGACCTTATCTCAAAGTACGCTTTCAAGGTAAATGAATTTATGCTTGACTTCTTCAAGAAGCTCAACATCGACCTTATCGACTTCAAGATTGAATTCGGTAAGACCTCAGACGGCACAATAATTCTTGCCGACGAGATTTCTCCCGACACCTGTCGTTTCTGGGACAGCACAACTCACGAGAAGCTCGACAAGGATCGTTTCCGTCGTGATATGGGCGGTGTTGAAGACGCTTACGCTGAAATAATGAAGCGTCTTATGGGCAAATAATCACAACAATTGAAAAGAATCTAACAGGAAAAGGCAGGATAATATATGGGTGGATTTTTCGGTGCGGCGTCAAACAACGACTGCATAACCGATGTTTTCTTCGGAACAGACTATCACTCCCACCTCGGAACACGCAGAGGCGGTATGACCGCATACAGCCCCGACAGAGGCTTTCAGCGTGCTATCCACAGTATTGAAAACTCACCGTTCAGAACAAAGTTTGAACAGGACGCTACGGATATGAGGGGAAAGCTGTGTATCGGCTGTATCAGCGATACCGACCCTCAGCCCCTGCTGGTGCGTTCAAAGCTTGGTATTTATTCGATATGCAGTATCGGCATAATCAGAAATGCCGAACAGCTTTCAACCGAGCTGCTCGAGAGCGGCTGTGCAAACTTTGAAACAATGAGCAGCGGCAGTATAAACTCCGGCTCGCTCATCGGTGCGCTTATTGCACAGAAGGACAATTTTACCGACGGTATAAGATATGCCCAGAGCAAGATTGACGGTACAATGTCCCTTATCATTCTTACAAAGGACGGAATTATCGCCGCAAGGGATCAGTACGGCAGACTTCCTATCATTGTAGGAAAAAGGAGCGACGGATACTGCGTATCCCTCGAATCATTCGCATTCCAGAAGCTCGGCTACAGCACATATAAAGAGCTTCGTCCCGGCGAAATAGATATGATAACTGCGGACGGCTGTGAGGTGCTCAGCGACGGCGATGAAAGCAAAATGCATATATGCTCGTTCATGTGGACATATTACGGCTATCCGAATGCGGTATACGAGGGTGTGACCGTTGAAACGATGCGTACACGCAACGGCGAGATTATGGCGGAGAACGATATAAAGAACGGCAAGCTGCCCGACGTTGACTATGTATGCGGTATTCCGGATTCGGGCGTACCTCACGCAATAGGCTACGCAAACAGGAGCGGTATCCCGTTCGCACGTCCTTTTATCAAGTACACTCCCACATGGCCCAGAAGCTTTATGCCTACCAACCAGACAATGAGAAATCAGGTAGCTAAAATGAAGCTGATTCCGGTCCACGAGCTTATTGAGGGTAAAAAGCTGCTGTTCGTTGACGACAGCATAGTAAGAGGAACTCAGATGAGAGAAACAGTAGAGTTCCTTTATGAGAACGGTGCTAAGGAAGTACACATGCGCAGCGCCTGTCCTCCGATAATGTACGGTTGTAAGTATCTTAACTTCTCCCGCAGTACATCGGAGATGGAGCTGATTGCAAGACAGATAATTGATGAGGCCGAGGGTGCAGATGGTATCAGATTTATCGACGAGTACAGTGACACCAACACAGAGCGTGGAAAGAAACTGCGTGACGAAATATGCCGCAGACTAAAGCTGACATCGCTTGAATTCCAGTCGCTTGACGGAACTGTACGGGCAATAGGCAAGCCACAGTGTGAGCTTTGCACTTATTGCTGGAACGGAAAGGAATGACTCCATTGACAAGCGGTTTGCATGAAGAATGCGGCGTGTTCGGCGTTTTCGCAAAAGAAAAGACCAACGTTGCCGCAACAACATATTACGGATTATTCGCATTACAGCACAGAGGACAGGAAAGCTGCGGCATCGTTGTGAACGATGACGGCGTTTTCAACTCCTACAAGGACACCGGTCTTGTGAACGATGTGTTCACTCCCGAGCGCCTTGACGGACTGGGACAGGGCAATATGGCGGTAGGTCATGTGCGTTACGGCACGACAGGAGCAAATGCACGTCTTAATGCCCAGCCTATTCTGGTAAATCATTATAAAGGAAGAATGGCTCTCGCACATAACGGAAACCTTGTAAACACTTACGAGTTACGTCACGAGCTTGAAAAACAAGGTTCTATCTTCCATACGACAAGCGACACAGAAGTTATAAGCTACCTTGTAACAAAGGAACGGCTTGAAGCTCCGTCTATAGAAGAAGCTCTCAACCGTGCGATGAATAAGATAAACGGCGCATATTCGCTCGTTATCATGTCGCCTGCAAAGCTTATCGCCGCCCGTGACGAGAACGGTTTCAGACCGCTCTGCTACGGCATAACAAACGAGGGAACATATATAGTTGCCTCCGAAAGCTGCGCTCTTGACTCGGTCGGCGCAAAATTTGTAAGAGATTTGCTCCCCGGCGAGATTGTTGTATTCGATGAAAACGGAGTACGCTCAATAAAAGATCATTGCGGCAAGCGTCCGCATACTTTGTGCGTTTTTGAATATATCTACTTTGCACGTCCCGACTCGGTCATAGAGGGTGCATCCGTTCACGAGGCAAGACTTCGTGCAGGCGCATTCTTAGCGCTTGAGCATCCCGTGCAGGCGGATATAGTAATCGGCGTTCCCGATTCCGGAATAGATGCCGCCATAGGCTATTCTCACCAGTCGGGTATCCCCTACGGCATCGGCTTCATCAAGAACAAATACATCGGCAGAACCTTTATCTCGCCCGGTCAATCGTCAAGAGAAGATAAGGTGCGTATAAAGCTGAACGCTGTTGCCAGCGTCGTAAAAGGCAAACGTGTCGTTCTTATAGACGATTCTATAGTAAGAGGCACCACAAGCGGCAGGATTGTAAAATTACTGCGTGATGCGGGAGCCACCGAGGTTCATATGAGAGTATCCGCTCCACCGTTCCTCAATCCCTGCTACTACGGTACCGACATAGATTCGAGAGAACACCTTATCGCTTGTCATCATTCGATAAAAGAGATCAGCGACATAATAGGCACAGATTCGCTCGGCTATCTGAGCGTGGAAAACGCAAAGAAGCTTGCGGTACACGCAAACGGCTGTGAATGCGGTTATTGCACCGCTTGTTTCAGCGGAGAATACCCCACGGATATTCCCACGGAAATGCACAAGGATAAATTCGACAGAAAAATCAGCGAAAGCAAAGAAAAAACCACCACATAAGGACATCAGTCCCCAAACGGAAGGAATTATTATTATGAAGAACAGTTTTTCAGAAAGCTATAAAGCAGCAGGCGTTGACGTTACCGCAGGCTACGAAGGTGTTCGTCTGATGAAAAAGGACGTTGAACGCACCAATATCCCCGGTGTGCTTACAGGCATAGGCGGATTCGGCGGTCTGTTCCAGCTTGATATTGCAGATATGAAAGAACCCGTACTCGTTTCGGGTACAGACGGTGTCGGCACAAAGCTCAAGCTCGCAATGCTGATGGACAAGCACGATACGATTGGTATAGATGCGGTCGCTATGTGCGTAAACGATATAATCTGCTGCGGTGCAAAGCCTCTTTATTTCCTTGACTATATTGCTATAGGCAAGAACGTACCCGAAAAGGTAGCCGCTATAGTAAAGGGTGTTGCTGACGGCTGTGTACAGTCAGGCTGTGCGCTTATAGGCGGCGAAACCGCTGAGCATCCCGGAATGATGCCCGAAGACGAATATGACATCGCAGGCTATTCAACCGGTGTCGTTGACAAGTCGAAGATAATCGACAACAGCACAGTAAAGGAAGGCGACATCATAATCGGCCTTGCTTCCACAGGCGTTCATTCAAACGGCTTCTCTCTTGTAAGAAAGGTGTTCAACATAAACAGCAAGGAAGTTCTCGATGAAGTCCTCCCCACAGGAAAAACTCTCGGTGAAACGCTCCTTACACCTACAAAGATATATGTAAAGCCCATTTTGGAGCTTATCTCAAAGAAGAACGTAAAGGCTATCTCGCATATCACAGGCGGCGGCTTCAACGAGAACGTTCCCCGTTCTCTCCCCGACGGCTTCACGGCAAAGATTACAAAGCACAGCTACGAAGTGCCTTATATCTTCAAGCACTTACAGGAAGTCGGAAACATCTCCGAACACGATATGTACAATACTTTCAATATGGGTATCGGTATGACCGTTGTAGTTGACAAGGACGATGCCGATGAAGCTGTACAGATACTCAGAAACGCAGGCGTTGAAAGCTACTGCATCGGTGAAATAATCAAGGGTGACGAGGGCATCATAATTGAGTAATATGAAAAATATCATTGTACTTGTATCGGGCGGCGGAACTAACCTGCAGGCGCTTATCGACGCTGAAAAGTCCGAGGGACTCGGCGGAGGTAAAATCACCTGCGTTATTGCGTCAAAGCCCGATGCCTACGCACTGACAAGAGCCGCAGATAACGGCATAAAGACAAGAGTTCTCGCAAGACGTGACTATGCCGATGTTGCCGCTTACAGCAAGGCTATGGCTGACGCTTTAAAGGAAGAGCAGGCTGACCTTGTTATCTACGCAGGCTTTATGACAATACTTGACGAGCAGGTATGCGATGCGTTCAGGTATAAGATGATAAACGTTCACCCTGCCCTTATCCCCTCTTTCTGCGGAAAGGGCTACTACGGACTTCACGTTCACGAGGAAGCACTTAAAAAGGGCGTAAAGGTAACAGGCGCTACCGTTCATTTTGTAACAGCGGAATGTGACGCAGGACCTATCATTCTGCAAAAGGCAGTTGAGGTCAGAAACGGCGACACCCCCGAAATTCTTCAGAAACGTGTTATGGAGCAGGCTGAGTGGAAGATTCTTCCCCGTGCCGCACGTCTTTTCTGCGAGGGAAAGATAACCGTAAAAGACGGCATAACCGTTATTGACGATTGAACCTTATGTCCGCATTCTCCCGACTAAACGGGATTCTGAGGACGTTATAACAAGTTATATTCAGAAAACTGCGTGTTCCACGCAAAACCGCAACAGGAGGCTATATGGAAGTTGTAACACTTGAAAAAGAGCTTAACTCTCTTGCTTATCACGGCAGAGGCATCGTGATAGGAAAATCCGCAGACGGCACAAAAGCGGTAATCGCCTACTTTATTATGGGCAGAAGCGAAAACAGCCGTAACAGAATTTTTGTAGAGGACGGCGAGGGTATCAGAACACAGGCTTTCGATGAAAGCAAGATGGAAGATCCCCACCTCATCATTTATGCACCCGTAAGAGTTCTCGGCAACAAGACGATAGTTACAAACGGCGACCAGACCGACACTATCTATGAGCTTATGGACAAGCAGATGACATTCGAGCAGGCTCTCAGAACAAGAGAATTTGAAGATGACAAACCCAACTACACACCGAGAATTTCCGGTATAGTCCACCTTGACAACGGCGATATGAATTTCGCAATGTCTATCTTAAAGAGCGCAGACGGCGACGGCTCATCATGTCAGAGATACACCTACGCTTACAGCAATCCCTTAAACGGCAAGGGCAAGTTCATTCACACCTACAAGTGTGACGGCAATCCCCTGCCAAGCTACGAAGGCGAACCCAAGACAGTTGTTATCCCCGATATGGATATAGACACTTTCACATCAATGGTATGGGAAAACCTCAATGCAGACAACAAGGTTTCACTCTTTACACGTTACATCGACATTGCCACAGGCAAGTACGAATCACGCATAGTAAACAAAAACAAGTAAGCGAAAGGATAAAACAATGAACGAACTTCAGTTAAAGTACGGCTGCAACCCCAATCAGAAGCCGTCAAGAATATTCATGGCAAACGGAAATTCACTTCCTATCGAAGTGCTTAACGGCAAGCCCGGTTATATAAACTTTATGGATGCCTTCAACGGCTGGCAGCTCGTAAGCGAGCTTAAGAAGGCTACGGGTCTTCCCTCCGCAACATCATTCAAGCACGTTTCACCCGCAGGCGCCGCTGTAGGACTTCCCCTCACAGACACGCTCAAGAAGATATACTGGGTAGACGATCTCGGCGAGCTGTCACCCCTTGCCTGTGCTTATGCAAGAGCAAGAGGCGCCGACAGAATGTCATCATACGGCGACTTCATCGCTCTGTCGGACAAGTGCGACGTTTCAACGGCAAAGATAATACAGCGTGAAGTATCAGACGGTGTTATCGCTCCCGATTACGATCCCGAAGCGCTTGAAATTCTCAAGTCAAAGAAAAAGGGCAACTACAATATAGTCAAGATTGACCCCGAGTACGTTCCCGAGCCTATCGAGCGTAAGCAGGTTTTCGGCGTTACTTTCGAGCAGGGCAGAAACGAGCTGGTTATTGACGATAAGCTGTTCTCAAACATCGTGACCGAGAATAAGAATATACCCGAGAGCGCAAAGATAGATCTTGCAATAGCAATGATTACATTAAAGTACACTCAGTCAAACTCCGTAGCTTACGCTTGCGGCGGTCAGGCTATCGGTATCGGCGCAGGTCAGCAGTCAAGAATCCACTGCACACGCCTTGCAGGTACAAAGGCTGACAACTGGTACTTAAGACAGTCACCTCAGGTTATGGGCTTACAGTTTGTAGATAACATAAGACGTGCCGACAGAGATAACGCTATCGACCTTTACATCGGTGAGGATTACATGGACGTTCTCGCAGACGGCGCATGGGAAAACATCTTCAAGGTAAAGCCCGCCGTATTCACGACAGAAGAAAAGAAAGCATGGCTTGCAACAATGAAGGGCGTTTCGCTCGGCTCAGACGCATTCTTCCCCTTCGGTGACAACATTGAAAGAGCGCACAGAAGCGGTGTTGAATACATAGCACAGCCCGGCGGCTCTATCCGTGACGATAATGTTATCGACACCTGCAACAAGTACGGTATCGCAATGGCATTCACGGGAATCAGACTTTTCCACCACTGATAAGCTCAGTAAACGGGCGGCATGTCCGCCCGTTATTTTTAAATTACAATAAAGGTATCACTATGCATTTCACTTACACAGATAAAGACATCCTTGACGGCAGATTTGAATTCAGACAGAGCGGTACGTTTCGGGTACTGTCACAGTTTGCTGCACTGAAAATAGCAATAGCGTGTATCTTTGAAGTGATGTTCGCCCTGTATACACTGGGTGTACTTTTCGGCGGAGGCGCAGCAGCAGGTAACACATCAATCATAATAATCAAAATTGCTCTCGCTGTAATTCTGCCGATACTGCCGATATGGTATATGATGATAGTTGCGGGCGGCGAACAGCAGTACAGCTACTATGCCGATGAACATCTTATGCGTATTGCAAGCAAACGTCATACCTATATTTTCAAATACACGGACGTTGAGAGCGTAACGTACAAGCCTATGACCCTATTTACAAAGCAAAAAGGCTTTACCGTGACGGTTACCACCAAAACTACCACGCTGTTCTTCCGATACATAATGCCGGCAAATGCCGAATTTTTCACAATTCAGTCCACACCGTTCTATATTCTTCAACATCCGCCGATAAAAGCGGAAGAAAGGAAAGACCGATGAAAAAAGCACTATTATTGATTTGTACCGCATCAATTCTCGCAGGAATGTGCGGTTGCTCCAAAACGATTGAAAATCCCCCTTACTTCACTCCAAAAAATCAGACCACATCGTCAACGACCCCCGTTCCCCAGACAGTGACACCTCAGACCACCGCAGTAACTACTGCGGCAACATCAACGCAAACAACAAAAGCGGAAACAACGACCGCAAAGCCCGAAACCTCGAACACGTCAATTACAGACAAGTCCGAAACAAAAAAACCGTCCTCTGCCCCTTCACAGTATACCCCTGTAGGAAGTCCGACCAAGTATAAAATAAACAAATTTTCTCTGATGTACGATGACGGAGTATACTTCAATATCGGCGTCAGCGAATACGAAGAAGATGAAAACGAGCTTTATCTTGTACATTATGACGATAACGGCGAGGTCACATCTAATATCGTAGCTATGTGCAGCGATGAGGACGAAGATACAAAAGGCAGATCGGTAGCCGAGATCGGCGAGGAATTCATGAGCTATTATGTCGTCGGCGATAATGTCGATTCGTTAGCCAGGAATATGATAAAAATAGGCAACACCGATGTATTTTACGGAACTGTAAAATCTTCTGACGGAGATAATTCCGTTGCCGCAACACAGCACATATACTTTGCTCGCCACGGCAATAAAATGTACACATTGATTGCTCTGCACCTTGACAATAACGAAGAAGCGGTCACAAAGGCGCTCAAATACACGCTCGGGTCAATGTCGTTTGACAATTCGGTAAACACATGACAGCAGGATCAAAGTCGTTATCTGCATCGTTGACCGCTCCGAAGCTCCCCGACAATCTTTTTACGGTAACGGATATTGATGCCGAGCTTTCAAAAGTGCGTGATGACGAATCGGATTTTATTGCGGCTGATTTTTCGAGGCTGATATGCGGCGAAACCGATTTTTCGGCTGTCTGTTTCAGAAACTGCCTGTTCCACGGATGCCGCTTTACAGCCTGCGATTTTTCCGGATGCACTTTTATAGATTGCGTTTTCAAGGGCTGCGATATTTCAAACAGCGATTTTTCCGAAAGCTATTTCAAAGCCTGCTCGTTCATCTCCTGTAAAGCGGTCGGAACAGCTTTCAAATACTCGTTTTATAAAAACGTCAGCTTTGACGGGGGCAGCTTTGAGTTGTCGGATTTTCAGCGTTCAAAGCTGCAATCGGTAGCTGTGACGGATACCGACTTCTCCTCCGCTCTGTTCTCTTCGTGTGAGATAAAACAGACGGAGCTTAAAAACGTTACGCTGGCAAGGTCTGTGTTTTTCGGCACAAAGCTCGCAGGGCTTGACTTCACCTCCTGTAATATCGAAGGTCTTACCGTTTCCGATACGGGAGCAGAGCTTAAAGGCGCAAAGGTCGATGTGTGGCAGGCGGCAATGTTCGCAAAGCTGCTTGGCCTTATCATCGAATAATGAATAAATCAAAAGAAAGAAAGGTATTTTTAACATGAACGTACTTGTAATAGGCGGAGGCGGCAGAGAACACGCCATAATAACAGCCCTTGCAAAATCTAAGAAGGTAGACAAGCTGTATGCCGCACCCGGCAACGGCGGTATCTCGAAATATGCCGAGTGCTTTAATATAAAGGCAACCGATATTGACGGCTGTGTTGAGCTTGCAAAGAAGCTCAGACCCGACTATGTATTCGTAGCCCCCGACGATCCGCTGGTTATGGGTATGGTGGACAAGCTCAACGCAGAGGGCTTCAAGACCTTCGGACCGAGAGCAAATGCCGCTATTCTTGAGGGCAGTAAGGTTTTCTCGAAGGCTCTGATGAAGAAGTACAACATTCCCACTGCGGCTTACGAAACCTTCACGGACGCAGACGAGGCTATAGCATATATCAAAAAGCAGAACAGCTTCCCTGCCGTTATCAAGTGTGACGGTCTTGCACTTGGCAAGGGCGTTATAATCGCAAAGGACGAGCAGGAGGCAGAAAACGCAGTACGTTCAATGCTCCTTGACGGAAAATTCGGCAAATCCGGCAGTGAAATAGTTGTCGAAGAATTTATGACAGGCCCCGAAGTAACCGTTCTTGCGTTCACAGACGGAAAGACAGTAAAGCCTATGATAAGTTCTATGGATCACAAGCGTGCTTATGACAACGATGAGGGTCTTAACACCGGCGGAATGGGTACGATTGCGCCCAACCCCCTCTACACCCCCGACAAACAGCAGGAATGTATGGAAAAGATATTCCTGCCTACTATAAAGGCTATGGCGGCTGAGGGCAGACCGTTCAAGGGTTGCCTTTACTTCGGTCTTATGCTGACCCCGAACGGTGCAAAGGTAATTGAATACAACTGCCGCTTCGGTGATCCCGAAACACAGGTGGTTCTCCCCTTGCTTGAAACGGATATTATGGATATAATCGAAGCTGTCTGGGAAGAAAAACTAGATACGCTTGACATCAAGTGGAGCGATAAATCGTGCGCCTGCGTTGTAATGGCAAGCGGCGGCTACCCTGAAAAGTACGAAACAGGCAAGGTGATAAGCGGACTTGACGAAAACGGTCAGTGCGAGGGCGCATTCGTTTACCACGCAGGCACAAAGCTGGAGGACGGAAAGTTCCTTACGGCAGGAGGACGTGTTCTCGGCATTACCGCTTACGGCGATACATTAAAGGAAGCGCTCGACACAGCTTATAAGGCAGTGGATACGATCAGCTTTGAAAAGGCACATTACCGCCACGATATAGGAAAAAAAGCTCTTTCCGCTTTAAAATAATTCCCGAAAACACTTGCATTTCATTTCCTTTTATGTTATAATAGCATTTGCGTGTTAGAATAATTTTGGGTTTGTACGACAAACAGATCTCGGACTTACCCGTATTCCTATAAGGAGGACATATAAATGGGAATATTAGAAATAATCAGTGCTATTGTTCTGATTGTTGCCTGTGTTTTCATCGTACTCGTGGTACTTATGCAGGATACAAAGCAGGGTATGTCGCAGACGATTACAGGCGGTAGTGCAGACAACTATTATCAGAGAAATTCAGGCCGTTCAAACGAGGCTAAGCTGAACAGACTTACAAAGATTGCCGCAGTGATTTTCTTTGTTGTGGCTCTCGTTGTTAACTTCGTCGTTATGTACAGCGGTAACTTCAACAAGTCGAATAATTCTTCGACAACAAGCTCCGCAACATCATCTGTAACATCTTCCGTTACAAGTGACGATTCCTCAGCTTCATCGGCATCTTCCGATGCTTCATCAACAGATTCTTCTGTAACATCTTCAGACGCTTCTTCTGCTGATTCCTCAGTAGCCGAATCCTCATCTGAAACAAGCACAGAAACATCTGCAGAATAATTAATGCTTTTAAAAGCTGTCGCACTGCGGCAGCTTTTTTGTATATGCCTGATTATTCCGGCAACGCTCGCCGGATATAAGTAAATGCTGAGCAGTTGAAAAAATCGCCCTGTTATGATACAATATAATCAATGATTATTAAAGGCAACACCGCATAATTAACGGCTTTCGCCTTTGCCGCACGCTTGCTTGCATATTTTCCGCCATCTTGCGCAAATTTTGCTTGACAGGCGCCAGCCTGCCCGCACTCAATTTATACAATCTGACGAAAAATCTGACTGTGCAATCGCACGACAATAATTATGCGGTATAGCCTTAAACAAAACTTACTCGGAGGAACAACAAATGAAAAAATGCATCGCCATTTGCGGTTTTGCTTTTTCAGCATTCCTTCTCATCTGTATGGTCATAAACTTATTTAAGGGGCATATCGTAGCCGCTGTATGTAGTCTTGGAGCGTGTTTCTAATTTTTCGCTCTGTCTTTATTAACTTATAAAAAGGCAAAGACAGCAACCAGTAAATCAATCCTTGCAAATCACCCGACATCAGATTTCACACAAAATCTTATACGCTCTAAGGCTGTTCTAAGCTAACCGCACTATAATATCAATATCATAAAGGACGGTGATATTATGAAGCTACTGTTTGCAGAAGATGAGGTCAGTATGGCTGAGGCTGTGACCGACATTCTGACCTATCATAATTATACGGTAGACACGGTTTATGACGGTGCCGACGCTCTTGATTACGCAAGAGCCGAACAGTATGACGGGATAATTCTTGATATAATGATGCCAAAAATGAGCGGCTTAGAGGTACTTAAAACACTAAGAAGCGAGGGAAACACCACTCCCATTCTCCTGCTTACCGCAAAGGCTGAGGTAGAGGACAGGATAGCGGGGCTTGATATGGGTGCAGACGATTACCTTCCAAAGCCGTTTGTAATGGGCGAGCTTCTTTCCCGTGTCAGAGCAATGCTCCGCAGAAAAGACAGGTTCACACCCGATATAATGACATTCGGCAATGTGTCGCTCAATCTCAGCAGCTGTGAGCTTAAAGGACCGTTGCAGTCTATTGTCCTGCCCAAGATAGAATACAAGCTGATGGAGCTTCTTATGCTCAACAAGGGCATCTATCTTTCCACTGAGGATATTCTTGTAAAGGTCTGGGGCTATGAGAGCGATGCAGAGAGCGGCGCAGTATGGGTATATATATCCTATGTAAGAAAATGTCTTGCCGCTATCGGTGCGGATATTGAAATCCGAGCCAAGCGCAGTGTTGGCTATACTCTTGCAAAGATCGGGGATGCTGACTGATGGTAAAACAGCTGCAGAAAAAGTTTATCATATCCGCTATGCTGGCAGTAACAATTCTGCTTGTCGTGCTTATCGGCGGAATAAACGTTTTCAATTATCTCACCACCAGTGGCGATAACGACAGGCTTATGGAGATGCTCTGCTACAGCTTTGAAACCTCAACAAAGTGGAGCGCAGATACAACCGACGCATCCGGCAATCAGAATAATCCCGATTTTCCGCCGCAGGACAATGGGACTAAACCGCCCGACGATAAAAAGAACAACGGCTTTGGCAGACACGATAAAAACGCAGTGGATTCTGCACGCTATGCCGCCGTTGCGATCGACAAAAACGGAAATATCATAAGGACGGATGTAACTCATATCTCCTCGCTTACCGAGGAAGAAGCGACCGCTATTACCGAAGCACTTAAAAATACCGCTGCGGGAACAGGCACATACAGCGGCTTTCAGTACAGGATAAGCGAAACTAAGCGTGCAGAAGGAAAGGTTATCATCCTGCTTGACAACAGTATGCAGATAAGCTCCTTCTTTACCGTACTGTTTATATCGGTCGGTGCAGGAATATTCGGCTGGCTTATGATGCTGCTGCTCGTAATTCTTCTTTCCCGCAAAACTATCGCCCCTGTTGCACGAAGCATTGAAAAGCAAAAGCAGTTTGTCACAAACGCAGGTCACGAAATAAAAACGCCGCTTGCCATTATCCTTGCCAATACAGATGCAATGGAGCTTCACAACGGCGAAAACAAGTGGAGCAAGAATATCCGTGCGCAGACGCTCAGACTCAGCGGACTTATGCAGAATCTGCTGATGCTTGCCAAAATGGATGAAAGCTCAACAAAGCTCCCGATGTGCGAATTCGATATAAGCACTGCGGCAGAAGATACCGTCGGCGCATTTATAGAGCCTGCCGCCCTCAAAGGCATAATGATTGAACAGAACATCAAAAAAGGCATCAGGCTGAGCGGCAACCGTGACAGTATAGTACAGCTTATGACGGTACTGCTTGACAATGCGGTCAAATATACCGAAAGCGGAGGTGTCATAAGGGCTGAGCTTTACGGCAACGAAAAGAACATAACACTCAGCATCGCCAACACCTGCGAGCCTGTCGACCACCCCGAAAAGCTGTTCGACCGCTTTTATCGGGGCGACAGCGCAAGGACGCAGAAAAACGGCGGCTACGGCATAGGCTTATCGGTAGCTCAGGCAATAGCAGAACTCCACAAAGGCTCGATAACCGCTGAAAATGTATCTGCCTCCTCCTCAGAATCCCGCACCGACACCACAGATAAACAAAACACCAATATGCTTATGTTCACGGTTAAAATATAGGCAATACCACATAATTATTGTCGTGCGATTGTGCAGTCAGATTTTTCGTCAGATTGTATAAATTGAGTGCAGACAGGCTTGCGCCTGTCAAGCGAAATTTGTGCAAGATGACGGGAAATATGCAAGCAAGCGTGCGACAAAGGGATAGCCGTTAATTGTGCGGTATTGCCTATAAAAAACAACGGTTTGCAGGCGGCTGAATCAAGTCAGCCATCTGCAAACCGTTTTACTTATAAATTCTATGCGATAATTCAGCATGAATTAATTGCACCTGCATTTCATGGGTTTAACGGCAATCTCTGAACATTCATTAAATGCGTGATTTTGTTTTTTTACATTCAAAAATGCCTGCCGTAAACCGCTTATGTTTATTCACTGCGAAGTGCGAGGACGGGATCTTTCTTAGCCGCATAGTGTGAGGGGATAAGTCCTGCGATAAGGGTAAGGAGCATACTGATAATTACCAGTATTACTGCGCCCTGCCACGGCAGTACGCACATACCTGAGATGCCTGTGAGGTTGTACACTATAGCGTTTGCGGGGATAAGCAATAGCAGTGTTACTCCGATACCGATAGCGCCTGCGGCAAAGCCGACAATGAGCGTTTCTGCGTTGAACACACGGGAAATATCTCTCTTGCTTGCACCCATAGCACGAAGTATGCCGATCTCCTTTGTACGCTCAAGCACGGAAATGTAGGTGATAATGCCTATCATTATAGATGATACGACAAGCGAGATTGCTACAAAGGCGATAAGGATAACGCTTATTGCGTCGATTATCGTTGATACCGAGGTCATCATCAGTCCGACAATATCCGTATACTCAATCTTGAGGTTTTCGTTGCCGTCGGCTTTGACTTTATCGTTATAAGTGCTGATTATTTCTTCGATTTTTTCCTTTGCGTCAAAGTTCTTCGGATAGATGCTGATCATACTCGGCTCGTCAAGAGAAGCGACGCCGAGAAGCGTCATATTACCGTCATAAGTAGCTTCGGATTCGGTGCTCATCTGCTTAGCGAAAGCGTCGGCTATCTGCTGTTCGGTCATACCCATCTGCTGTGCCTGCTGAAGCTGTGACATAATTTCTGCCTGCTTTTCCTCGGGCAGTGTTGCGATATATGCCTTTATATCATCCATTGTGACAGCCTTTTTATCCTCGTCCTTTGCAAATTCCTTGCCGGTGAAAATATCGGTGTCAGGAGAAATTTTCTGCTCCTTTACAACCTCGCTGTCATTTACCTTGTTTACAAGATACTCTGTAAGCTCGTGAGTGTAGCCTATTGCGGATGAAGAGCTTGACGACATAATGCTGTTCTCTTCGGGCTTTATAATGCCTACAACCTTTATAGGCTCGGCATCCTCGACAACCTTTGTCATATAAATCTTGTCATCGCTCTTGTCTGTCCAGATACCGTTTTCCTTTTCGTAGAATTCGGGGTTTGTCACAAGTCTGAATTCAAGTCCGAGAAGCTCATCGTATGTGTAGGTCTGTAATTTGCTTGTGAAGTCGACCTTTTCATTATTGTTGCTCATAGCGCTTTTTACTGCATTGACAAGCTCGTCGCTGTCCATAAGTCCCATACAGTAAAGGCTGTAGTCGGAAATCTCGTTATCCTTGTTTACCATTACGACAACTTCATTGTAAGCGCTCGGCATTCTGCCGGCAAGTACCTTGTACTGCTCGTTTAACAGCTTATCATTGTCAAGAAGCTCTGTCCAGGTGTCATAGCTTGTGCTTACAACGTTGCTCATAAGCTGTGAGTCGTACATTGCGTTAGTCATACCCATATCTTCAAACAAGGTAGCGGGGTTTACCTGAATTATGCCTTTATCCTTATCGTTTCTGAAAATATTGAGCGGAGTGGAATAGCCGTACTTTATATCGCTGACATAATCGTTTATCTCTTTTCCGTCATTTTCAAGATAGGATTTAAAGCTCTTTAAATCATTGGATTTAAGCTGGGTGAGCATAGAATTAACCATATTGCCCATTATATTGTTTGAATGTATCTTGCCGTCATCGGTGCCGTCACTCTTGTTTTCCTTCATCATTGACGTCATCATAGAGGTCATATCCATAGAATTGCGTGAAATGGATATGGGGTAGCTTGCGAGCGTTTCCTCCTCGACCGATTTAATATAAAGCTGTGCGCCGCTCGATATTGACAGGATAAGCGCTATGCCTATAATACCTATGCTTCCCGCAAAAGAGGTCATAAACGTTCTGCCTTTTTTGGTCATAAGATTATTAAGGCTGAGCGACAGAGCGGTAAGGTAGGACATTGACGGCTTCTTCGCCTTCTTTTCCTTGCCTTTTTTATTCTCGATAGGCTCGACAATGTTACGGTCATAAGGGTTTGTGTCATCGACTACCTTACCGTCAAGAAGTCTTATTATTCTGTTTGAATATTTTTCGGCAAGCTCAGGGTTATGCGTTACCATAATTATCAGCTTATCTTTGGATATTTCCTTTAAAAGCTCCATTATCTGAACGCTGGTTTCGCTGTCAAGTGCACCGGTCGGCTCATCGGCAAGAAGTATATCGGGGTCGTTTACAAGTGCTCTTGCGATGGCAACTCTCTGCATCTGACCGCCCGACATCTGATTGGGCTTCTTTTTCAGCTGGTCGCCAAGTCCGACTTTAACAAGCGCTTCCTTTGCTCTTTGTCTTCTTTCGGCTTTTGACACGCCCGACAAGGTCAGTGCAAGCTCGACATTTGAAAGCACCGTCTGGTGCGGTATCAGATTATAACTCTGGAATACGAATCCGATTGAGTGATTGCGGTATGTATCCCAATCTGCGCTTTTGAATTCCTTTGTGGATCTTCCGCCGATGATAAGGTCGCCGTCGGTATATCTGTCAAGACCGCCTATAATGTTTAAAAGCGTGGTCTTGCCGCATCCCGACTGACCGAGTACAGACACGAACTCGCTTTCACGGAAGTCAATGCTGACGCCTCTGAGTGCGTGGACCTTTTCGTTTCCGATTTTATAATCCTTTGTTATGTTTTTCAGTTGTAGCATCGTTTTGTCCTTTTCGCTTAGTTTAAATAATGGGTATAAGATTATTTTATATCCTGTATCAAACAATATTTCGGCTTATTTTAAGCCTGCTGTGTTAACGGTATTTAAACTTTTCTTTTTCTTATCTTCTTTTTCGTTTTCTTTGTTTTCAACAGGGAGATAGACGGTGAACTGTGTTCCCTTGTTAAGCTCGCTTTTAACACGAATCCTTCCTCCGCACAGTTCAACGATACGCTTTACCATCGCAAGACCCAGCCCGTTGCCACCTGTTGCGTGTGAGCTGTCGCCCTGATAGAATTTCTCGAAAATACGTTCTGTGGTGGCTTTATCCATTCCTATGCCGTTGTCGGTGACACGCACACGGATTTCATTGCTGTTCTTCGGGTTTATGTCAAGGCGTATCTCGATAGTACCGCCGTCCTGAGTGTATTTTATAGCATTGCCTATAACGTTCAGCCATACTTGCTTCAGCATTTCGCTGTTGCCGTAATAGTTAAGCTCGCAAAGCTCGGGTATTACCTCCTGATTCTTTGCGCCCCACTGGCTTTGTAACTGCAAAACGCATCTGCGAAGCTCCTCGTCAAGAGAGAACTCTTTCTTGTCGGTGATTATCTCCTGGTTTTCCAGCTTATTCAGCATAAGGATATTGCTCGACATATTTATGAGCCGTTGCGATTCGTTTATGATTATGTCGATATATTCATCCTCCTGCTCCTTTGTAAGACCGCCTTTTTTAAGCTGTTTTGCAAAGCCGTATACGGAAACCATAGGAGTTTTGAATTCGTGTGAGAAGTCGTTTATGAAATCGTTTCTGAAAAGCTCGGTATTGCCAAGCTCCTTTACCATTATGTTAAAATTCTCCTGTATATGCGAAAGCTCGCTGTTTCCGTTTTCCTCAAGTCTTACCGAAAAATCGCCTTTTGAAACCCTGAGCAGACCCTCCTTGAGATCGTTTAGCGGACGGAGAAGTATGCCTGACAGCATCGCAGACAGTATACTGCCGATAATTACGCACGAGCAGAGCATTATCAGGGGCATAAGCATAGGTACTACCTCAATATGCTTCATCAGACCGAAAGCATTGAGGATATTATAGATCATCACGCAGATGATGCCTGCAGCTACCATTATGAAAAATACGAACAACACAACATAAGCGTTTATCGAGCGTAAACGCTTTTCTTCATCGCTTATTCTCTTGTGCATTTTATTCCTCCGTTTTAAGTCAATGCTGTTTCAGCACAGCCTTGTAGCCAAGCCCTCTGACAGTTACTATCTCGAAATCCTCGTTGTCACGGAAACGCTCACGCAGACGGTTGATATGTACGTCAATCGTTCTTTCATCGGTTTCGGTTTCCATATCCCACAGCTCGTCCATAAGCTGACGGCGTGTGAATATTTTGTTCTGATAGCTGAGCAATTTGAACAGCAGCATAAATTCCTTGTTGGGAAGCTCGTGCGTGACGCCGCCGCAGGTAACTGTAAGCGCATCATAGTCAAGCACGGTATTGCCTGCGTGGAGCTTATGCTCGTTGGCAATATTACTGCGGCGCAGGAGTGCGGATATGCGAAGGAGCATTTCCTCGTCATCAACGGGTTTTACCATATAATCGTCCGTTCCTGCACGGAATCCCGCAATTTTATCAGCCGAGGTTTCTCGTGCGGTCACCATAAGAACGGGGGTGTTGCAACCGCCCTCACGAAGCGTTTTAACAAATTCGTAGCCGTCCATACGGGGCATCATTACGTCAAGCAGAATAAGATCAACGTGCTGTCTGTCGAGTATGTCAAGTGCGTCTATGCCGTCTACGGCAGGTACCGGCTCGTAGCCGTTCTGCTTAAGCACTGTACACATCAGTTTTCTTGTGTTTGTATCATCTTCCGCAACCATTATATGAAACATATTATTTCCTCCGTTTCTTTAACCGGTGTTAATTACTTATATTATAGTTTTCTTCATTTAACCGAATATAAACCGCCTGCCGTTTGCCGATATAAACAAATACGCCCTTGCCGCAGATTGTTTCTGCGTTACGCAAAGGCATATTTATATCAGCTTGTAGAAAAAGTACGCTTTTAATAAAATAGATTAAGTTTTCAATCCCTATCCCCAAACCCATTTCCCTCGTGAAAGGCTGTGTATGCTTGGTTGGCTCTGCATCGTGCAGATCCTTTGGGCATACACGCCCGGCGTCCGTGCCAGGGCTGAGTGTGGGGCTGCCGCCCTCACCCCGCTTGGGGCTTCGCCCCAAACCCCATTTTAAAATTGTATAGATTTATCTACAGGCTGATTTATAAATCAGATATTCAGCAGATATGACAGTGTATCGCCTATTTCTCCGAGTGCGTTTTCAGGTGTCATACCGACAAGAACATCGGTCGCCCCGTGTTCAACGCAGAAGGAAGCAACGTTGAAGTTGCAATAGCGCACATCTATGACATATATTTCACTGAACGATGATGTGAGGCAGGGTATCATTGCGCTGGGGTAATCGTCTTTAAGCACAACAAGAACTCTGTCATTCTTTACATCAGTGGTGATATGCTTTATATAGCTGTCGGCAACCATATAAAGACTGTAGAACGAGCTTGCGCTGTAGTCTGAGGCGGGCATCAGCGGATATTCGAACTGATACTCATAATCTGCATTGTAATACTCGGTGGTATAGTCGTTCTTGGGCACATAATAAGTGAATGTTTCGCCCTCGTACATAAGTCCGTCATAATTTGTTGCAGCATATACGGAGCCTAAGCAATCCTTCTCGTATTTATCGTAATCGGACAGCTTTGCGAATTTTACATCTGCGGCTTTGGCAAAGCTCTGAGCGACATAATATGCGCCGAGCTGCTGCCAGTGGCAGTCACGCAGGAAGAAAATATTCTCCTTCTGGTGAGGCAAAAGAGCATCCATAGCATCTATGACCTTGACATCCTTGCTCAGCATATTTGAAATATATACGGAGTCGCTAAGCTCGGTATACTGAGCCTTCTGAAGCTGGGAGGGGGTTATGAATGTATTCTGCGTCAAAGCGAGCAGGCTGTAGACATTTGCACCGGGAAGCGCTTTTGCAAGCGAATTTACCGTGTTGGCATAGTCCTCCGCATTTTCACGTTTGCCACTGTAAATCTGTGCGCCGTATATGGTGTCGCCGCTTTGATAAACAAGCTGTGAGCCTTCTTCGAAAAGCACCTGTGCATTCGGGTCGGAGGGCTCTGTATATGTGTTTTCGGGCTTAGGCGAACTACTGCTTTCATCGGGCTTTGAACCGGTTTCGCTTTGCTGATTTCCTGAAGAAGAATCATTCTTGCTTTCGGTTTCGGGGGCGCTTGAGGGAGCGTCACTTGAAGTGTCCGACGGTGCAGGGGTAACGATAGCGATAGGCTTTGTTGACGCAGTTGTAACCTCGGTCTGAGATGAACCGCTGTTTACCTGTGTGACATTGCCTTTAATCTCTGCGCCGTTCAGCGAGAATCCGAAAAGCGAGCGGAAGCCTGCGCCGATAGACTTGAAGGTATCTCTGAACGGTACGGTATCATTGAAGAAATAGCTTATATCCTCTGTGTATTTACCGCTCCAGTAAGCGTCCCATGTAAACTCAGGGAAGGTGGCAAGGTTACGCTTTTCGGCTTCGGATATGGTAGGGCGTGGCAATACAAGCAGACCGATTGCCACAGCCGCAAAGAAGGCGGTGCATACGCCGATATTTATTCTGACGGCAAGCTTTTTTTTACGCTCGTAATCGGAACTGCTTTCGGGCTGTACCTTATCTTCCTTGTCCTGTTTTTCGGGCTTTACTCTGATCTGCTTTGTGTTTTCTGATTTCGGGGCTTTTACGGAATGAGTATCTTCGCTTTTTGCGGCTCTGACAGGCTTTTCATGTTTTGCTTTCTTAGGCTCGTGGCTTTTCTGGGATTCCATCTTCCGACGGTATATCTCGTTAAGCTCCTCAAGCTCCTTATCATCAATATGGTCTGACAATGTTACTCACTCCTTTCTCAGAACTGCCAGTAGATAAACGGGTTGTTGGTGGCGTTTACAAGCAGGATGCTGCTCAGTGCAAATACCGCAACATTAAGCACCGTCTGACCTACAGAGGTTGCAAGGTAAAGATTTTTGCTTTCTAATTTTTTCTTGAGTGCGGGGATAACAGGCATACACAGCACTACGCTGACGATGAAAAGCCAAGCGTTAGCTGTCATATTCTGCATCGAAATCTTGTCTGTGAACGAGTTTCCATTAAGTCCGACAAGGTTTCCGAGGAATGTGCCGAGCTTGCCTAAATCGGTAAAGTAGAATATGCCGAAGCCGACAACAACTACTATCGTATTGTAAATATGCGCAACAGCCTTAGGCATCTTTCTCATGTTCTTGTTGCCTATGGTACGTTCTATCAGAATGAACAGTCCGAAGTAAAGACCCCAGATTATATAGTTCCAGTTTGCGCCGTGCCAGAAGCCTGTGCAGAACCATACGAGAAAGAGGTTGAGGTATTTTCTTCTCTTACCGAAGATAGGAACATACAGCAGGTAGTCACGGAAGAATGTACCGAGCGAGATGTGCCATCTCTGCCAGAACTCAGTGATATTCTTGCTGACAAACGGATAACGGAAGTTTTCGTCAAAGTGGAAACCGAATATACGTCCAAGACCTATGGCTATATCGGAATATCCGGAGAAGTCGAAGTAAACCTGCATAGCGTAGACTATTACCGTGTACCACGTTCCGACAACGGACAAAGACGCAAGATCGCCGGTCTTGAAGAACGTATCAACGATAGTGCTGAGGTTATTTGCAAGGATTACCTTTTTGCCAAGACCCATGCAGATCCTTGTAATACCCTCGCTTACATCGGCAGAGGTTATAACTCTGTTGTCTATCTCGTTTTCGATTACGGCATAGCGGACAATGGGACCTGCAACGAGCTGTGGGAACATCGAAATGTACATAAGCAGCTTGTACCAGCTTCTCTGCACCTTTATCTTGCCCCAGTAGCAGTCGAGGATATAAGAGATAATCTGGAATGTGAAGAAGCTGATGCCTATCGGCATTTCAATATGCGGAACGGGCAAATCCACAGGGCTTATTGCATTGAAGTTTTCAACAAGGAAGCCTGTATACTTGAAGAATACAAGAAGTCCTATATCGAACACAAGCGTACAGGCGGTCACTGCTGTAGCTTTTTTAGTGTCACGGAACTTATCTATCAGAAGTCCGCCGACATAGTTTACGGTAACGCTTCCTATAAGCAGGAATACCCACACCGGCTCGCCCCATGCGTAGAATATCATTGAGAATACGATAAGCACCCAGTTTCGATATACTGTTTTACGGCAGATGAAATATGCTATAAAGCACAGAGCCATAAAGAAGTACAGAAAAAATAAATCGGCGAATATCAACTGTATCGTCCTTTCTTTTGCAGCTTTTAGTATCTGTGATTTTTTGTCTGTCTGATTTGAGGCAGACCCTAATCAGTATAATTATACTATATCCGAGCCTGTATGTCAATTTAAATCGGTTGTACTATTTTGATAAAAAAATACCGGCAGTGAGTATTAGCACTACACTGCCGGTACTTATTTATTCAAGGTTATCTGCAAATGCGAAGGTCGGATTATTCGATTGCAATCACGTTATTGCCTTCGACCTGAGGTGCGGCTTTCGGAACGGATACCTTTAAGATACCGTCTTCAAACTTTGCGTTTACGTCCTTAGCCTGTACGCCGTCGCCTACATAGAAGCTCCTGCTGCACTGACCCTCGTAACGCTCACGTCTGATATACTTGCCGTCCTTTTTCTCCTTTTCGTCCTTTTCAAGACCCTTGGAGGCGCTGATGGTAAGATAGCCGTTGTCGAGCTTCAGCGATACATCTTCTTTCTTAAAGCCCGGCAGGTCAATGTCAAGCTCGTAGCTGTTGTCTGTTTCACGGACATCGGTCTTCATCACGTTCTTTGCGTGCTTGCCGTAAAGGGGATCGTTCTTGCCGAACATTGAAGGCATCATAAAATCATCGTCGAAGAAATTGTCAAATAAGTTTTCATTGAAAATTGCGGGTAACATAAGTCATTTCTCCTTCCGTATATCGGACGGTCGGTTTATTATCCGACCGTGTAACTGCTATGTGTGTGCCTGCTGTCGTTTATTCGATAGCGATAACATTATCCGTTTCTACCTGAGGTGCGGCTTTCGGAACGGATACCTTTAAGATACCGTCTTCAAACTTTGCGTTTACGTCCTTAGCCTGTACGCCGTCGCCTACATAGAAGCTCCTGCTGCACTGACCCTCGTAACGCTCACGTCTGATATACTTGCCGTCCTTTTTCTCCTTTTCGTCCTTTTCAAGACCCTTGGAGGCGCTGATGGTAAGATAGCCGTTGTCGAGCTTCAGCGATACATCTTCTTTCTTAAAGCCCGGCAGGTCAATGTCAAGCTCGTAGCTGTTGTCTGTTTCACGGACATCGGTCTTCATCACGTTCTTTGCGTGCTTGCCGTAAAGGGGATCGTTCTTGCCGAACATTGAAGGCATCATAAAATCATCGTCGAAGAAATTGTCAAATAAGTTTTCATTGAAAATTGCGGGTAACATAAGTCATTTCTCCTTCCGTATATCAAACGGTATCTGCTTTGTCACAGTACCTGTTGTTGTCGCCCTGTACCTTCCGGAGACCCTCTCTCTTTCTTTGTACAACTACATTATAGCACACTTTTTAGCACTGTCAATAGGAGAGTGCTAAATTTCACAAAATCTTCTTAAAAGTATAACAATTTTGACATTTACGGGCGGAAATACGAAAAATAAGTGCGTGAATGTGGGGGATATCAATATTGAAATGCGAAAAAGCCCTCCCTTAAGAACGTTACGCTTAGGGGAGGGGTTTTAGCTTTTAGAAAAAGTCTTTGTTTGAAATACTTCTGTTATATCTTTTAGTATTTATCTATGAAGAAGCAAGCTACCGATAGTTCTTTTTGTCGGACAGCACTTCTCGGGTTCGCTATTCAAATCGATGCACTTGTCAATATTAACGAGGGAAAGAACCAAAGAGACTAGGGCAAGGGACTTGACAGCCCCTCTCCCTATCTCTTAGGTTCTCTCCCTCGTGGCTCCCTCTTTCCTTACTCACACCCCCACCCCGTCGGGGTGTTGGCTAAACTCGAATAACCACCTGAACATTGAATATCCTGTCAATGCAGGGACGCTTAACGCTACACGTCCGCAGGTTAGTACATATATCTCAGGTTAGTGGCGTTTTTTGAAGAGTCAATGTCAGTGCAGTTGCATTGATAAGGTCACGAAAATATTAACACCTTGTCGGTTAGTATAATGTTTTAAGCGGTGATGGCGATATGTTTAACGGTGCGGATTCAATAATCGGTTTTTTACAGAATGATAATGTTAATTTTGTTGCATAAGTCTTGACGGCTCGTGATAATCGGGGTCATTGATAAGATGAGAATTTATGGTGGAGTTGTTTATGATACAGCCTTTGTTCATAAAGCCTATATCGAGCGAGTAAATGCCTGAGGATGAACTTGATTTTATATCGCTGTTCTTTATAAGCAGAGAGCCTTTTCCTTCTGCGCTTCCTATGCCTGCGACAGCGTCGCCTTCAATGTGTACGGTGATGTCCGAGTCGGATATAACGGTGTCGCACGCTGTTTTGCGACAGCCTACGGCCGAGCCGCACTGTGCCTTGAGCAACAGGTCAAGGGTGGAGTTTTTGACATTTATCCTTGACGGAGTGCTGCCGTCAAGCGCCGCCAGCGAACCTATACAGCCTGCACGTTCTCCGAGCGAGCGGATAAGGAAGGTTGTGCCGTCTGCTTTTATATCGGTATATCCGCAAAGAGAGCCGACAGCGAGTGCGTTATCGCCCGAACAGCTTATATCTATCGTAGCGTTGCCGGTTTCTATGCCACAGCTTCCGTCATAGGAGCCTGCACCGATACAATCCTTGCCGGTGGAGGACATTTTGATATTGCCGCTGAGCAGCTTTATGGGCATTTCACAGGGGGAAACACCGCCGCCGATACATATGCCGTGGTCGCCGTTTGCCTGCAGTTCAACATTGCCGTTAATATCTATCGTAATCTCACCGAAGGTATCGTTATAGCTGCTACCGATACAGCAACCGTCATTACGGTAGGAGTCAATGTAGAGATTGCCGTTGCCGGTTATAAGAAGCTTTGATGAGTCGGGAACGGATATTCCGTCATAGCTCAGCGAATCGGTTCCTTTAATTTCAAGCGTGGTGTCGGAATTTTTGCCAAGACGTATGCACTGGCGCAGAGCGCCTTTTATGTTGGCGTTTTCGAGTATTATGTGTGACTTTGAGTCGTCTGCGGTCTTGATAACAAACGACATAACATCACAGCCGTTTGCGTAAAGGTGTGCAACGGCACTTTCGACTATAACTCCTGTGTATCTGTCTGAAAGCATTTTTTCTATGTCGAGATGCTCCTCGCAACCGTCGTGGACGATGTAATCACGAGCCTTTTTTATTTCGGGGCGGCACATATTGAGCATACGCATCTGCTCGGCAACAGCGTCTGGTATATCGGGAACGATCTCCTTCTGCGGCTTTGCGGTATAGAAGCCCTGAATGTAATCTACACCTCTGCGTATGGTGACGCTCATTTCGTCATAGGTTTCGACACCCTCCGCAAGCACCTTTATATTGTTCAGCCTTGCAAAATCAATGATGCCTGTGAGGAAGTGCTGTTTCTTTACGTTTGTGTTTATGTCGGCTATGAGGGAGCGGTCTACTTTTATGACATCGGGCTGAAGGCTCAGCACAGCGGCAGTGTTGGAGTATCCGCTTCCGTAATCGTCAATGGCTATCATACAGCCCTTCGACTTGAAAAGATGACGCAGGCTTGCTATCTTGTCGCCTGTAAGGTCTGCCTGCTCGGTAAACTCGATAACAAGCTGTGGCATGATATTCCCGTATTTTTCGCAGAGCCTGTTGAAATCGTACTCCGTAATCATACTATCGGGTATTGAGTTTATAAATATCTTCTTTTCGCCGAAACGGGCACGGTTTGCGGAGATTATCTCCAGAACGTTTTCGAATGTGAGCCGTTCGATATCATAAAGCCTGCCGTGTTCTCTTGCTATCCTGAGTATCTCGAGAGGTGACGAATTTTTCGGGCGCATAAGCGCCTCGTAAGCGTAAACGGAGCCGTCAACGGTAGACACTATCGGCTGGAAGCAGTAGCTGAAATTGTTTTCGTCGATAAGTCCTGTCAGGAGCTTTGAATCCGAATAGCTGTTGCATTCGGCTACATATTCTTCCGCTGAGAACTCTCTTTTTATACTGCCGAGTGCCTTTGCTCTGAAAAGGGCGAAATCGGCATAGTTTATCATCATATCTATAGTAGCCGCCTGCGAGGGATACCAGCAGTAGCCTGCGGTTATCGTATATGCTTCGCTCCGTGTTTCGATGGTGTTGCCGAATTCATCGGTCAGCTTGCAACGTGAAACGGCATCGTACATCTTTTTCATAATGTCGGATATTTCGGACTTTGTCATCTGCCTGAAAAATACGAGAAAATCCTTATAGCTTTTCACACCGATTATAACGTTATCGGAAGCAAAGCGTTTTATCGCATTTGCCGCAGTTGCAACGCACAGTGCGGTTTTATCGTAGTTCAGCTCGCTGTCTACACGCTCTATGCCGTTGATGTGTATCGCCGCCATACAGCACTGTGCAGTACCGCTGATTTCTGAGAGCATACTGCGTACACGTTTTATGAAGTAGTCACGGGTATACATACCTGTGAGCATATCATATTCCTTAGCGTTATCCTTGTGTGAACGAGCCTCCATTATCTGTGTTACGTCCTGCACGAAGCCGAGCATATAATCCGTGTCATATACGATCTTGATTTTTATATAGCTTGTTTCGCCGCCGGCGGTATACATATATATGTTCTTGTAGCCTTCTATCTGATTTTCGTTAAGGCTGTCAAGCAGTGCGTAGAAGCTGTCCTTGCTCATATTATCGCCTTCTATATGGAGCATAGAGGCAACGTTTTTATCGTAATACGCCTTATTCGAATCGTGCGGCAGCTTGAAAACACCTATAGTGGGGAAGTTGTCGAGAAATATATTCCAGTCGTGTCGGCTGTTTCCGTCTTTATCAAAAAAGCTCATATAAAGTCCTCCGGATTACACAGATTACCAAATTCATTATACAAGTTTTTACCACAAAAGTCAATCTGATTTAAGCAAAATGCACAAAATAGACAAATTATCAGGTCGATTTTGTACATTTTTGAGAAAAGCAAAGCCGTGCGGTTGTTGCAACGGTTTTGCTTTCAGACAGTAAAAATCTTTTTTCTTACAATTTTGCAAGTTAGCGAAATAAGGAAATAATTTGCTGTATAATCATAGTATGAAGAACTGTCGGTTTAACCGCTTATTATGGCGGTTATAGCGGCAATCTGAGGAAGGGTGGTATTTATATGGCATTTATGAAGAAGAAAACAAAGCAACGATGCAAAACCATCCTGTCGTTATTCTTTGCGCTGACGCTGATAATGTCGGCGGTCACCTTTGCGGTATCAGCCGCAGAAGCGGCGGCGCTGTCGGTACAGCTGAAAACCGACAAGGAAGAATATACGGCGGATGAGGATATAGCGTTAACGCTTGAGATCAGAAACGGCAGTACGGGCAGGCTTGTCGATATTGCTTATGATATTACGGCACCGGACGGCTATGAGCTTAAAAGCGGAAGTGTGAGCGGCGGTGAAACGGAGCTTCTTGCGGGAGGAACGCTGAAGTATGACAGCGTGTATTCTGCGGTAAAAGCGACTCCGGATAATCCTTCGACAGACGGAAGGATAAACCCGACCGTGCCGCTTATATCGGTGGTAATATGCGCTGCGGCACTTTTTGCACTTAACAGGAAGAAAGCAAAGAAAATGCTCGCCTCGCTGCTGTGCGTATCTTTGCTTTTGACGGCACTGCCGCTTGATGTTGCCGCAGAGGAAATCGGCAAAGCTGCGGCTGATACCGCAGATGTGACGGTTGCAAAGGATATTACCGCAGGCGGCGCGAAAAAGACGTTTACCGCACGGGTAACGGCAGGTAAAACCGCCGACAGCGTAACTGTTACATATGATACGCTGGGCGGAAATAAGATAGACAGCGTTACGCTTGCCGCCGGAGAAACTATAGGCAGGCTCCCCGAAGCGATAAAGAAAAACGCTGTCAATAACGGCTGGTATCTTGACAAGCAGTGTTCGACACCGTTCTATGAGGACGAGCCAGTAAACAGTGATATAACGCTTTATGCGGGATATGATGAGGATAAGATAAAGCCGGAAACGCCTGAATACAACGAGATAACCATATCGGACGCGCCTGAGGACTTTTCATTCTCGCTTATCTCATCACAGAGCATAACGGACGATAATTTGCAGGACGTTATCAGTATCGAAAATCAGTTCGGTGAAATGCCGCTGCTCAAAGTTGAAAATACAGGCAGCGGAGTATACACTGTAAAGCCTGTTATCAACTGGACGGAAGGCGGCGCATATGTGCTGAGCCTTATAGATAACGGGGTGCGGTTTGACGGTATCAATTCCGACATTATGCCTGACGAGAAGATAAGAACCATTACGCTATTCATTTACAGGGAAGAAACGAATAACGTAGTTCTGAAGGACGGCATAGTTACTATCCCGAAAAGCCGGATAAGAGAAGATGACGACAACGAGCATATCTATATGTCACGCAGTGAATTCGAGGCACTCTCGATACACGAGGGTACGGTAATATTCGCTGACGATGCCGAAGAGCCGAGCTATCTGAACGTTGTGTCGTATGAACTTTTCGGCGATGAATACAAGATACTTACGGTCGGCAGTGATGTTGATGATATATACGAAGAACTTGATATTTACTTCAAGGAAAAGTATGTCAAAAACGATGTGCTTGCCGAGGCGATAGACACCGAAAAGCTGGTAGAACAGCTTTATGAAAGCGAAGGAACACAGCAGCTTACATATATGCTTGCCGCCGCTGTATATGACAGCAAGACGGTAAGGGAGCTCGGTGACGGCAATGCGCCGTTTGAACTTATGTCCAACACATATATGGACGGGGTAAACTGGAACGACAAGCAGATAAAGCTGAATGTAAAGGAGCTTCTCGAAGGGCTTACAATCAGCGCTAAGGTCGGTACGGCGAAGAATACTAATTTCAAATGTATAAACGGTTTCCCGAATGAGCAGGACTGGACGGCGCTCAACATCACATTCAGCTATGAGATGACGCTTAAGAACAAGGTGAAGCTGGAGGCTGAGGTAAGCATCAGCGAATACCTTATCATAGGCGTAGGCGGCACTCTCAGCTTAAAGCGTGACTTCAACGTGAAGTTCCTGCCCTTGTCGCAGACGGATGTAACATTCAAGATACTTGTCTGCTCGGCAGATGAGGAAGAGGACGATAAGCAGCAGGATAAAGAAGAAAAGAGAGATGTTTCCGTTGAGATAGAAGCCATAATGAACGGCGAGGATAAGGAAAGCGGAAATATCATAAAAGACGTGCGTGAAATGCTCGAAAACAAGGGCGGAGCCATAAGGCTATGCGAGGTGAACCTTTTCAGCGCAACGTTTATGCCTATACTGCCGCTGTCTATAAAGACGGAACTTAACTTTGTGGTTAATGTTTCGTTTGCGGCGGGTATCAGTATGGAAGCATCGGTGCTTCAGGCAAAGGGTCTTGGCATAAGAGGAAATATCAAGGAACCGTCATCTATAAACGTATACAGATTTATAATGGCGGGCGACGACCGTTACATATTTGATATGTACGCTTACGGCTATCTTGGCGTTGAGGCGGGCATCGAGGGTAAGGTATCGGTATCGCTTCTTGGCCTTAATGATCTCGGAAGTGTCGGTGCGGCACTTGAAATAGGTGCTTATGCCGACCTGTACGGTTATCTGCACTATCATTCGCAGGATATGCGACACAATAAATACTACGCTTCTCCGAAGGAACATTACCATGAGCTGCAAGGCGGAATATACTTCGAAATGGGCGTGTATATAAAAATCTCGATATTTGCGGAAAGCAAGCTGTTTAAGAAAAAGGCGGAGCTTGCAAAGCAGTTCAAATTCCCGCTATTCAGCGTAGGCGACAAATATATCTATGCGGATAAGCCGACGCTTGAGGGTAATACCGACATAATACTGCGGGAAACAGATACGAATGTCTATGAGATAGACGGACTTATCCCTGCACAAGGCACATATCTTGATATAACAACAGGAGATATTGTAACACGGCAGATGAGTAGCAGTGAGTTCAAGGCTGCCTGCTACAGCAAGTATTTCAAGGTGAGTAAGAGCGACGACGGCAAGATAACGCTCACGGTATCTCCCGACGCTCCGAGCAGATATACAAGCGGCTTGCTTAGCTGTATACTGCGCCTTTACTATACTGGCGGACAGAATCTGCTGTTTACGTCCGACACCGAAAATCTGTACTATGACGCAGACAAGGGCACTTATATCAGCAGAAAGCATATCGGCGACATTGGTGTATATTATTATCGCAAGGGGGTTGACTTCCCTCTTGAAGACAAGGATAAGACCGCAACGCTTAAGTTTGCGGTATCGGCTGACGGCAGGACGGAAATTGTCGATACGGTAACTGTAAGCAAGGGCGGATATGTAAGCGGATATTCGCTTGCGGTTTCGACCTACTGCGATAAAAACGGCTATATCTATGATAAGTCGCTGTTTGATACAGAGATACAGCCGTACTACTGGCTCAGCGATGATATGACCATCACGCTTAACACATACACTGCACAGAAGCTGTACTCGGTGGAATACTTTGACACAGAAAATGACAGATGGGTAAGCGAACTGTGGGCGGTAGATTATCTTGACGATATAAAAATGTTCGACAGATATAAAGCGTCTGTGAACAGCGTTACTCATTTTGCAAGCTTCGGTATCGACAGAGCGGACGGTATGAGATACCAGATGTATATGAAGGACGCTCTGACATACAGATACTATGACAGCAGTTACAGCGGAAGTGTACACGGTCTTGATACGACAAAACCGCTTGCGGTGAACTACGGCAGTGAAGAAGATCTGCAGTCGTTCAGGGCTGAATACGAAAAGTTGTACCCGACAGCCTACAGCATTATGCTCAAAGCAAACTATCTTGTAAGAAGGTGCATAGTCGATATTTATAACGAGAGCGGTTATGCGGGTGCAAGATATGTTGCTTACGGCACTGAGTTCAGAGTGCCGGATACATTTATCGACAACATCAACAGCAGTAAGGAAAACGAGCTTATCGGCTGGGATATTGACGGTGACGGCAAGGCGGATATGGCTCCCGATGAAAAGATAACCGTTATGGGCGATATGAGGCTGAAGCCTGTAATGAAGCGAAAGCTGTACACGGTAACGGTAAGACTTGCGGATTATACCGAAAGAAAGTTTGACATTATTTACGGCAAGCCTTTGCCGCAGGAACTTGACCGGCTTATAAACAGCATTCCCGACAGTCCGAAGCCTGACAGCGAGGATTCGTTCTACGAGCCGTCATATGTGCTTATTAAGAGCGATGTTACAGTAGGCGGTTATACGGCAGGCAAAACTGTAAGGTACAACGGCGATATAAGCATTATGCCTGAGGGCAACGTGTACTTTGAGATAGTTTCTGCGAAGCTGTATCACTACATAACGCTTATCGCAAACGATGGCGGCGGATTCAGATATACCGATGAAAACGGCGCTGAAATAGAAACTGACAGGATAAGGACGGTTGTACAGGACGGTTACCGTTTTGCAACGGCGCTTTACGGATATTCCGCATTCGCACCTGAGGACACATATACTACCGAATATCTGCTGTCGTATTTTGTGGACGCAGACGGAAACAGAATCGGCAGTAACGATAATGTGAAGAAGCCCGGTACCTACTATATGAAGTGGAACACCAACGACAGACGCTGTTATATAAACTATGACGTTTATATTTACAACGAGTACGGAGCGGAGGTTTCACACGAGGTAAAGTCCGAGTTTGACGGCTACAGACCCGAATATGATGAGCTTTGTAAAAAGTATGATGCCGAAGTTGAGGCGCTTGCACAGTATGATGACGAGTATTACACATATACTCTTAAGGAAGAGCCGATAAACGAAGAAAACACAACGATTGATGGCAAGACCTACAAGACTATAATTGTAAGGTGGAACAGAACGCCGAAGGAGTTCGATGTAACGTTTGACTATGACAACGGCACGGAGAACGAAACGGTAAAGGTAAAGTACGGCTATCTGTATCGTGCAACGGCAGGTGCTTTAAAGGATGATAAGTACAGCGATTATGAGCTTGTCGGATTTGACCTTGACGGTAACGGCACAGCGGATGTGATGCCGGGCGAATCGTTCAGAGTAACGGGCGATATGACGCTGAAGGCGGTATGGAAAGCTACCGACAAAATCTACAGCGTGGTGTTCTATGCTATGAGCGGTGAGTTTGATGACGGTACGGTGCGTTATGAGATAACGGGTAAATACGGCGACACAATCTCACTGTCGGATATTCCTGTGCCGACAGGTACAGAGGGCTATGAGTTTGCAGGCTGGGATAAAGCTGTACCGACAACGTTCGGTAATGACGACGGTATTATAAAGACCGAGATCAAAGCAACTTACAAGCTGAAAAAGATGACGATAACCTATCGTCTTGTAAACCTTGACACCAACAAGGTTTACGAAAGCTATAAAACAGCCAAGTTTGACTACGGAACGGTGTTCACGGCTGATATGCTTGAGGCATCTCCTGATACAGACGGCTGCCTGTTCGGTGGATGGCTTGGCGAAAACGGATATTCAGTCATCGGAAAAGAAATCAAGTCCGATATGACGCTGACGGGTACAATCACTCCTGTTTATGTCATCTACTCGCTTGACGGCGTTGAAAACTCAAGGGAAAAGGCTAAAATCGGTGCTGAGGTAACAGTAAAGGAAAAAGCCGAAGGTTATCTTGAGTGGACAACGGACGATGTGACGGTTGAAGGCGGAAAGTTCACGATGCCGTCGAAGAATGTATCGTTCACAGCCGAAAAGGATATGAGCGGCTATCTGACAGTTTCAAACGGCAGTGCAAGCACGATAATAGATACCGAAAGCAAGACGTTCATCAGCGGCAAGGCAAGCGGCTTTGAGTACGACACCGCTACAGGCATACTGACAGTGACCGAAAGCGGTCTTAAGCTGTCGGGTGTCGGAAAGAATATAATGCTGTATATTAAGCCAAGCGTTTCGGATATTACGTTTGAAAATCTTATGCTTACGGCAGGAGATATGAACGGCGTTAAGCCCGACGATTTCAGCAACAGCATAGGCGTAGGCGACGGATACGGCTCGGCTGACGCATATCTGATGTTTGTAAGCTCGAACAGCCTCAAGGTGAACGTAAACGGAAATGTTACGCTTTCAAAACGTAACACGGCGACTACAGAAAACCTGCTTGCGATATATCAGGCACACCTTGACTATGACGATGTAACTCCTATGAGTATGGAGTTTATCGGCGGCGACAGCCCGAATCTCACAGTAACGGGTAATACCTACGCAATACAGAGTATGGGCAGTGTTGATTTCAGCAATATGACATTTACCGCAGCAGCTGAATATTACGGCGTACACGCAGAAACGATCCGCTTCGACAGATGCAGTATAACAACAACAGGGCTTGCGGGAACGAACATAGAATCGTCAACCGGCATATACAGCAACGACCTTTCGATCGTTGACTGCAGCTTAGACATAAGAACCGGAATATTCGGTGAAACGATCGATATTTCGGGTGCTACAGACGGAATAGTTACCTCCGGATATGGTGGGGCGGTTACGGTAAAGTGCAAGACAAAGGGCTGGTCGGAAACGGCAAGCGGACTGCTGACGGTGGCACTTGACAAGGGTCGCTCCGTACTGTTTACGGTATCGGCAGGAAATTCGGCAATTCAGGCGTTTGACTTTGAGGGAGGGGAAAACAAGGTAGTTTCCTATCCGCAAACTACGGTGCCTGATAAGGAATTTGAGCTGACGAAGGATTTCTACTGGCTTCTTAAGGAGAAGAACGGTACGGCGCTTATAAATGAGATAAGATTCTCTGGTAAATAAGATGCAGATTTATTGCAGTGTACAAATAAAGTGAATAAAAAGAATTTCGCACAGTTGTTTTACGGCTGTGCGAAATTCTTTTTGCCTTATACGATGTTTTACATGGGTTTATCATAGTCTGCGAAAAATATCCCTGCAGAGAAAATTCTGCAGGGATATTTGCTGTAAGGTATATTGATTTTACACGCTGTCTTATGCGTTGGTTGTCTGACCGCCGTTCATATCGGGAGGATTGCCTCCGCCAAAGCCGCCCGGACGGTTACCGCCGCCGAAGCCGCCGTTTCCTCCGTGCTGACCTCCGCCGAAGCCGCCGCCCATTCCGCCGCCATAGATGTAACCGGACATGGTGATCTCCTGCGTGCTGTCGCCTACTGTAAGTGTGTATGTTCCGTCAGAAGTAATATCCGGAGTGCTTATTACAACTGTCTGGAACGATACTGTAGGTGTAAACTCTGCAATTACGTTGCCGCTTGAATCGGTGAGCTTTACTGCTATTCCTGCGCTTGCGTTACCTGTGCTTGCAAGTATCGAACCTTGCGTTGACTCCGATCCGAAGTTCATAGCCATACCGCTTGAGCCTGCCATAATTACCGTACCGCCTGTTATCACAGCGTTATTTTCATAATCAAGCGAGCCGTTACCATTGCTTGTAGGACCGTATACATAAACCGTACCGCCCGATATTTCAATATCGCCGTTCGAGTCAAGTCCGTCGCCGCTTGCATTGACGTGTATTTCACCGCCTGTTATGATGATTTTAGCGTCGCTGTCGGCTGAGAATGAGTCGGTGCCGAAGCCTCCGCCCACGCCCTGATTGTCGCCGCCTGCGGCATTGATTCCATCGTCAGACGCCGTAAGAGTTACCTTGCCGCCGCTGACCGTTACCGTCTGACCTTCAAGACCTTCATAGCATTTTGCAATGTTGATCTCGCCGCCGCTGACAACTGTGTTGTTGTCGGAGTGAATGCCGTCGTCGCCCGTACTTATATCAAGTGTACCGCCCGATACCGTAACGTCTGCGTTGCTGTGGATCGCATCGTCAAGCGTATCAATATCAAACGTACCGCCCGATATTGTCAGCACACCGTCAGCCTTTATTCCCTTATATGACTCGGTGCCGCCGCCTGTTGTCTTTTCGGACGAACCGCCTCCTGCCTTAAAGGTGAAAGTTCCGTCCTTTATGTCAACCGTACCTGATGCATCAATGCAGTCCTTGCCGCTTGTGATGTTCAGCGTACCGCCGGAAATATATACATATCCCTTTTCGGTATTGTCTGTGTTTTCGCTGTGTATTCCGTCCGTTCCGGATGTAACGGTAATATTACCGCCTGCGATTCTTACGCTGTCCTTGCCCGAAAGGCCCTGTGATGCGGAGGTGATGTTATATGTTCCGCCCGTTATCTTGAGGTCGTCCTTTGTTACAATGCCGTGCTTGCTTTCGCACTTTACGTTCAGAGTACCGCTGCCGTTGAAGGTTATATCCGATTTTGAGAATATCGCACCGTCAACGTTTGTTTCATCATCTGATGCATCAAATTCGCCCGTACTTGAAAGCGTGTTCTCTGTTCCCTTTACCGTTGTTATAAATACCTTGTCGGCATTTATAATATAAAGCGCCGCACTTCCCTCTTTGGTAATGCTTACATTGTCAAGCACAAGCTGTACCTTGTCGCTGTCGCCGGCATTTACGACTATCTGACCCGTGAATGTTCCACTGAGCTTATATGTTCCGGCTTTGGTTATGGTGACCGATCCGTCAGCAACTGTTACAGAACTGTCCGAACAGCTTGCCGTACTGTCGCTGAGAGTTATATCTGTGCATTCCGAGTAATCGCCCGACAGATCACGGTCAGAGAACATATCGTCTGCTGTAAGCTGTTTATCGCTGTCAGAACCGCTGTCCGAAGTCTTACTGTCCGATGCCGAACTTATATCCGTGGCTGAAGAAGTGCTGTCAGCGCTGACGGTCGTACTGCTTTCAGCCTGTGATGCCTGCAAATCCGATGATGTGTTGTTATCGCATGATGTAAAACATGAAACTATAAGCGCTGTAGCAATTGTTACAGCTAAGATTTTCTTTTTCATAAAATTACCGCCTTTCGTATCATAACGTTTTTCAGAGCTGTTCTCTGCCGTCTGTACTTTGAGAAGTTATGTTTATTTCAAGATTGCCGTTTCTGCATCTCAGCTCGTCTATCATCTGCTTTTCACAGCCTGCCTTGCCAAGCGTGATGTTATAGGTCAGCTTGTTGAGGCTGCCGAGATTCGTTGTTTTTACCTGAATCATTTTGTACTGTGATAAGTATTTTATAAATATATCGTCAAATATTCCCGCATATTCAAGGTCCTCCGGAACAGTTATATGCAGTACCCTGTCAAGCTCGTTTTTCTTTGATTCTCCGAAAGGAGTAGCGGTAAGCACTATGTTTGCAACTCCCATTATCACCGCAAAGATAAGAGCGTAAAGCGGATAGCCCATTCCGCACGCAAGTCCTACCGCCATTGCAAGAAATATCGAGCCTATTTCCTTTGCCGTACCCGGTACAGAACGGAACCTTACAAGAGAAAAGGTTCCCGCTACCGCAACGCCTGCGCCTATCGAACCGCTCACCATCATAATCACTATGCTGACTATCGCAGGAAGTGTGGCAAGAGTGATAACAAAGCTTTTTGTGTATTTGTTTTTGTACATATACATAAAAGCCATCGCTATTCCGAGTACCAGCGCCGAGCCTACGCCGATAAGAAAGCCGCCCAGCGTTATATCAGCCGTACTGCTGAAAATTCCTTGTATTACCGTATCAAACATTTACCGTTACCTCACTTTTTACTTTTTTCGTTCTTATGCCCATGCTTCGTCTGAGCATTGTCATATATGCCATTCCGTATTTTGAAAACGATGTCTGCTTTATACCGCCCTGTGCAAGAAGCTCTGCCAGCCATAAAGGCATCGAGCCTGCCGCTTTTATTTCCATCAGCGAATATCCTCTGTCAAGAATCTGCTCACCGTACGGCTCGACTTTAAGGTCGATATCTTCCGTTCTCCAACGTATGTTGCGGTCAAACGTAATTCTTAAATCCGGATCGTCCGCTCCGAAATATGCCGTTCTGTCGTAGCAAAGATAGACAGCAGGGAAAATGTCCCCGTAAAAGTCAAGAAAATAGTTGATCTCCTTTGCTATCTGGCTGTTTTCGGGAAGTCTTTCGCCGTTTTCGAGAGCGTCCTGCGCTTCATCGCAGTTGAGCGATATACGGCGCTTGTAGACGATGCCCTTGTATTTTTTCTTCAACTCAAGAAAAACCTTTTCGTCCTTTGACGCAGTACCGTAGCTGCGAAGCCTTAGCTTCTCCTTATAAACGGGCTTTTCAAGCGATCTTCTTATAAGCCTGAAGTCAGGGGTATCATAGTAGATGTTGCATATCGTGCTTTCGCCGTGTTCGTCGGGAATCATATACCGTGCGAATTTGCTTTCGATAAACTCCCTTTGCTCAGCGCTCACAAGATATTTAAGCTCGTGACGTTTAAAAATGCTTTTATCCATTTATCTCATTCCTTTCGGTTTCTTTTGAGTGTTGTTCTTTGTCTGTGCTGTAATGATAACTCTTTTGCCTTAAAGAAACCTTAGAGAGTTTTACAAAAACTTTACAAAACGGTGAAAGTATTGTGAAAACGTCATTTTAATGCGAAATTACGGCTGTAATATTATTGCGTATATTTCAAAGCTCTTGATTTTTCTCTTGATTTATGAGATAATATAAAATAGGAAAGTTTATCCGCACCGCTATAGACGGTGCGGATTGGGAAATAAAATGACAGATCAAGAAAAGAGAAATATGGCACAGTTTTTAAATTTCAAAGGCGATTATAAGGGGCTTACCGAATCAAAAGCATCCGATAATCTCGAAATGTACGGAAATAATATTTTCACCGAAACAGAAGACAAGAGCTTCAAAGCATATCACTACCTGCTTGACCCCATGGCAGTTCTGCTGTTGATTTCAGGCTTACTTCAGATATTTACATTGTCGCAGTATGTCACAGGAATTGCCTGCACAGCAATGGCAATTGCTCAGGCGGTTACATTGTGCATCATCTGCCGAAAAAGCAACGATACCATAAGAAACCGTACCCTGTCCGCAAAAATGAAATACCGTGTTATCCGTGACAGCACATTACAGCTTACCCCTGCCTCACTTCTTGTACCGGATGACATAATAATCGTACAGAGTGGAGAAATAGTTCCTGCAGACTCGCATATACTTGAGTATGTCGGACTTACAGTTGACGAGAGCAGATTTACAGGTGACAATACCCCTGTACCTAAGCATGACGGAGCGGACCCGAAGGCGACCGGACTTAAAAAAAGCTGTCTTTACGCCGGAACACGCATACTTTCAGGCTCAGCGGTTGCAAGAGTTACCGCAACGGGTGAAGACACATACCGTGCAAGAAACTGCGGAAAAGCGGATAAATCCGCCGACCCGAATTTCTCACGTTATGAGAAAACCTGCGTCAGATTAAGGCTTCCTCTTGCGATTGCGGCTGTACTGCTGTGTGCACTCGGCATACTGATACAGGTACTTACGGGAAGAACTTCAGACGTGCCCGGTCTTATTGTAAGTGCTTGCGGTTGGCTGATATGTATGTTTATGCCGTTTGTAGAGCTGTTTATAAGAATGTACAATATGAACTTCGTACACCGAATAGAGCGTAAGGGTGCAATAATCAAGAATCTTACCGTTCCCGAAAAGCTCAACAGCCTTTCAACACTGATAATTGATAAATCCGCCGTAGTGGCTCCGAATATGCTTGAAGTTGCGGGAGTGTACAGCAAAAATCCCGATCTTATGACTACCGTAACGATTCTTGCCTGCGATAAGGAAGAACCTACGCTTGCGGAACAGGCATTTTTGCTTAACGCTGCTCTGGGCGGAACAGATGTGGCAACAATAAAAAGGAACGAGCTTACTGCTCAGTTTCCCTACAATGATAATGACCGTATAGGCGGAAACATATATAATATGGGCGGACAGCATCTAGTCTGCATGAAAGGCTCAGTAGAAAAGGTTGCGGGACTTTGTGACATTAGCCCGGATGAGATGTTCAGGATCACAAACCGTGCAGCCTCGCTTGCAAAGCGGGGACTTGAAGTATGGGCAACCGCATATTACATAATCCCCGACGGCGAGGATATACCTAAAAGCCTTTACTCTGTACGTTACATCTATATGGGTCTGGTTTCATTCATGAGTGCGACAAGAGATATGATACCTCTTGCAATGCAGGGCTGTAAAAGAGCGGGAGTTAAACTTGTTCTGACTTCATCCGACAGTCCCGAAACAGCAAGCGCAATGGGTAAAAAGATAGGTCTTTCGGACGAAGGCATGATTTCCGGAGATATGATAACTGAAAGCTCAGTTACAGGTGAATCCATAGATTACACAAAAGCAGAGATATTCTGCCGTGTCAGTGCGGTACAGCGCATGACAATAATAGACGAACTGAGAAAAGCAGGCGAAACCGTAGCAGTAGTCGGATATAACGATAATGACTATGAAATGATCACTCACGCAGACCTCGGCATAACATCACTTGAAAATACTACAGGCTGTGTATATGAAGCGAGCGGACTTATAGTCCGTGACGACAACTTTGCTTCTGTAGTGGAAATGATAAAAGAAGCTCGACAGCTGCACAGAAATATCAAACGGTGCATTTTCATTCTTTTATCAATGCTTGTGACCCTCTCGGTTACAGCAATTGCCGATATGATATCGGGAAGCGGAATCATAACACCTATGCTTGCCGCACTGCTTACCTCAGTAGTAATACCGATATGTTGTACAGGATTCAGGAATGTTACAACTGACATAAAGAGCGACATGACCGCCTCGGGATTTATCTCACGGGGAAAACCCGATAAAATGTTCTTTACAAGAAGCCTTGTTTGCGGTATATTCTGCGGAATTATCAGCTTACTGTTCCTTATCACCGCAAGCGGATTCATGCCGCCTGCTCAGGTTTCTTCATCAATGCTGACATTACTCACGATAATGACAGGCGCAATGTGTGTTACGGCGGTCGATAAACGACATGGTATAATAAAAAGCGATTCCGTTCCGAAATATATGGCAGCAGCTGTAATTTCAACATCACTTGCGTCAATACTGTTACCGTATATTCCGTTTATAAACTCGCTGTTTGGCTTTGCGGTGCCTCATCCGCTTGCAAGCATAGTAGCAGTGCTTGCAGGAATCGCCCTTCCCGCAGGGCTTCAGATAAAGAAACACCTCAACAAATAAGAACATAAGTAAGGAGTAAATATGATCTCACATCTACTGAATATCGTTTACGGTATTGTATTCGGCGTGGCGAATGTTATACCCGGTGTAAGCGGCGGAACTATGATGGTAGTTTTCGGCGTTTATGACAAGATGGTAGACGTACTGACATTGAAACTGTCGGCTATCAAAAAGAATATCAAATTCATCATCTTTTTCGGAATCGGTGCCGTTATCGGTATACTCGGCTTTTCGTTTGTGATAACGTGGCTGTTTGATAACTTCCCCGTTGCAACAAATATGTTCTTTATGGGACTTATCATCGGCAGTATCCCGCTCATTTACAGGAATATGACCGTCGGCGGCAGAAAGATCACACCGAAATGCCTTTTTGCGTTTATTCCCGCACTTGCGCTTGTTGTCGGTATGACATTTATAAACAAGCTTCCTCAGAATGAGGTGTTTGAGATAAGTGCCGTTCATAAAAGCACAGGTTGTACTGTTACGATTACAAATAACGGCAGTTATGATATGAAATCAGACTGGCAGTTAAAGGTCAACGGCAAGGTAGACGGAGAGCTTACCGGCTGTGTTGTAAAGAAATACTCAGCCGATACTACCGTCCTCACAGGAACGGAAAACAGCGCTATCGCAAAGGGTGAGAGCATTACGCTTACTCTCCCCGAAAACACGGATATTGATTCAATACAGACCGACAGCTTCACCTATACCTATAAGATGAATCCTGTGCTGTTCATAACGCTTCTGCTCGGAGTTACCGTGGCAGCTGTAGCTATGATAATCCCCGGTGTCAGCGGCTCGTTTGTAATGGTTCTGCTCGGTTTATACACCACGGTCATCGGTGCTATCAAGAGCCTTGACTTTATGATACTGATACCGACAGCTATCGGTGTGTTTATCGGCATTGTATTCGGTGCAAAGCTGATCTCCGCACTTATGAAGCGTTACTCACTGCTTGTTTACAGCGCAATTATGGGACTTGTGCTCGGCTCACTTTATGCGGTGTTCCCCGATGGCTTTGGATTTAATCTTGAAACACTCGCAGGCTTTGTCGCACTTATCATCGGCGGAGCAATTGCAGTGCTAGTAGGCAAAAACACAAAAGTCGAAGAACAGTAATAATATCTATTCCGATATATAAAAATACTCCCTGCGGAGTTTTTCCGCAGGGAGTATTTTTTGTTGATTGATAACAATAATGAATTACTTTTTTGCAAGCTCGTACGCTCTTGCGGTACAAGCCTTACAGCATTCATCGACCGTATCTGTGAGCTTACCCTCATACAGCTTGTCAAGACCTGCTATAGTCGTTCCTCCCGGAGAAGAAACCTGCTTTATAAGCTCGTCTACCGTCATACCCGAATCTGTGAGCATCTTTGCCGAGCCGACAAGCGACTGTGCAAACAGCTTGAGTGCCGCATCGGGATCAATGTCCACGCTCTTTGCGTAATCTACAAAGCCTTTTGCAAAAAGATAGATGAAAGCGGGAGAACTGCCGTTTACGGCGATTATTTCTTTCATCTTGTTTATCGGCACTTCCTCTGCGATACCGCAGCTTTCGATAACCGACTTTGCAAAAGCAAACTCTTCATCGGTCACTCCGTCCGCTCTTGATATTGCGCTTGCGCCAAGACCGAGCATCATAGGGGTGTTCGGCATAACAAGCACTACCTTTGCGCTCAGTATTGTATGACTGCGGATAAAATCCTCGGATATTCCCGCACAGATAGAGATTATTACCTTGTCGTGCGTTACTTCTTCTGCGACAGTGTCAAGCACTCCGCCCAGCACCTGCGGCTTTACCGCAAGCAGTATGTAATCGCACTTTTTAACAAGCTCACATTCGCTCTTGCAGGGCTTTACTCCGAATGCCGAAAGTGCTTCGAGCTTTGCCGTATCCTTGTCATACGCCGAAACGCTTATCTGCATATCCGATGAGCAGATGCCACGCATTATCGCACTGCCCATATTACCTGCGCCTAAAAATCCAAGTTCAGTCATACTAAGTCCTCTTTTCTTGTATCAAGCCGAGCGTTTTTCTCTGAATGCCGCACGGTATGCCACCATAACAGGATAAAGCACCAGCAGAAGTATAAATACCTCTATAGGCAGCATCGTGAGATTTTTTACTATTCGTGTCGTTATCTTTACCCAGAATACCTCCGGTGCAAAGTAGCCCATTATCACCATTGCAATTGTATTCAGGAACACATTGCAGAAAAGATTGACGCAGAACTTCGCCATAAATATTCTGAACACCTGAAAGCCGTTTGTCTTAAGTCCGCCGAAAAATGCGGATCTGCTTGAAAAATCAAGCTTCACGGGATTAAGTCCGTACAGGAATATGCCGTAAATTACAGCACCTGCGACTTCGACCAGTGTGAATATCGGTGAAAACGCACCGGTAGGCTTTACAAGAAAGCCTATTACATCGGTGACAACGCCTGCAAGTCCTGCCACAACAGGACCGTACAGCATACCGATAGCCGCAAGGCCTACAAACGCAAAGCTTATCTTGAGCGTTTCGCTCGGCATAATCATAACGAATTTCAGAGCTACCGAAACACCGATAAGAAGCGCCGTTACTGTAAGGCAACGAATAGATTTCAGTTCCTCGAACGACTTTTTGAAATTACGAAAAAACGCCATATTTACCTCCTCAATGACGCAAGCTGACGCAATCGCATAATGCGGGATAAATACGGCGATTATCTCTTATATGCAACAGCGAGATGCGGAAAACGTACCGCCACCTTTCAGTGTTCGTCCTGAGGACAACTCCCCGTCCCTCAGGCACTTTACGCACGTTAACCTACTCTGTCGGCCGCACCGTTAAAATTTCGGTGCAGTCTTTTTATATAACGGAAAACCGTTATAAGCATTTTTTAATCAGAAGCTGATCTCATTAGCGATCTTGTACAGATCGTGAGGGAATTCCTTCTTCATCTTGAGAGCTTCCTGAATGTCATAGTCTACAACTTCATTATGCTGAAGACCTACAACACGGTTGCCTATGCCCTTTGAAAGAAGATCAACGGCATAGTAACCGAGCTGGCTTGCTGCTACTCTGTCCTGAACTGTGGGGCTGCCGCCTCTCTGAACGTGACCGAGAATTGTAGCACGGCTCTCAACGCCTGTTGCCTGTTCGATTTCCTTAGCGAGCTGTTCGCTTCCGCCGATACCTTCTGCAACAATAACGATGAAGTGGTGCTTGCCGCTCTTCTGTCCTTCGATTATCTTAGCGATAACATCGTTTACTGTGAAGGGCTCTTCCTTAGTAATAATGTATGTCGCACCGCAGGCGATACCTGCATTGAGAGCTATGTAGCCTGCATTTCTGCCCATAACCTCAACTACGGAGCATCTGTCGTGTGACTGTGCTGTATCACGCAGTTTGTCAACCATTTCAACAACTGTGTTCATAGCTGTATCATAACCGATGGTGTATTCGGTCATAGAAATATCGTTATCTATAGTGCCGGGAACACCGATACTCAGGATGCCTCTTGCAGAAAGGTCAGCCGCACCTCTGAACGAGCCGTCGCCGCCGACAACTACAAGGCCCTCGATACCCTGTTCTTCGCAAGTCTTCTTAGCCTTCTGAAGACCTTCTTCATATCTGAACTCTGCACATCTTGCCGTGTAAAGCATGGTGCCGCCTCTCTGAATTATATCAGATACGCTTCTTGCATCAAGAGGAACAATGTCACCGTTGATAAGTCCGTTATATCCTCTGCGGACACCTACGACTTCCATTCCCTTTGCAATAGCAGCTCTTGTTACCGCACGGATAACGGCATTCATGCCCGGTGCGTCGCCGCCGCTTGTTAAAACGCCAATCTTTTTCATAATATCGTACATCCTTCCTTAGAGGTCACCCTCCGAGATTATTTTACACACACCTTAGTTTACTCCTAAAATGCAATTTAGTCAAGGGGTAATTTCATTTTTTCGACTTATTTTATGATTATATTGTTTTTGCCGCAAATCTCGTTCAATTTTTGTATAAAATCACTGTTCAAATCAACGGAAAGAGCGGGCGGCAAGGTTATAGTTTCCCTTGTATCCTCAAAGCATATCTTCGTAAGAGTGTTGCCTTTGTTTACTTTAAGAAGTGCCTTTACAGCGGGAATATTGGCATCGTCACGGGAGGAAAACCTTATATACAGCACAGCCACCTTATTCTGCCCTGTTTTTCGGCTATCGTGCATTTTCCGCAGCTTAGCAAGATCAGGCTGTGTTATCGCATTTATCAGCAGCTTGGGATCTCCCTCGTCCTCCGCAGATACCGTACCCTCGAAAGCATAAACATTACCGGCCCTTAGCATTGACGAATACTGCTCGTACAGCTTTGGGAATACAAGGCACTCGATTTCTCCGCTTGCGTCTTCTATTACGATGAAGCCCATTGTCTTTCCCGATTTCGTGATATGGTTGCGGACGGATGTAAGCAGTGCCGTTACCCTGACATTTTGTTTATCCTTGTTGTTTTCAAGAATACTGCCGATATTTTCATATCCGGATTCACGGGCAATCCTGTAAAACGGATCTGCAGGATGTCCTGAAATATATATTCCAAGCATTTCCTTTTCGTATGACAGAAGCTGTGCGTGTGAATATTCATCGGCAGGCTTTATCTGAAACGTGCCTTCATCCGCCGCATCATCTTCGCCCATAAGGCTCATCTGCCCTTCAAGATCGTGGCGCTGTGAAAGCGTATCAAGCATCAACTCAAGGGAAATCATCATTTCACGGCGGTTATTGCCCAGTCCGTCAAACGCTCCGCACTTGATAAGCGATTCAAGCGCACGTTTATTTATATTCTTGTCCGACATTCTTTCGCAAAAGTCGAACAGCGATTTGAACGGGTGCTTGGTTCTTTCTTCTATAATATCGGCTATCATATTAGCGCCGACATTTTTTATTGCAAGAAGGCCGAAACGTATTCCGTCATTTTCGCACGAAAAGCCGGTTTCGCTGTAATTCACATGGGGCGGAAGCAGTTTCAGTCCGTGCTGTGCAAGGTCGCCGATATATTCGGCGGTCTTGCCGCCCCAGCCTATCACGCTTGTAAGCAGGGCGACCATATATTCCTTATAATAATGACATCTGAGATATGCCGTGCGGTAAGCGAGCAGTGAATATGCGGCGGCGTGGGATTTGTTGAAGGCATAGCTTGCAAAGCTCATCATATCGTCGAATATTTCTTCGGCTACCTGTCTGTCAACATTATTTGCGACAGCGCCCTCAACGAATGTCGCACGCTCCTTTACCATTACCTCAGGCTTTTTCTTTGCCATAGCTCTGCGGACAATATCGGCTCTGCCGTATGAATAGCCGGCAAGCACACGGCATATCATCATTACCTGCTCCTGATATACGATACAACCGTAGGTTACGTCAAGGATGCCCTTTAAAAGAGGGTGCTTGTAGCGTATTTTTTCGGGGTTGCGGCGGTTTGCAAGATAGGTCGGAATTGAATCCATAGGTCCGGGACGGTATAGTGACAATGCCGCAGTAAGATCCTCAACAGAGCGTGGCTTCATACGGGATAAAAGCGAGGTCATACCTGCACTTTCAAACTGGAATACTCCGAGAGTGCCGCCCGATGACATCATATCGTATGTTTCGGCATCGTTTTCCAGTATCTTTTCTATGTCAAAACCGGGATTGCTTTTCTCTACAAGCTTACAGCAGTCCTGTATCACGGTAAGATAACGAAGTCCGAGAAAGTCCATTTTCAGCAGTCCGAGCCGCTCTATAGCGGTCATAGTGTACTGCGTCATAACTTCGCCCTCGCTGTTCTGATACAGCGGCACATAGTCTGCTACAGGGTCACGGGTAATTACTATGCCTGCGGCGTGGATAGACGTGTTTCTCGCCATACCCTCTATCTTTTTTGCGGTTTCTATAAGCAGACTGACTTCGCTATCAGATGATGCCAGCTTGACAAGCTCCTTCTCGCTTTTCAAAGCGCCGTCAATCGTGGAGTGCATCGACATCGGTATCAGCTTTGCTACGGTATCCACCTTGCCGTAAGGCAGACCCATAGCCCTGCCTGCGTCACGGATAGCGCCTCTTGCTGCCATTGTGCCGAATGTTATTATCTGCGCCACATGATCCCTGCCGTACTTTCTGACAACGTAATCAATTACCTCCTGCCGTCTTATATAGCAGAAGTCAACGTCAAAGTCGGGCATAGTCACACGCTCGGGGTTTAAAAAACGTTCAAACAGCAGATTGAAGCGTATCGGGTCAATATCGGTTATCCCAAGGCAGTATGCACATACACTTCCTGCGCCCGAGCCTCTGCCGGGACCTACTGCGATGCCGTTTCTTTTAGCATAGCCTATAAAGTCGGCTACTATCAGGAAATAGTCGATAAAGCCCATTTTCTTTATTACCGACATTTCGTATTCGGCACGATCAAGAACCTCTTTCGGCACGGGATCTCCGTAGCGTTTTACAAGCCCTTTTCTTACCTGAGCGTTAAAGTATATTTCGTTGTTGTCATAGCCTTCCGCCTTGAAAAACGGCAGAATAGTATGTCCGAATGTAAAGCTGACATTGCACTTTTCCGCAATTTTTACGGTATTGTCATAGGCTGACTGCGGAAAGCCGAGCGCTTTCATCTCGTCCTCGCTTTTGAGGTAAAATTCATCGGTGGCAAACTGCATTGAGTTCTTATCGTCAAGGGTCGTGTTGGTGGCAATGCAGGTCAGCACACGCTGTACATAGCTGTCCTCTTTTTCGACATAATGAGCGTCGTTTGTTGCGACAAGCTGTGTGCCTGTATCCTTCGCCACACGCAGAAGATACGGCAGAATGCGTTCCTGCTCGCTTATGCCGTGACTTTGAAGCTCTATATAATAGTCCTCGCCGAATATCTCCCTGTACTCTTTTACAAGCGTCACAGCGTCCGCAAGCCTTCCGTCAAGAAGCGTTCTTGCAAGCTCTCCAGAAATGCAGGCGGAAAGGCAGATAAGCCCCTTTGAATAACGTCTTAAAAGCTCCCTGTCCACTCTCGGCTTATTATAAAAGCCCTCTGTATAGCCCAGTGTCACCAGCTTTGAAAGATTTTTATAGCCCTCGTTATCCTTGCAAAGAAGCACAAGGTGGTGAGGCTTCATATCGGACTTTGTACTTTTGTCGAATCTTGTACGGGGTGCAACATACACCTCGCAGCCGATTATTGCCTTTATGCCGTTTTCGACACATTCGTTATAGAAGTCGATACTGCCGTACATTACGCCGTGATCGGTCAGTGCTACGGCTGTCTGTCCCATTTCCTTTGCACGACGGACAAGCCCTCTTATACGGCAGGCACCGTCAAGAAGGCTGTATTCACTATGAACGTGCAGATGTACAAAACCGCTCACTTTTACTCTCCCCGATTATCTTCTCCTCTGAGTGTATCTGCTATAAGGCTTATCTTCCTGAGCCTGTGGTTTACTCCGCTCCTGCTTATAGGCGGCTCAAGCATTTTGCCTATATCGCTCAGCGACAGCTCAAGTGCGGTAAGGCGGATTTTTGCCACCTGCAAAAGCTCGTCGGGCAGATACCCTTCTCCTCTTTTTTCGAATATGTAATTAATATCATCCGCCTGCTTCTGTGCGGCGGCGATAGTCTTGTCAAGGTTAGCCGCCTCGCAGTTGACGCTTCGATTGACGTTGTTGCGTACTTCCTTATAGATTTTTACGTTCATTATCTCCATTGCCTGCATCATAGCGCCCATATAGGTCAGCATATCGGAGATCTTTTCGCTCTCTTTGATATAAAGAAAGCTGCTGCCTCTGCGACTTGACAGCTTTGCCCCCATACCGTGTTCTTCTATCATGGAAAGCAATGTTCTGCATTTGCTCTCATCGTGCAGGAACAGCTCAAGCTGATAGCCTTTTTCGGGATTTGCAACCAGTCCGCAGACAAGGAAAACTCCTCTGAGATACACGCCGAAAGCGTCATCGCCCGAACAGTCGGGCATAGGGTAAGCGTAGCTTTTATCCGCAAGAGTAACCGTGTAAAGTGTTCTTCCTCTGAAGGTGCTTTCACCGGTCGAATATTCCTTGCCGACCGAATCAAAGGCATCTGCAATGCTATCGGCTACCCTTTTGTTTTCCGTATTAAAAAAACAGCCTTCGCCGTCTTCCGTCATGGCATACGCCGCTCCTTTTGACAAAAGCTCAAGCTGTTTTCTGCTGTGTTCCGCCTTGCACAGCTCATTTTTCACATCGGCGGCAAATGACATCAGAATCGCTCCTTTATCCTGCCTTTTTGATTAAAGCTTTATTTCCGGCATAGCACTCAGTATCGCATCTTTTTCGCCGGAATTGATATAGTTCTTATTGAGATGCGATTTATCGTATTCAAGATAAGTATCTTTTGTTTTCTCTGTCAGCACAGCTGTGAAAAATCTCTCCCAGCTGAAATACTTGCCGCTTTCTATATAGTCATACGGCTTTTCGAGCATCGTTTTTATTTCTTTGTCTCTTACGATACCTGAACGCAGAATGACCCACTCGAAAGATTCGGGCAGAAAAAGTACGATATTTTTCGCTTTCCTGAGCGATAGGACACGCTGTATCTCCGGACCGAATGCGGCTCCGTCTGCGATTACCAGTACCGTTTCGTACTGCCTTGTTATAAGCTCGTTGTATATTTTTGCCTTGCTTGCGGCTGAAACGCAATTTATCCCGTACTCCGAAAAATAATTCTCAAAAAAGCGATAACCGCTTTTTGAATCCTCGGTTATAACCAGATCGGGCTTTAACGAAATGTCGGTATCCACTCTGCAAAGCGGGTAAAACTCTGCATAAAGCCGTTTTGTCCCTTGAAATCTGTTACCCGATACGTTTTTTATGCCGTATATTTCTTTCACGCTGTACGGCAGATTGAAAAGCGGAGTTCTTGTTGCGATTACATAATAATTATCGGTATTTTTTATTGCTTTTGCAAAATCCTCAGACGCAACGAATTTATCGCCCTCGTCAATGAATACAATGCTGTCGTGTATAAGACTGAGATTTTCCTGCCAGCGTATGCCTGTAAGCACCGCGCATTGCTTTTTGCTTATTACCGTAACACCGCTTGCTTCGCCGTTTTCCTGATATGCGGCTATCATATCTATCAGGATGGTCTTACCCGTTGCACTGTCGCCACGAAGTATCGTGATATTTCTTATAACGGAAAACTTATACTGTACACGGCGGCTTTTCACCACCACCTCATATTTACCTTTCACAGCGACACCACCCTATAAATACAAGCCTGCATTCATTACATATTCCTGAATATTGTGAACCGTTTTTCCATTATTGAGTATCTTTATCTCAAACGGCTTATCTCCGAAATCCATAACGTGCCTTAAATTGATAACAATATCTTTTTTTGATTCCTTAGCTATGCGCAGTATCCATTTTGCACAGTTGTCACCGCAGGTCGAGGCATTGAAAATCTTTGTATCATCGTGCCGCAGAAGCAAAAGCGTTTTCAGCCCTCCGGATATTTTCGTTACGGGAATAACTCCGAGAGCCTTGCTGTCAACCGCATTCGGACTAAGCACCACAGCCTTGTCCACGCTTTTTATCATTTTAACCGAAAGGTCATCGGCAAGCCAGTTGTCAAGATAGGTATTGTCAAAATACATACTGGTGTTATAGACGTATTTCTTCTCCATATCTTCGGGTATTTCTCCGAAAATAATACACAGCATACCTTTCCCTCCGTTAAACGATTTTACTTCTTATCCTTATTCACATCTCTGTGAAGCACCCTTGCTTTAAGGTGATTTTTACTGAGATGCTCGCACATATTTTCCGCAAATGTCGCACTGCGGTGCTTGCCGCCCGTACAGCCGAAAGCTATTACAAGCTGGCTTTTTCCCTCGTGAAGATACTGAGGTATCAGAAAGTCGATAAGATCGAACAGCTTTGTCTGTAAAGTCTGCGAGCTTTCAAAGCTCATTACATAATCCCTTACCTCTTTGTCAAGTCCCGACTTTTCCTTAAGCTCGGGTATGTAATACGGATTCGGCAGGCAACGCACATCGAAAACAAGGTCTGCCTCATTCGGCACACCATACTTGAAGCCGAAGGATATACAGCTTATAGTCATGCTGTCAGACGGCGTGTCAAGGAAAATATTAAGCACGTTTTCCTTCAGCGTAGAGGTTGACATCAGGCTTGTGTCAATGTAATAATCGGCGATTTCACGCAGAGGCTCGATTATCTCCCTTTCTGCGTCTATTGCCTTGTCTATGTCGCCGTTTGTCGCATCAAAAAGCGGATGCTTACGGCGTGTTTCCTTATATCGCTGTTTTACTACATGATGGTTTGCATCTACAAACAGCAGTTTTACGTCAAGGCCACACTTTTTCAGTTCCTCTATGGTGGCGTTGAGGTTCAGAAACATAGTTCCGCCACGAATGTCGGTAACAATAGCGACCTTTGAAATATCATCGTTTTCTTCGCATATCTCGGCAAATTTCGGTATCAGCTGAGGCGGCATATTATCTATACAGAAATAGCCTATATCCTCCATAACATTTACCGCACAGGATTTGCCTGCACCCGAAATTCCCGTTACTATAACAAATTCGGTTTTCATTTGTGTTCCTTTCCCTGCGCCCTTTATCTTTTTTAATGAATAATGAATTATGAGTTATTTATACTTATTATAGTTTGTGAAAATCAGTTTAAAATAGAGAAATTTCTCAATCCCTATCCCCTTTAGGACACTCTGATGGCTTTGCGTCCTGCAAAGCTTAGTGTGTCCTTATTTCGGCATCCTTGCCGAAAACCTCTTTCCCCGTGAAAGGCTGTATATGCTTGGTGGGCTTTGCCCCTGCGACCCCATTTTTTAATAAGCAAGGGGTTTTTCGACAGACTGTATTTTATTTTCACTTCATTATAAGCACTTCGCATTCAAGCGTTACGCCCGTCTGCTCTTTCACCCTTTGCTTTACTATATCCACAACGCCCATCACATCGTTGAACGTTGCGTTGTCTTTATTTATTATAAATCCGCTGTGCTTTGTGCTGACCTCTGCGCCTCCGCAGGCTGTACCTTTAAGTCCGCAGACCTCTATAAGCCTTGCGGCAAAGTCGCCCTCAGGCCGCTTGAATGTACTGCCTGCGCTTGGGTATTCGAGCGGTTGTTTGTCCTTACGGCGCTCCATCAGCGTATCCATACGGTCTTTTATCTTTTCACGCTCGCCTTTTGCAAGCTTCATTTTTACGGATGTTATGCAAAGGTTACGCTCCGAAAAAAAGCTGTGTCTGTAGGAAAGCTCCATTTTTTCAAGCGGAATTTCCTTTATATCGCCTTTCTCGGTGATATAACGGCAGGATACGACCACGTCCTTCATCTCGCCGCCGTAAGCTCCCGCATTCATAAAAATAGCACCGCCGACAGAACCGGGTATGCCGTATGCAAACTCAAGCCCCGTAAGCTCGTTTTCAAGAGCCACAGCACAGACAGCCGCAAGCGACGCACCTGCGTTGCACTCTATATATTCGCCGTTTACTCTCACCGAGCCGAAGTCGCTTCCTATAAGCAGTACAACTCCCTGAAGTCCCTCGTCACAGACAAGGATATTGCTTCCCCTGCCGACAACATAGTATTTAATATCGTTCTCACGGCACTGCTTTATAAGCTCACACAGCAACGCCTCACAATTTATCTTTATCATAACATCACACGGTCCGCCGATACGGAACGAGGTGTGATTTTTCATAGGTTCATTTTTAAGCACAACTGCGCCGTATTTCTCGGCGGTCTGCTCCAATATGCTGTAATCGTTCAAAGCATACTCCTTGTAAATTTATTTTTTTGCGTTTTGCGCCAAATAAACTTCCCCTTATGAGCCTTTAGTCTTTAAGTCTGTAGAGATTTGCCGCTCCGACGATACCGGCGTCATTTCCAAGCTTGCATATGCCGAGAACGGTTGAACGTTCGGGGTTTATGCAGTAGCTCTCACGCTTTATATATTCCTCGAGCGGCTTTGTGAGATAGTCGCCCTCCTTGCAGATTCCTCCGCCGATAAGCAGCATTTCAGGCTGGAATGTGTTTACTACGTTTGTAAGTCCGCATCCGAGATAATTCAGGTACTCGTCAACAACAGCCTTACCGCTCTTATCGCCTGCTCTCATAGCATCAAACGCAGTCTTGCCGTCAACCTTGTCAATACTGCCTGCTATATTCCACATTGCACTGTCCTTATCCTCTTCCATAGCCTTCTTTGTGGCTGTGATAAGTGCGGTAGCCGAGCTGTATGCTTCAAAACAGCCCTTTCTGCCGCAGTTGCACTGTCTGCCGTTATATTCGATAACAACGTGTCCAAGCTCCGCACCGCAGAAATTGAAGCCCGTGTATATTTTGCCGCCGATTATAATTCCGCCGCCTACACCCGTACCGAGTGTGATTACGACAACGTCTTTATATCCCTTTGCCGCTCCGCCGAGAACCTCTCCGTATGCGGCTACGTTAGCATCGTTTTCAACATATATATCCGTACCCAGACGGTGCTTTAAAAGTCCGCCGAGATCGGTATTGTTAAATCCCAGATTACAGGAATAAAGCACTACGCCCGTGTTTCTGTCGGCAACTCCGGGTGTTCCTATACCGATGCTGTTGATGTCCTTTACATCAATCCCTGCTTCCTTGCAGGCAAGCTCAACACCCTTTGCTATGCTGTCTGCGATTTCTTCGGCAGGACGGGGCAGGTCTGTCTTTATGTTTGATTTTCCTACGATTTTGAAATCGTCATTTACCACTCCTACTTTTATGTTTGTTCCGCCAAGATCAATTCCTATGTTGTACATTATGTTATATTTCCTTCCGATATTTAATATATTCCTTGCTTTTTATGCTTATTCGCCGTCAGTCTTCATCCGGCTCTATTTCGGCATTTGTCTTTATTCCTCTCAGCCTGAGAAAGTTTTCAAAGCGTTCAAGATCGGCATTTACTATCAGCTCTTCGGGAAAATCAATATCCTTAAGAAGAGCCTCAGCTTTTTTGAACGCACCTATCTTGTCGCAGAAATGCGCATCCGAGTCAACGATAACATAACAGCCGTTTTTTGCACAGGTCGGCAATATAATATCGTGCAGACGCTGTATAGAGGTCTGACTTCTGAAACGGCTGACGTTGAACTCCATTGCAACGTTCTTTTCTTTGCACGCTTTTGTTACCGCATCATAATCATACGGATAATCCGCCGATTCGGTATGTCCGAGAACGCACACCTTCGGGTTATCCATAACCTTTATATATGCGTTTGTGTGCTGCTCAGCCGTACCCGGTATTATGCAGGGGTTGTGCATCGACGCATTTATCCACTCAACGTTGTAATAAATATCATCGTTTATATCAAGCTCGCCGTTATATCCTGTAAGGTCTGCTTCAACGCCTTTTATAATACGCACTCCCGACAGGAAATGAGGTATAACGCCCATATTGCAGAAATGCCATATATGCGGCGAATCCTCCATATTTATGCAGTGGTCGGTCATGCCGAGATAGCTCAGCCCCGCCTTTGCGGCTGAAGCGGCATTCTCGCTTATAGTTGAGTATGCGTGATCCGATGCCAACGTATGAGTGTGCATATCAGCAACGAATTTCATTTTAGGGTCATATCCTTTCTTTTATCTGTTCTTACACTTTTTTATTTTTCTGTCTGTATTTATATCTGTTTATCAGCCCATACTCTTGACTGTATCACTGCTCTCCATATCAAGTCCGAGATTGTCAAGCAGTTCCTGTGCGGCATTGTAGCCCATTTTCTTCTGTCTGTTGTTCATTGCCGCAACTTCAAGTATAACCGCAAGGTTACGTCCGGGTTTTACGGGGATAGTCAGCGAGGGAACCTTTACGCCGAGTATGGAAACATAGTGGTTGTCAACACCCATTCTGTCGTATACCTTTTCGGGATTCCACAGTTCAAGTTCAACTACCATATCTATCTTTTCGCTTACCTTTACAGCACCCATACCGAAAAGCTGTCTTGCATTGATAATGCCGATGCCTCTCAGTTCCATAAAGTGACGGATGTTATCGGGCGAACTGCCGACAAGAGTAATATTTGACGCTTTTCTTATTTCAACGGCATCGTCCGCTACCAGACGGTGACCACGCTTTACAAGCTCTATGGCGGTTTCGCTCTTACCTACTCCGCTCTCGCCGAGAATAAGCATACCTTCGCCGTATACCTCGATAAGAACACCGTGACGTGTGATTCTGGGCGCAAGCTGAAGACTTAAATAAGCAACAAGCTTTGACGTGAACGTCGAGGTGCTTTCCTCACTGCGTAAAAGCGGAACGCTCAGTTCCTTTGAAAGCTCACGCATCTCGGGCATAATATCCATACCTCTCGACACTACCACAGCCGCCGGCTGTTCGCTGAAGAATTTCTTTATTCTCTGCGCTCTTATCTCTGCTCCGCACTGTTCAAGATATGCGGTTTCCGCCTTGCCTATTATCTGAATTCTGCCCTTGTCGAAATATTCGTAAAATCCCGCAAGCTGAAGTCCGGGTCGGTTTACATCAATATTTGAAATGAATATCTTTGCAGGGTCCTGCGGTGTGTGGATAACCTCGAGCTTGCACTCGTCGATTATTGCCTGTAACGATACGGTAAATTCCTGTGCCATACTGTTCCTCTTTCTGCTTATAGCTGTACTACGGACATATCTGCCCTATCTTAATAATTATACTACATCGCCGTGAGTAATGCAAGAGAGAATTGCGTATAACCGTCAATATGTGTAAATTCCGTAAATGCGGATAAAGCAAAGAGCGACAGCTACATAGCGTATACTGCCGCTCCTTTGCTTTTTGCAGGCTAAGACAGAATGCTGTCGTCCTTTCGCTGAAAATATCCCTGCGGTTTTCTGCAGACAGGACAGTATTCGGGAGGGGTACTTCCGCAATGTATATGGCCACAGTTTCTGCACAGCCACACCGTTTCGCCGCAGGAAGTAAACAGGCTTCCGTCAGTCAGCTTATTCACGAACAGCTTGAATCTGCTTTCATGCTCCTTTTCAATATCGCCCACCTTTTCAAACAGATCGGCTATATTGTCAAGCCCTTCCTGTCTTGCGGTTTCGGCATACTCCTTATACATCTGCGTCCACTCGTAGTTTTCGCCGTGCATTGCCTTTTCAAGCGCATCGGCGGCTTCGGGTATCCCTCCGTAGATAAGTCCGAGCCATATTTGTGCGTGAGCCTTTTCATTTTTTGCTGTGGTGCGGAAAACCTGCGATATTTCCTCATCGCCGTTCTGCTTTGCCTTTTCGGCAAATATCTCATAACGCACCATCGCCGCAGACTCGTTTGCAAATGCGGTTTTCAGGTTCTCAAGGGTCTTTGATTCGGATAATTGCATAAAAACATCTCCTTTTCTTAAGTTACAGATATTGTAACCAAAGAAAAGGAGAATATTTATATCAGACTGTCAATAAACCCACGCACTGCAAAAAACGCAGAAAAGCAACCTAAGACGTACCTTTGTACGCTTATCATAGCATTTTCTTATCAGTAAGCGCTTAGCATCATCTGCAATATCTGCAATGTGTCGAAAAAGTATTTTTAACACATTGCATTTAAAATATATCCGCTAATTTGTTGCGAAACATCGGAACTTAATTACTTTCTTATAAACAGTACACCCAGCGTATTGGGTCCGCAGTGACTGCATACCGTACAGCCTGCCTCGGTTTCGAGTATCTCCTCGAATTTTCCCAGCTTCTTTACCGTTTTGTGTGCAATATCAATTATTTCCTTGTCGCTTGGCGAATGCGTGATGAATATACGCTTGTAATCAATATCATCTCTGCCCGAAAGACGCTCGGTGATGTACTTTTCTATACAAGCGGCATATTTGCCTCTGTATTTTTTGCCAACGCTCATCTTTCCGTCCTTGACCTCAATGCACGGACGGAGTGAAAGCAGATTTGCGCCCAGTGCCGCCAGTGTCGAACATCTTCCGCCCTTTCTCAGAAAGTCGAGCTTTTCAATCACAAAGCTTGCTTCAACTTTGGACGTGAGAACGTTCATCGCCTTTACAATATCCTCAGGGCTTTCGCCTGCCTGTGCCATTTCTGCCGCACGAAGCACAACCAGACCACTGCCTGTGGAAAGATTACGGCTGTCGATTATATAAACATTGTCAAAATTTTCTGCCGCAATGCAAGCGTTCTGATAGCAGCTTGAAAAATCTGCACTTATATCAATGTGGATAACTGCATCATATTCCTTGCTCAGCGGAGTAAACGCATCAATATAATCCGCAACGTTTACTGCGGCGGTAGATGTCAGCGCACCGCCTGCCTTAACGTGTTCAAAAATATCCGACGGAGTTATTTCAAGTCCGTCCTTGTATGATTTTCCGTCCTTGATAATATAAAGCGGAAGAATTTCAATGTCATACTTTTTAACAAGCTCCTCGGATAAATCACAGGTGCTGTCGGCTGTTATCTTGATATTCATATACACATTCCTTTCATTAAAACGATTTTATAAATTATATCATATTTTACGGCAAACGGCAATAGTTTTCTTACGATTTAACCGTATTTTATATAGCGTAATTTTCGTAAATCTTTAATTAAACTTTACGTTCCGCCCTTGACCAGACAGATAAAAGCCGTCCACTTACCAAAAACGGCTCGTGAACGGCTTTTTGCTGTAAGCCCGTTACATCTGGAGCGATTCTATTACCGCCCCTACAGCTTTTATCGCTTTGCCTGTTGCCTTCTTGACGTTCTGCGTCTTGTTCGAGGTCATAGCCTTTGTTGCGGCAAAAGCGATGCCGCCTGCCACCATTGCGGTAGCGGCACATATCATATTATTGGAAGTTTTCTTGCTCATTTTTCCGTTTCCTTTCATAACCGCCTTTTTCGGCTCGCTAATATAATGTGTCGCCGTTAAAAAATTATAGCTTGATAAATCTGACATCAGAATTTGCCTTATTATCCTCTTTGTGCATCAGAAATAAAGTGAGCTATATAAAATTTACATCTCGACAATATGATAATTTTGTGCTAAAATAAATGTATGTGTAAAAAAGAAAGGTCGTTTTTTAATGTCACAGCATAAAATAATAGCGGCTATCCATGACCTCTCCGGCTATGGAAGATGTTCGCTTTCCGTTATATTGCCCGTTATCTCTGCTATGGGGATACAGGTCTGTCCGGTGCCGACCGCCGTTATGTCAACTCACACCGGCGGCTTTACCGATATCGCTATGGAGGATCTTACGGATCATATTTCAGCCTGCTATAACCACTATGAAAAACTGCATCTGAAGTTTGATGCGATCTACAGCGGTTTTCTCTCATCTCCGAAACAGGTGGATTGCTGTCTTGAATTCCTTCATGGAAACCCCGACTCACTTAAAGTAGTGGATCCGGTAATGGGCGACAACGGAAAACCCTACAGCACTTACACTCCCGAGCTTATCCGCAGGATGAAGGAGCTTGTTGATGCCGCAGATGTTATAACACCTAACCTCACCGAAACGTGTATGCTTCTCGGAGAGGAATGCCCTCCCGTAATGTCGGTGGCACAGGCACGCTCGTGGCTTGCCCGCCTCAGCGACAAGCCCGGAATAGTAGTAATAAAGGGAGTACCTTTGATAGACGATGACGGTCAGAAGCTCTCTAACGTAGGCTTCGACAAGGAAAGCGGCAGCTTCTGGCGTATTGACTGGGATCATATTCCCGTACATTACCCCGGCACAGGCGACATCTTCACTTCAGTGCTTACCGCATCGTTGCTGAAGGGCGAAAGCCTGCCTATTGCCCTTAACCGTGCAACCACGTTCACGGAAATTGCCGTTAAAACCACCTACAGCTACGGTACCGAGCCACGACTTGGCGTGCTGTTTGAGGATTGCCTGAGCTGGCTTATGACCAATACGGTACTGTGCGACTACCGCAAGCTCTGATAATATCCGATATTGCTTTTTACCGCTTTGCCGCATTGCAAAGCGGTTTTTTGATTCCCGTTCAAAAAAATCAAAAAATTGTCGAAAAAGGGTTGACAAACGTTTGACTTTGTGATAAAATATTACCTGTTGTCACGGCACAGCAAAACCCGATGAAGCCGAGAGTAAAAAAATTAAAAAATTTTTAAAAAACTCTTGACAAGCGGTTTTCGATATGATATAATATAACACGTCGGTTGACAAGAAACAAATTAACAAGCTGGTGTAGCTCAGTTGGTAGAGCAGCTGATTTGTAATCAGCAGGTCGGGGGTTCGAGTCCGTCCACCAGCTCCAATTTTTTCTTTAATTTAATATGGGAGTGTTCCCGAGTGGCCAAAGGGGGCAGACTGTAAATCTGTTGCGTTTCGCTTCGGTGGTCCGAATCCACCCGCTCCCACCAAACCCGTAAGTTTTTCTTACGGGTTTATTTTTATATTAAATAGCCCTCATCTGTTTTTGGCAGATGAGGGTTTAACTTTTGCAGTGGATATTCTGTTTTTGCAGTATCAATGGGTATCGCTTGTAATAACTCCGTCGGACAGCTCTATTGTGCGCCTGCAACGTGCGGATATATCCTTGTCATGCGTTACGATTATTACCGTCTTTCCTGCCCTGTTCAGCTCATCGAACACATTCATTATCCCGAAAGCCGTATTTTTGTCAAGTGCGGCGGTGGGTTCGTCGGCGAGGATAATCGAAGAATCATTTACTATCGCACGGCAGATTGCAACTCTCTGTTTCTGTCCGCCCGAAAGCTCCGACACTTTCTTTTTGATAAGGTCGCTGATACCTGCTTTTTCGGCTGTTTTTTTCACCGTTTTTCTGATATCAGAAAATTTCACGGCAGGGTTGAACAAAAGCGGATAGCTTATATTCTCATATACGCTTTTTTCGGCAATCAGACCGAAATCCTGTAAAACAAAACCGATATTATCGTTTCTTATTTCACAGAGTGATTTTTCTCCGAGTCTGGAAATGTCGGCTTTTCCGAGAATATATGTACCGTCAGTCACTGTATCAAGACAGCCTATTATATGAAGCAGGGTTGACTTTCCGCTGCCCGAAACACCCATTACCGACACATATTCGCCTTTGTCTATTTTCAGATCAATATTCTTAAGCGCATGCACTTCCGTGCTTTTCCCCAAGTTATAATATTTATTTACATTTTTAAGCTCTATCATAAAATTTTCTCCTTACCGATATTGGTTGATATCACCCGGGAAATTATCATTATCATTGTTATCCCGATAAACACCCCGCAAGTTACAAGCACCGAAAACGGAGATATGAGTGCCTTGGTAACGGATTTCACCTGCTGGGCGAAAAATAAATCCAGAACAATACTGATAAGAAATGATACCGCAAGCGAAAAAACGGTTATTACTGTTTCGCATAACACGGTAAGCTTTATAAGTGTGCTTTTCGTGGCGTTGCATAATCGGTATATTCTGTATGTGCTTCTTCTTTTGTCGGCACTTATCAGAAGATTTGCCGTTGTTCCCGCTATACCCGTAAGGAAAACAATAAATATCGTCGGTAACATTCTCAGCACAGCTTTATGGTTGAAGTCTACCGTATCATCGCTCAAAACGGCATATATGTCACGGCTGACATTATTATCGGTTACATCTGACAAGTAACCGAGCCTTGCCCCGAATTCTTTTTCGTTTATGCCGTCCGGCTTTTTCACGAATATATTCATGTTATACTGCCGTGAAGAATCGGCACGGATATTTTCGGGACGCTCGGCAACACCGTTTTTATAAAGTATTTCACGGTCGGTATAAAACGCATATTCCGAACCGCCGAGATAAGTTGCCAAATTATCATCGGTGTACTTTGCTGTAACTATGAAGGTCAGTTTCTTTCCGTAAAAGTCAGAAGTGATAATATCACCTATGCTATATTCCGAGCCGAATGAAGCTATGACGGGAACCTTTCCTCCGTAATCCTTGTCCTTATCAGGCTTTTCTCCGCTCAGTCCTGTTTCAAAAGCTTCGCTGTATTCGTAAGAATAGCCTGTCAGCAATTCTTTATATACAAGGCTGTAAAAACTCCGGGAAGCTATGTCGTTGTTTTCGATAAGGTCTTCCTCAGATGAAAAAGATGTGTTATCCCTCGGAATATAATGTCCGTTCATTCCGTACAGGAAAAATTCGTCCAATTCTGCGGATTTCAGAAGATTGACAATATATTCATCGGTAATCGGATTTTCCGACGAAATGTGCAGAGCCGCATAGTTGTCTTCATAATCGGTGCGGGCAATATAGATCTTCTTTTCTATGTAATCCTCAGTAACCGCAACCGAAAGGTTAAACAACAGCGCAGTCAGTATAAAGCATACCGTTATCAGAACGATATACTTCTTATTGGCGCTTAACAGGCTTTTAAGAAGATAAAGTGTTTTCATTCCGTTTCACCCTCCCCGGATAACAGATTTTCCGACAGTTTTCTCATACCCGAAAGCACTGCTGTAACAACTATAACCGTATATATCACAAAGGCAGTAAAGAAGTCCTGAAATCCGGGCAAATAATAAAGTCTGAAAGAGTAAAACAGCTTTTGTACAAGGGGCGAAAAAATTATCATTATTATAAACGACAATGCGGTATAGCAAACAATAACAACAAGATTTGCCGCTGTAAGCATTCCTGTTTTGCAGCCGATTATTTTCACTGTCCTTAGCTCATATCTGACTTTTGACGCCATATAGACAAATACGCCGTATACCTGAAACACTGCGAATATACACAACATAACACCTACAAAAATATAAACAATGTATGAAACTATCTGAGGGTCATAGTCATTGTACTGTGCAGTTACATAGCCTACCGCCTCGCTCAGGACGTTTATTTCTTCATCGCTGAGCTGTTCTTTTTCAAATCGGAACAAAACCTCCGCAGAACTGTCGTACTTTTGCAGAAACGAAAGCGGTATTACGGACTTATCGGCTGTGCCTATGATATTCAGCGCTATTTCCTGACCGTTTATCTTTGTTTTCAGTTTTCCTCCGACTTCAAGCTTGGTGCCTTCGGCTACGATTATACTGTCATCATAATTTTCAATTTCTTCTGCGGTATAGTTTCTTCCCGAAATCAGCGTGTAATCCTCAGACGCATAACGGTACACCGCATTCACCTCTTCGGGATAAATAACGGAAAACGTTTCATAGTACGGATATTTACTTTTATCGGTTGTGTATGATATTATCGGGTTTTCCGTGTAAATTCCATAAACTTTGGGAAGACGTGAAAATGCGTCAGTGATTTTTTCGGCGTTTATATTGCCGGCGGATGTACTGTAAAACGTATTATTTTCGGAATTGCTCTCATCATAAGGGCTTAAAAACAAAACTCCCGCACCGACAAAACAATACATGGCAAGAGTTGATATTATCAGTGCAAAAGCGGTCAACAGCCTGTTTTTACCGATAAACGATCTGAGTATTCTTTGACACAAACATAAAAACTTCATATATTACCTCTCGTGCTTAACTAAGCGGAAGGTTTTCATTATAATAAACCGATGCTATCTAAAAAAGACCTTTCGGCGATAATCACATGAAACGTCAACCCTAAATTTGAGCAGAACCATTCATAATCATCGCCGAAAGTTTAACATATTTTGCTTAGCTTACCGTTACTTCAGAACTGTAATCAGTTACGGTATACTGGCTGCCGTCATTCAGAGTTATAAGGAACACCGACTTGACACGATATATACCGTTTTCAACCTTTAATTTAATGTTAGTTGATGTTGCTTTTTTGCCGACAACGTTATGCGGCCATTCTCCGCCATATACACTCCAGAACCATAAGAAAGCGTGCTTTTCAAGTGTCTGGGTGATCTTTATGGCTTTAATGTTACTGTCACTATCTCTGTATTCACTGTAGCACACTGCTTTTCTGTTTGTGATTGTAAGAGTAGTGGTTTTGTATGCGGAACTTGCATCATATAAAGACACCGCACTGACATTCATGCACAGCGCAATAACTATTGAGAATACCAACAGTATAGATAAAAATTTTTTCATGGGTCTTACTCCTTTCATTATACTCGAGATTTACTCTCTATATAATAATATAATAAACGTTTCAAACCCATGAAATCTGACATTAAATTTAATTAATAATTATTTTTCTACTTTTTTAACATATTTTATCATATTGATTAGTTCATTTTTACTAAAATCGGAAGAAATGAAATCAAAAATATATTCCCCGTTATCCCATATAAGCACTTTGCAACCATAAAACGTTTCATAATAAACAGCCGTGCAGCCGTCTATCTCAAATCCCTCGGGATATGTAAGCGCATTTTCCGTATTAAGTCTTGTTCCCTTGAATTTATCCTTTGTTGACTGGGTAAAAATAATCGAATTATCTGAACTTATATACTCGGTTCCGTGCGTAAATGCTTCATCGGTAATTATTTCTTTGGTATAATTGTTCTTGTCAAATGCCAATTCATAATATTCCTCAAGAGTTTTAGGGTAATCGCCTTTATCCGTTATGGTCATTCTTGAATAAATTTCAAACTGTTTTACGGAAAAACTACCCCATTGTTTTGTGATATACAGTGTTCCGCCTGTTAAAACAGCCATTGTTATTATAACTATTGCCGCAATAAGCAAACGTTTTGAAAAAGGAATATGATGCTTTTGTCGCATTTTTTCAGCACTGTTGCTCATGCTGTTTTTAATCATTTTTTTCATTTTTTTGTCGAATCTGCGTGAAATATTATATCTCGGAAGAGAATTGTATAATTCAAGGTCCTTCTGCAATTCTCTTTCAAGTGCCGTACATATTACATCGTCATTGTTCATTTTAAACCTCCTTTAATTTACCGGTAAGAATTTTTCTTGCTCTGGAAATACTTTTATAAACCGAATTTACATTGACATCAAGCATTGCCGAGATTTCTTCAGGCGAAAATTCTTCAACGAAATGCAAAGTAGCGATATTCTTAAGTACAGGCGTCAGTTTACTTATATTGTTCTGCACAGCGATAACATCAAGAATAGCATCGGGCTCGTCCTGCGTATCATGACCTTCAAACATTTTTTCATCCGAACAGTAAGTAATATTCTTATTCTTTCGGATCATATCATAACAGATATTTCTGGCGATTATCAAAGCATACGCTTTGATCTTGCTTTTATCACAATTATTCAGTACAGACAGATTATTAATAAGTCGGATAAAAGTATCCTGGACGGCATCTTCAGCATCGGAAGTATTATGCAAAATAGACATACATAAGCTGTTGATGTCATTTTTATACAGATCATACAATTCGGCAATCAACAAACGTTCCTGCTCCGTACTGACCATTGACAATAAAACGGAAAGCAAAAAATCACCCGCATTAACTTTGAAATATTATATATTTATTGTATCATAAGAAAATCAAAAGTCAATATGTATACATAAATTTAAGATTAAACGTAAGCTCATCCTCAAATCTAATTTAAAAACGCTCATATTATATAGTCTTTGCAAAAAGGGAATAAAGCTGATAAAAAGGCATAAAAAAATCCACCGTAATTCTGATAGAATTACGGTGGACTTATGGCGGAGAGGAAGGGATTCGAACCCTTGTGGGGTTGCCCCCAAACGGTTTTCAAGACCGCCTCGTTATGACCACTTCGATACCTCTCCGTATCGTGCTATGATATTATAGCACGGATTTTTAGTTTTGTCAACACTTTTTTCGGATTTTTTTAAAATTTCTGCATTTTTGTCCGTAATACAGTTTTCGGGCTGAACGGCACTCAGTCAGAGTTTGATATTACTTCCGAACATTTTAACAAAATCGGGTGCTTTTGCTTTGAAGCATTTTCCGTCAAGATAAGAAAGACAGCCGGCATCGGTAGTGAATTTAAACTGCAGCTCATAACTGCACAGCGCCTGATATTTGAAACCGTATTTTTTGTTCAGCTTGTTGTTCCCGTATTTCCCGTCACCGAGCAGAGCGTGACCGATATACGCAAGGTGCGCTCTTATCTGATGCGTCCTGCCTGTGAGCAGGTCGACCTTTAACAGCGAGTTTTCGCCGTTGTACGCTATGACCTTGTACTTTGTCTTTATCGTGAGATTGCTTTTTGTCTTTTTGTCGCTGATTTTTACCGTGTTGGTGTCGCTGTTCTTTTCAAGATATGCGGTAAGCGTTGCGCTGTCGGGAGTTACCTTACCGCAGGCAATGCACAGATACAGCTTTGTAAGCTCTCTGTCCCGTATCTTCTGATTGAGTATTCTGAGCGATTCGGCATTTTTCGCCGCAATCACTATACCGCAGGTGTTGCGGTCTATGCGGTTGCACAGTGCCGGAGCAAACGAAAGCTCGTTTTCCGGATGATATTCGCCCTTGTGATAAAGATAGCTCTTGATGCGGTTTATAAGCGTGTCGCTGTCGCCGCTCTCGTCCTCATGGACTACCATTCCGACGGGCTTATCCGCAAGCAGAATATTTTCGTCCTCGTAGACAATGTCTATCTTATCGCTTACACCCGTAAAATCATCGGGGTCCGACTTTGCTTTCGGTATCAGCATTTCATCGGGGATAAACAGCTTTATTATGTCATTTTCCGCAATATGAGTGTCGGGCTTGCATTTCTTGCCGTTTAGCTTTATGCAGTTCTTACGGGCAAGCTTGCAAATCTGCCCCTGCCCCAGCGGAAACGATTTAGACAAAAAGCGGTCAATACGCTGACCGCTATCGTTTTTTGTAACCTTTATTTCTTTCATCGGTGGCTCACTTCTGTATTCTTGAAAAGCCGTACTGCGAGAAATGCTCTATCGCCTTGTTGAAGTAATCACCCGAGCTTTGACAAGCCGTTGCAACATCGGTGAGCTTCGCTTTTGCCATTTCCCACTTTTCCTGCATTACCTCGTTATCGTCGGCTTCAAGCCAGAGCTGGTTTTCCCAGATACCGTATTTAAGATTGATTATATATGCCTTTTTCATACTTCTCCTTTTTATTCCTGCCGAATTTTTCGTTTCAGAAAAGCAGTTGAATACGGGAGGGGCAAGCCCACTCACCTATAATTTTGACGGTTCGCCGTGATTACAGCTTTCCGCCCTTTGTTCCGCCGAGCTTGCCGCCTGTAAATCCGTCAAGAATGTTGGTGTCAAAGCTGAATGTCAGTGCCTTGTTTTCACGTTCACGCTTTAATGCGAGTGAAATCATCTCGTCTAAAAGCTCGGAATACTTCACACCGACAGGCTCCCACAGATAGAACGCAAGGCTGCCAGGAATCGTGTTGATTTCATTCAGATAAACGTTGCCGTTGTCCATATCTATCATAAAGTCAATTCTTGACGTACCCGATGCGCCAAGACTCCTGAATGCCTTTACCGCAAGGGTGCGTATCTGCTCTCTTGTTTCATCAGATATATCGGCAGGTATCTTTCTCTTGAGCGTTGCCATACCGCTTGACTTGCCGCCCTTATCACCTGCGATATACTTATCCTTGTAGCTTAATATCTCATCGGTGTTTACAGGCTCTTCACATTCCGATGCGTGAGCGGTGGCATAGTCGCCGCATACCGAGCAGTTGATTTCCTTAAGGTTTGTTATAGCAGGCTCGACAAGCAGCTTTGAAGCATAGGTAAATGCGTTGTCAAGCGCTTCGTCAAGCTGTTCGTCATTGTGTGCTATCATAATTCCTACGCTTGAGCCGAGATTTATCGGCTTTACTATAAGCGGATATGCTATCTTCGCCTTAATATCCGCCTTTACAGCGTCTGCGTCCTTTGCGTAGTCGCTTATATGGATTACCGTTCCGTCAAGGACGGGAATGCCGTTATCCTTGAATACGGTTTTCATAACATACTTATCCATACCTACAGCAGATGATATTACATCACAGCCGACATAAGGAACGCCTATTGTCTGTAAATATCCCTGGAATACGCCATCCTCAACGTTCGTACCGTGTACTATAGGGAACGCAACGTCTATTGTTGCATATACGTTGTTGCCGAATCTCTTTCCGGGATAAAGCACAAGCTGTACCTTTCCGCCGTCATTTACAAGTATCACCCTGTGGCTTTCTTTGAGAAGCGACTTCAGATTCCGGTACGATGCGATGTTTCCTATTTTTTCTCCGACATACATTTCATTGTTCTTTGTAATGTATACAGGTATCACCTCGTACTTATCCTTGTTTATGGAATTGCAAGCCTGAAGTGCGGATATGATGGACACCTCATGCTCAACGCTTTTTCCTCCGAAAAATACACCTACTCTGATTTTCATGGTCTTATCCTTTCTTTATGTCAATTAAGTATTATCTGTGCTTGTTTGCGAACTTTCCGTCCTGTAGCTGAGATCTCTCAGGTCTATATTCACTCTGACGTAATCGCCGTATGAAAGTACAACGCTCTTTGCGTTTTCGGGAACTATGTAGCAGACATAGCCGTCCGAGCCGATCCCTGCTGAGAGAGCCAATGAAGTGCTGAAGCTCTTTCCTTCGTCAAAACCCCACGCTCTGTCGCAGCCTATATCGCCGTCATAGACGCAATTAAGGTCATTGGAAAGCCACTGCTTTTCATCTGTTGTGTTCTTGACTTTCAGGTGGAACGCAACATACATATAGCCCTTATCCGCTCCTCCGTACATAATATCTGTTCTGAAAACCTCATCACAGATAAAGCTGTATTCGGCTGTCTGAGCGGTTTCGTTGAAGTTTACACGCTGTACCTCCTGAGTTGCTGAGGATTCTTCTGCAAATGAGATTTCTTCTATGTAATCGTAGTCGGTGTTGTCAAAATTGTCAGCGATCATTGAGAAAATTCCGCCGAATATGGAAATAATGATACCTATTACCGTAGGCGCAAAGAACATTATAATGAAAACTGTTATAATTGTCTTTACGATTTTTTGCTGCTGAGAAGCGTTATTCCGAGAGCTGTTTACATTGCTCTGTGAAGGCTGTTGTGAGGCATTATACTCATTCTGACGCATCTCTTGTCTGCGTCTGTATTCTTCCTCTTTCCTTTTCTTTTCTTCACGGTATGCCTTTACACTTGCGTTGTTGTCAAACGGTGCGCCGCACTGTGTACAGCAGTTTTCGTGTTCTACATCAAGCTTTGCTCCGCAGTAATCGCAAAATACGTCCATAATATCTCCCTCGTTTTAAACTTTTGCTTTACACAATATCAATAATTATCCGGCAGATCGTTTTCAAGAAGAACTATCTTCTTTTCTCCGCCTGTCTTTATATTTTCAACCTTTGCAAGAGCCTCGTTCAGATTCTTTGCAACGTATGTCTTTTCTTCGGGGTATCCCTTTGCCTTAAGACCGTCAACTATCGGCACTGCCTGACGTTCACCTACTGCGATAACAAAGTCGCAAATTTCAGCCGCCTGTTCTCCGAAACGCTTGTTAAGCTCGTATTCCTTTTCGCCAAGCTCCACCATTCCCGGTGAAACAAGTATCTTAAAGCCGTCGAATACGGCGAGCGTATCAAGAGCCGCCTTTGCGCCTGTAGGATTTGAATTGAAAGCATCGTCTATTATTGTCTTATTTGTACCCTTGATTATCTGCAATCTGTGCGGAACGCATTCAAGACGCTTGACAGGCATAACAAGGTCTGCAAACGGAACGCCGAGCGTATTCGCAACGGCTATCGCACCGACTATATTCTGTACGTTGTGACTGCCGATGAGCTTTGTCGCAAACTGCTTTTCTTCATTACCGTTGTGAACCGTGAACTGTGTGCCGTTCTCGCTGACGGAAATATTATCCGCATAATAATCCGTGCCGCCGCCGAGCGAATAGGTCACCTTGTTCTTATTGCACTCGTGCTTTGCTATATATTCGTTATCGTAATTGAGGAATATAATGCCGTCATTATCGGGAAGGCTGTCGGCAAGCTCGAATTTTGTCTTTATTATATTGTCGATTGACTTGAATGTTTCGAGATGCTGAGGGCCTATTGACGTGATGATTCCGTGCTTCGGCTTTACTATATCGCAGATTTCCTTGATTTCGCCGACATTCTTAGCGCCCATTTCGCACAGGAATATTTCGTGCGTTGCGTTAAGCTGTCCACGCACCACCTTTACAACACCCATAGTCGTGTTGTAGCTTTCGGGGGTCATAAGTACGTTGTACTTTGCGCCGAGCAGCTTTTCAAGATAGAACTTTGTACTTGTTTTGCCGTAACTTCCTGTAAGTCCTACTACGGTAAGGTCGGGAAGACCGTTTATTATACGCTTTGCGTCATTGATATAATGACGGTTTATCATAAGTTCGATCGGCTTATTTATAAGGTTTGCAATCATCGCCATAACAAGCGTTAAAATCTGTACGCACATTGTTATTGCAAGCGAAGCATAACCCATTCCGAGCGTCAGGAATACAAGCAGTATCAAAAGTACATAAAGGATAACAGATGTCACCGTCATTCTCATTACTCTCGGAGTGAACACCAGCTTTTTCTTTGCCTTTTTCGGCGCAGAGAAAACAATGCCAAGGAACAGAAAAGCCGCCGCTATAAAGCAGGTGGACGCATTTGTTTCGCCGCATATAATAAATGTAAGTATCGCACCTATCGTAAACACATGGCGCATTATAACATCTTTTATATTCTTTCCTATCCACTTGAACTGCTCATCGGCGTGATAGGAGTTCAGCTGGAACATATGCATATAGTGTATAAAATTCAGTCCGCACGATGCGCCAAGTGCCATACCGAGTACGGCAACGGCGATTAAACGTAAAATATCCAAAATAAATTCTCCGTTCTGTTTTATTTAATGTCAAGGAATGATGCCAATACTCTTGAGAATGTGTACCAACCCTCAAGAAAAGCATAGTGTCCCGCACCTTCGATAGTAACAAGTCCGCTGTCTTTTATAAGCTCGCTCATTTTAACCCCGTCGGACAGCGGTGTAGCGTCGTCCTTATCGCCCCATATAAGCAGAGTAGACTGCTTTATTTCGGGCAGGAGATAAGTCAAGTCCTCGTTTACTACCTTTACAAGTGTTGCCCTCATTACAGGCGATGCCGCAAGATAATCTGCACTGCCTCGCTTGTTCCTCATATTTTCAACGGCATCGGGAAACAGCTTTTTCATAGGTGCGGCACTCATTACCGCCTTGCCCATTTTATATGCCCGTGTTTTGATTTTTGAGGATACGCTCTGTTTTGGTTTTATTCCGGCACTGTCCGTAAGAATTATCTTTTCGGGTGTCAGCACGGGCTTTTCACGGGTAACAGCCTTTATTATAACTCTGCCGCCGAAGCTGTGTCCGAGTACAACGGTAGGTACGATTCCGAGCTTTTTGCAGAATGTGCCGATGAAGTCAACATAATCGTCAACGCACCACGGCTTTTTCGGCTCGTCGCTTTCGCCAAAGCCGGCCATATCGGGCGCAATCACTCTCATATTAGGCGACAGCATATCGACAATATTTTTGAACAGCGTAATATTACTGCCCCAGCCGTGAAGTAGGAGAATTACCCCTCTGCCGTTATCTTCGCCCTCGTCAATATAGTTTATTCTTAAATCGTTTATATCAATAAACAAGGTCGTTCTTACCTTTCGGTTTGATTAAAATTAAACATCGGACGGAATTTTCACACACTCCGCCATTGTTTATTATATTATTTTTACGCTGTGATGTCAAGAAAAATAACTGTAAAGTGTTTCTGTGCGTCTGACGGGATTTATAATCGCAATGCGATAAAAAATCCGCCGTCTGCCATCAGGCAAACAGCGGAAGGGATATATTATCGGTAAATGCGGTAAAAACGGCGTTTTACCGGCTATACTGCCGTTATTCGTCTACATTCTTGAGAGCGTCGGCAAGAGGCACTTTCTTTATCTTTCTTGTAAGGGCAAGTGCGATAACGGCAAATGAGCCGATGCCGATAAGAGCGGTTTTTACATATACCGGAACAAAAGATCTGTATGGAAGCCAGCCCGGATAATCACGCATGAAGAAGACGAACAGCTGACCGAGCAGATAGTCTGACAGCGGTATGGTGACAAGCAGTGTGACAGCCGTTACAATAGCGGTGGTCGCAATATATATGCCGTTTATCTCACTGTTCCTGTATCCGAGTATCTTTGTCATAGAAATGGACTGTGCGTTCTTTTCGATTATTATCTTGGACAGCAGGTAGATTATCAGCACATACATTATAACGCCGAAAGCAACAAAGATATTCATCATATTGCCCATCGACCTTGTAAGCTGACGTGATACCTTTGTAAGATCGTCAACCGTTATCTCTGTCGCAATATAAAGGTCGTCTATATCGCTTATTTCCGACTTTGAGAAATAGCCCGTGAAATAGTCTTTATCGCAGTCGAACTTTTCGTTGAATGCGTCCTTGTCCATAAATACCGTAAGCGTTGACGGGTAGTAGTAAATTCCGCCCACCCTGAACTTGTATTCCTTTGAGCCGAACTGTTCCCTTAGCGTTATTTCGTCGCCAGCTTTGATACCGTGTTTTTCCGAGTAGGCATTTGAAATATAAACCTCATTGTTGCCAAGCGGCAAGTCAACGTATCTGCTGTTTTTAGCAATGCCGTAAACGGTTATTTCCTCGCTTTTGAGTGCACCCTCGATAGTTTTGAGAGTTGTTGCGGAAAACTTTTCAGCATCCTTGTTTTCCGTTTCGACCTGAGCCTTCAGAAGATACTGGTGATCCGCAAGCAGATTGGAGGTTATCTCCTGCTGATAGTTGTCAAGCACAGGACCTAAAACAAGTCCGAACATCACAAGAACGTTACCAAGCAACGCACCGATGATCATCATAATGTAGTTAGGCATATTCTGGAACAGTACACGCAGCCTGAAACGCTTCATAATGCCGATTCTGGTGTTAAGCCTGAACGCTTTTTTCTTCTTTCTGCGTGAAAGGTCATGGCGGATAAACTGAAGCGGCGACAGTCTCAGCTTTCTTGTAAGCATCAACAGGTCGATAATGAATACGATTATTATAGGTATTACCGTTGTGTTTATAAATGCCTGCGGATTCCACAGCGTAACGTAGGTCGGCAGGCTGTAGCTTCCGTAATATGCGCTTGCCGCATAGTCCTTTAAAACCGTGTAGCCGAGTATGTTTCCGACAACCGCACCTGCAAATACGACCAGCATAGGAAGGGTAAGGTAGTGCCTTACTATCTCCCACTTTGTATAGCCGGTAGCACGGAGCGTGCCTATAACGCCTGCTTCCTTTGCGATGGTGTTTGACGTGGTTATCGCAAATATGAATGCGATGATCACCACGATTATATAAAGGAACATCTGTACAAAGACTGTATCGCCCTTAATATCATCGCCCGTGAAGATTATCGCCTGATTCGTATATTCGGGAATGTAGCCGGTGACCGCATTCATATATTTCGGAGCTTCTGAGGACAGCTTTTCAAGGAAGTCCTCCGACAGCTTCTTTGCCTCAGTATTATCGGCGGGACGCTCGGCATATTTCCACGAATAGACATAATGCAACTTATCCTCCGGATATGCACCGAATGTATCGGCTGTCACTATCGCAACACCGAATTTTATCGAATCGAACATCATATCCGATGGGCTTGAAAACAGTGCGCTGTAGTCCGACAGTGCGACAAGTCCGCATATCCTGTATTCCTTGCCGTGAAGCGTCAGCTTGTCGCCGACTTTTAGGCTGTTGTTGTCCGCATACATTCTGTCGATGGCAATTTCGCTGTCGCTTGACGGGAATTTGCCGTCCATAAGGCATTCAAGGTTTATATCGGTACGCTTTTTGAATATACGCAGTGTGCTGTCAACTTCCTTTGTCGGAAATTCAACATAGAAGTTTTCGTATATCTTCGCATCAAATCTGTCGCTGTTCTCAACAGCCTTTATAAGCTCATCATCAGCCTTTGCATAAAGCTCGAAATTACCGTTCTCTATATTGTACTTTTCAAAGCTCTCATCATAAGCCGTTGCCATACTTCCGCCTGCAACGCTCCAGCCCGATACAAAAGATACCGAAAGCGCCATGAATAAAAAAATTACAATATATTTGCCAAGCTCGTTTTTGAATTCGCTCGGCAGACGTTTAACAAGAGGATTTCTCATCGTTATCCTCCTTACCAGTCAAGATCTTCTGCGGCGATCTTGTTTTCATTGAGATAATTCTTTCTTATCATGCCGTCACGCAGCTTTATTACCCTGTCCGCCATATTTTTGATAGCGTCATTGTGGGTAACCATTACGACCGTATTGCCGAACTTCTTGTTTACATCGCTTATCAGCTTGAGTATATCCTTTGAGGTCTTGTAGTCAAGTGCACCGGTAGGCTCGTCGCAAAGCAGAATATCCGGATTTTTGATTATCGCTCTGCCTATTGCCGTTCTCTGCTGCTGACCGCCCGAAAGCTGATTCGGCAATTTGTGACGATGCTCGTAAAGACCGAGCGTTTTCAGTATTTCATCCGTGTCAAGCGGATTGTCGCTCAGATATGCACCGATTTCAACATTCTCCTTGATGTTGAGGTTGGGTATGAGATTGTACTGCTGGAATATATATCCGAGGTGCTTCCTGCGGTACAGCGTCAGCCTTTTCTCGTTCATATCTGCGGTTTTTTCGCCGTTTATGGCAATATATCCGCTGTCGGCACTGTCGATACCTCCTATGATATTCAGAAGGGTGGACTTGCCCGAGCCGGACGGACCGAGCAGTACGCATATCTCTCCTTTTTCGATTTCGGCATCAATTCCGTTCAGCACTTCAACACGGCTGTCGCCCTCACCGAAGTGCTTTCTTATCTCTTTGACAGTAAGAAACATTTTACATTTTTCCTTTCATATTGCTCCGTTCACACAGATTGTACAGCACTGCTTAATTAGCGATAACTAATCGTATTATATATCGCTAACTTAATTAGCTATAACTAACTCAAGCACATCACAACCGTGTTTTTCACGAATATCTCCAAAAAATATTTTATCACAATAAAACCATGTAGTCAACAAGTCAGATGCTTAAATATTAACGATTTTCGCAATGTCATATCGGCTGTTTTTTGGATAAAATGGCAGAAATCCGCCGGCGACCTGTAAATGAATATATTAGCACCGGTTGAAACGGTGCGCAGTTTGTCGAAAAAGTCTGTTTTTTCAAAAAAAGTGCTTGTTCTCAATCCCTATCCCCTTTAGTTATGTAGGTTTTTCGACACGCTGCAGACGTTGAGAAACACACGCAGACAAGGAAACCGCTCCGACAGGCGTACAAAGGTACCTTGAGGAGCGGTTGACGCAGTAAGCGAAAATGCTTTCACACAGCCGTTTTTACGGCTGTGTGAAATTCTATTTACTTATCCGTTTTTAATTTTGTATCATATAATTTATCTGCATTTTTGCGGTGCGTGGGTTTATTGACAGTCTGCGAGGTCACGGAAGAATTTCCGTGACCTTCTTTGCTGTATATTCGAACGGCAGAACCGACATCGTGCTATCGGAAAATTATATAATTATCCTTGACAAATACCCCAGGGGAGTATATAATAAAAATACCCCGTGAGGGTATATTAAAGCTACAGCAAAAATTCAGAGGTAACGCTATGAGTGAAAATAAAATCGAAAATAAAAGAGCGGTCAAAAAAGTCTGTCCGTGTTGTGAAAAGCATACCGTAAGGGACGAAAAGCACAAAAAGGCGCTTCTTAACCGCCTTAAACGCATCGAAGGACAGGTGCGTGGCATCGAGGCTATGATTGAGAATGACGCATACTGCAACGATGTGCTTATTCAATCCGCCGCTGTCAATGCCGCAATGAATGCCTTCAATAAGGAACTGCTGGCAAGCCATATAAGAGGCTGCGTTGCAAGAGATATAAGAGAAGGCAGGGACGAGGTCATAGACGAGCTTGTCGCAACTCTGCAAAAGCTGATGAAATAACGTCAGACGGACATAATATAAAGATATACAGCAAAAGAAAGAGGGTCTTATTATGGAGCAGTACGATGTCACTGGCATGAGCTGTGCCGCCTGCAGTGCAAGAGTGGAAAAAGCGGTCGGAAAGGTAAAGGGCGTAACCTCGTGTTCGGTGAGCCTGCTTACAAATTCAATGGGTGTCGATGGTACAGCGTCACCGCAGGAAATAATCTCTGCGGTTGAAAAGGCAGGCTACGGTGCAAGGCTGAAAGGTGCAAAAACGGAAAACACCGATACCGATGGCGGTTCACTGCGTGATACCGAAACGCCCGGTCTTAGAAAAAGGCTGATAGCGTCAATCGTTTTTCTTGTAATTCTTATGTACTTCTCAATGGGTCATATGATGTGGGGATTTCCACTTCCGTCCTGGTTTGACGGAAACCATGTGGCTATGGGTCTTGTACAGCTGCTGCTAAGCGCAATTATAATGGTTATAAACGGCAAGTTCTTTATAAACGGCTTCAAGGGATTTATCAACCGCTCGCCGAATATGGATACGCTTGTGGCACTCGGCTCGGGTGCGTCATTTGTATGGAGCGTATATGCCCTGTTTATGATGACCGATGCACAGCTTCACCAAAATGCAGATGCCGTTATGATGTATATGGACGAGTTCTATTTTGAATCGGCGGCTATGATACTGACGCTCATCACAGTCGGAAAACTGCTCGAAGCCCGTTCAAAAGGCAAAACCACCGATGCGTTGAAAGGACTTGTAAGCCTCGCCCCTAAGACCGCAAACGTAATAAGAAACGGTACGGAGCATACTGTTCCTGCCAAAGAAGTGATGAAAGGCGATATATTCGTTGTGCGTCCCGGCGAAAGCATACCCGTTGACGCAGTAGTAACAGACGGCGAAAGCACGGTCAACGAATCCGCACTGACAGGCGAAAGCATACCGATAGATAAGACGGTCGGAGATAATGTTTCGGCGGCTACCATAAATCAGACGGGCTTCATCACCTGCAGGGCTACCCGTGTAGGCGAGGATACCACCTTATCGCAGATAATAAAAATGGTGAGCGATGCGGCGGCAACAAAAGCGCCCGTTGCGAAGATTGCCGACAAGGTATCGGGAATATTTGTTCCGACCGTTATTGCAATTGCCATTGTCACTACGATAGTGTGGCTCTTGCTCGGACAGGATTTCGCTTATGCTCTGGCGAGAGGAATATCGGTGCTTGTAATAAGCTGTCCGTGTGCGCTCGGACTTGCCACTCCCGTTGCGATAATGGTAGGAAACGGTGTCGGTGCAAAGAACGGCATTCTTTTCAAGACCGCCGTTTCGCTTGAGCAGACGGGAAAAACTCAGATAGCCGTGCTTGATAAAACAGGCACCGTAACAGCCGGAGAGCCGGTCGTAACGGATATAATCCCTGCGGAAGATGTTACCGAAAACGAGCTTCTTAGCCTTGCACTGTCGCTTGAAGCAAAGAGCGAACACCCGCTTGCAAAAGCAATAAACGTTTACGGCACTGAGCACAAAATCCCTTCAGTAGCAGTCGATAATTTCAAGGCGCTCAGCGGAAACGGACTTACAGCTACCATCGGCAGTGATACGCTTTACGGCGGAAGTCTTAAGTTCATCGGTGCAAAGATTGCTGTCGGTGACAGAATAAAGTCTGAAGCGGACCGTCTTTCAGGTGAGGGCAAGACTCCCCTGCTTTTCTGCAAAAACGACCGTATGCTCGGTATGATAGCAGTAGCCGACACGATAAAGAGCGACAGCCCCGATGCAGTAAAACAGCTCAGAAATATGGGCATACGGGTAATAATGCTGACAGGCGATAACGAGCGCACCGCAAAGGCAGTAGCCAAAAAAGCAGGCATTGACGAGGTGATAGCAGGCGTTCTCCCCGACGGAAAAGAGGCGGTCATCCGCTCGCTCAAGGCACAGGGTAAGGTTGCTATGATAGGCGACGGCATAAATGACGCACCTGCGCTTACCGCCGCAGATACAGGCATCGCTATAGGCGCAGGAACAGACGTTGCGATAGATGCCGCCGATGTTGTGCTGATGAAGAGCAGACTTACCGATGTTCCTGCGGCGATAAGGCTTTCCCGCTCGTCACTGCGTAATATACACGAAAATCTTTTCTGGGCATTCATCTATAACGTTATCGGCATTCCGCTTGCCGCAGGCGTATTTATTCCGCTCGGGCTTACGCTTAACCCTATGTTCGGTGCGGCGGCAATGAGCCTTTCCAGCTTCTGCGTCGTATCGAATGCATTAAGGCTCAACTTCTGCAGGTTGTACAGCACAAAGCACGACAGAAAAGCAAAGCCGATAAATAATATTGCAATACAGCCGTCCGACACGGCGAAAATAACAAAGACGATAAAAATAAAGGGTATGATGTGCGAAAAATGCGAGCATCATGTAAAGACTGCACTTGAGGCTATTCCGCAGGTGGCAAGCGCTGTAGCTAGCCATACAGACGGTATCGCAGTGGCTGAGCTTTCAGACGAAGTACCCGACAAACAGCTTAAAAAAGCCGTTGAAAACAGCGGCTATAAAGTAATATCAATAAAGTAACGGAGGAATTTACAATGGTAAAGACAACACTTAAAATTGACGGAATGATGTGCGGAATGTGCGAATCACACGTCAATGACGCTATCAGAAATGCTTTTCCCGTAAAGAAGGTCACTTCTTCTCACTCAAAGGGAGAAACCGTGATAATAAGCGTAGAGGCACTTTCCGAAGACAAGATCAGAGAGGTTATGCAGCCAACCGGCTACGAGCTTAAAGGCATTACAAGCGAGCCTTACGAGAAAAAGGGCTTATTCTCAAGAAAGTAAGCCGGAAAAGCAAAGATTATGTGCCACAGCATCTCACTGCGGCACATTTTTTATATGTATTTTACACAAAAAAACGAAAAACTCTTGCTTATTGAAAAGAAATGCACTATAATATTAACGATAGCGCAGAAAGCGCACAAAAAATAAAGAAATATAAAAGAGGTATTTTTATGAAGATCAAAAGAATAATTGCAGGCATTCTCGTTGCCGCTACCTGCGGTCTTGCTATGGCAGGCTGCCAGTCAAACACAACAGGCGGCAAGCTCATTATGGCTACAGAACCCGGTTTCGCTCCTTATGAATATATGAGCGGTAACAATGTTGTAGGTATCGACGTTGATATTGCAAACGAAGTTGCAAAGGAGCTCGGTATGGAGCTTGAGATTCAGTCAATGGACTTTGACGGTGCGCTTTTAGCAGTTCAGCAGGGCAAGGTTGACTTTGCAGCAGCGGGCATCTCGGTTACTCCCGAGCGTCAGGAGGCTATGGACTTCTCAATCGAATACGCTAAGTCAAAGCAGGTTATCGTTGTACTCAAGGGAGCAAACAGAGTAAAGAGCGCCGATGATCTCGGCGGTGACACAAAGATTGCCGTTCAGATGTCAACAGTTGCCGATACATATGTAACAGACGATCTTAAGAAGGAGCCCTCACGTTATACAAAGTATGTTCAGGCGGCAGAAGACTTAAAGAGTGACAAGGTTGACTGCATCGTTATGGACGAGCTTCCCGCAAAGGAAATGGTAAAGGGTAATGACAACCTTGAAATTCTTGACGGCGAGGTATTCACAGACAAGTACGCTTTCGCTTTCAAGAAGGGCAACACAGAGCTTGAAGAAAAGGTAAACAAGGTTCTTCAGAAGCTGATTGACGAAGGCAAGGTTGACGAGTTCACACTCAAGCACACAACAGGTGCAGGTGCCGACGCTGACAGCAAGGCTGAATAATTCTGCTGACTGATAAAACTACCGGGCGGTGAAATGCCGCCCGTATTTTTTGAAAGGCATAAGACGGAGGAATTAAGAATTGGACTTCTTTCTTGGTATATGGGATGCCATTGACAAGGCGCTTATAAGAGAAAACCGTTATGAATTCTATTTAAGCGGTATCGGAAACACACTGCTCATATCGCTGTTTGCGGTTATTCTCGGTTTTCTTATCGGTGCTTTCGTGGCAGTAGTAAAGCAGTTATGCGCAGGCAGGAGAGGTATCGGCTGGATAGCTAAGATATGCGACCTGTATGTATTCGTAATAAGAGGTACGCCCGTACTTGTACAGCTGTTGCTCATAAACGCAGTTCTGTTCAACTACAGAGGCGCAAACGCAATAGTTGCCGCAGTTTTGTGCTTCGGTATAAATTCGGGTGCGTATGTTGCGGAGATTGTCCGTGCAGGTATCGAGTCTATCGACAAGGGTCAGACAGAGGCAGGAAGATCGCTGGGTCTCGGCGCAGGTCAGACAATGTGGCTTATCGTGCTTCCGCAGGCTATAAAGAACATACTTCCCGCACTCGGAAACGAATTTATCGTACTGGTAAAGGAAACCTCGATAGCAGGCTACATTGCGGTAACGGATATTACCAAAGCGGCACAGTATGTTGGTTCAAAGACGTATGACCTTATTACCCCGCTTCTCATTGCGGCGGCATTCTATCTGATACTGGTATTTATTCTGACAAAACTCCAGAAACTGCTTGAGAGGAGGCTTGGCAAGAGTGATAGACGTTAAGGATCTCAGTAAATCGTTTGGCAATCTCCACGTCCTCAACGGGATAAATGAGCATATCTACAAAGGCGAAAAGGTAGTTATCATAGGACCGTCAGGTTCGGGTAAAAGTACGTTCCTGCGTTGTCTTAACCTTATGGAAAAGCCGACAAGCGGAAGTATCTGCGTTGAAGGTGAATACATCACCGACCGCAAGGCTAACGTAAACCTTATAAGAAGAAAGATGGGTATGGTGTTCCAGCACTTCAATCTGTTCCCCCATCTGACGATAAAGAAAAACATAACCTTAGCTCCCGTTAAGCTCGGCCTTATGACAAAGGAAGAGGCTGACGCAGAGGCAATGCGGCTTTTAGAGCGTGTCGGTCTTGCAGACAAGGCAGACGCTTATCCTCCGCAGTTATCGGGCGGTCAGAAGCAGAGAATCGCTATCGTCCGTGCGCTTGCCATGAAGCCCGATGTTATGCTTTTCGACGAGCCGACCTCGGCACTCGATCCCGAAATGGTAGGAGAGGTCCTCGACCTTATGAAACAGCTTGCCGACGACGGTATGACAATGGTTGTCGTAACTCACGAAATGGGATTTGCCCGTGAAGTTGCGTCAAGAGTAATGTTTATGTCGGACGGACAGATAGTTGAACAGGGTCCTCCCGATGAATTCTTTGCAAACCCCAAAAATCCAAGACTTAAGGACTTTTTATCAAAGGTGCTTTAATATGAAACAAACCCGACAGGTACGATTCAATAAACGTATCTGCCGGGTTTATTTTTCAACTGAGTATATCGCATCTTTCGTTTATCAGACGTATAAAGCATTCTTTCAGATTATCCGACAACAACGAATAACGGCACATAGCTTCATATTTTTCTTTTAAAGATACTACCCTTTTTATCATATTCTCTGCAGAATTTTTAGGAATACCGCATTTATAGGCAAACGAATAAAAATCCTTCCTGCGTATATTCCGCTTCTTTCCGTTCAGCGTAAGAGCGGTCTGCTCAATGTCGGCAGGCAGAATAACATTTACAGGCAGCAAATCATACGCAGGAGATAAAACATATTCACCGCTTTTTTCGGCAGTTTCTATCAGCGAGAAGTTTTTAAGGTGCATATCCGAGTTTCCCGTCACAAAAGAAAAAACAAGCCGCATAAAAAGCTCGGTCATATCAAATCCCACCCTTGACGAGTATCGTTCTATCACCTTTGCACAGCGCTCATACGAGCCTTTATATTTATCCTGCGTAAGCCTTAAATCAAGCTGGCAGAAATCCTCCATTGCAAGCATTGCTGTTCTGTCGGTGTTCATTATCCTGTCTGCTCTTTTTGTAATATACGCATAATTACCGTTATTGCCTATAAGAGCGTTCGGAACAGTTGAAATTCCCGTTATATCCGCCATAGACATTACAAGATGTTCGGCTTCGGGCAATGTTTCATACTGCGGCACCTGAGGCTTGAGAATATAACCTGTAGGAAAATTCACAATAGTGAGTTTTGGCGACTTATTTTCCGAAATAAGATGCAATGACAGTTTTTTCTGCACTCCCGGAACGGTCAATCCGTTATTTACCGTTTCATCGGCAAGTTTTTTCAGCGTTTCATCATCAATTTCTATTTCAGGTAATTTTGATGCACCGAAAAAACGCTTTATACAGCTTTTATGCCACCCGTTTTCACCGTTTTTGTCAATATCTTTTCCACAGCACAGACATTTCATAATTTTTCCTCCATAATTGTAACATTACCGATACAATCCTTGCAGGCAACCAATAACAAACCGAATCTGTCCCTGTTATTGATTTTCCAGTTACGGCTCACCACATCTAAAAGCCACCCCTCAGGAATCAGACCGTCAAAAAAAGAAAATAAGGTTTTCGAACTGTATGCTTCTTCGCTAAGAGGCAAAGTAAGTGAAACGGCACTTGCATTTTCGCTTTCGAGATAAGCCTTGTCATAGGTAAAAGTATATCCCTCGTCACTTTCGCAAAGCTGTCCTGCAAAAATATTTCTGACATAAACATAAGCTGTTCTGAGTATCGTCAATTTCCGCCTTCCTTTCTTCCCGGCACCGCTTCCATATTAAACATTGCAAGCGCCGTGTTGACTTTATCCATACGTACGGTTTCCTTGCCCTGCTCAAGCTCACGGACAAACCGCAGACCAAGCCCGGAACGCAACGCAAATTCTTCCTGTGTAAGCCCTGCTTCTTTCCTCTTAGTTTTTATAAACTGTGCTATTTTATTCACCGAAAATCATCTCCGCAGTTATAATCTGAATACATTTTACACCCTTTAGGGTATAATGTCAAGCGTTTGCTTTAGTTTTACACCCTAAAGGGTATAATTTATAATTCATCCCCACTCGTTATACCCGATAAGGTATAATCGTCGTATGTTATTACCTGCCATTCCCACCGATAATCATACTTTTTCTTTCAGCGTCATAAATATAGCTGTGTTTTACTGCGGGTAAAACAATCACCGCCGTCCTTGCTTAATTCCTTGTATTTCTCAATGTAACTTCGTGTAAAAAGCACAACATATTGTACCGGGATCCGCAAAAAATACACTTTACATAAAAACTCTGTGAAATCTGCCTTATCGTTGTGCAATTCAATGAAATTTTGACCCATTTCGACATTTTGTAAATTTATTCTTGCAAAAGTGTAAAATCAGCATTATAATTAAATAAGAAACATAACCTCATCGGTTTACTATATACTTTTGCGGTAATTTGCACCGCCTACAGAATAAGGGAATATAATGCTTTATAATAAATACGGTTCCGTTTCGCCTAAGAAACGTTTCATATTGCTGTGTCTGCCGCTTGCGGCTGCTATTATATGCACAGCCTGCAATAACGCATACGCCGTCAACATATCCGACGGCGGTATAAGCTATGACAATACATATTCGCAGACCGAAAGCACGTCTGCCGATACAGATAAGACAACTTCTCAGACAAAAGAAGAAGAACCTCTGCCCGTACCTGAGCCTGAGCCTAAACCTGATTACACCATCACAGACGCTATGTACAAATATTTCGACCAGTTCGCGCTTGTCGGCGACAGCGTTTGCTCCGGCTTTGCAAGTGCAGGATACTTCAAGCAGGAAAACAACCTTGCACGACCCAGCATTGCGGCATGGAACATACACCAGTTCCTTATAACATCGGGCAATTTAAGCACAGATGTGCTTGTTCACCTTTACAACAAGCAGCCTAAATACGTTCTTTTCTCAATGGGTCTTAACGATGTAAACCTTACCACGAAAGAACAGTTTGTAGAAAACTATATGCAGCTTCTCTACCAGTGCAAGCAGGCAAGCCCGAACAGCGAGTTCATTATTATGGCTGTGACTCCTGTCCGCAGTAAGTTCTGCAAGAACGAAAAGATAGACGAGTATAATTCCGCACTGCGATATGCGATCGAGAACTGCTACTATAGTCACTATCATTTTGTCGATCCTACTGCCCTTCTTAAAGGCAGTGATAACAAGCTGAAGGAAAAGTATGCCTTTGAGGACGGCACTCACCTTGAAATGAGCGGTATGAGGGTCTGCCTGTGGTATATGTATAATCAGAATATCAGATACAGCTTCAAGGAAGACGAGCTTCAGCCCTCAAAATGCCCCGACATTTCGCAATACGAATATCTTTATTGATAATATCGGCTTTAAAAACAAAAAAACGGCGGAAATTTGCTGAAATCCTGCAAATTTCGGCCGTTTTATTCATTTTGCCTATTTACTTTTTCATATTTGTGTGTTACTATATTAAAGTAATTTTTAAGGCGTGTAAAACGCTCAGAAAGGAAATAAAAATGAAAAAATTAAATCTTAAGGCAATTGCCGTAGCTATGGCAGCCGCTCTTACGCTCGGTCTTGCAGGCTGCAGTTCAAACGGTAATTCTTCAGCCGCAGACAGCAGTGCAACAGCAGGCGACAGCACATCTGTCACAGAAAGCAAGGCAGAGGGCGACAACTCACTGCAGAAGGTAAAGGACGCAGGTCAGTTCATATTAGGTCTTGACGCTACATTCAAGCCTATGGGCTACACTGACGAGAACGGCGAGATCGTAGGCTTCGATATCGACGTAGCAGAGGAAGTTTGCAACAGACTCGGCGTAAAGCTCGTAAAACAGCCTATCAACTGGGATACGCTCACAACCGACCTTAATGTTGGCAAGTGCGACTGCATATGGAACGGTCTTAGCATAAACGAAGAGCGTCAGGAAAAGATGAATCTTTCAGAGCCTTATATGAAGAACGCTATGGTATTCGTTGTAAAGGGCGATTCTACAGTTGCAAAGATGGACGACCTCAAGGGCAAGAAGATCTCTGTTCAGAACGGTTCTTCTGCACAGACAATACTTGAAAACAGCGCGATCAAGGACGATATAACGATCAGCCCCATCGCTACAAATGTAGAAGCATTACAGCAGCTTGAGCTTGGCGTTGTTGACGCTGTATTCCTTGATGAAGTAGTTGCAGACTATGAGATCAAGAACTCCGGCAAGGACTACAAGAAGCTGGCAGAGGGTCTTGAAGAAGAACAGTACGCTATCGCATTCAGAAAGAACGATCAGGCACTGCGTGACGCAGTTCAGAAGACACTGGGCGAGATGAAAGCTGACGGTAAGCTCGGCGAAATCTCAACAAAGTGGTTCGGCTCAGATATTACGATAGTTAAGTAATCACATAAGCATAAAAATCCTCACGGTAAAACGTGAGGATTTTTTATACGATTATGCAGTTACAGCCCCGACCTTGCGGTCGGGGCTGTTGCGATGGAACAAGAAAAACTTGTAGCGTTTAACTCTTGGTGAAATTTATCCTGAGCGATACCTCAAAGACATCGTCGCCTGTCGGAATTGTGACATTTCCGTTTGTGACTGTCAACGTGGCGCTTTCGTATGACTTTGTATATCCGTCCATGAATATATCTGGGAGCGTTACGGTTTCGCCTTTGTTCGTATAAAGAGTATAATGCGTTTCCGGATTGCCGTCAACATACACTTCTACGCCGAGCATAACCATAGTGTCATCGTTCTTGGCGAATCTTCCACAGAAGTAAACATCTCTGTCGGGCATTGTGTATCTGCCTTCCTTATTAACAAGAGAAACGTCCGTGCATATCCACGTTTCGTTGAACAGATAGCCTTCCTTGCGCGGCGGGTCGATATAAGCGAACATTTCCTTGCCTGCAGGGACATCGGTAATAGTCATATACGGCGTTGCTTCGCCGTCTATCATATAGTAAACGTTGTAAGTAGCCGTTGTGTAAACGCACTCAACGCTTACATCGTTATGAGGCATTGTAAACTTGTATTCGCCGCTTTCCTCATAAATAGCAACATCATCGGACTGCCAGTAGTAAGTATAGCCGCTCTTTTTGGGAGGTTCGGGGAGCGTTACCGTACTCATATACTGTGCTTTCATCGGGCTGTCGGAGCTTGTGCTTCCGTCAACCGTCATATTGACATTATAGAACTTGGGCGATGAGGTCGCCTTGAATGTAACATCGTGAGCCGGCATTACAAACTTGCCGTCTGTTACAGTGATACCGTCTGCAGACCATTCGGTCACATCGTAATAATCCTTTGTCGGCTTTGCAATAAGGGTTATCGTATCGCCTATCTTGCCGACCTCCTTTGTGCCGTATACCGTACCGTCAAATTCGTAAGATATATAGCACTTTGTAGTCGTACCTATTGCAGTAAGCGTTGACGCAGGCATCGTGTCGGGCTGTCCGGATAATGCGCCCTCAGTGCCGAACCACGACCAGCCGCCGAAGATATATCCGTCAGCTTCTTTTGGTGCGTCAAATACGGGAAGTGCATCACCATAGTGATAAGTCACTCTTTTTATCGTCTTACTATCGAGGACAAAGGTTATCGTGTATTCCTTGTATGCACCGTCTGTCCATACCGCTGTCAATGTCGTATCCTTTGTCAGCGTTATTATATCGTCAGCGCCGTAGATATTTCCGTCCTCGTCCTTCCAGCCGCCGAAGATATAATCTCTCAGGTCGTCCGTCTTTGACGCAGTCGCCATATCAGACAGCTTGATCTGAGTACCGTAATCCGCCGTGCGTTCATCGCTTCCTGTCAGCTTACCGCCGTTTGCGTAAAGTATTAATGTGTGCTTGTGAACATTCTTCTGCCAGTTGCCAAAGACTATATCAAGCGTCAGACCGTCCTCGGACGCTTTGCTTGATGAACCCTTGAACACGAGAGTATATCCCTCGCCCTCAACATCGGCAGGAGTATAATTGTTGTACTTTTCAACGAATGCGAGATAATCATCATATCCGCCGCTGAATTTATCGGTCTTTTCTCCGTTCAGAAGTGCACCGTACGGTGTGGATACATTTACCGTATAGGTCTTTGGCGTAGCCTGATAGATTGCTGTCAGCGTTGTCGAATAATCAAGCTTTACCGTCTGACCTAAGGCATATATCTCGCCTGTAGTGCTGTCCTTCCAGCCTGTAGGCTGATAATCGTTGTACTTGTCGGCATCCTTGGTTGCCCAACGTGAAATTTCTACCTCGTATTTATCCTGACTGTAGCTCTTGAACTCTTTGCTTTCTTCAAATATCAGTCTGCCGTCACCTGCGTCCAGCTTAATTGTAACATTACGTTTGAACCTCGGACGGAGTATAATACTCTTGTAAATGAGCGTCTTGTCGGGTATAAACTCATTGAGGTAAGCATCGCCGTATTCTTCACTCAGGTATACATCGCTCCAGTCGATGAACTGTATCGTTGTACCCTCCTGCCAGTTGCTCTTGCTCCACGCCTCGTCAAATACCGACTGAGGTACCTTTGAGCCGCCCTCTATTTTCAGCGTCTTATATGTCTTGAATTCACGGGCAACATCATCATAATACTGAATTTCAACATCGAATATTCCGGCTTCGTAAACCGCATCGTATACGGTATCCTCATATACATAAGGCAATTGCTCATTATATACGGTATCAGCATCGTATACGGTTTTGCCACCGTCAGGGCTGTAGCCTATGAATTTCTTACCGTAAGGCCAGCTTGAAAGGAAAAATTCCGGTCTTGTACCGTAAGGTGTCTTTACGGTTGTCGACTTCTTATTGCCGTTATAATCATAATAATTGTACGTTACGTTCATCAGCGCTCTGTCGTAATTTGCACTGAAGTGAAGTGCAACCTTCTGATAGTCGCTGTGATGATTGAAATAGAAGTTTTCGGAAGCCGCTCTCTGGGTGTTGCCCGTAACCTTGTAAAGCGGTTTGTCTGTCGGCTGACCGCTTGTATAGTAATCCTTGCGGCAGCCTGAGTCTATCGCTCTCAGCTTATCACCGGCATACTTATACATCTTTTCAAAACCGAACGGTACTCCGTATGTTGCGTGCCAGGAGGTCAGCTTCATATACTCGTCACTGGAGTTATCGGGTACTTTAAGAACATCGCCGGCATTCACTGCCCACAGTTCTACTACCCACTCTTTGTTTACGGTATCATAGTATTCCATCTCCATAAGAGTCTGCGCTCTTGTTGCAGTGTATACTATTTCGTAGTTGTCGTGGTCAACGGCTATGAAGTACGGGTCTTGGTCCTTCCACTCGCAGTCAATGTACTTCCAGCTATCGGGAGCGTTATTTGTATTGTAAGAGCCTGCAAGACTGCCCGCAGGTACTTTTCTTGTTTCAACAAGAGTTTTAACTCCGTCAACCTCTCTGTAGAAATTGACAGTGAATATCTTGCCTACGTCCTCTTCCTTAACTCTCGACTCATCGTACCAGATGACCTTTACCGACTTTGTAAGGCTCATTTCGGGGTCGGCGGTCTTTGTGAACTGAAGTGACGTGCCTGTATAGTGTATCTGACCGACACCTTCGGCTGTACTGTTCTTGTAGAAGCCTGACATACTGTATGGCTGCTCGTAACGGATAAATCTTCCTCTCCTGTCATAGAGCATTCTGAAGTCTTCGCCCGAAACATTCATCGACAGCTTGCTCCACGGTACAGACGCATTGTAATTTATCACGCCTGTTGTAATATCAAGCGTCTGTGCGGACACTGCCGGAAGATCATTCACGTTGATCTCTCCCCAGTAAGTGCCGTTTGAGCTGAATAATATCGGAGTTGTGATATCGTTAAGGCATATAACAAGATCCTTGTCGCCCATTGAGAACAGCGGCCACTTGATTTCGGGTATCAGCGGTGCTTCAAGCCGCAATTTGAATACCTTTGATTCTGCGACAAGATTTACTTCGAGATAAATTCCCGCTTCAAGATAGAATCCGCCTGTCAGCGTCCGGTATACCGTGCTGTATCGGTGATCCGGTTTGACGACGTGATATTTTGCCAGACCGTATATATCGAGATATGCGCCTACCTGAACTTCAACGCCGACCTCGCCCAGTCGTCTGAGTCCTGTGAACGATACGGTAAGCTGTCCGGAAACGCCCATCTTGACGCCGACATATCCGAATACCGTAAGATCAAAGCTGTATCTGTCGCCCTCGATAAGCTTGTTTTTGTACATACTGAACTCTTTATCCTTTGAGTTGCCGTGCGTACCTACCTGCGTTGCGTCAAGTATCGAGAACTTACTTCCTATACCGCCTGCGAAATTCATCTTTACAACAAGGCTAAGTTCAAAGTTAAGCTGGAACAGCGACAGCGGTTTAAATGCCGTGAAGAACGGTATACGGCATATTTCTATCTCTCCGCCCTTCTTGTTAAGCATATCCTTGACATCCTTTACAAGACCTGCGGTATCGTTCTTCTCATCACTGCCAAGCATCTTTGCGACTTCGCTCGTGATATTCCTGTAGCTGTTTGCGCCTACCGAGCAGACAAGAACTTTAAGTTCAATATCCGTCTGCGTATAGATATTAGCCGCATAGTTGAATTCAAGCTCAGGCAGTTCAAACCACTTGAATTCGAATGAATTATAGCCCTGGAATGAAACATTAAGATATTCGCTTACTGTAAATGTTGCATCTACCTTGAGTTTTTTCTTAATGGTAGTCTTATAATTCAACTCGAATGTAATGACCGACCAGTAATCCGGATTAACGGTAGTAAAGTTATCATTTTCTGCTTCACCGACCTTTACGGATACGGAAAGACCGATAGCAAGACTTGCGGCGATGCTCTTGAGCGTATCCTCTTTAGGACGTGAATAGTCCGAGAAATCCTTTAATCTGTCATCGTCCGAAGCGGCATAAGCAGTGGCGGTTACTGTATCGGTAACAAGCGGCTCGCCCTCCATTATCTCGTTTACGGTTTCATCCTCGGCAAGCAGTGCCGCAAGCACAAGGTTCAGCTGCTGTACGCCCTCGCTGTTCTTTACTTCTTCCGCTATCGCCTCGGTGTCGATCTGCTCCTCAAGGAACTTGTTTTTTGCAGGCTCGACAAAATAAACATCAACATTGTCATAAACATCTTCCGCTTCGCAATCGGCTGTCTGAATGTAGTAAATGTTTCTGTCCTTTATTGTATCTGTAATTTTTACAAACAGGCAGTCTTCGGTAAAATTCTTCGTGCCGTTGTCAATGCAAAGCACATCGCCCACAGCAAGAGAATTTTCTTCAAAATAATCCGCCTGAACCATATACTCATTGGTTTTATCCGTAGCGAACAGCTTGGCTTTGTCGAGATACTTGATATTGTCCCTGACCTCGATTATATTAGTCTGCTCTTTGTATATCTTGAATGTATACTCATTGACCGTATCGTCAAGGCCCTTGAATGTAACTCCCTCGCCTGCTGTCATACGGTACATACAGCCGGCTGTGTATGCGGTTTCGGGAACGAGTGTATATTCATCCTTCTCGTTTGATGTTACAACGAAATTTTCCGGAGTATCGCCCGTATACGCAAATAAGGTGATATACTCCCATACATTATCTGCCGTTATTTCTTCGTCACATATAAGCGTGATCGGCTGATATTCCGCACAGTCCTCCACATAGTAGGTGGTTCTCACACCCGATTGGAAATCATCGGCAGATTCCACAAACGAAGCATATACGGTCATATCCTCGTTTATCGGAGTATTGGTAAACAGCTCATTTGTTAATGCCGTATCGGTAAACCAGCCCATAAACGCCTTGCCCGCACCGAATGATTCGGGAAGTCTGCTTATCGTTTCACCCTTTTTAACAGTTATCGGCGCTACGGGCGTACCGTCACCCGCATCAAAGGTCACTGTGACCTCATCTTCTTCCGATGGCTTATTCTCGTTATATGTAACCTCTGCGGTTATTGTCTTTTTAGCACCGTTTACGGTTATCTCCTTGCTTGCCGTAACACTTCCGCTTGCACTCGGCATTATGACCTCGTCTGCAAATACATCTGTCGGAAGTGCTGTCAGCGAGATTACAGCACATAAGAACAGTGACAATATCTTCTTGCCGCACTTCTTTTTAATACCGAGAACCGCAAGCGTACCTCCCGATAAAATGCTCAGCGTCAGCCACAGCGGACACAGAGAACCGTCCGTTTCGGGATTGCCGGGATTTACAGGGTCGGTAGTATCGCCGGGCTTTGAGGCTTTCTCTATATAAGCCGTTATCTCATTTGACCTGCTCTGTCCTGCCGCAAGTGTATATTCACCGTCGGTAAGCTTGCCCTTCTTCAGTGTAAGTCCGTCCGGCAATCCGATTTCAGACTTTACCTTATCAATCCCGTAAATATTGCCGTTCTTCACCGTAAGAGCAATATTAACGTTTTCCCCTTCTTCATAACTCTCCTTGTCCGTAGTAAGCGTTGCGGATACAAGCGACGCTTCCTGTGCCGCCGTCATAACCGTCATCACGCTTGAAAACGCAAACAGCGTAATAAGCGTTATTAATGCCGCCAGCCTTTTCCTTGTTTTCATCTTTTTGAACATAACCCACCTCCGTAATTATCCGTTTTGGCTTTTTTCGTTTATTGAACTTTCGATTGCTTTTTCAAGCCCCGTTTCCGCTTTTGCGATTATCTCATCTATAAGCCTTTTTGCTACCGAGTGCAGATCAAACGCAAGTACCGCTTCTATAAGGCTCGCACGTTTTTCCTTAGGCACATCATACAGCTTAAGGCAGCACTCAAGAAAACGGCTTATCTTCTTCTGCGCCGTGAAGTACATATCGCACTTTCTCGCCATAAAGCCACGCATTATACTTCCCGACGCTATATCCATCTCGTAGAAATCCTTATCCTCCGCATCCGGCATAAACGACGAGAATATAGCCTTTATCTGTACGGCTGTACTTTTTAAAATATATTCCGTAGTGCTTGGCAAGGTATACGCCATTACATATATCTCCCTCAGCGGCTCGGACAGCTCGGTTATATATATCTGCAATGACGTTTCAAGGCAGTACACCATGAGCGGCTCCATATCCTTTGCAAATGCCCTCGCCTTTGCAAACTGATTTTCAAACATGATCTGCGTCAGCGTCAGAAGCAGCGCTTCCTTATTTTCAAATGCCGCAAAGAACGATGTCGGTGACATCCCTGCCGCCCTTGCTATCTGTGCAGTGGTCGTCTTTTCATATCCCTGCTCTAAAAATAACTGAATAGCCGCAAGCAGCATCTTGTTCCGTCTTGCTATGCCCTTTGGCTGTAATCCCTTCAATTTGTATCCTCCTTATCAGCCTCAGTATTATAATCAACAGTTTAGTTTTGAGTTTACTCAATTATAACACACCGCTTCTTAAAAGTCAATAATTACCGTAATATTTATTTCAGCCTCGTTTATACAAAACCTACAAAAGTGATAAGGATTGTGTAATTATTTTCGACAAGCTAAATCCACTAAACCTATTGACAACATAGGTTTAGTATGTTATACTCATAACAACGAAAACGAAAGGGGCTGACCGGATGAAACCGACAACCGCAAACAATAAAATGCGAATGTGTGCAAACAATATAATACGTCTGTCCCAAAAGAAAGTCTGAGCCTGTCGGATGTTCAAACGCACGGACGTAAAATAAACGTCCATTTTATTTTTATGGGAGGATATATGATAGAGCTTAAAAACCTTGAAAAGACGTACCGCACCTCAAAAGGCAGCGTTACTGCGATAAAAGACATCAACATAACAATAAACGACGGAGAGATATTCGGCATCATCGGACTTTCGGGAGCCGGCAAAAGCACACTCGTCCGCTGTATAAATTACCTTGAGCGCCCGACCTCGGGACAGGTAATAATAGACGGCAAGGAGCTTGGAAGCCTCAAAACAAAAGAGCTTCTTAAAACAAGACAAAACATAGGAATGGTGTTTCAGGGCTTTAATCTTCTCGCACAGCGAAACGTAATAAAGAACATCTGCTATCCGCTTGAAATCGCAGGTATGAAAAAATCCGACGCTGTAAAGAGAGCCGAAAGCCTGCTTGAGCTTGTAGGACTTTCCGATAAAGCGAAGGCGTACCCGTCACAGCTTTCGGGAGGACAGAAGCAGAGAGTAGCGATAGCAAGAGCGCTCGCCGCAAAAACGCACTATCTTCTGTGCGACGAGGCAACAAGCGCACTTGACCCCGACACAACAAGGTCGGTGCTTGAGCTTCTTAAAAAAATCAACCGCACACTCGGAGTTACCATAATTGTGATAACTCACGAGATGAAGGTAATAGACAGTATATGCGACAGGGTCGCAGTGCTTGATAACAGCACGGTCGCAGAGATAGGCGATGTAAGAACGGTATTCGCAAATCCCAAGTCGGATATTGCCAAAAAGCTCATAATGCCGCAGGGCGAGCTTCCGGTAACAAGCGAACACGGAAAGAAGATAAGGATTATCTACAACGGCGAAAATTCTTCAAAGTCGCTGTTATCCGATATGATATTAAAATGCAGCACTCCCGTCAATATTCTTCACGCAGATACAAAGGACATTGACGGCAAGGCATACGGTCAGATTCTGGTACAGCTGCCCGATGATGATACATCGGCAGAAAAAATAACAGCATATCTTAAAGCCAACAGCGTTACCTATTCACAGGTGTAAGGGGGAAGAAAAATGTCAGGCGATCTTATACAGCTGTGGGATAAAGGCGTACTTTTACAGGGTATATGGGAAACGATATACTTAACGTTCATCTCGTCATTCGTAGCTTACGTTTTCGGACTTCCGATAGGCGTACTGCTTACAGTGACCGATAAGGACGGAATCCACCCTATCCCGTGGCTCAACAAAATAATCGGTATTTTAGTTAATATTTTCCGCAGTATCCCGTTCATCATTCTGATGGTTGCCTGCTTACCGGCGGCAAAGTTTATTGTCGGAACAAGTCTTGGCAATAAGGCGATGATAGTAATGCTCGTTATAGCGGCTATACCTTATGTGGCAAGAATGACAGAATCCTCTTTCAAAGAGGTTGACAAAGGCGTTATTGAAGCGGCTCAGGCAATGGGCAGTTCAACACTCAAGATAATATACAAGGTGCTTATCCCCGAAGCAAAGCCCGCACTTATGGTCGGCGCAGTCATTTCACTTGTAACCATTCTCGGCTACTCGGCAATGGCGGGAACGATTGGCGGCGGCGGACTTGGTATGATAGCTATCTCATTCGGTTATCAGCGTTTCAATAACGATATTGTGTGGATATGCGTTCTGCTCACGGTTATCATAGTACAGCTTATTCAGGAGCTTGGTATGCTGATAGCACGCAAGGCAGACAAACGTATAAACAAGTAAGGAGAGATATAATATGTCACTGCTTTTCATAAAGCTGTTGCGACAGAATTTCCGTTTCGGACGAATGTGCCGATGTTGTATATAAAGAGATAAAACCCGTAAACTAACGGTGCAGAACAAAGAAAGATAAACGATAAACAAAATACAACATTGACAGGCGGTAAAACCGCAGAAACGGAGAATTGACATGAAAAAGATTTTATCATTAATACTTACAGCGGCTCTTGCAGGTGTAACGCTCACAGCGTGCAGTTCAAACGGCACAAGCTCGACAGCTTCATCAAACGATGCTTCTTCGGCAGATACATCTTCTGCAGCATCAAGCGCCGCAGAAAGCTCAGCTGAAAGCACAGCAGACACAGACAACGTTATCAAGATCGGTGCAACAGCTACACCTCACGGCGAGATACTCGAATTTGTAAAGGACAAGCTTGCTAAGGAAGGCTACGAGCTTCAGATTACCATTTACGATGATTATGTACTGCCCAACAACGCAGTTGCAAGCGGAGAGCTTGATGCAAACTACCACCAGCACACCCCCTACCTCAACAACTACAATGAGAAGAACGGAACAGACATAGTTCCCGCCGCACTCATTCACTATGAACCGTTCGGTCTTTACGGCAACGGCGTTGAAAAGCTGGCAGATGTCAAGGAAGGCGCATCGATTATAATCCCTGCCGATGACAGCAACGAAACAAGAGCGCTTCTTCTCTTACAGCAGGAAGGTCTTATCGAGCTTCCCGAGGGGGCAAATGCCAAGGACGGCGTTACAACGCTTGACATAAAGGACGACCACGGCTATAAGATAACAACGGTACAGGCTGATACGGTTGCCGCTCAGTTTGCAAACAGCGATGCAGGTTCTTTAGCAGTTATCAACGGTAACTATGCTCTTGCCGCAGGTCTTGACATAAGCAAGGCTCTCGCAGTTGAAGACGCTTCAGGCGATGCGGCTCAGACCTACGCAAACATTGTAGCTGTAAAGAGCGGTAACGAAAACCTCCCCAAGATTCAGGCTCTTATAAAGGCTCTCAAGTCAGACGATGTAAAGAACTTCATCAATGAAAAGTACAACGGTGCAGTTGTAGCAATCTTCTGATTTAACTGACAAGATTTCTCCTGAAGTAAGTGATATACAGTCCGGCTCCCTCACAAACAGTGAGGGAGCTTTGCTATTATAACTGTACTGTGAGACACATTGCCAACACCGCCGGAAATATTTTCAGTGCCGACAGGGTATTAATAATTTCGTGAGTATATCGGTGCAACTGCTCTAACATTAACCTTTCAAAAAAACGCCACTAACCTGAGATATATGTACTAACCTGCGGACGTGTAGC